>Ga0310696_10006883_pt1 | contig 13425 bp, 9 predicted proteins | sample AusTroGonzalo_MG_4_FD_203885 | JGI IMG/M metagenome (GOLD analysis project Ga0310696, IMG submission 203885) | Bovine rumen microbial communities from tropical cattle in Woodstock, Queensland, Australia - Gonzalo_02 (v2) (version 2) | ecosystem: Host-associated > Mammals > Digestive system >... | reverse complement strand
TGCATCACCTTCTTCATACGATGCAGACAAGGGCTCTGGGCACATAGAACAGGATATTTACCTTGCTCGGAGGCTTTCCATAAAGCGGCCTCGAGTTCGGCGCTCTTGCGGTCGGCAATATCAAGCATACCCTTCGATTCCCAAATCTGTCCGCAGCACATACGCTCCATTCCCTCGGGGAAGATAACCTCGTAGCCTGCCTTGGCCATAAGTTGTATAACCTCATCAACAAGGTCATGAACCTTTCCGCCTTGTTTTGACTGTCCCATCGTCTGGTTGATACAACTTGGGAAATAAACCACCTTAAGTGGATTATTATCTTCAGGCTTTTGAGGTATCGACTTTTCAATGATGAACTGTGTGAGGTCCGAGCGTTTGGGTTGGCGATGTTTCTTGGGCATGGCAGTGGTCCATAGTGGCAGTCCCATCTTATTCATTGTACGGCACACGGTGGTCATAAGCGTAGGACCAAGAGTTACATGGGCTGCATGGGCCACATCAAGCACCACGCGCAGACCGCTCTTTATACCAGCCATGTGGTTGGCAGCAAACTCACCAAGCTTATATCCAGCGGGAGTTTGGTTCATGTCCATCTGACGGATAAGATGAGTAAGCTCGCCCGTGTTAATCTTCATCGGACATGAAGTAGAACACAGTCCGTCAGTGGCGCAAGTCTGATCGCCATAGTACTTATATTGTTTCTTAAGCGTAGTAAGTCGCTCGGGATTAGAGCCCGTAGCAGTTAGATAGCGTATCTCACGCTGAACAGCAATACGCATACGGCTTGACAAGGATAGGCCGCACGACATACAGTTGACCTCGCAGAAACCGCACTCTATACACTTGTTGGCGCGCTTAACCTGCTCAATAGTTTCCTTTGCTGTAGAGAGCTCTGGATTCATCAGGTAATGACCGCCATCAGGCACACTGCCGAAATCGAAATCGAGCACAGGCAGAGGTTTTAGGCATTTGATAAAGCAGTCGGGATCATCATTGAAGATTACACCCTGATTCAGCAATCCGTCGGGATCAAAAATCTCCTTCAACTCCTTCATAGCCTCATAGGCCTTATCACCCCACTCGTACTTAACAAACGGAGCCATATTTCGGCCAGTGCCGTGTTCGGCCTTAAGCGAGCCGTCATATCCCTCAACCACAAGCTTGGCCACATCGCGCATCATCTCGGCATAGCGGGCCACCTCGTGCTCGTCGGCAAAGCTCTGATTAAGAATAAAGTGGTAGTTACCCTCGAAGGCATGACCATAGATACAAGCATCATCGTAACCGTGATCGGCTATCAGCTTCTGCAACTTAACGGTAGCATCAGGCAGTGATTCTATTGGGAATGCCACATCCTCTATCAGGCATGATGTGCCCACAGGACGGGTGCCACCAACGCTTGGGAAGATACCACTACGTATGGCCCAATACTTACCATAGACTTTAGGATCCTCGGTAAACTCAGCCGGGATATACAAGCGGAATGCACCAAGGCACTCCTGTATCTTAGAAATCTTATCAAGCAACTGCTCATGAGTTATGCCCTTAGTCTCAGTAAGTATGGCAGTTAGATTGTGATAATCGCCAGGCTCTACACCTTCTATCTTACCGGCATCTACATCCTTCTGATACTGCAGGTAAACAGGATCATCAACCGAGCTGAGCGACTTATAGTCAAGCATCTCGGCACTCTTAACAACAAGGTTCTCGGCACTGTACTCAAGGTCTTCCTCACCAGCCTTCATCTTCTTCATGGCCACCACTGCCTCGCAACTCTCCTTCATAGTCATGAAGTAAACCATTGCCGAAGCCTTGAACGGATAGTCCTTAAGCGTCTTCATAGTTACCTCAGAGAGGAACGCAAGCGTACCCTCGCTGCCTACCATCGAATGGGCAATAATGTCAAACGGATCATCGTAGGCCACCAGCGGACGAAGATTCAGACCTGTAACATTCTTGATTGAGTATTTATTGCTGATACGATCGGCCAACTCCTTATCGGCACGCACTTTATCACGCAGTTTCTCAATGCGATCAATGAAAGCCGGGTGAGTCTTGCGGAACTCCTCACGACTCTTTTCGTTGCCTGTATCCAGAATGGTTCCGTCGGTAAGGATTATGCGGGCAGAGAGCATCATGCGGTCGCTATTGGCATGCACACCGCAGTTCATGCCCGAAGCATTATTCACAACTATACCGCCCACCATAGCCGAGCCTATAGAAGCAGGATCGGGTGGAAACACACGTCCGTAAGGCTTAAGTATCTGATTGACCTGAGCACCAACTATACCAGGTTGGAGTTTAATTGACTGCTTGTCGTCAGCAAGTTCATATTTTTCCCAATGCTTGCCAGCTACTATCAACACGCTGTCTGTGCAGCTCTGACCACTAAGCGATGTGCCAGCTGCACGGAATGTGTAAGGCAACTTATATTTCCGGCAGGCGCATACAATCTTCGAGATCTCCTCCTCGCCATCGCTACGCACAACAACCTGGGGAATCTGACGATAGAAACTGGCATCGGTACCCCAACCAAGAGTACGGAGCTCGTCGTTATAAATACGCTCTTCGGGCAAGAATTGCTTAAGTTCTGAAAGGAATTGATTCAGCATAGGGCGTCTAAAGTTTTTAGTTATACTTATGATTTTTGCGAGCAAATATACAAAAAAAATTGCTATCGACTAACATTTTTAGATTTTTTTCGTAACTTTGGCCCCGATAAAAACCTAAAGAAGTGATAAACAGTAGGATTTTTATACTACTTGTTATGTGCTTGGGCACACTTACATGCACGGCACAGAGCTTTGAACTGAAAAAGCAGAACGACAGCCTATATTACCTTAACGGTTGGCGTCTGCCCTACCCTGTGTATCAGTATCAAACGGGCGATGTTGACGGCGATGGCAAGACCGATGCAATTGTTGGCGTGATTAAAGGAACAAGGTTCTATCCTGCGAAGGCTCGCCGCATTTTCATCTTCAAGCAGATTAACGGAAAGGCACGCCCATTGTGGTTAGGCTCTAAGCTTGGCGGAATACTTGAAGACTTCCGATACGTTAACGGCAAGATTCGCGCTCTGGAGAAGACAGACGACGGACAGTATGTGGTATCTGACTACAAGTGGGGAGGATTCGGAATGGCCTTCGACCACTATATTATAAAAGGTGTAAACAAAGAAAAAGCAATAATGACCTTTGACCAATGAAAAAAAGTAAAGTAATTATGTTGGCATGCATGGCGGGCTTGATAGCAGCTTGCAGCCAGAAACAGAGTGTGGTTCAAGTACCGGTGTCGACCATCGATGCCGAGAGTCTACGTGACAGCATCGACTACGACATGGACGTGTCGGGGCTGAACCTTAGTGATCTGCGTATTCTGCGCAATGCTCCAGCAGCACAGCGCGGCTATCCTTTTAAGGACTCTTATCTTAGAGGAGTCTACGGCGTTACAACGTGGTACGATTCGCTGATGTATGCCCTCGACGAGAAAGTACAGGGCGTTGAGAGTAAAGAGAATGAGAGTTGGCGCGATGCCTATCTGCGAGCCATCGACGAGCAGAAACTCATTGTCTACAACGACGTGGAGGTGGCGTTTATGAAGCGACTGAAAGAACGCGAGGATGAACTGATGAAACAGAACTTCGATGTAGAAGAAGGACTGCGTGTAAACATGAACAATCTGCTTAATCCTCAACAGCTAAAGGATTTCGACTCAACGCTATGTCAGAAACTTGGCGAAGAGGGATTCGCCATCGTGCCATCAAACACCTCACAGTTGTTCCACGTCTACGAGAGGAACGACTATTCCAACTTTCCTAACTTCGTTACTACCGACCTCTATCTGCAGCTGTATCATCTTTATATCGACTGCATGCTGCGCGAACTTGAGGAGTATCAGCTGCTGCCGTTGATGTCGGAATATTCGCAGGATATGATAGACGCCATGCTGGCTATTATCCACAATGCGGATAAAGACGATAACGAGACAATACGAATAGCAGGGCGCAACCTGCAGTTCTTCCGCGTGGCACTGCACCTGTTTACAGGCAAGCCAATAAACGCCAGCTTTACTACCGAGAAGGCTGAGATAGAGAAATGCTTAAAAGCTGAAAACAGCCCAAGCGGAATGCTTATGGATTATATGGGCGACGTTTCGTTCCCCTATAGTCTGTTCCGTGCCCGTGGTCATTACACCCGCAGCGATGGACTGAAGCGTTACTTCCGCGGCATGATGTGGCTTCAGACCGCCACTATGGGACTGAACCACGAAACCGAAGTAAAGCAGGCTGTGCAGATGGCATTTGCCATGAAGCTGTTTAAGAAGACACGCCAGAAGTACGATAAGATTGACAACCTTATAACCATGCTTATGGGCCAACACGACAACCTGAGCTTGCTACAGGTGATAGCCGAGGTTGACAAGACAGGCATGTCGATGGACGAACTGCTGAACGACGACAAGGAGATAGCCAAGCTTACCAAGGTTCTTAACGAGATTGGCAACAAGCAGACACGCATACGTCCTAAATTCGAGAAGACCAGCCATAACAAGATTAACGTTATGCCACAGCGCTACCAGCCCGACGCCGAGGTACTGCAGGAGATGGTTGACTACGAAAGCAAGCCAACAAAGCGCGGTGTGCCTAAGGGTATCGACGTGATGGCAGCTATGGGCGTGACCGCTGCCGAACAGATTCTGAAAGAAGAGAAGACCGAGTGGAAGCAGCTACTGCCTAACCTCGACAAGATGAAGAAACGCATGAGCGAGATTGACTGGGATGAGACCACCGCCACCCAATGGATGCAGACACTGAAGGTGCTTACCACAGGCACCGATAGCAAGTCGCCTTATTTTATGCAGAACCCCAACTGGAGCAAGAAAGACCTGAATGCCGCCTTGGCATCGTGGGCAGAACTTAAACATGATGCTATACTATACGCCAAACAGCCTATGGGAGCCGAGTGTGGCGGAGGTGAGAATGTTCCCGAGCCAGTGGTAAAGGGTTATGTAGAGCCTAACGTGAAGTTCTGGAAGAAAGCAGGCGAACTGCTTGAAAACACTGCAAAGGTACTGAAGGACCAGAATATGATGACCGATAAGATTGAAGGCGTTACCGAACGTTTGAAAGAAGAGGTAGAATTCATGCTCCGCGTGAGCGAGAAGGAGCTGGCCAACAAGATACTTACCGACGAGGAGTACGACCATATATCATACATCGGCGCCACATTCGAGAACATATCATTAGACCTTCTGCGTATGCCTGAACAGAACCTATATAACTGGGTTGACATTGAGGGTGCCGACCGCAAGGTGGCTCTTGTGGCTGATGTTTACACCGCTAATGCCGACAATAACAAGGAAAAGGCTATACTGTTTGAGGCCGTAGGCGATGCCGACGAGATTTACGTAGTGGTTGAGATTGGCGGCTATCTGTATCTTACACGCGGTGCAGTGCTTAGCTATCGCGAGTTCATACAGCCAATAGACCAGCCACGACTCACTGACGAGGAATGGCAGAAGCAGCTTGAGAGCAATCCACGCAAGGGTGTGCCCGAGTGGATGAAGAGCATACTGCTGCCACTTAAAAAGATGCCCGAACCTAATGAAGAGGTATTTTACAGTTCTGGCTGTTAGCTTATTATCCAGTGTATCGGCCTTTTGCGCCGACACACTGGATATTGTACTTACCGGCGACATCCTGCTTGACCGCGGGGTGCGCAAGGTGATTGAAAGACATGGAGTCGACCATCTGTTTTCTGCAGGTGTCGACTCCATATTCCGTTCGGCACAAGTTGTAGTAGGCAATCTTGAGTGCCCGGCAACAAAGATTCTGTCGCCAGTGCAGAAACTGTTCATATTCCGTGGCGAACCTGAATGGCTCGGCACACTACGCCAGCATGGCATAACCCACCTTAACCTTGCAAATAATCACTCAATAGACCAGGGACGTGAGGGATTGATTGACACACGCCGGAATGTGGAAGAAGCTGGCATAGTGCCCATAGGTGCCGGCCAGAACATGCAGGAGGCCTCACAACCCGTGCTGCTGGCATCGCAGCCACGCAACGTATGGCTTGTGCCATCACTACGCTTGGCATTAGAGAACTACGCCTATCTTACTGACAAACCATGCGTTAGTCAGGAACCTATGGACTCATTGCTAACCCGTGTGCACCGATTGCGCAAGGCCGACTCCACAGCAGTAATTATCGTATCGCTGCATTGGGGCGGCGAACATACGCTTAAGCCTGTAAACAGTCAGCGATGGGATGCCCACCAGCTTATTCGTGCGGGAGCCGATGTACTGGTTTGTCATCACACCCACACGCTGCAGACGATAGAAGAATTTCAAGGAAAGAAGATATACTACAGCATTGGCAACTTTATCTTCGACCAAACCAAGCCCCTTAATACAAAAGCCTGCATTGTGCGACTTAAAGTGAGCACCCACAATGTTGAAACAGATACTATTCCCGTAGAAATACGTAACTGCGTACCTACAATTGTAAGTTATTTTTGATTTTTAACTAAAATAATTGCATCGTTTTTAGTTTTTTTACGTATATTTGTCCGCAGAACTTATATATTATCAAACTAATAACTAAAAAGCCCTATGGCAGCAATTGTATCTGTAATTCCTATTATTCTGCTCTTCGTACTTATGATGGGCCTGAAGATGTCCGGATGGAAGAGCGCGTTAATCACTCTTGTTGTAACTATTCTGCTTGCTATATTAGTAGCACCATCGATGGGCATAGTACCCGATAAGTATATCGGTGTGTCAATCTATGGCATCACATTCTGGTCGATTATAGAGGGCATACTCAAGGCTTGCTTCCCTATTATCCTAATCATCATCTGTGCAATCTTCAGCTACAACATTCTGGTAGAGACTAAGGAAATCGAGACAATCAAGACACAGTTTATACAACTTACCAGCGATAAAGGTCTGCTGGTGCTCCTGCTTACATGGGGTTTCGGTGGTGTGCTCGAAGGTATGGCCGGATTCGGTACTGCTGTAGCTATCCCTGCAGCCATCCTTATCGGACTGGGATTTAAGCCAATGTTCTCGGCTGTCATCTGCTTGGTGGCCAACACAGTTGCTGTAGGCTTCGGTGCTGTTGGACTGCCCGCCACAACACTGGCCAATCAGGTGGCCGATGGTGTTGCATCGCCCGAGATGCTTAGCGAGGTTGCTACGTTTATTATCCTTCAATTGTCGCTGATGTTCTTCATCACCCCATTCCTTATTCTGATGATGACCGATCGCACAAAGATTATTAAGAACATCTGTCTGGCACTGTTTGTTGGCTGTTTCTCAATCTTCGTACAGTTCTGCTGCGCTTATTTCCTTGGTCCTGAGACTCCAGCCATTCTCGGTTCGGTAGCTGCCATCATTGGCATGCTTATATACAACAAGCTGTTCATTCGTCAGGAGGATCCTAACGACGAAGTGGTTGTTGAGAAGAAGAAGTTTGGAATGACAAAGACTCTGAAGGCTTGGAGTGTTTACGGACTCATCATCTTCTTCATTCTGATATCAAGTAAGATTGTTCCACCAGTTAACGAGTTGCTTAAGTCTACACTGGTAACCAAGTTCGATATGCCTGTTATCGGCAATACATTCTCATTTGGATGGCTTAGCAATGCCGGACTTATGATTTTCCTTGGCGCAATGATTGGCGGACTTATTCAGGGACTGAGTTTCGGAAAACTGATGAAGATGCTGGCTAAGACCACCATTAATCTGCAGAAGACGGCCATCACCATCTGCTGTCTGGTTGCCCTGGCTATGCTTATGAACAATACTGGCATGACACTTGCCATCGCAACAGGACTGGTTGCAGTTACAGGTGCAGCTTATCCTTTCTTTGCTCCACTCATCGGTTCTATCGGTACATTCGTTACAGGTTCGGCCACATCGGCTAACATCCTGTTCGGTAAACTGCAGGCAGCCGCTGCAGGCCAGTTAGGATTAGTAAACGATGCTCAGTTCTTTGGCGTTAACGGTAACGAGACCAACTGGCTTGCTGCCGCTAACTGTGCAGGCTCTGAGGGTGGTAAACTGCTGTCTCCACAAAGTATCGCCATCGCTACCGCAGCATGTGATATGGAGGGGCAGGATGGCGATATTATGCGTAAGACGCTGCCGTTCGCTATCTTCTGGATACTCATGAACGGCCTGATGGTATTCTTAGGGCTGCACGTTATTTAGCAGTTCCTTGGTATCGGTAGTCTTAACGGGCTTAAGATACCAACGTACGGTCCAGTCAAGTGACTTACCGGGAGCCAGGGTGGTATATTCGCCTTGGCTCTCGAGTTCTATATAGGTCTTGCCGCGGTTAACATAAACCTGAACCTCAGCCTCGCCAGGAGCAGGCTGGTCAGCATTAAGGTCGGCAAACTTCTTTATCAGCAGCAGTCCATTGTTGCAGAATGCCAGCCATCCTTTACCATCGGCATTAATCTTGCGGTTCTGTGGAGCCTCGTCGGTCTTGTACCATACTGCACCATCCTTTGCTTCAAACGTCATCAGTCCGGCAGGAGTTATGCCCTCAAGCGGTGCATCAAAGAATATCAAACCGCCATCGTTAGGCACGCGTGTAATCTCCCATGGAGCCACCTTGCGCTCTTCCCCACTCTCGTTAATAATAGAATATGTTATGACTATAGCACCATCCTTTGCATCGGTGCTGAAGTCCTTGCGGATACGGTATTTAAGTTTCTCAGATACCTCACCAGTCATGATAAGATGACCGTCTTTCTCCTCTACCTGATACACACCCTTGTCAATCTCGGGTACTGGAGGCCAGTTCCATTCCTTCTGCGGACTGGTCCAGAAGGTGCTACCGAATGATTCCGGCCATCGTGACTGGTTAATCACTTCCTGGTCCTGATACTTGAGCGACATTATCTTAGCGCCCTTTTCGGGGTTGATGGTCATTGTAACATCACCCACCTTAATCTCCTTGGTCTGAGCCATGACTGCCGTTGACATAAGCATGGCAACAGCCGATAATAAAATAGTTTTTTTCATATAGTTGATAATTCTATTATTTTTGATATTAGACGTATAAACCTGCTGAAAGTTAAGCTGGTTTATAGTTCGTTAACGCTTTTATCTAACGGTTGGGTTGAGATTGCGTGCCAGGAAGAACTGCTTGGTAGCCGTAAAGAACATGATAACACCCGTAGCGTTAACAACAACCACCGTCCAGAATGCAGCGGCATAGCCAGCCAGTTCCGACACAACACCACCAAGAAGAATACCAAGTCCCATGCCAATATCCCACGAAATAAGTATCGTAGAATTAGCAGTACCTCTCTGGTTGTTCTCGGCCACATTTATTGTCATATTCTGGAATGCCGGCCACATATGTCCGTTACCCAGTCCTATCAGCAAGGCTGATCCGTAATACCCTATCGGATTAGGCATTGCGATAAACAGTGTGTAGCCTATCAGCGATATAACCATGCCCTCGCCTGCGTTATGTGTAAGCCTACCCTGACGTAGTGCCTTTCCACCCTGCAGTCGGCTTAATATCAAGCCGATGGAACAAAGCATAAAATAGGTTCCAGTACCACCGGTGATACCCATAACCTCCTTACCGTAAATGGCCAGATAGTTACTCAACACGCCAAAGCTAAAGCCAAACGTAACCATGTTTACGCCTAATAGCCATCCTCGCATCAGGAAGAAGCGGTCTAACGACAATTTCGACTTGTTCTTTACTATATCCTTTGATTTCAGGTCAACCGTAGAATCAACTATCCATCCGCAGCACGCCACCACAAGCGCTATCCAGAAAAGCAGTTCAAAACTCTGCGAATACTTATATACAAATATTCCCACTGTTGGAGCAATGGCCATTGCCAGGTTATTGCTTAGTCCATAGTAGCCTATACCTTCTGTTCGTCGGCTTGAAGGCAGCACGTCGATAGCCACAGTAGAGTTTGCTACCGTCAACATACCGAAGGGGCCTCCATGCAACGTACGCACCAGCATAAATAATAATAAGGTAGAAGCAGCCAGATAACCGGCAAAGAATATGGCAAAAGCCGAGAAACTTACCATCAGCACCAGTTTTCGCGGAAACGAGTCTACCACATATCCACTGAACGGACGGAACAGCAGAGCCGTAATAGTATAGCCCGACAACACCAATCCTATCACATCCTTAGTAGCACCAAAGTGCTCGCTAAGGTATAGCGGTAGTAACGGTGTAAGCACGTAGAAGGCGAAAAACAGCGTAAAGTTCGCCACCATCACCTTACAGTAGTTCCTGTTCCAGAGCCTCTCCAATGATAATTACTTGTTATTAATTGTATAATCGAGTGCTGCGCCAATAGCTGTGCAGTACTGCGAGTACTTTGGAATATGGAATCGTATTTTGTATAGCGACTCTAATGCGGGGAATACCTCCTTGCACTGTGGCAGCAGCGACAGATTGCCGATAAGCACAAAGTCGCGTATGTCGCTACCCAGCGATGCCAACCAAGCAGCCGAGCCTATCGACTGCAGCACCATGTGTATCAGTCCTGCAGCAATATCCTCTTTCGAGGCATCGCTCTGGGCATTGGCAAAGTTTGATGCTGTGGTATCCATTGTAAGTCCGGGAACAGGTATAGCACTGATATCTCCGATAGTAAGATCAATATTACGTATGTTTCCGTGTTTAGCCATTGTTGCCACTTGCTTTATATCGCTTGTGTTCAGCATTATGCGGGCCAGTCCGGCCAATGTACCTCCACCAACGCCTATACCGCCAATGTGACGCATATCGTTGCCGTCGCACTTAACAAACGATGTACCTGTACCCATTGATACAACAATAGTATGGTCGAGCTTTGATTCGAAACGGGCACCAAGTCCGTCGGCCATGAACTCCTGACTCTTAGCTGTTGGCAATCCGTAGATAGGCTGATCGATATACGCAGCACCTACACCGGTAAGCATCACCTGTTCAACGTCCTTAAGGTCGATGTCGTTGTCATGCAGATACTTTCCGAATGCTCCAAAGAGCGATGTAATAGGATCGGCAGCAGTAATACTGATAGGTGCCGACACCTTACCATTCTTGATTCCAACGATTTTTGTGGTCGAAATGCCCACATCGATACCAATAACTATTCCCATACGTCTAGGTTTTATATAAATACGAAAAAACCCGGCTGCATTACTGCAAGACCGGGCTAATGAAAGGAGGAGTGGTACCTCCAGGAATCGAACCGGGGACACACGGATTTTCAGTCCGATGCTCTACCAACTGAGCTAAGGCACCAACATTTCAATTCGTTTTGCAAACATCCTTTCGTTGTTTTGCGGGTGCAAAGGTACGGCTTTTTTTTTAACCCACCAAACTTTTTAGCACTTTTTTACAAATTATTTTTTCGCCTATCGCCCTATGCAAGCGGGTTCCAGCCCTGTGCTTTCAACGTAAACTCCTGATTATCACGGCTTACCAACACCTGACCAAACTTTGCATCGGTGATATGACCGATGAGCTTAATTCCGTCAATCTGCTCGATTTTCTCGTGATCGCCTATGGGAACAGTGAACAAAAGTTCATAGTCCTCGCCGCCATTTAGCGCACAAGTAGTAACGTTCATATTCATTTCTTCGGCCATAACTGCAGTCTGATAGTCGATAGGAATGTTCTTTTCGTATATACGACAGCCCACCCCACTCTGCTTACAGATGTGCATAAGCTCCGACGACAGACCGTCGCTGATGTCCATCATAGCTGTAGGACGTATGCCTGCCTCGCGCAACTTCTTAATAATGTCGCCACGAGCCTCAGTCTGTAGCTGGCGCTGCAACAGATATTCCTTACCGCTGAAGTCGGGCTGGAAGTGCGACAGCTCCTCAAGGGCACGCTTATCGTTCTTCTTTTTAGCCTCTTCCACCTGCTGATAGTACACGCTCTTCTCACGCTCCAGCAGTTGCAGACCCATATAAGCAGCGCCCAGGTCACCGCTCACACAAATCAGGTCGGTATCCTTAGCGCCGTTACGGTAAACTATATCCTCTTTTGCTGCCTCGCCTATACAGGTAATGCTTATAGCCATACCGGTATACGACGATGTGGTGTCGCCACCTATAACATCAACGCCCCACTTATCGCAGGCCAGTTTAAGTCCGCTATAGAACTCCTCTATATCCTCAACTGTAAATCGCTTGCTTATTGCCAGCGATACTGTAATCTGTCGTGGTGTGCCGTTCATGGCAAACACATCGCTGATGTTCACCATTGCCGACTTATATCCCAAGTGCTTCAGGTCTATATAAGTAAGGTCAAAATGTACGCCTTCCATAAGCATGTCGGTTGTTACCAACACCTCTTTCTCAGGGTAGCTCAGTACGGCGCAATCGTCGCCAACACCTTTCTTTGTGCTGTCGTTCTTTATCTCTATGTCTTTTGTAAGTCGGTCTATCAGACCAAATTCTCCTAATTTTGCTATTTCCATCCTTCTGTTGGGTGATCAGTGTTAAATTGTTCTTTGTTATGAGCCTCGATACTCTCCGATCTTGCTATCATCTCGCGCATAATAGTTGTCATCAGTGGCTGTGCCATGTTAGCAGCCTCCTGTACTTCCTCGTGACTAACCTCTACAGGAACATCGAATCCTCCCAGATCGGTAATAACCGACACACCGAATGTCTTTATTCCGCAGTGGTGTGCTACGATAACCTCAGGTACTGTCGACATACCTACAGCGTCACCACCTAATATGCGATACATCTTGTACTCAGCTGGAGTCTCGAATGTTGGGCCCTGTACACCCACATACACACCATGCTGTACCTTTATACCCTTTTCCTTGGCAATAGCGTCGGCCTCGGCTATCAGGTTGTGGTCGTAAGTCTCGTGCATATCGGGGAATCGCGGACCTGTTGGGAAGTTCTTTCCGCGCAGTGGATGCTCGGGGAAGAAGTTGATGTGATCGGTGATAATCATCAGGTCGCCAATCTTGAAGTCGGGATTCATACCGCCTGCAGCATTCGATACAAACAAAGTCTCAATACCAAGCTCGTACATTACACGTACTGGGAATGTCACGTCCTTCATCGAGTAGCCCTCGTAGAAGTGGAAACGTCCCTGCATAGCCATGATGTCTACGCCGCCCAGCTTACCAAAGATAAGCTTGCCAGAGTGTCCCTCAACGGTCGACACTGGGAAGTTTGGTATTTCTTGATATGGAAACTCGTATCTATCAGTTATTTCTGAAGCTAATTGTCCTAGTCCTGTCCCCAGTACTATTGCTGTCTTGGGACTTGTTGTCATCCTTTCTTTTAGCCAGGATGCTGTTTCTTGAATTTTTGTATACATAGCCTAAAATTTTATTGTTGAATTCTTCCTCTTGTTCCTGCATTATTACTATGCGCATAGGCAGCACATACAGGTTGTTTTTCACTTCATCGCT
>Ga0310696_10006881_pt1 | contig 13427 bp, 11 predicted proteins | sample AusTroGonzalo_MG_4_FD_203885 | JGI IMG/M metagenome (GOLD analysis project Ga0310696, IMG submission 203885) | Bovine rumen microbial communities from tropical cattle in Woodstock, Queensland, Australia - Gonzalo_02 (v2) (version 2) | ecosystem: Host-associated > Mammals > Digestive system >... | reverse complement strand
CAATCCGCTCAAAATCCTTTTCCACCACCGTCTTATCCTCCGTATTCGTCGCCATCCCCATCAGCCCTCTGATCCTTACGTTTCTCAGGGTCAGCGGCTGGGCAGGCTCTGGTGCAGAAATCGCCTCCGCTTCGCTTCGGCCCCTCCCATATTCCGCGCTCCGCGCTTCTTTGGGCCCCTCCCTCTTATCTGGCCGAGGGTGGCCAGAGATTTCTGCACCAGAGCCTGCCCAGCCGCTGACGATGGAAAGGATCTCCGCTTCGGTGAAGCCGTGCTTGGTCTGTTCGGCGCCCAGGTGGAGTTCCAGGAGGACGTCGATGGTGCGGCCGTTGGCCACGGCCCAGGCGGAAATGGCTTCCAGCAGATGCAGCGAGTCCACGGACTGGACCAGGCTGACGTAGGGGAGGACCAGCTTGAGCTTGTTGGTCTGGAGATGGCCGATGAAATGCCACTGGACGTCCGAAGGCATCTGCGGAACCTTGGCGGCCAGTTCCTGCGGGCGGTTCTCCCCGAAGACCCGCTGGCCGGCCTCGTAGGCCTCCATGAGGCGTTCTACCGGGTGGAATTTGGAAACTGCCACCAGTTGGACTCCTGATGGCAGTTTCTCTAGAATGCTTTGTAAGTTGCGCCCGATCATTTATTTGCGCTTTTTGTTCTGCTCATTCTGCATCTGGCGCTGCATCTTCTGGGCTTCTTCCAGGCGCTGCTGCCATTTGCTCTTGGGAGCCGGCTTGTTCTCCTTCTCCGCCGCGTGAACCTTGGCCACAATCTCTTCCGGCTTCACAATCCACTTCTTGATGATCCAGGTCTCCACCATGGTGATGAGGTTGGACAGCAGGTAGTAGTAGCTCAGACCCGAGGAGAGGTTGTTACAGATGAAGAACATCATGATGGGCATCATGTACAGGCTCATGGCCTGCATCATCTTGGCGTTGGGATCGTTCCCCACCGTCTGGTTCTGCATGGAAATCTTCGAGTAGAAGAACATCGAGACCGCCATGAGGAGGGCGAACAGGGAAATGTGGTCCATCCCCAGGATGCTGGTGCCCCAGTGAATGATGTCGTCATAGGCGCTCAGGTCCTCGGCCCAGAGGAAGGGCTGCTGGCGCAGCTCGATGGAGGCCGGGAAGAAGCGGAACATCGCCCACAGGATGGGCAGCTGGAGCAGCATGGGCAGACAGCCGCCCATGGGCGAGACGCCGGCTTTCTTATACAAGGCCATGGTCTCCTGCTGCTTCTTCATGGCGTCTTCCTGCTTGGGATACTTGGCGTTGATCTTCTCCATGAAGGGCTTCAGGGCCTGCATCTTGGCGCTGGAAGAGTAGCTCTTGTAAGCGAAGGGCAGCACCACAATCTTGATGATGATGGTCATCAGGAGGATGATGATGCCGAAGTTGGCGATCCCCTTGTGCAGCCAGTCGAACAGGGGGATGATGACCCACTTGGTGAAGTAGCCGATGATCTTACCGCCCAGCGGAATCACCTTCTCATAGGAATGGTCATAGGCCTTGAGGCCCTTGTAGTTGTTGGGACCGAAGTAGAATTCGAAGGGAACGTCGATCCGTTCGGCGGAAGGGTCGATGTCGGCCCGCATCTGGGCGCTGCAGTGCATCAGGTCGCGGGAAGGATCGTCCTTGGGCGCGAATTCGATGGAGAACTCCCCGTAGCTGAAGTTCTGGGGCGCACGCATGATGGCGCTGAAGAACTGCTGCTGGAAGGCGAACCATTCGATCTTGTTGTTGAAACGCTTGGATCCCTTGCGGCCGTTGCCGATGTTCTCCGGCTTGTTGTCATCCGGGAAGAAGTAATTGAGGCGGGAGTACTGGGTTTCATTCTTGTACCCCTTCTCCATGCGCGGGAGGGTGGCCTCGAAATCAACGTCGATGCTGCCGACATTACTGGGAATCAGGCCTCTCATCCCGACCATGGAGAGCGTGTTGCTCACCGAGTAGGAATCCGGCTCCAGGACGTAGCGCTGCTCGATGTAACCGCCGCCCGCGAAGGGAAGGCGCATCACAACCGTCTGTGCGTCAGATTCTTCCGGGATGTACTGGAAGGTGAACTTCCGCGTGTCCACGGCCGTGGGGGCATAGATGACGTAACCCAGCTGGGACTTGCCCTCCGGGAGGAGGTACAGGTCCGACTTGTCGTAGTTGAAGTAGTCCTTCACCTGGACGGAGTACGGCTGGGCACCCTGTGTGGTGAAGCAGATGCGCAGTTTCTCGTTTTCCAGGCTGACGATTTGGGCCTCCGCCTGGGCGGCGGCGTTCAGGAGGGAATCCGAGTAAACCGCCGTTGCTGCGTTCAGCGCGGCCGGGTCCGCAGCGGCGATGGAATCTGCCTGCGGGTGTTCTGCCCGCCAGGCGCTGTCCAGCTGCCACTGGGCATAGGCTTCCGCCGCAGCGATGGAATCCAGCTGCTGCTGGTATTCCATCTGCTTGCGGGTCTGATGGCTCTGATAGCCCATGAACCCGAAGAGGATCAGGGCAATCAGGACAAATCCGATGATGGAGTTTTTATCCATAGGCTACTGCTCCGCCTCCTCCGCTTCTTTCTCCCGGATCTTGGACTTCAGCTCCTCCAGGCGGCCTTTGGCCTGGTCGATGCGCTCCTGCATCTGGGCCTTGAGTTTCTCGGCGCCTTTGGACAGGCCGAAGAAGCCGATGTTGTTCTCATAGGTCTGGATTTCCTGCTGGAGCTGGGCGAACTGCTCCTTGAGCTTGTCTTTCTCGCTCAGGATACGGGCGGGGATGCGGCGCTCGCCGCGGTTTTCCGAGCGGTTGCCGTGGCTGGCAAAGCCGGGGAATTTCTGGGCCATGGCCTCCTTGTAGGCGGCACCCACGGCCTCTTTTTCCTTGAAGGGGACGAAGCCGATGACGCTCCAGCGCTCCGCGAATTCACGGGCGGCGGCGGCATCCGTATCCGGATCCACGCTGACATAGGCCTTGATCTCGTCGATCAGGCCGCGCTTGGCCTGGAGGTTGGCGCGGAGGTTGTTGCCGCCGGCCGCGGCGGGACGGTTGTCCCGGGCGGTGAAGAAGGCGTCGCAGGCGGCGCGGAAGCGCTTCCAGATCTGCTCGCTCTTCTTGCGGGGGACGGCGCCGATCTCTTTCCACTGCTTCTGGAGTTCGATGAGGCGGTCGCCGGTGGCCTTCCAGTCCGTGCTGTCCTTGAGGGATTCGGCTTCTGCGATGATGGCCATCTTCTTTTCCAGGTTGGCGTTCATGCTGTCCTTGAACTCGTTGAAGGAGGCGCGCTTGCGCTCGAAGAATTTGTCACAGGCTGCACGGAAGCGGTCATAGACCTTCTGGTTGTCCTTGCGGGTGGCGAAGCCGATGCTGCGCCATTTGGCCTGGATTTCCTCAATCTCCTTGCTGAGGGTGTTCCACTGGGTGGAGGAAGTGATTTCCATGTCGGCGATGGCCTCCACCTGCTCGCACAGGGCTGTCTTGGCCTGCAGGTTCTCCGCCTGCTGGGCCTTGAGCTGCTCGAAGTGGGCCTGGTACCGCTTGTTGATGACGGAGGTGGCGGCGCGGAAGCGCTCCCAGATGGCGTCACGGTATTCCTTGGCCACAGGGCCCAGGTCCTTCCACTGCTCGTGCAGTTTCTGGAGCTCCTTGAAGGCATCCACCACGTTGTCGTCCGCGGCGAGGGCTTCGGCCTGCTCGCAGAAGGCGGTCTTGGCTTCCAGGTTCTTCTTGAAGTCCAGGTCCCGCAGTTCGCGGTTGATGTCCACCAGGTCATAGAACTTGGTGATATAGAGCTGGTAAGTGTCGTTGACGTCCCGGAAGTTCTGCTGGGGAACAGGGCCGATCTCCCGCCAGCGGTTCTGGATGTCCCGGAATTTGGGGAAGGCTTCCTTCATGTCGCCGGGCTCTTCCACCAGGGCCTTGAGGTCCTCGATGACGGCCTGCTTCTTGGCGAGGTTTTCCTCCCGCTGGGCGTCCAGTTCCCGGTTGTATTCCGCGCGGGCTTTCTTGTAGGACATATAAAGGGACTTGAACCCGGTCTCGATGGCTGCGAAGGGGCTCACGGGGCCACTCTGCATGGGAACGGTGGTCTCTTCTTCCACGGTATTCTCATCCGGCTCCTCTACGGTGGCATCTTCGCCGGCATCGGCCTTCTCCCTGGAAAGCCGTTTATAGAAGGCGGCCTTGATGGCTTCCGCCTCCTTGGACCGCTTCATGCGGTCTACGCTTTCGGTCAGACTCTGGAACAATTCGGAAAGTTCCGCCAGGGTTTTTTCGGCGAAATTCACCACGGTTTCCGGCTCCTGCTGGGCAACGGTTTCCACTTCCTGCTGGATGACGGTTTCCTGTTCCTGCTGGGCTACATCTGCGGTCTCGGTCTCTACGATGACCTCAGGCTTGATTTCTTCACTCATGATTAGAAAATGTTATGGTTTAACATATTTTGTATAGCTCACAAATATAAACATTTTTCTATATAGAAACAACCCTGATGTCATTTGTCCTGTTTGGGCAGACGGAGCGGGAGCGCTCCGGGCAGGATCTTGAGCTGGAACTGGCAGCCGGGAAGCTGCTCACCGTCGAGATAGATGTCGATGAGATCCTTGCTGCTGATGGTCACTTCGCGGGCCTGGCGGTAGAGGACTTTGTTCTTGCCCGGACGGCTGCCAATGTGCTCGCCGCTGCGGTAAAGCGGGAACAACATCAGGAGCCGCAACAGGCTCATCGCACGGAAGTAGCACACATCCATGAGGCCGTCGTCCACCTTCGCACCAGGGGCGCAATTGAATTCGCCCCCCACACGCCGTCCATTGGCGACCGTGCAGAGCACCATCGGTCCCCGGGCAATCCGCTTGCCGTCCACCATAATCTTGATGCGGTTGAAACGACTGGTCAGGAAGGCGTTGATCACCCCCCGCGTGTAGGCCTGGTGGGCAGACTTACCCTTGGCGACAAGTTCGTTGGCACGGGATGCCACCTTGGAGTTAAAGCCCAGGTTACACACGTTGAGACAGAAACTGTCATTGACTTGGATAATGTCTGTAGGGGTTACGGCACCGTCCAGCATGGCCCTTACGCTGCGGAAATTGCGCCCCGGGAAGTTGATGATAAAATCCTCCGTGGCGCCGCCAAAATAAAGGATGGCCATGGTCTTGTTCTCGCATTGTCTGGCTACCGGATCACTGGAGCACATGTAGCCTACCAGGCCGGAAGCGACCCCGTTGATGATGCCGTTGCCGCCGCAGGCGACAAAGCAAACCTCCTCCTCCGGATGCAGGTCGCAGTAGAGGCGGACATAGCGCGTCGCATCGCCCTCCCCCAGGGTGGTATAGACTTCGTGCACGTGAGGGATTTCCTTCAGCTGGTCATAGAAGTCCTGGTAATGCGGTGCCTTGTCGGCCCGCCCGTTGATGATATAGATGTATTTCATACTTGCAAACTCATGATGGTGATGTCATCGCTCTGCGGGTGAGGTCCGGTGAAGGTTTTCACGGATTGATAGAGGCTTTTCACGACGGCTTCCTCGCTCATATCGGCCTTGAGCTGGCCGATGGCCTCCAGCAGCCGATCTTCCCCGTACAGTTCCAGGAGGCTGTTCTCGGCTTCCGTGACGCCGTCGGTGTAGGCCACGAGCCGGGTGCCCGGCTCCAGGTCGATGGATTCGTCCTGATAAGGGAAGTGCTCCAGGAGACCGGCCGCCAGATTGCTCTTGACCGGGAGAAAACGGGGCTCACCGCCCGGCGGAATGATCACCGGCGGATTGTGACCGGCATTGCAGTAGTCCATCCGGAGCGTCTTCATGTTGATGCGGCCGATGAACAGGGTGACAAACATGTCGTTGCTGTTGGTGTCCGCCACGCTGTTGTTGATACGGCTCACCGACTCGTTCAGGGGCAGGTCCAGGGTGGCCACGAAATGGAGCATCGCCCGGGTGATCGACATCACCAGCGAGGCGGGGACGCCCTTGCCGCTCACATCCCCGACGGCGAAATGGAGGACATCGCCCTTGCGGATGAAGTCATAGAGGTCACCGCCCACCTCCTTGGCGGGTTTCAGTACCGCATGCAACTGCGGAGGAAAGTCGGTGCACAGCATGCCCATCTGGATGGTGCGGGCCACGTTGAGCTCCGACTCCATGCGTTCGTTGTCGCTCTTGGTGGTTTTCAACTGCCCGATGTAATCCGAGATGGAGTTCTGCAGATAGACGAAACTGTCCCGCAGGCGCCGCATCTCGTCCTGGCTGGAGATGTCCGGCAGCAGGGCCTTGAAATTACCCTTGGCCATGTTCAGGGCCGACACCGAGAGTTCCGTGACGGGGCGCGTCATCCGGCGGATCTCGCGGCGGCACACGAAGAACACGATGACCAATCCCACGATAGCGACAAGCACCAGGATCAGGGCCAGTACCAGCGGGGCGTTTTGGGCACTTTCGTGAGAAATCACATATTGGGCAACGAGCCCGACGATAATGAAAGAGGCGAAAAAGATGATCGAGACGATGCCGATGATCCTCCAACTCAACCTACTTGAAAAAGATCTGTTATTCACTGGGTTATGTTTAGTGTTAGTTGTGTCAGGAAATGCCGGAAGATGTCCGGGCGGCAAATCAGCGGGAAGAGGAAGCCGTAAACGGCGCCCCAGAAGTGAGCGGTATGCCCGATATTGTCCTGCCCGCGCCGGGCCATGTACCAGCAGTAAACCAGGTACAGCGGGGCGAAGACAAAGCCAGGTATGGGAATGGGAATCAGGTAGATGTAAATACCCATCTTCGGCTCAAACAGGATGCTGGCAAAAAGGATGGCCGATACAGCCCCGGATGCTCCCACAGCGCTGTACGTCCAGTCGTCCTTATATTTGGCCAGGTCCCATACAGTCGAGACGGCGATGGCGCTGACATAGAGCAGCACATAGAGAAGGAGGCCCGCCTTACTGCCGAAAACCAGGGCGAAATACTGTTCCACCACCCTGCCGAAGAAGTACAGGGTGAGCATGTTGAAGAACAAATGTCCCCAACCGCCGTGGACCAGGCCATACGTCAGCATCCTGTACCACTCCTTCTTATGCCATACGGAATAAGCGTGGAACAGCAGTTTATCGGCCTGCAGTTTCCCGGTGAAGCACAGGATGCTCACCAGGGTAGTGACCGCTATGAGCAAGAGGGTAACCATCCCCTATGGTAATTCTTTATCCTCAAATATAGGCATTATTCAGCTGGTTTAATGTTCAGGCACATCATGGTGAGGTCGTCGTTGGGCTCGGCCCCGTTCCGATGCTTCTCAACATCTTCTGCAATGGTCTCTATCACCTGCCGGGCAGTCTCCAGACGGCAATTCCTGAGGAACTCAAGCAGGCGGTCGTCTCCAAACTGTTCGTGGGAGGGATTCTCGGCCTCATTGAGTCCGTCGGTATAGACAAACAGCGGCCGGCCCTTGATGCTCTCTATCTCCTCTCCCTGGAAAGTCAGTCCCTGCATGATCCCGATGGGGAAATTGGGAAGCATGTCAATAAAACCTCCGCCATGCGCTCCGCCGCCCAGGAACGGCGGGTTGTGACCGGCGTTGCAGAACCAGAGGTGGCCCGTCTCCAGGTCCACCAGGCCCAGGAACATGGTGACAAACATATTGCCCTCATTATCCTCTCCAGAGAGGGCGTCGTTGATACGCGTGCAAATCTCGGCCGGCATCATGCCCTGTTTGGCCAGCGTCTGGAACAGCCGGGTGGCCTGTGCCATGAACAGCGACGCGGGCACGCCCTTGCCGCTCACATCGCCCAGGGCAAAGTAAAGCTTATTCCCCGCCAGCAAATAGCCGTACAGGTCTCCGCCCACCTCTCTGGCGGGCCTCATGGAGGCATACATGTCCAGGCCCGGATAAACAGGGAACATACAGGGGACCATGGACATCTGGATATCGCGGGCAATACGCAGCTCACTCTCCATGCGCTCCTTGATGGTGGTGGTCTCTTCCAACTGGTCGTAAGCCTCCTGCAACGCTTCGTGGGCCTTGCGTAGCTTTTGATCGGCCCTGAGGCGGAATACAAGGTAGATGGAGAAGGCCAGAATCAGCACCAGCACCAGCACGGCGGTATAAATCTGCCGCTGGCGCGCCGACTTGGCTTCGGCCTCCACAATCTCCATATCCCTCACGTGGATGGAATGCAACTCACTGGCGTCCAGGTGCTTGTTGTTGATAATGGCGGAATCCAGCACGTCGCAGATCTGCCGCGCCGTATGATTGATAGAATCCTGTTGTTCCAACATCTGGTAGGCGCGGTACTTCTTGAGCAAGTAGCGCTGGATGTTGTCCAGGGAATAGATGTTGAGCTCCGTATGGAGGTATTCCATAATGGTCCGGTAGCTGGCCACCGCTTCCTCCCAACGTTTGGCAACAGTCAGGTAGTCGCTGGCATTGGTCAGGCCCTCCGTTGTTTGGGAGAATTTTGTCTGCAGGTATTCCTGGTAAGAACGCTCGCCCTCGGCGTGACGGCCCTCGCCCTCCAAGGAGATGGCCTCAAAGATCTTGTACCGGGCCCACTGCTTGTCAATATAGTTTGCGTCATCGGGGTATTTCTCCCGATATTCCTTGACCAGATCCCCCAGGCGTTCCGTCCAGAACAGTCCCCTCTCATATCCTTCGACATAGAGCCATACGTAGGCGATATTGATGATGCCGGCCATGGCGTCGCGATAGGCCGTTTTCGAGGCCTTCTGCCGGATGTTGTCCATGTGCATCTGATAGGCCCGGTCCAGCCTTTCGGCCGCTATGGGGTCCTCTTTGTCGAAGTAGGTCTGGCAGCAGCCGGCGAAAATGAGCAGGTTGGTATAGTCGCTGGTGGTGTCGCACTGGACTTTCTCCAAACGGCTGATGATGGGCAGCGACATATGCAGGGCCGATGCATACTCCCCGTATCGGCACAACTGGCTGGCCAGGTAACTGCCGGACTTGGCATAATAGACCAGGTCATTCGGGGCGGTGGATTTTTCCGTTACCCGGATGGCCTCCTGCCAATAGTATTCGGCCAGTTCCCGCCGGCCCATCTGGTAGTTGGCATAGCCCTGCCAGTAGCAGCTCTCGCCTTTGGAAAGCTTTCCTGCAACCGCCAGGCTGTCGACCAGGGTTTCCAGCCTTTCAAAGTCTTTCGCCTGGGAAGCCGCGTTGATCATGCCCTGAGCCTCGGGGGTGGAGGATTTATTGACAACACCTTGGCAGCCGACGAAGGGCAGTACCATCAGCAACAGGGCCACCGATGTGGTAATGGATGAGTTATGGATTCTGTTTCGTGTCATTATAGCGTGGTTTGCAACAATCAAGATGCAATATAGATTAGTTTCTGACTAACATAAGCACCGGAAACCTTTGGATTAGCCACCTTGATGATCTGTGCGATGCAATCGATAAGAATCAAAAGACAACAGACGACAAGACAGTTCGAATAAAGTAAAAAGGCAGAGTTGGTTCCGATACCTCCAAGATTATACCTATCGAGTACCCCAAAACAAATGGTGCTGTATATAAAAAGAAGTAGGCCTATTACTCTTGTAGCCAATAAAACCTTTTCTATTGTCTTCCATTTCATAACAACTCCATTTCCCCAAACGAAGATAGCCCATATGGATTATCCAATCTTCTGCTCTTCATACTTCAAGGGATTTACAGGTACAGCAAATATAGCATTATTCAAGGAGAATTCCGATATTTGCAGGGTAAATGAAAACAGCGTATGCTTAGAATCGATATCATCTCCGTCGTCCCCGAACTCCTGGACAGTCCGCTGAGCCATTCCATCCCCGGCCGCGCCGTGAAAAAAGGCCTTGCGGAAATCTACGTGCACGACCTCCGGAAGTACGGGCTGGGCAGCCGCCAGACCGTGGACGACTATTCCTACGGCGGTGACGCCGGCATGGTGATGATGGTGGAACCGGTGTTCAACTGCATCCGGGACCTCCAGGCCCAGCGCCATTACGATGAAGTCATCTACATGGCCCCGGATGGGGAAATCCTCACGCAGGGGATTGCCAACGAGCTTTCCCTCAAGGAGAACATCATCATCCTCTGCGGCCATTACAAAGGCATCGACGAGCGCATCCGGGAGCACCTCATCACCCGGGAGATCTCCGTGGGGGATTTCGTGGTGAGCGGGGGAGAGATTCCGGCCGCCCTCCTGGCGGACAGCATCATCCGCCTGGTCCCCGGCGTCCTCACGGACGAGACTTCCGCCCTGTCGGATTCCTTCCAGGACGGGCTGGTTTCCCCGCCCGTCTATACCCGTCCCGCCTCCTTCAACGGCTGGGATGTCCCGGAAGTCCTCCTCAGCGGCAATCCCAAACTCATCCGCGCCTGGCAGGACGAACAAGCCGTCCGGCGGACCAAGGAACGCCGCCCCAACTTGCTGAAATAGAATCAAAGAAGGCTGTCCCGCGGGACAGCCTTCTTTGTGGTATGTGCAGCAAATTAGCTGGCCATAATGGCGCCCACCAGACCCAGAATGGCGTAGAACTCAGGAAGAGCGGCGTAGATGAGGGTGTTGGTGAAGACGTCGTGGCCCTGGGATACGCCCACGATACCGTTGGCGCAAACCTGACCCTGGCGGATACCGGAGAGCAGGCAGGCGAGGCCTACGGAAACGCCGATGCCGAAGCAGAGGGCGCCGGAGACGGTGCCGCCGGTGAAGCGGCCGAGCATGATGAAGAAGGCCACGAAGCCGTAGATACCCTGCGTGGCAGGGAGGGCGCTGAGCACCATGTAGCTACCGGAAGCCTCCGGCTTGCGTTTGAGCGCACCTTCTGCGGCATTGCCCGCCAAAGTGGTGCCGATGGAAGAACCGATGCCCGCCAGTGCGAGGACCAGTCCCAGTCCGAGATAACCAAGAATTTGTTCCATAATGATAAGTATTTGTTTATTGTTTCTTTAGCGGGTTGAAAGGACGTCCCAGCGCTTCATAGCCGGAGTTCTTGAAGAATTCCAGGAAGTTCAGACGCAGCGGGTGGACGAAGGCGCCCAGGGCGCACATCGCCACGTTGAGCGTGTGTCCCAGCAGCACCAGGAGGATGAAGCCGAACCATTTGCCCACGGCGGTACCGTCGCCCAGCACCATCATGCCCATGTCGTTGAAGGCCATGCCCAGCATGCTGCCGGCCAGCCCCAGGGCGTACAGGCGCAGGTAGCTCAGAACGTCGCCCAGCAGGCCCGTCACCGTGTTGTAGGTGTCCCACAGGCCCATGCCGATGTTGGCGAACTTGTTGCGCTTGGGGTCGTTGAAGACGAAGATGCCCAGGGCGGAAACGATGCCCAGGACGATGACGATCCATTTGGTGAGGTCCGATGAGAGCACGCCGGCCAGGGCGAAGCCGCCCGTGATGACGCCGCCCACGATGAGGAGCGTCCATCCCAGGGTGCCCAGGGAGGCGTACCAGCCGTTCACTTTCACGGCCTGGATGGCCTTGACCACCATCGCCAGGCACAGATGTACCACGCCCACCACGATGGCCAGGACCATGCCGCCTGCATATCCGGCGATTTCGTCCGGAAGGAACAGGAACTTCACGGGTTCGAACACCTTCCATTGCGCGATGTCAATGGAGAAGAAGGTGTGCAGGAAGAAGCCGACCACGACGGTGCCCATGCCCAGCAGCGTCACCAGCGGGGCCAGGTCCTTGAAGCTGGGGACCCGCCGCAGGAGCAGGCCCACCGCAATCAGCACCAGGCCGTATCCGGCGTCGCCCATGCACAGGGCGAAGAACAGGAGGAAGAAGACGCTGATGAAAGGGGTGGGGTCGAACCCGTCGTAGGCGGGACGGCCATACATGTCCGTGAGGACTTCGAACTGGCGTACGAACCAGTTGTTCTTCAATTGGATAGGCGGACGGTCCTGCGCCTGCGCGGCTTCCTTGAAATAGAAGACGCCGGCTTTGTCCAGGGCCTCCGTGACGGTGGCTTCCGCTTCGGCGGGTGCATAGCCCACCAGGGTGACGATGGTGTCTTCCGCGGCGGAAACGGCGGAGGCGTCGGCCAGGTACAGGTCCAGCTGCTCGTAGGTGCGGGCCCGCTTTTCCTTCAGCTCGTCCAGGCGCTCCTTGGCGCCGGCGATGCGCTGCAGCACCCGTTCGAAGTGCTTCTGCTTGTCCCGGAGCTCTTTTTCCTTCTGGCTGACATTCTCCACGGGACGCGGCAGTTCACCGGGAAGCGTGTCTTCCCCGGCGACCACGAACCAGGTGGTATTCTTGTCCTTGGCCACGACGGTAAGGGCGCAGTCTTCGGCCCATTTGTCCTGGAAGAGCTTGTTGGAAAGGCTGTGGAAATGCAGCGGAACGCCGGCCTGGTCCAGTTTTTCCAGGACGGAAAGGTCGAAGTCCCCCCACACGCGGAGGGTATCCACCTCTTTCTGGAGCTGTTTGATCTCGGCGGTGTCGTCCGTATAGCGCATCAGCATTCCGCCGGTGAGGCGGACGATGTCTCCGTCGATGAATTCGGGAGCCGTCCCTTCCGGGATCTCCGCCTTCTCCAGGCCCTGGATGAGGCCGTCCAGGAGTTCCAGTTCGGCCAGCAGGTCCCGGGATTTGTCATCGACCGGCCGGGTGCTGCGAGTGATGTCCACCAGCCCCAGTCCCTGCATCATTTCCAGCAGGTCCTTCTGCTGCCCGTTGAGCAGGATGAAGGAATATTTGGTCATGGAAGCAATCATAGCTCGGAGGCCTCCTCTTCCTCTGCGTGGCGGGTTTTAACAATCTTGGATGACGCCTTGGACAGGTTTTCCTCGTCCTCCATGTACCGTTTGATCTTGCGGATGGCTTCCTGGTACCCCGGAATCTGCACTTTCTCGTACAGGTTCACCTTCTGGGTGGTCTTTTTCCGCTGGTAATCCAGGATGCGGGCTTTCTCCCGGTAGATCTCGGATTCAATGCCCAGCCGGCTGAGATCCTTCAGGATGGCCACCCCGTCGGCGTACCAGGCCGGTTTCATGAATGCGTTGAACGGCCGCAGTTCGTAGTGGATCTCTCCCAGGGCGGGCGTCTTCACGCCGGCCACTTTCCTGGTGTACAGGTCCACGTCGGTGATGGCCACCAGCCCGGGCTCGAATTCGTTCCACAGGGCGGCCAGGTAATCGTAACGGAGCAGGGCGTCTTCCAATTCGGCAATAAGCCGTTCGCTGTCTTCCTTGGCCTTGCGCACTTCCAGCCGCAGGGCGCTCTCCTTGTTCTGAAGGGTAGGGAGCGCCCGCTGCCGGACCTTGAGCTGCTTGCCCATCTCCGTCAGCGAGGTTTTATTGTATTGGAATTTAATTGCCATTATTTGACCCAGTATTTGTCAATAAGCGCCTGTTTGATACCGGTTTCCGCCGGGCTGAAATACTTGGCGAACAGTTTCCAGGCAGTGTCCAGCATCTCGGTGATGCTGATGTTCACGTCGATGGCCAGGAGCTCCCTGGCATAGTCCTTCGCGTAGGCGAGGCAGCGGTGGT
>Ga0310696_10006880_pt1 | contig 13427 bp, 11 predicted proteins | sample AusTroGonzalo_MG_4_FD_203885 | JGI IMG/M metagenome (GOLD analysis project Ga0310696, IMG submission 203885) | Bovine rumen microbial communities from tropical cattle in Woodstock, Queensland, Australia - Gonzalo_02 (v2) (version 2) | ecosystem: Host-associated > Mammals > Digestive system >... | reverse complement strand
TACAGTACTGGCAGCCCGTGCAGCCCACCCGTTCCTTCTGCTGGATCTGGATTTTCACCTGCTCGATCAGGCCGAAATCCGCCGTGGTGAATTCGCCGGCCTGTGCTTCTGAAGCGGTTTTGACGTTCTCTTCCACCATTTCCAGCGAGTTCATGCCGGAAAGGACCACTGTCACCTCCGGCTGGTTGTACAACCAGCGGAAGGCCCACTCGGCGGGCGTCCAGCCGCGCGGGTTGGCTTCGATGATCTTCTTGGCCGATTCGGGCAGCAGGTGAACCAGTTTGCCGCCACGCAGCGGCTCCATGATGACGACGGGAATGCCGCGCTCAGCGGCTGCCTTCAGGCCGACGACGCCGGCCTGGGTATGCTCGTCGCGGTAGTTGTACTGAATCTGGCAGAAATCCCAGTCGTAAGCGGCCAGGATCTTCAGGAAATGTTCTGATGTCCCGTGATATGAGAAACCGAAATTGCGGATGGCGCCGATGCGCTTCTTCTCTTCGATCCACTCGACGATGCCGAGGCCCTTGAGCTTTTCCCACTGGGCGTAATCGGCCATCTGGTGCAGCAGGTAGTAGTCGACATGGTCGGTGCGCAGGCGCTTGAGTTCTTCGTCAAAATACATGTCGAAGGCGGCGCGGCGCTGTACCAGATACTGGGGAAGTTTGGTGGCGATGTAGACCTTGTCGCGGACGCCGTTCCGTTCGAGGATCTTGCCGAGTGCCACTTCGCTGCCCGGATAGATGAAGGCGGTGTCGAAGTAGTTGACGCCGGCGTTGATGGCCGCCATCACCTCGCGCTCGGCCTTTTCCAGGTCGATGATGCCCGCCGTCTTCGTAAAACGCATGCACCCATACCCGAGCATCGACAGCTCGTTCCCGTGTTTGTCTTTTCTGTATTGCATGGTATTATACGAAATAACCTGCTGATTTTCAGCAGGTTATTTCGTGTGCCCAGGACAAGACTCGAACTTGCACGCCCTAAAGCGGGCACCAGCCCCTCAAGCTGGCGTGTCTACCAATTTCACCACCTGGGCGGGTTTTGGGACTGCAAATATACAGCTTTTTTCTAACTTTGTACGCCGAATGGAGAAAAATTTAGATAAAAATACGAAAAAGATTGCCGGGATGTTCGATTCGATCGCCTCGAAGTACGACCGGATGAACCACGGCATGTCGCTGGGCATTGACTGGACATGGCGGAAGCGGTTTGTCAAAACGCTGGCGAAGTCGATACCGATGGACCACCCCGCCATTCTCGACCTGGCCTGCGGCACCGGCGACCTGACGAAAGCCATGGCACTGCGTGGCTGGCAAGTGACGGGGCTGGACATTTCCGCTGAGATGATGGAAGTGGGGAAGGGGAAGTGCGCGGGATTGGATCCGGAACCGGCCTTTGTGCTGGGATCGGCTGAAGCCATTCCCTTTGCCGATGCATCTTTCGACGCTGTTACGATTGCCTTCGGCCTGCGCAATTTCGACCATCGCTCCCAGTGCCTGCAAGAGATTCGCCGTGTCCTCAAACCCGGTGGTACGCTGGCTGTGCTGGAGTTCGCGGTGCCGAAGAACCGTATCTGGCGTGCGCTTTACCTTTTCTACTTTAAGCACGGTATGCGGCTGGTCGGGCAACTCATCGGCAGCGGAGATGCCTACGGCTATCTGGTAGACTCGGTGCTGGCCTTTCCGCGTTACGAAGCCCTCTGTGGCGAATTCCGCGACGCCGGTTTCACAAGTAGCTTTTATACCCCTTATTCCGGCGGCATCGCCGTCGGCTATTTTGCTAAATAACACGCGATGGCCCCGATTACATTAGGCTCCCTGGTCATCACCGACCTTTCAAATTCCGTAACGAACCTGCTTATTGCCGCCATCTCTTTCGCGGGATGGGCGGGCCTTCGAAGGCATTTTACCCGCCGTGAGCGTTATGAGCGGCTATATCTGTGGTTTTTCTTCCTGATGGGATGGTCTACGTTGTTCGGCGCGCTGTTCAACCATTGCTTTGCCTACTATCTGACGTCCCCGTATTTCCTGTTGCCCAACTATCTGTTCAATCTGGCCTCGCTGACCTGTTTTGGCTGGGCCGTAACGGAACGGTATTATTATCTGCGGCCAGGCAGGGGGAAGAACCTGCTGATGTGGGCCATCGGCGTGGTGTCGCTGGTGATGCTGGTCTTTCTGCTGTGGAAGATCGAGTACCTGTATATGGTGATTCACATTGGCCTGATCCTGATCCTGTTCTCGCTGCCCTTGCAGTTGCGGCTGCTTCCGCGGAAGGAAGCCCGCCTTATCATCCTGGCCACAGTTGTCTTACTGGGCGTGCCGCCCATCCTCATCACCGGCTGGGGCCTGGCTCCCTGGCTCAATGATTACGATCTGGCACACCTCCTCATCGCCGCCGCAATGATTATCCTCTACTGCGCCGGCCGCGAGTGGGCTGGGAATACGATTAAAGACTGTTCATGTCGTTGAACAGGGTTGAGCAGAGGCTGGTCGCCAAGTCATAGGCTTCCTGCTGGCTCATGACGCGCTCTCCCTTGACAATCTCGGAAATCAGTCCGGAAGGGCCGAAATAATAGCGTGTTTCGTCCTTCTGGCTACCATCGATGGAATCCTGCTGGAGAAAGACGAAGATCGGCTTGCCGGATGCGGCATCGTACAGAAACTCCCGATAGAATTGCCGGACCGCCGCATTGAACTTGACCGTCATGAAGAAAGGACGGTAGATGAAACCATATTCGCCTTCCTTGTCGTTCTCGAAATTCTCGAAGAAGCACGTGACCGTTTCTTTCTGGATACCGATGGCGGGGACGTTCCGCTTCAGGGTCAAGGTCACCTGGCTGCGGATGTGCTCCTCCTGGTCCATCAAGGCAATGAACTGTTGTGCCTCTGCGTACTTCTGGCGGACCTCCTTGACGGTGCTGGGGAGGCCGTCTTGCGCACTGGCCGCTGCGGCCAGCGATAGCATCAGTATGGTAAAAAAGAATCTTTTCATATCGTGACAGAAAAAGGGCAATAAAGCTACTCCCACTCGATCGTTCCAGGAGGTTTGGAAGTAATGTCGTAGACGACGCGGTTGACGCCGCGGACCTTGCGGATGATTTCGTTGGAGACGCGGCCGAGGAAGTCGTAGGGGAAGGGGAACCAGTCGGCGGTCATCGCATCGGTTGAGACGACGGCGCGGAGGGCGACAGGGTTTTCATAGGTCCGCTCGTCTCCCATCACGCCCACGCTCTTGACCGGCAGCAGGATGACACCGGCCTGCCAGATGGCGTCGTACAGGTTCGTTGCCATTACGCGCGGATCGGAAGCGGAAGGGAAGCCCATGCCGGTGCAGTCGTAGCTGCGCAGACCGCGGATGAAAATATCGTCGGCTTCGCGCAGGATGCGAAGCTTTTCTTCGGTAATGTCGCCGATGATGCGGATGGCCAGCGACGGTCCCGGGAACGGATGCCGGCCCACCAGCTCTTCCTTGATGCCCAGGGCGCGGCCCACGCGGCGCACTTCGTCCTTGAAGAGCATCCGCAGCGGCTCTACGATCTTCAGGTGCATCTCTTCCGGCAAGCCGCCTACATTGTGGTGGCTCTTGATCTTGGAAGCGATGCCGGGGATGCCGGCGCTCTCGATGACATCCGGATAGATGGTTCCCTGCGCGAGCCAGCGGGCGTTCTCGATGCCCTTCGCGTATTTGTCGAACGTTTCAACGAAGAGGCGGCCGATGATCTTGCGCTTGGCTTCGGGTTCCGTGACGCCGGCAAGGGCGGCGAGGAACTCCTTCGAGGCGTCGGCTCCGATGACGTTGAGGCCCATGTCTTTGTAGGAGGCCAGTACGTCTTCGAACTCGTTCTTGCGCAGCAGGCCGTTGTTCACGAAAATACAGGTGAGGTTGTGGCCGATGGCCTTGTTGAGCAGTACGCCGGCCACGGTGGAATCGACGCCGCCGCTCAAGCCCAGGATCACTTTCTCGTCGCCGATTTGTGCGCGCAGGTCTTCCACTGTCTTCTCAATGAAGGAATCGGGCGTCCAGTCGCCGCGGCAGCCGCAGATGCCCAGCGCAAAGTTGGCCAGCATCCGCGTGCCTTCCGTGGTGTGGTACACCTCGGGGTGGAACTGCACGGCAAAGGTCGGTTCGCCCGCGAACTGGAAGGCGGCATTTTCCACATCCGCCGTGGAGGCAATGACCGAAGAGCCGTCCGGAAGGACGGAAATCGTGTCGCCATGGGACATCCATACCTGCGTATGCGACGAAACCCCTTTCAGCAGCGGGGAATCGGGCTGTACCACTTCGAGCATCGCACGACCGTATTCGCGCGAGTCGGAGTTTTCCACTTTGCCGCCGCAGCGGTGTGCGAGATACTGTGCGCCGTAGCAGATGCCCAGCAGTGGGAGCTTTCCACGGAAGAGGGAGAGGTCCGCCTGCGGCGCGTTCGTGTCACGCACGGAGCAGGGACTTCCGCTGAGAATCACGCCCTTGACGCTGTCGTCGAGTGCGGGTATCTTGTTGAATGGATGGATTTCGCAGTAAACGTTGAGTTCGCGGAGGCGGCGTCCGATGAGCTGTGTCACCTGGGAACCGAAGTCGAGAATAATGATCTTTTCAACCATATTGCAAAAATACGAAACAGTTTCTGAAAATTGCGAGATTATTTCTACTTTTGCGCCTTCATTAAGAAGACAATCCTGTTAGTATGCAAGATATCAGAAACGTAGCGATCATCGCCCACGTAGACCACGGTAAGACCACGCTCGTGGACCGGATGATCTATCAGGCCAAGTTGACCCGCAAGACGGAGGATCTGGGCGAACTGATCCTCGACAACAACGACTTGGAGCGCGAGCGCGGCATCACGATCCTGGCCAAGAACGTATCTGTCCCGTATAAGGGCGTAAAAATCAACATTATCGACACTCCGGGCCACGCTGACTTCGGTGGAGAGGTGGAGCGCGTGCTCAACATGGCCGACGGCGTACTGCTGCTGGTCGATGCGTTTGAGGGCACGATGCCCCAGACACGATTCGTGCTGCAGAAAGCCCTCGAGATGGGGAAGAAGCCCATTGTTGTCATCAACAAGGTCGACAAACTCAACTGCCGTCCCGACGAGGTGAACGAGGAGGTCTTCGACCTGATGTTCGCCCTCAACGCCACGGAGGAACAGCTCGACTTCAAGACTGTTTACGGGAGCGCCAAGCAGGGTTGGATGTCGCTCGACTGGCGTCAGCCGACCAGCGACATTACCGTGCTGCTCGATACCATCATTGCGGAGATTCCTGCACCACAGGTGGTCGAGGGCACGCCACAGATGCTCATATCGTCGCTCGAATATTCCCCGTATGTGGGCCGTATCGCCGTGGGACGCGTCACCCGCGGTTCCCTGCGTTCCGGCATGCCCGTGTCGCTGTGCAAGCGCTACGACATCGTGGAGAAGCAGAAGGTCAAGGACCTTATGGTCTTTGAAGGACTTGAGAAACGCAAGGTTGAGGAAGTCCAGTGCGGCGATATCTGCGCCGTGGTAGGTATCGACGGCTTCGAAATCGGCGACACCATCGCCGACTTCGAGAATCCTGAAGCCCTGCCGCCCATCGCCGTGGACGAGCCCACGATGAGCATGGTGTTCACCATCAATGACTCACCGTTCTTCGGTCGCGAGGGCAAGTTCGTGACTTCCCGCCACATCAAGGAGCGCCTGGAGCGCGAGCTCGAGAAAAATCTGGCCCTCCGCGTGAAGCCCGGCGTAAACGCCGACTCGTTTGTGGTCTATGGCCGCGGCGTGCTGCACCTTTCGATCCTCATCGAGACGATGCGCCGCGAGGGATTTGAACTGCAGGTCGGCCAGCCGCGCGTGCTCGACAAGACCATCGGCGGCAAGCGCTGCGAGCCGATCGAGTATCTGACCATCGACGTGCCCGAGGAGTTCGTGGGACGCGCCATTGAGATGACGACCCGCCGCAAGGGCGCCCTCATCCACATGGAAACACGCGGAGACCGCACGCACCTCGATTTCGAGATCCCGGCCCGCGGTCTGATGGGCCTGCGCAGCAACCTGCTGACGGCGACGCAGGGCGAAGCCGTGGTGGCCCACCGCTTCAAGGATTACGAGCCTTACAAGGGCGAGATCGAGAAGCGTACGAACGGTTCGCTGGTAGCCCACGAAACGGGCCTTTCCGTGGCTTACGCCATGGACAAACTCCAGGACCGCGGACGCTACTTCATCGATCCGGGCGAGGAGGTGTACGCCGGCCAGGTGGTAGGGGAGCACATCCGCGACTTCGACCTGGTCATTAACATCTGCAAGACCAAGAAACTGACCAACGTGCGTGCCGCCGGCACCGACGAAAAGGTGATGCTGCCGCCGCCCATCCGATTCAGCCTCGAAGAGGCCCTGGAGTACATCCAGGAGGACGAGTTGGTGGAGGTGACGCCCAAATCGATGCGCATGCGCAAGATCATTCTCGACGAGACCGAAAGAAAAAGGGCGTCAAGGAACTGATATTTAAAATAATTTGCTATATTTGCAGCCCGATTTTTCCGAAATGGACGGATTGTACCAGTATATCGTGATACCTGTCAGGGGGTTACCCTTGGGTGAGAGTTCGTTCCGCTTCGAAATCGGGAAAGAGTTCTTTCAAGCTTTCGAGAACAACCAGATCAAGGACGCCGACTGCAGCGTGAAGGTGAGCGTGATCCGCCATCAGACCCTGCTGGACGTCGTCTGTGAAATCGCGGGCTTCGTGGTGGTCGAATGTGACCGTTGCCTCGAAGACCTCACGCTCAAAGTGGACATCGAACCGCACCTGACGGTCGGTTTCGGCACGGTGGACGTGGATGAAACGGGCGAGGTGGATGATGACGTGCTGGTCATCGACCGCTCCGAGAGCGAGCTCAGTCTCGACCAGTTCGTTTACGACTACGTCTGCCTGAGCCTCCCGCTCGTGAAGACGCATCCCGAGGGAAAGTGCAATCCCGAAATGCTGCGCTTCATTTCCGAGGCGGAAATCGCACATGATCCGGAAGAGACCGAAACGACCCGTCCGTTCGAGGGCCTGAAAGACTTGCTGGAAAACAAAAACAATTAAAATAGAAGGAAAAAATGGCACATCCGAAACACAAGATCTCGAAGCAGCGTCGAGATAAAAGAAGAACCCACGACAAGGCCGTCGTTCCCCAGCTCGCTACTTGCCCGAACTGCGGTGCTACCGTTATGTATCACCACGTTTGCCCGGAATGCGGCTTCTACCGTGGCCGTCAGATCATCAACAAGACTGTTGCCTAATCTGAACGAAGAGTAATGAAAAGCCGGCATAGAACCGGCTTTTTTTGGCCCCTGTAGTTCAACGGATAGAACGGAAGTTTCCTAAACTTTAGATGGCAGTTCGATTCTGCCCGGGGGTACGAAATATGCAGGCTTGAGGCCTGCTTATTTCGTATATAAAGCGGAACGCAACGGGCGGTATATGGCGAAGGGAGCCTTTTTCAGCGACCGGAGCCATATACCGGAGCGGAGTGAAGCGCTGTGACTTATGTCCTCGTCGGATGAAACTTCAGGATGGTGTCCTGCCATTTTTTTGTGTCGACGTGGGTGTAGATTTCGGTGGTGAGGATGCTCTCGTGGCCGAGCATTTGCTGGACCACGCGCAGGTCGGCGCCGTTCTCGACCAGATGGGTGGCGAAGCTGTGGCGGAACGTGTGGGGTGACACGTTTTTGCGGATGCCGGCCGCGGCTACCTGCTCCTTCACGATGTGGAACACCATCTCGCGTGAGAGTTTCCCGCCGCGGCGGTTGAGGAACAGGATGTCCTCTGCGCCGCGCTGGATGGGCCCTGCATCGCGGATCTCGCGGTAAAAGCGGATCGCCTTCAGGGCAGGCTCGCCCACGGGTACGATGCGCTGCTTGCTGCCCTTGCCGAAAACCCGGATGAACTGCTCGTCCGGGAAAATGTCGGAAATCTTCAGGCTGATCAGCTCACTGACGCGTAACCCGCAGGAATAAAGCACTTCCAGAATGCAGCGGTTTCGGTGTCCCTCGGGTTGCGAGAGGTCTACCGAGTTGAGAATGGCCAACACCTCTTCCACTGACAATACGCTTGGTAGATGCACGTTCAGTTTGGGCGTCGCGACGCGGTCACAGGGATTGTCGCGCAACCGTCCCTCTGCATCGAGGAACCGGTACAACGCCTTGATCGAACTGATGAGCCGTGCCTGGGAACGCTTCGTCAGGCCGGCCGCCACACGCTCCTCTACGAAGCGTGCGATGTCGTCGGGCCCGGCGTCGGCAGGCGCGATACCCAGCTCTTTGAGTGCAGTCAGGTAGCGCTCAACGTCAGCAGTATACGCTGCAACCGTATTGGGCGACAGTGACCGCTCAAGCTTCAAGTAATCCTTGAATTCAAGAAGTGTTATCTCATGGTTATCAGCGTAATAGCGCATAATGACGACAGTAGGGGGACAGGCCGCATGCGCCGCATTTCGGTGCGCGGGCGGTACATTCGTAGCGGCCGTGCAGGATGAGCCAGTGATGGGCCTTCGGCCGCAGGGATTCGGGGATGCCGGCCTCCAGGTCGAGTTCCACGGCCCGGGGTGTTTTCCCGTCTGAAAGGCCGAGCCGGTGCGCGACGCGGAACACGTGCGTGTCGACCGCGATGACGGGTTCGTTATACAGCACGGAGGTCACGACATTGGCCGTCTTGCGTCCGACGCCCGGTAGCGTCATCAGGGTGTCGATATCGCGCGGGATCTCGCCGCCGAACTCGTCGACGACCTTCCGTGCCATCGCCACCAGGTGCGCGGCTTTGCTGTTGGGGTAAGAGATAGACTTGATAAGCGTATAGACTTCTTCCGGCGTGGCGGCGGCAAGTGCAGTGATGTCGGGGTAACGGTCGAAGAGGGCGGGGGTCGTCTGGTTTACGCGCTTGTCGGTGCACTGTGCCGAGAGGATCACGGCCACGATGAGCTGGTAGGGAGAGAGAAAGTGCAGTTCACTCTCCGCCACTGGACGGTTGGCGGCAAACCAGTCGAGGACCGGTCCGAAGGGAGGCTCAGGCTTGCGATGCGATTTCACGGCAGACTCCGTTTTCAATGGTGATGACGCGGGCCGGAAACCGGCGGATGAGCTGTAGGTTGTGGGTCACCATGATGATGGCCGTACCGCGCCGGTTGATTTGGAAGAGCAGGCGCATGATTTCGTGCGAAGTCTCTTCGTCGAGGTTGCCGGTCGGCTCGTCGGCGAGGATGAGCCTGGGTGTGTTGAGCAGGGCGCGTGCAATGGCCGCACGCTGCTGCTCGCCTCCTGAGAGCTGGTGCGGCAGCTTATAGGCCTTGGCGCTCAATCCCACATCGGCCAGGACTTCGTCGATTCGGCTGGATATGTCACCCTTGTCCTTCCATCCGGTGGCCTCTAGGGCGAAGCGCAGGTTGTCCTCGATGCTGCGGTCCATGAGCAGCTGGAAATCCTGGAATACGATGCCCAGGCTCCTTCTGAGGTACGGTATTTGCTTGCTTTTGAGGCTGGTCAAGTCGAAATCGCCGACACGCGCCGTTCCGCCACCGAGTGGATTCTCGCCCGTCAAGGTGCGGATGACGGAAGTCTTACCGCTGCCCACCTTGCCCGTCAGGTAGACGAATTCGCCGGGTTGGATGGTGAGATTGAGGCTGTCCACGACGGTGACTTCGCCGTTGGTAATATCGGCCGAAACGAATTCGACGAGGGGGAGTGCATCCGTGCTCATAATTGGTCGTTTGATGCACAAATTTAACTTTTTTTGCGTATTTTCGCATTATTGAAAAGATGAAAAAATTGAGATACTGTTATAGATTCGCCGCGGGCGCTGTTCTGCTGTTGCTGGCAGTGCTGCCCGCTGCCGGACAGGTCAAGAACCGGCAGCACACCGACCGCCTCGAATCGGCCCGCAAACTCTATTACAGCGGGTCGTATTACGCGGCCGAGAAGGCTTTCACGGAACTGGGACAGGAATCGCAGGTCACGCTGGACCGGACCGAGATTGAAGCATACAAGGTGCTCTGCGCCATTGCGCTCGACAAGGTGAACGCCGAGGGCCTGGTGAACACCTTCTGCAACAAGTATCCCAACGCACCTCAGCAGGCCCTGGTGCGTGAGGCCCTGGCTTCCCGCTATTTCGACACCGGTCACTATGCGGAGGCGCTGGCCATCTACGACGTGATCAATCCCCGTCATCTCTACAAGAACCACCGCACGGAATATGTCTTCAAGCGGGCGTACAGCCAGATGCGCACGGGCGACTATGAGAACGCCGCCGAAGGCTTTGGAAAGGTGCTCTCGGGGCCCCATTCGCGCTTTACCGTTCCCGCCACGTATTACGGCGGTTATGTCCATTATATCCGCAAGGAGTTCGACGACGCGGTCACGCTTTTTGACAAGGTGGGAGAGGGGAATCAGTTCTCTCTGATGGCCAAGTATTTCGCGACAGAGAGCCAGTTCATGCGCAAGCAGTACGACGACGTGATCCGGCGCGGTGAGGCCATTTATCCGAAACTGGACCGCGACATGCAGAGCTCCCTGGCCCGCATCCTCTCCGAAGCCTGGTATGAACTGGGCGACAAGGAAAAAGCCAGCGCCTACCTGACAATCTATCGCGACAGCGGCGCCGAGATGAGCCGCAAGGACCACTATTTCTCCGGCATCCTGTCCTACGGACTGAATGCGTACCAGCCCGCCATCGAGGCGTTCTCCCGCGTGCTTGGAACCGAGGATGAGCTGGGCCAGAATGCGTGGTACTACACGGCGAACAGCTACCTGCAGTGCCGCAACAAGGTGGCCGCGCTCGAGGCCTTCAAGACCGCCGCATCCTGTGACTTCGACAAGGTGATCCAGGAAGACGCCTTCTTCAATTTCGCAAAACTTTCGTTCGACGTCAACTCCGACATTTCGCAGTTCGAGCGCTACATGGAAAGGTGGCCCGACAGCGGGAAGGACGATATCATCAACAACTATATGGCCACCTCGTTCCTTCTGTCGAAGGACTACGATTCGGCCGTGAAGGCGCTGACCGCCATCCGCAACCATACGGATGAATCGGCAGCCAACCTCCAGAAAGCTACGTTTTTCCGGGCGCTGCAGCTCATCGAGGGTAAGGCTTACCGTTCCGCCGCTCCGCTGCTCGAGACTTCCATCGAATACGGTGAGAACGAGCCGCTGCGTGATCTGGCCAGCTTCTGGCTGGCTGAGTGCCGCTACCGCGACGAGCAGTATTCCGAGGCTATCGCGATCCTGAGCAACCTGCTCCTGAACGAGGAGTTCCGGCGCACATCGGATTATCCGCAGGCACTGTATAACCAGGCCTACAACTACTTGAAGAGCGGCAATTACGTCTATGCGGAGAACAATTTCCGTAATTTCCTGAATGTTGCAGCCGACTACCAGCAGTATGAGCGCGATGCGCAGACCCGTCTGGGCGATGCCTGCTTCATGCAGAACAAGTATGCCGAGGCGGCGGACATTTATGAGAAAGTGTATGCGGCTGACCCGGCTTCGTCCGACCTGTATCCCGTGCTCCAGGCTTCCATCGCGTATGGCCTGACGGGCAATGACACGCGCAAAATTGACCTGCTCAAGCAGGCCATCCGGACGAGCCGCAATGCGCCGCTTTATCCGCAGGCGGTCTTTGAGTTGGGGCGCACCTACGTGCAGACGGGCGCGGACAAGGATGCGACGGAGTGCTTCCTTACGCTTGTAGGCCTGCAGGAGAGCGAATACTCTCTGAAAGCGCTGCTGGAGCTGGCGCTGATCAACGCCAATGCCCGCAAATACGACAAAGCTATCGAGTATTACAAGACGGTCGTTGCGTCGGGCAGCCGGACGCCGGAGGCAGAGGACGCCCTGGCAGGTTTGGAGAGCATCTATCAGCTCCGCAATCATCCCGAAGAATACCTGGCCTACCTCGACGAAATCGGCCTGTCCGACCTCAAGAGTACCGAAGAGAAGGAGCAGATGCTGTTCCGTGCAGCGGAGCAACTCTATCTGTCGGAGAAGTATCCCGCCGCCATCAATGCGGTGCAGCGTTATCTGGCACAGTATCCTCAGGGTGAGCAGGTACCGAAGGCGACCTTCTATCTGGCGGAAAGCCTCCGCGAGACGGGCCGTCTCGAGTCTGCTGCCGACAATTACCTGAAGGTGATGAAGTCCAAGGATCCTTCGTGCCGCCTCGATGCCACGGCTGCCTACGCGCAGCTCAACTACGACCTGCAACACTACCAGAAGGCCGCAGACGCCTTCGGAGAGCTGGCCGACCTGGCGACCGACAGTCCGACGAAGCTGAAGGCTTACACCGGTCTGATGCGTTCGTGCTTTTATGGACGTGAGTACCAGGAAGCCATCCGGTACGCCGATTACGTGGGCGACCGAGAGGCCGAGTTCATCCAGGCCCGTTCATGGCGCACGCTGGGCGAGCGTGAAAAGTCACAGTTGCTTTTCGAACGGCTGGCCAGGGATGCCAATGACGCCATCGGCGCGGAGAGTACCTACACGCTGGTGCTGGACGCATACGACCGGGGCGACTTCGATGCGGTGGAGGAGCGCGTTTATGCGTTCTCCGATTCCGGCTCCGGCCAGGTTTATTGGATGGCCAAGAGTTTTATCGTGTTGGGCGACGCCTTTGCCGATCGTGGAGATATCGAGCAGGCCGAGGCAACCTACAACAGCATCCTGGATGGCTACGAACCTACCCGTGAGGGCGATGACGTGCTCGAACAGGTGCGGCGTCGTCTCGAACAGTTAAAGAAAGTGAAGTGATGAAAAGGTTACTGACGATATATGCCCTGTGTTTCGCGCTGCTTCCGCTGCGCGCACAGAACGCCACGGTGGAAGTGAGCCGTCCCTACGACGTGAACCTCGACGGTATACGCAAGCCCGCGATTCCAACCTCGGTTGACGATTCGCTGCAGCGTTTCGACGTGCATTTCGACTACTCCATCTTCAACCGCCCGTACGGCGACCTGTATGACTTTACGCCATACGAATCCATCCAGCTGGCCACGGTGGGCGCCAACCGCACGCCATTCATCTACACGCGCCTCGGTGCGCAGTTCGCACCGGTAGAGCGCGGGGTTATGCCGGCCGGAGAGATCTATCTCCAGACCAAGCCGAAAAAGGGCTTTTGCTCGGGCCTGTACGGTCGCCACAACTCTTACTTCGGGCAACTGGACCCGAAGGGTGTGAATCCGCTGGATGCGCGCCGTTTGGAGAATACTGTGGGCGGCGACCTGACCTACGACTGGGCTACCGGCGAGTTGATGCTGGACGTCCAGTATAATTTCGACCGGTTCCGTTATGCCCTGGCGGGAGGGAATGCCATGCCTGCTGCACGCCACTCCAACAACGACGTGACCGCCTCGTTCAACCTCAATTCCGCGCAGAAGGAGGCCAATACGGTGTATTACGACGTGACGATGGCCTACCGCAA
>Ga0310696_10006879_pt1 | contig 13427 bp, 9 predicted proteins | sample AusTroGonzalo_MG_4_FD_203885 | JGI IMG/M metagenome (GOLD analysis project Ga0310696, IMG submission 203885) | Bovine rumen microbial communities from tropical cattle in Woodstock, Queensland, Australia - Gonzalo_02 (v2) (version 2) | ecosystem: Host-associated > Mammals > Digestive system >... | reverse complement strand
AGAACGGAAAACCTGTAACTAACTACAAAGTAATTAAGAATTGATAATTATGAAAAAAAATATATTTCTATTAGTCTCTGTTTCTCTGTGCCTCTGTGTTGAAACAGTTTCTGCGCAGATTGGCGCTCCTTATATTCACGACCCCTCGACCATTGCTGAGTGCGATGGCAAATACTATACCTTCGGCACAGGTGGCGGCGGTATCATCTCAGATGATGGCTGGAGCTGGCATAGCGGTGCAGAGCGCCCTGGTGGCGGTGCTGCCCCCGACGTACTGAAGATTGGCGACCGTTACCTCTGTATCTATGGTGCCACTGGTGGAGGACTTGGCGGCGGACACGCTGGTCGTATCCTCACCATGTGGAACAAGACCCTCGACCCCAAGTCGCCCGACTTCAAGTGGAGCGAGGCTGTAGAGGTCTGCGCCTCTGACGGCATGGAGGATCAGGACGCTATCGACCCAGGACTCCTGCTCGACCCGACAACAGGTCGCCTGTGGGTCAGCTACGGCACCTATTTCGGCACCATCCGTCTCATTGAGCTCGACCCCAAGACCGGTTTCCGCAAGAAGGGTAACAAAGAGAAGGATATCGCCATCGACTGCGAGGCCTCTGACCTGATGTATCGCGATGGTTGGTACTATCTGTTGGGTACTCACGGCACCTGCTGCGACGGCGTGAACTCTACCTATAATATTGTCGTAGGTCGCTCACGCAGCGTTGAAGGTCCTTATCTCGACAATGTAGGTCGTGACATGTACCACGGAGGAGGTAAGATGGTGGTTGCTGCCGAGAAGCGCGCCTGTGGCGCTGGTCACTTCGGACGATTCATCATCGACGAGGGTGTCGAGGTGATGTCATTCCACTGGGAGGCTGACTTCGAGCAGAGCGGTCGTTCGGTACTCGCCGTCCGTCCTATCGTCTGGAAGAACGGCTGGCCTGTCGCTGGCGACAACTTCAAGGGCGGTAACTTCGCCATTGAGTCAGAGCGCCGCGGCTATGCACTGGAGCTTACTGTCGACTTCGTACGCATGCAGCAGGAGCGTCAGGGCTGGTTCAACCGCAACCAGATGCAGCAGCCTGCCAAGCCTATCGCCAACCAGACCCTCGCTGAGGTCATCGACACCTGGCCCAAGGGTGATATCCCTGCCCGCATCGGCGACTACATGTATCGTCCTCACCAGCGTTGGACCATCACACCGGTCGACAGCGCAGGTGGTTATCTGAGCAATCCTTACTTCAAGATTACCATCGAGGGCACAGAGCGCGCTCTCGCTGCTACCGCCGACAAGGAGGTAACCACTGTTCCTGCCTATACTGGTGCTGACGAGCAGCTCTGGCGTATCGAACAGCTGACTGACGGTACCTACCGCATCATGCCAAAGGCCATCCCTGGTCAGCAGGGTGTCAACAAGGAGCTGTGCCTCTATTCTGCAGGCGACTCTACCCCCACCCTCGCCAAGTACGACTTCAACAGTGATAATTCCAAGTGGAATTTCAAAAAACACTAAAATAACAAAATCCCTGCCGCCTGGCAGGGATTTATTGTTTTCTACGGGAGGAAATCTTTTGTTGAGGGATATGGGAGAGATTAGGGAGGGATTTTTTGCATCTCTCATTGCGTGAAACGCCTGTATATAAAGGAGTTTCGAGAGATTATGGGAGGGATTGAGTGTTTTTTCCATCAAACTTCAAAAAAACATTCTTAATACTATATCCCCAAAAGCAAAAAATGTTCCCAGTTAGGGAATATTTTATTCCCAAGCAGGGAATATTATGTTCCCAAGCAGGGAATATTATGTTCCCAAGGTGGGAATATTCTTTGAGCTTTTCTTTGTTATACTTATCCATTTGTCTATCCAAACAGCCAAAGGTGAAGGACAACAGACCAACTACCTAAGCCCGATGGATTTATATTTTAAGCAAGGGCCATTGGCTTTCTTGTATTCAAATGAACTACTGCTATTATTATCGGCTGCAGATTCTGATACACTTGATGGCACCATCATAGCTGAACTTATAGCCACGTTTAGAGCTGGAGGTATTATCCTTCCAGCAGACATAATCGTTAGTCAGGTTTTCTAGTAATAGCAATTGATATTATTAAAAATGTTATTTTAGAAATGTATGTTTGATTCTACACGTTTAGGAACGAAAATGGTATCTGGCCTATGATTTACATACCATTTTTTATCTTTCTTATACAGGAAAATTGCTTTATAAATATAATCAGACCACGCATCATTGATAATATAATATTCTTTGTCAGAAGAATCTGCATGGGATGTATACGTTATATTAACTTCATTATCATTGCATTTTTGTAATGTTGAACTTTTTATATAAATGCGCGATTGTCCTATATCAATATATGAATACTCGTCCATCTGCTTAATCATGCCTTTATAGTATGGCCCCAAGATATATCCAGAGGGATATTCTTCCTTCGAAAAAATATCCCCCCATGAGTCTATCAATAGAAACTTCTCGTTATTTGGGTGATTGTTTACATATTCATATACTGTTAACATGACAGCCTTGCTATCTTCAACAGACATGTTGTTCCCGTCTGTTTTACACCCAGTAATTAAAAGGATAGATATAAATAATAATTTTTTCATATTTAAAACTTTTGATTTTTTAACCAAGGATAAATTTTATATTCTCCATTTAACAAGCCTGTTCTACTTTGTAAATCAAACTCTGAATACATACCGTTATGATAATAAATAGCATGAACCATATTGTCATGTCCCATTGTCATCACAGGTAGGCCTCCCATGCTTCTTGATATTCCCAAATCAGATTCTCCAAAAGGGATATATGACGGTTTCGAATTTGTCGTTTTCTCTTGATGTGTATGAATATTGGCTAATATATTAAACCTCTCATTTCCGTGTACTAAAGTTCTGTCTTTACTAACCTTATATCCATACTCACTTATATGAGAGGTTGTTGCATCGTTTTTATAATCAGGTAAAACCAATACTTTTCCATTAGATAGTATAAAACCTGTTACTTCCCTGCCACCCCTGCTGTCTTTTGTTCTATAATGTGTATCTGCCTGTTTCCATATTCTGTTATATGCAACAGTTTCATTATTATATATGATACTTCCATCATTTCTATAATCTACACCAGCCTTTTTATCATTCTTTGCTACCCACAAATAAGTCTGCCCTTTACTCAAATCATCTTGCGAATGCACACCAGAATTATACTGAATTGATCCATCCTTGTCTTTATACCAATCCATACCATCAGGATCAATAGCATTTATAGGACTATTCCCACAATATGCATATGGACTTGTGTTATAGTACTTCTCTGCCAGCGGGTCGATCCTATCCCATCTTGCAAGGATAGGATCATGCTGTCTTGCACCGTAATCGTAGGTGTTCAATCCATGCATCTTGTCCAATTCCTTACCGTTGTATTTGTATGGCTGGTATAGAAATAGAACAAAAAGTTATCAGTTGTAGAGCTAGCAGCTGATGCCTGGGCATAGCCGCCCCCGAAGAGGAACTTGTCTATCTTGCCATTCTTCATTGTCAGACTTCCACCCATTAGGTAATCTGTAGAGTCCGCCTTCAAAATCTGTGCCACTGTCAACTCGGCTGGCTTTTCACCCCAAGTCCTGCTGATATTAGGCTTGGCAGTATAGTGAACAGCACGCAGTTTCTGGCCTGAAACACTATACACATACTTCGTTACACTGCCATTGGTAAAGTATATCTGCTTGGGGTTGTTGTTCAGGTCGTAGGTGATATAGGCTATGCCACGGCTCTTGTCTGCAACCAAGGCTCCGTTTGTGTTAAACTTGTATCCAGAGCCATTGGCCTTCTTATATTCAAACGAGCCGCTGGTGTTATTATCCGTTGCCGATTCAGATACACTTGTCGGTTGGTTGCCTGTATAGGCAATAGTGAGATTATCCATCACGCCATAGCCTGATGTCCCTTTACCATAGCGGGTCAGACTCGTGATATTACCATTGGCATCATACGACATGGATTCGCTATATCTATTGGTGTTACTACTGAGTGCATCACCCTCGCCATAAGCGCCTGATGTCAGTCTGTTGGCTGTATCGTATGTGAACTTATAGCCACGTTTTAAGCTTTGACTGCTATCCTTCCACCTGATGCTGCTGATATTCCCGTTATAATATGCAGTACCTGGGCCATTGGCATAGAACAGCTCCTCTATATAAGTACTCGTTGTGATGCCTGTTATCCAACTGCACAGGTCATAGGCATAGCTCACATCGCGGTTGGTGCTTGACGAGGTGGGACGGCTTATTGTCGATAGTCGGCCGAGATTGTCGTGAGTATAGGTCGTCGTAGCACTTTTTGCAGTACCATGATTCACAGTAATGGCATCACTTATCTTTTGGTCATTGTGAGTATTATAGCCTATAGTTTCCGTCACCGTCATGTTGCCACCATACTTCACGTCGATGGTGGTTGCAGACTGGGCAAGCTGATTGGTAAAGGTATAAATGCTGGTATTTGATACTATTCTATTACCAATGTCCTTTGCCTTGGAGTTTACGACGTTACCATAGATATCATACTGCATTGCCTGAGCCAGCAGCTCGCCATTAGTGGCGGCAGATACAACAGAAAAAACAATATTCTCCATAATCCTCAATACTTCTCCCTATAATCCACTTGGTGAAAACTATATTTCAATGTAATTATGCAAATACTCTTGTTGATTGATAATATCACATATGACGATTTTCAAAATCTTTGGGAAAGCATAACATATAGTTCCCCATAATGTCAATGTATTAATGTCTAAATATAAAAGAAATAATAACCAAAAACAAATTATTAATAAATCACGCACAACGATAGAAACTATGCACACATTTTTATTCTTAAAAGAACGAGCTATTATATCTGTTGTTATTGTTGTAAAAAAGACATCCAACAATAAATATACAAACACAAATAAAGGATAAATAAAAGCGAATATCACATTTTCACCCAATAATCCACAAAATAGTAATAACGATAATATTAAGTTTATTACTATTTGACATCCAAACATTATTATATGTATTTTCCTCATTTTTTTAAAAAATCTATAGCTGTTTGTATTAAGTGCCTTGCAAACTGTTCAACAATAGAATATTTGCTTTTTCTAGAACCTATATATTTTCTTTGTCCTTCTAAATATAATCTGGAATTAGCAAAAGTTGATAAATCTTGTGCAGAGGTGACAATGTCTCCCTTTACAATTATATTCATTATCTGGTTTGTTGGAGCATTGGACAATCCAAGTGCATCCTTTGTGTTTTTATGTACCGCTGCGGAGTTAAATGTTATGGCAGGGATACCTGTTGCCATCGATGCGACTTGACTTAAACCGCCACCTAAAGAATGACCTACTATAGTTTTTTCATATCCTTCATATAAGTTATTGAATTTTTCTCCCAACTCTTTGGCCATTCCATACTGGCTATCAGGTAATCCCATTGCTTGTTTTATATCAGTTCCTATATCTGCATGTTCATATGTGCCACCAAATGCTAAAACATATTCCGTGTCCCCTTCTGCAGTTTCTCTACAATATATTCCATAAGTTAACCCGTTTTTCATCTGTTGCCTTTCTCCATGCAATTCCCAGCCTCCTTCCAATTCTGTTTTCTCATTATAAATATGTTGACTTATTATTGCAGCTTCTCTATCCGTAGGCATTTTTCCATCAGGATCCACATACTTTATGGGAATATTTGCACAATATGCGTACGGACTTACATTATAGTACTTCTCACACAGCGGATCGATTCTATCCCAACGTGCTAATATCGGGTCGTGCTGTCTGGCTCCGTAATCGTATGTGTTCAGGCCATGCATCTTATCCAATTCCTTACCATTGTATTTGTAGGGCTGGAAGTCGGGATTTGCTGAAGCCGAAGTGTCTGCGTATGGTGCACCGAAGGGATAATAGTTTGTGATTTGCTGTACATTACCGCTTGCATCTACTACTTCGCGGATGTTACCTAAATGGTCTTGGTTGTAGAAGTAGAAGGCAAAGTTATCGGTTGTTGAGCTTGCAACCGATGCCTGGGCATAGCCACCTCCGAAGAGGTATTTGTCTACCTTGCCATTCTTCATTGTCAGACTTCCACCCATTAGGTAATCTGTAGAATCTGCCAGCAAAATCTGTGCCACTGTCAACTCGGCAGGCTTTTCCCCCCAAGTACGGCTGATATTGGGCTTAGCGGTATAGTGAACAGCACGGAGTTTCTGCCCTGAAGCACTATATACATACTTAGTTACACTGCCATTAGTAAAATATATCTGTTTGGGATTGTTGTTGAAATCGTAAGTGATATAAGCTATACCACGACTCTTGTCTGCCACCAATGCACCATTCGCATTGAATATATAACCAGAGCCATTGGCTTTCTTATATTCAAACGACCCGCTGGTGTTATTGTCCGAGGCCGATTCTGATACACTTGTCGGCTGGTTGCCAGTATATGATATAGTGAGGTTGTCCATCAATGTACCTTTGCCATATCGGGTAAGACTTGTTATATTACCATTTGCATCATACGACATTGATTCGCTGTATCTGCCGGTATTACTGCCAAGCGCATCACCCTCGCCATAGGTCCCGGATGTTAGTCGGTTAGCTGCATCATAGCTGAACTTATAGCCACGCTTTGAACTTTGGCTGTTGTCTTTCCATCGGATGCTGCTGATATTACCATTGTAATATGCAGTACCAGGTCCATTGGTATAGAACACTTCCTCTATAAATGTACTCGTTGTGATGCCTGTCATCCAGCTGCGCAGGTCGTAGGCATAGCTAACACTACCATTTGTGCTTAATGATGAGGGGCGTGACACTGTCGAGAGTCTGCCCAGATTGTCATGTGTATAATTGATCGTAGCGCTTTTTGCTGTTCCATGATTCACGGTGATGGCATCGCTTGATTTCTGACCATTGTTCATATTATAACCTATATCATCAATCACTGTCATACTGCCACCATACTTGACATCAATGGTGGTTGTGGATTGAGCAAGCTGATTGGTAAAGGTATAGATGCTGTTATTTGATACTATTCTACCGCCGATATCCATTGCCTTAGAGTTTACGACGTTACCATTGATGTCATACTGCATTGCCTGAGACAGCAGTTCTCCATTAGTGGCGGCAGTAACAACACCTGTGAGTAGTCCCTTCTGCGAAACAGAAGTATTTGGAAGCGTCAGATTGGAAAAACGTGAATTCCCGCTTTGGTTGCCATCGTAATAGTTAGCAATCTCGAGTTCAACAGTTCCAAGTCCGGAAGGATAGCTATAGCCAGTGCCGAGCAATCCACCTGAGGTTCCAAGTGTAGCATCGAAAACAGCCGTACTTGTGGGACGAGAGGAACAGATTCCCTGAACTACCAAACGATTGAACTTATCATATACATAGAAACGGTATTTGCTTGCACTGCGCATTTCAGCATCCTGCATAAATATCATCCTGTCGGCATTGTCGTACCAGTATTCTACATACCCTGCCCCCGGCAGTTTCTTGTAGCTGATGCGCCCTCTATAATCATAGCGGTATTCGTAGCATGTCGTTGCCAGGTTCTTGTCCGTCTGGTACTTGGGAGGCAATACGAAACGGAGCTGATTAAGATTGTCATATACATAATAGGTACAGAGGCTTCCGCCAACACGCTGCATTACTGTATTGCCCAGCAGATCCTTGAACGTCTCTATCATTTTGCCCTCAGGGTCTTTCGCCGTCTCCTTAGCCAGGCTGTTAGCTGGATAGTAGCCGTTCTGTGTCAGTGTGTTGCTGCTCACACCATAACAGATAACCTCACTAGCAGCATTGGCAGAATAAGCTATCGTTGATGGTTTGCTGGCGAAACTCACGCCAGGAGTGGTTACAGATATTGGCCTGTCCAGGGCATCGTATAGAGTCTGGCTATAGGGCGTATTGTCGCTATATGCCAGACTGATGGTGCCGGGTGCCTTATAGAGTATGGAATTATCTGTTGAAACTGGAACATACTTATAAGCTTCACGCCCCAATGCATCGTAAGTTATCAGGGTATAGGATGTCTGTCCTCCATCGCCTGTTGTGCTCACAGATACCGTAGGATATCCAAGACCGTTGTAATATTGAACGGACCTTATGACATTGGCGCTATTAGCATCAAGCATAGTCGTCTCCATCAGGTAGTTCTGATCAGTGCTTTGAGCAAACACCGATAACGAAACCATAGCTGATGCGAATGATATAATCGCTTTATCTCTTATATTTGTACTCATATGATTTTACTGGTTTATTGTTAATATCTTTTACAGTTTCCAATCTTCCGAAGGCATCGTAATCATAATAGACAGTGTTGCCATTTGGAAGAGTCTCAGAGGCAATTCCAACCAGAGGCTTGTAAGTATATGTGGTTATTTGGCCCCCGATATTATTGATAGCATTGCGTAATGAGTTGATCTCTGTTAATGTCGGTAGAGCTTTGCTATACAAAGAATTAATTGTTGATTCTCCTATAGCAGACTTGACTTCCGCAAAGGTAAGGCCATCAATCTTAGCAATAGGATATTGACCTTTATATGACCATAGATATACCGTCTCTTTACCATCAATGGTGATTGTACGAACATTACTACCTCCGTCGTAAGTATATGTTGCACGAGTCTCAAGGGGGTTGTTGCCTATAGAAGTAGAAGTAGAGATAGGATTTGAAAGGCAGTAAATGTCACCCATATAAGCTGTACGTTGGGTGCTTATACAATTTTCCGTACCATTTTCAACCAGAATCTTTTTGTTTTCCACCACATAATTCAGTCCATGGTATTGGTTTACCATAGTGTTACATTTACTATCTGTATTGACCTCATCTACAGTGTATCTGATTCTTGTTCGTAGAATCTTGTTAGACAGACCTATGCCATTCTTGGCATTAGTTAAGTTGTCACTTTTATACTCATCTATTTGTGCCACCTGATGGTTCATGCTGTTATAACTATATTTCTTGGCACTAATAGTAGTACTGCCATTGGAATATTCCGTAGTGATTGTCCTTGCCAGATCCGTTCTTAAAAGAATATATGGATATCGACATATATCAAAGGCTCCAAGATTGGGGAAATAAGTTTTCCTTTCGCTTGCAATTATCTGATTGTTGTCATACCTAGTCTGATCTTCATAATAAGGCGCACTGGTAGTAGAATATGGGGTATTCAAGTATTTGTTATTTGCTATTATATTGGTCGAATAATGATCGACAATCTCTCCCTCGTAATAATTCGTAGTCTCAGCAGTCAAGGCAATTCCATTATATATTTGCTGACTACTCATCGTGCCATTATTAAAACTTGTATAATAGTCATATGAATACATCGTTTGGGGAGGATTGTTATTGTACGATGTGACTACTTTCTTCTCAAGACTACCATTCATGTTATATTTACATTTCGTAACCTTGGAATAACCAACAATACCAGGGTTGCAGGATGCATAGAAAGATGGCATGTGAGGATGACCTGGGGTTATAGTGTATGTTCTGATCGAATGGCTGATTTCCCCAAGAGAGTAATTTCCTGGTTTGGGCTGACCATTATATAATAGAGCATAATCAATCGTTTCTATCCTGTCTAACAATATACCACCATCATAGCTATAGGTGGTGTAATTGATTAAGGTATTATCATGATCATAATTACTGATCTTTTTAACACGTAATCCCCCCACCGCTTTAGTATATGTATGAGCAGAGGTGGTTGATTTGTAATGTCCCGTCAACTTACAGTGAATACCATAGCCTTTGTTTCCTGAGCCCGGTGCACCTATCAACAACTGGTAGTTTCCTGCAGGAAGCGTACCCTGATTCACTAATATAAAATCATTCAGATTCTGATATATGATAGGAAACAGAATCGGTGTTCCACCAAGACCCATTGAAACAATGATAATAGATATAGATGTTCCATTGATGGCATCTCCATCACATTCCACCTCAAGACTATAATCCAGATCCTCTGTCAGCGTAAAATTATATGGAACATTACTCACCGGACTTGTGCCAGCAGGAACCCCTGGAGTATAGGAGTAATATTTATCAATACTAATATCATATGGAATAACTGCATCCGATTTGTCTACAGCGCAAATATTCGGTTCGTATTCATAAGTAGTGTAACCGCCTGTAGGATAAATCACTTTGTTCAGTACGGCAGCCTGCATATACTCGCCTTTGCTGTTTCTGTCTGCACCTTCGATGTTACCTAATTCTGCAATATAATTTGATGTCATAAAAGACGTAGGTGTTGGCAACAAAGTGCGTCCATTATTTCCTTTGGCCACATTTGTTGCATAATTCTCCTGACCATTATAATATCCCCAATAATCTTGAGCGCAGGAACGTTTTGACGGAAGCTGTACTGTTTCGTTATACGAGAAACTCGTAGTAAGAGACTTTCCCGATGCGATTTCCTTCACACTCTCAAGTTTCAATCTGTTTTGAGATTTAATACTGGGGTCACCAGGTGCATAGTTTCCGCCTTTGTTAGAGGAAGAGAAAGAGCCATATGAGAAAGATATTGTCTTTATCAAATTGTTATTGTTTGTGGATTCAATGGTTATTGCATCCAATTTCTTACCACTACTATAATCACTATTTGACAGAGTAAAAGTTACATTTTGATTATTGGTCGTTATCTTACTCAGGTAATGAGTTTTAATGGACATACCACTGTTTTCGCTCTGCAGATAAGACCCCGAGGAGAGCCTGACCTGATCAGCAGCATCTCCACAACAAAATGCACCGGTATCATGAATAAAAGGTATTTTAATACATTCCACCATTGTGCTTCTACCTCGTTTTGAGAGTTCAGCATATTCAAATTCCACCATCTCACCCTTAGGAGACTGTATCTTAGTGAGATACCAAGATGATGTATAGCCTAAGCCCGTACGGGAATCATGCTGAAACTTATCTCCCACATTAAAGGTGTAGACATATCCGTCAGAATCCGTTATTGTCCAGCTCTGTACGTCAGGTTGATGTCCAATGCCACTACTTGCACTTGATGGTGAATAGTCCGGAACGACCTTAAACTCCTCTCCTGCCTTACCAATATTAAAAACCTTCAACGTGAATGGATCAATAAAAAACATGAAGGATTTCCCCATAACGTTAACAGAGTAGAAATCACGTTCACCATATCCCCAGTCAGTATATTCCTTCAACCCGTCTCCGATATTCACATCAACATACGATTCTATGAAATTACTATAGTTTAAGGGACGTTTGGCCATCCAATTGTATTTGTCATTGGAGTGATAGGTGTAATATAAAGTACGGCTTCTGGACACCCATGAGGAACTTTGCATCCATGGAGTGAATTCAGATGTCAGATATTCTGTCCATACCTTATTATCAACATTTTGTGCTTGATACATATCATGGCTACCTGCACAAACATAGTTAATACAACCGCCGACCATCAGATTCCATCCAAGTCCAACCCAAGAAGCCTCTTGCTCAACCTTGATGCCAGATGCGTCATATCGCAACACGATGGGAATTTCGACATCCTTACTCTTGATTGTATATAGTGGAACTGAAATATCTGCTGTTCCAGTATATTCGTTTACTGACTCTTCTCCGTATTTCTTGAAAGCCGATGCTTCGGGGGTCCTGAAATAATCAAGATTGAGCGTCTCCTGTACGTTATCTGCTAGTACAGACAGAACAGATGTGAATAAAAACCCTACAAACAGAGTAGATTTCTTTATTGATGCTATTGTAATGTTCATAATGTAACTTTTTCGCTATATACTTTTCCGTTAACGTTGATATAAAGGATATATATACCAGGACGTAATCCGTTACAGTCTATCTGTACAGAATAGCCCTGTCCAGCTGCCTGAGTCCATTTCTTGTTCACGCATAACAGACCCATATGATTGGCAACAATCGTTGTGATGACAGCATCTTCATCAAGATTATACGTTATCTGGACTGTCTTCCCATTAGTTTCCATATTGTAATGGAATATATCCGAATTGGGCAGTTCCTCATCAACTGTGTCATCTGGACGATTCTCGTCTTCAGGAGTAATATAATTGTCAGCCTGGTCCTCAGGAAGATTGCAGTAGGCATATTTAGTAGTGCCTATTACATCCATATTAAAATAGGTGGTACTTGTCACTGATTCTATAATAGGATATTGAGAGTTGGCAAGATACCATTCATAGCGTTCATCAATTACCTGTGTAAGTTTCGCTGTGTCAAGGGCAGCAGAATCAGTGTCCATGCATATAGAGTATGAATCAATGATGTGTATTCTACGTACATTATCAACATGTTCATTCTCCCTCAGTATAATTGAACCATCTGCATCTACCTTAATAATAGATGTCCCGACTTCACGGAACGGATGGTTTCCGCAATACAGCCCTTCGCATTTGAAAGGCATAATGACAGAGTCGCCATATTCAATGGAAATGATTTGGGTTACTTTTTCCTGATTATACTCTCGTTTCTCTAAGGGCGACTCACTGCCAAAGAGAATGAGCGTATCAGGAGTGGTACGATAATAACTGATCTTCCCTGGTTCTAAAACAGATACTACACCAGTACTGTCTTTCAGAAACTTAACCTGTGATGACTCTTTGGAGCTAAGTTTCCCAGAGAAATCCCAAACTTTACCTCTTCCCCCATTTCCTGGAGAAAAATAACGAATCCGACTTTTCTGCAAGCTATCGGTAGATGCCAAATCCATGTCAGACATATTCACCTGACTATAAATAGGCAACTCCGCAAATAGCATGACTAAAGCGGAAATGAAAAAACATTTTTTCATATAACTGCTTTATTTAAAATGGTTAAAACCAAATTATTGGTTTATTAATTTTGAGTTTATTTTGTAATCTTGGGGGCAAAAATAAGTAATATTTTAGAAACGACCAAAGAAAAAACAAAAAAAATAATAAAAAGGACGAAAAAAAATCGTGCAGTCACACGATATCATTAAAAAACAAACCCTCCATATCGCTGATGATATGGAGGGTTCTTATCTTCTACTATACTATTCAGAACTCAAGGATGAGTGTCTGGCGGGGCTTGAGCTCCTGATTCTTCGACAGGTCGAAATAGCGGTTGGTCAGGATGTCCTTGGCCTTAGCGGTCTTGCCGATGACTTCGGCATAGCGCTTCACATCGAAGGTGGCAGTATCGGATGTGCCATTTAAGACGGTCAGCGCTGTCTTGCCCTGATACTGACGGGCGATGACATAGATGCCGTTAAACGGTGTGAACTGTGTCTGCTTACCCTTGATGATGACATTGTTGCCCTGACGCCAGTGGAGCAGACGAGAGAGCCAAGAGAACATGGCCTGCTCTGACTTTGAGCGTCCCTCCTTGCTGAAACAGTTATG
>Ga0310696_10006877_pt1 | contig 13427 bp, 8 predicted proteins | sample AusTroGonzalo_MG_4_FD_203885 | JGI IMG/M metagenome (GOLD analysis project Ga0310696, IMG submission 203885) | Bovine rumen microbial communities from tropical cattle in Woodstock, Queensland, Australia - Gonzalo_02 (v2) (version 2) | ecosystem: Host-associated > Mammals > Digestive system >... | reverse complement strand
TTCCCGTACTTCGCGAAAATCTCTTGCTTCTTCTCAGGCATCAAATATTCAGCCATTTCAGAAAAAAGTTAAGGATTAATACTAAATCTTTCTCCCACCGCGGGAAAAAGTGCGCAAATTTAGCCATATTTCTCGAAAATCCAAAGCATTGCAAACTTTTCACCGGAAAGCAGGCAGTACTTCTCCGCTTTTTACGTTATATAAGCGGGAATCCCGCAAAATATTCTATCTTTGTGCCGATGAAGAAACCATTGTTTTTCCTTAGTAGTGTATTCGCCTTGCTGGCCTTCTGTCTGCCGGCCACGGCCCAGGACGGGTCAGCGGAGCTGCGGGCCTACCAGCAAGCCGCCGGCGACCGCTCCATCCTCTTCCGGGGCATGCAGGCCTCCCGATACACCTTCCTGGCCAACGGCCATCCTTACTGGATCCAGCCCGAATTCATGCGCGGGGACATCACCTTCGAGGGCAACCTCTACCGGGACGTTCCCATCAACATCGATGCCCACGCCCAGCGCGCCCTCGTGCAGCTGAGCAACAACGCCTACGCCGTCGCGCTCACGCCCGCCCTGACGTCCTCCTTCACCATGGACGGACGCCGCTTCGTCGGGATCGGCGCCGGACAGGACCTCCCCGAGGGGTTCTATGAGGTCTTCGGCGACGGACCGGAGCAGGTGTACAAGCACGTGGAGAAGCGGCTGGACAGCTCAGTCACCAACGCCAACGGAGACACCATCGGCTACTACGACGAGAACTACCGCACCGACGTGATGCGCCATTTCACGTACCTGAGAACCTATTATTTCCGCGACGCCGAAGGGAATTTCACCCGTTTCAAGGGCAAGGGAGCGCTGCTCCGCCTGTTCGGCGATCGCAAGAAAGAGATACGGCAGGAGCTCCGCAACCTCCGGCTGAATCTGCCGAATTCCGACTTTGACGGCTATTGCAAGGCCGTCCTCAACATTGCCGCCCGATGAAAAGAATCCTCTGCATCTTCCTGTTGGCCGCCGGACTGGGCGGCGGCAGCCTGTCCGCGCAGGATCTCCTCGAGCTCAAGCGCGTGGAACTGGACTCGCTCGTGCACTACCTGCGCAAGGAGTTCCAGCCCGATATCTATTATGTGAAGGACGAGGCCGAGCAGTCCACATTCAGCGTGAGCGCCCCGCGTGCGCAGTTCCTCGACGCGGCCTTCGACGCGCTGCGCGAGAAGGGCTACATCATCAGCAGCTACGGCTCCGCCCGCTTCATCCTGCACAGCAAATCCGTCTTCAGCGCGCTGCCCGCCGGCTATTTCGACGACGGGCGCTCCCAGCTGACCGACGACAGCGGCCTGAAGCAGTACCTCGCGGAACAGAGCGCCGTGGTGACCTTCCAGAACAAGGTCTATGAGATCGGCGAGACCGGTGCCAAAAGCAGCGGCAAGGCCTATGTCAGCGGCCATGTCCGCGACATCGCCAGCGGCGAACCGCTCGTGGGCGTGTCGGTCTACGACGACAAGACGGGCGCCTACACCGTCACCGACGCCGCCGGCTTCTACCGCATCGCCCTGCCGGTCGGAGACAACCTGCTGAACCTCAGCGGCTACTCCCTCGACGACATGCACCTGACCCTCAAGGTCTGGGACGACGGCGTGCTGGACGTCGTGATGAAGGAGAAGGTCCTTGCCCTCACGGGCGCCGTGGTCTCCGCCGACGCCGTGTCCCACCACCGCGACGCCAAGATGGGCATCGAGCGCGTGCGGATGGAGGTCATCAACAAGATCCCGAGCGCCTTCGGCGAAGGCGACATCATCAAGGCCGTCCTCACCCTGCCAGGCGTGAAGTCCGTGGGCGAGGCCTCCAGCGGCTTCAACGTCCGCGGCGGCTCCTCCGACCAGAACCTCATTCTGTTCAACGACGGCACCATCTACAACCCCACGCACCTCTTCGGCATCTTCTCCGCCTTCAACCCCGACATCGTCAGCGAGGTGGAGCTCTACAAGAGCAGCATCCCCGCCGAGTTCGGCGGACGCATCTCCTCCGTGCTCGACGTGCGCAGCCGCGAGGGCAACGCCAACAAGATCTCCGGATCGCTGGGCATCGGCCTGCTGACCAGCCGCTTCCACCTCGAGGGGCCGCTCGTCAAGGGCAAGACCACCTTCATCGTGGGCGGACGGACCACCTACTCCAACTGGCTGCTGAAGCTGCTCCCCGAGAACAGCGAGTACTCCGGCGGAGCGGCCTCCTTCAGCGACATCAACGCCGCCCTCACCCACAAGATCAACGACGCCAACACCCTCCAGGCGTATTTCTACTGGTCCCGTGACGGGTTCGAGTTCTCGCGCGACCCGGCGTTCCGCTACGCCAACCTCAACGGCTCGCTGAAGTGGCGCAGCCGCCTGTCGAGCCGCCTCAACTTCACCGCCGTGGCCGGCTACGACCGCTACGGCGCCCGGCTGGAGAACAGCCTCGGCCAGAACCAGATGTCCGGCTACAAGGTGGACACCCAGATCAACCAGGGTTTCGCCAAGGCCACCTTCCGCTACGCCGCGACGGACGCGCACGACCTCTCGTTCGGACTGCACGCCACCTATTATAATCTGCAGCCCGGCGAGATGTCCCCGCTCTACAAGGGCGAGTCGCTGGTCAAGACCTGGTCGCTCGACCGCCAGGAGGCGGTGGAGCCCGCCCTGTTCCTCAGCGACAGCTGGAACGTGACGCCCAAGCTGACCCTCGAAGGCGGCGTGCGCCTGTCCGGCCTGCTGGCCCTGCACCCGTCCAAGTTCTACTTCGACCCCGAGTTCCGCGTGTCCGGCAAGTACTCCTTCCGGGACAACCTCTCGGTCAAGGCAGGCTTCAACACGATGAGCCAGCACATCCACCTCATCTCGAACACCTCGTCCGTGTCCCCGATCGACACCTGGCAGCTGAGCACCGACCGCATCCGGCCGCAGAGCGGCTGGCAGGCCGCCGCCGGCCTGTACTGGACCGTCGCGAACGGAACTATCGACCTCACCGTCGAAGCCTACTACAAGCACACCGCGCACCAGCTGGACTACAAGTCCGGCGCCACGACCCTGATGAACCCGCACCTCGCCGACGACCTCGTGGAGACCTACGGCAGGGCCTACGGCGTCGAGGTCATGGCCAAGAAGACCTCCGGCAAGCTGACCGGCTGGATGTCCTACACCTATTCCCGCTCGCTGCTGCGCGAGATGGAGGACCGCGGCGTGGAGACCATCAACGGCGGCGCCTGGTACAACGCCCCGCACGACAAGCCGCACGAGGTCAAGCTGGTGGGCAACTACAAGTTCACCCACCGCTACTCCCTGTCGGTCAACCTGGACTACGCCACCGGCCGCCCGGTCACCCTCCCCATCGGTACCTACCGGTACGGCGGCGGTTCCCGCCTCGCCTACTCCCAGCGCAACACCTACCGTATCCCGGACTACTTCCGCCTGGACCTTGCGCTCAACATCGACCCCGGCCATTATCTCCGGCAGTTCTCGCACATGTCCTTCACGATCGGCGTGTATAACGTGACCGCCCGCAAGAACGCCTACTCGGTCTTCTTCGAGGGCACGGAGAGCTACCTGCTCTCGGTCTTCGCCTACCCCATCCCGTATGTCAACCTCAATCTGAAGTTCTGATGGCAACGAAATATATCACCCGTATCGCGGCGCTTGCCGCCACGCTGCTGAGCGCCGCCGCCTGCATCTACCCCTTCGAGGTTGAACTCAGCCATAACGGCGAATGGCCCCTCGTGGTCGAGGGCGACATCCTCATCGGGGACATCTCGACCGTTTCCCTCTCCCACGTGCGTCCCTTCAACGCCGATCCCAACGAATACCAGGCCTTTACCGCAAAGGGGTATATCGAAGGGGAAGACGGCACGCGCATCACGGGCGAGAGCATGCTCTCGTCCTCGGTCCTGTCGTCCTCCTGGAACCCTTCGGCTAATTCGGAGGCCGCCCTCACGTTCGACACCACGCCCATTCAGGGGAACCAGCGCTACCGGCTGCATCTCACCACCCTCGACACGCAGGGCCATGAGCTCAACACGTACGAATCCGACTGGCTGGACCCCTGCCCCGCCCCGACGATCGACGGCCTCACCTACAGCCATCATCCCGAATACAACGAGCTGTGGATCGGCCTCAGCATGCATTGCAACGGATCCCACTACTTCCGCTGGACCTATGACGAGGACTGGGAATACCACAGCGACGTCTACACCAACCTGGAATACAAGTCCAAGACCAGGGAGGTCGATTATTACGACTGGGGAACCCCCAACCTGTATTACTGCTGGAAGAGCGCGAAATCCAGCCAGATCGACATCTTCTCCACGGTCAACCAGACCGAAGACCGCTTCGAGGAACTGGCGTTCCACCGGATTCCGCTCGGCGACAAGCGCCTGCAGATACTGTACCGGATCCAGGTCCACCTGGACGCCATCAGCGAGAAAGCCTACGACTACTGGTACAACATCAAGCAGGGTTCCGAGGGACAGGGATCCATCTTCTCGCCCACGCCCAGCCAGATGGCCAGCAACGTGCACTGCATCACGGATGCGGATGTGCAGGTGGTGGGCTACCTCAACCTGTCCGCCCGTTCCTCGGCCACGATGTATTACGACAACGCCGTGAACCATTTCTATGTGCCGGGGCGCCTCGCCGAGCGGGACGACCAGAAAGTCGCCCTCGCCCGGAAGGACTCGCTGGCCTACTGGTATGCACATGGCTATCTCCCCTTTGACCTGGTGTACGAGGACCTCTCTCCCGAGCCCTCCCACTCCCTGTGGACGCCCAAGTACTGCATCGACTGCCGCCTGCAGGGCGGCACGAAGACCCGGCCCGAAGACTGGCCCAACGGGGACCATTAATCTAGCCCATTATGAAAAAGATCCTGACCATCATATTCTGCCTCACGCTCCCGCTGCTGTCCCTGCAGGGAGCGGAGCGCCTGCGTGAGCGCGTTTACATTTCCACCGACAGGGACGTCTACGTGGCCGGCGACGCCGTGTGGCTGTCCGCCTGGTGCGTGGACGCCGCCACCGGCAAACTGTCCTCCTTCAGCAAGACGGCCTACGTGGAGGTCCATTCCTCCGCGGGCCTGATCCAGACGGCCAAGCTCTCCCTGGACGGCGGGCGCGGCGCGGGACGCCTGTCCCTGCCCACCACCCTGCCCACCGGCAACTACCGCCTCTTCGCGTATACCCGCCTGGGCGCTTCCGAGGAAGGATTTGACCCGCTCTCCGGCGCACGCACGCTGTCCGTCTTCAACACCCTCAGCACCGAGCGCGTCGAGGCGGGCGTCCAGATCGTGGAGCAGGCGCCGGCCGCCCGCGTGCCGGATGCCGCCGGGTCGCTTTCTCTCCGCAGCGAGGGCGACGCCGCTGTCTCCGGACGCACGCACGTGACCGTGACCAACAACGGCTCCGACGCGGTCAGCTTCAGCCTCAGCGTCCGTCACGAAGACGGCATCCCGGCGCCGGACGGCGCGCACATCGCCGACTTCGTCCGCAGCCTGCGCGAACTGCCCGCGGCCCGCGGCTTCGACGATTCCGTCATCCCCGAATATGAGGGCGAAATCATCCGCGCCCGCGTCTCCGGCCTGGAGAACGCCCGGATGAACGACGTCCTCGACAAGTACGCCTTCATCTCCTCCCCCGGCACGGGCGAGAACCTGTATACGGAAAGCATCGCGGCCGACGGTTCGGCCACCTTCTATACCTCCAACATCTACGGCGACCAGGAGATGTTCCTCGAGATCGAGGGACTCGGGCGCGACAATATCTGCCACCTGGAGCTGGTCAGCCCCTTCCTGAACCTGCCGGCCGGAGAAATCCCGCCGCTGCAGCTCTGCCGGGACTGGAGCTCCGCGCTGGAGCTGCGCGGACTGGGCATGCAGCTGGAGAAGAATTTCGACGCGGACACCCTGTACACCGCCCTGCCGGCCCGGACGCACCGCGTCTTCGACGAGCGCCGGTGCATCCGGTACATCCTGGACGACTATACGCGTTTCCCCGTGATGGAGGAAATCTTCATCGAGTTCATTACGGAGTTGCGCGTACGGCGCGTGAACGGGAAGCGCGAGCTTCAGGTCATGGTGTCGGACGAGATGGGAGACCACTTCTTCACCACGGGAACGGCGCTCGTAATGATCGACGGCGTTCCTGTGCTGGACCACGAGAAACTTCTGTCCTACGATCCTCTGCTGGTCAAGCGGGTCGACATCTACACCGATTCCTATTTCCTGGGCATACGCAATTTCTCGGGTGCGGTCAATTTCATCACCTACAAGGGAACCCTCCCTTCGCTGCAGTTCGAGGACAACGTGCGCGTCGTCGATTTCCAGGGTTGCTCCCTGCCGCTGGCGTTCACCTGCGCCGGCGTGGACGAGGAGTACCCCGACTACCGGCAGACCCTCTACTGGCACCCGATGCTGACGCTCGAACCGGGCCAGAGCATCACGCTGGAATGCAAAACGCCCGCGTACAGCGGACGTTTTGAACTGGCTGCAGAAGGACTGACCGCACAGGGAGACCCCGTCTCGGCCCGAAGCAGCTTCAGCGTTCGATAATCGGCATGTTGCGGCTCCTGAGCAGGGCGTTGTAGCGGTCGATCACCTCATCCACACAGTCTTCCCACGACCGGACCAGCGATTTGCCGGCCTGGACGCCCGCGCGGTGCACCCGCGCCGGGTCGTGGATCAGCGTGCGCAGCAGCTCCGCCAGCCTGTCCGGATCATTGTCCGTCAGGAAGCCGTTCTCCCCGTCGCGGATGACCACGGCGGCCGAAGCCTCGCGCGCCATCACCGCCGGCGTGCCGAGCGCGGCGGCCTCCTGCACGACGAGCCCCGCCGTGTCGTAGAGCGACGGGAAGACGAAGAGGTCGGAGGCGGCATAGTAGTCGACGAGCTTCTCACGGTCGGTGATGGCGCCGACGAAGGTCACCTTGCCGTCCAGACCCTTCTCGCTGACCAGGGCTTTCATTTCCTCGGCGGCGTAGCCGGTGCCCACGAAGAACATGCGGAACGGCACGTCCTCCAGCCGGGCCATCGCCTCGATGGTCAGCCGCAGGTTTTTCTGCCACACGTGCTGCCCCACGTAGAGCATCACGAATTCCTCCGGCGCCACGCCCAGGCGCTGCCGGGCCTCGACGAAGTATTGCTCCGGATAATCGGCAACCAGGTCGCACCCGTTCTCCATCACCTCCACGTGGCCCTTGTAGCCATATTCGCGGAGCGTCTCGATCGCGGATTCCTGCGGCACCCAGACCAGGTCGGCCCGCTCATAGAAGTCCACGATGGCATCCACGATCATGTCCACCACCACCTTCGGGAAGACGCTGGCGAAGTCGTCGCGGTACTTGGAATGGAAAGTGGCCACCAGCGGAATCTTCTGCATGCGGGCGACGCGGAGCGCAGTCTGGCCCGCCGCGAAGGGGCTGTGCGCATGGATGATCTTGAAACGGGTCGTGGCGATTTTCGCCAGGTATGTCGGATCCATTTCCGCCACGCCGGTCACGTACGGGCTTCTCCCGGGAACCGGGACGGAAAGGTAATCGAACACCTTGTAGTCATATCCGCTGTAGTCCGCGCCGGGTTTGTTGGGGATTACCACGCACACGCCGCCCGCCTTTTTCTGGATCCAGTAGGCATAGTTCTGCATGCACACGGCCACACCGTCCATCACGGGCGGAAAGGACTCGCAGAACAGGCCCACATTGGCCTGTTCCCGGCTGAAGATCCTGGGTGTCTCCATACTACTCCTCCGCTTCGGGCGCCGCTTCTTCCGCGGGGGCTTCGGGGGCTTCGGGCGTTTCGGCCGCTTCGGGGGCCTCTTCCACCTGCTCCGTCTTCGCCTTGCGTTCGATGCCCATCCACTTCAGGTTGTCGGTGAAATACAGGACGCCGAAGGCGACGATCAGCAGGCAGACCAGCCAGCGCAGGCACTTGCGCCACCAGGGCGTCCGCTTGGCGTACGGGTCTTCCAGTTTCAGTTTGGGATACTTGGCCACGCTGGTCAGCGTCCGGCCGAAGAGCAGGTTCACCAGCGCCATCGAGTTGATGGCCCAGCCGTTCGCGTTGAGCACGGGGCCCAGGTTGCGCGTGCGCAGCTTGCGCCAGGCAATGAAGCAGGACGGCCCGGAGATGAGGAGCATCACGGCGGCGATCACGATGAGGATCTTCCACCAGGGCATCTTGCTGAGCGATTCGCCGATCAGGCCCAGCGCGGCGCCGATCGCGCCGATGGCCATGCCGACGGCGGCGAAGATGCCGGCGTATTTGGCGATGTCGAACGGCTGCTTGGCCGCCCCCTCCGCCGGCTTGCTTTCGGTTACAGCAGTCATCTTGGCCAAGGCGTCGGCGTCCTTTTCGGCAGCCGCCTTGTCAATCTTTTCCGAAACGAAGCGCGCCACCTTGCGGTACGGAGCCCAGAACGCGTCGCCGACGCCGATCGGGTTCTCCACCACCTTGGTGATCACGGCGTCCCAGTCGTTCCCTTCGAGGTCGTAGAACAGGCCGTTCTTGCCGGGACGCAGGTCACGGGTGTGACCGTCCGTCATGACGGCCACGATGTCCATGGTCTCCCCCTTGGTCTTGGAGGTGCACTTGCAGTAGAGCAGGAACATCCCGCTGAGCTTGGGCATGTCGCCGTGGGCGCCCATGTCCGTCACCTTGATACAGAGGTCGCAGCAGCGCTCGTCGATATAGAGGCGGCCCGCCTCGAAGATGCCGCGCGTGCCCTGCCTGCGTCCGTAGAAGTCCGTGAAGATCACATAGTTGCGAAGTAGTTTCGCGAAGTCGCGGTAGTAGAGCATCAGGCGCTTCACCTCGTCGATGGATTCGGCCTCTTCCTTGAGGGCGTTGTCGGACTCGACGAGGGCGAGCAGGGCCGCCTTCCGGTCGGCTTTCAGCAGGGCCTTGACTTCGTCCAGGCCGAGCGCCTCCACGGCCTCGCCCTTCTTGTCGGCCATCCAGGTCTTGTAGGCGCCGAACTTGGCGAGCACGCCGCCCCACTCCTCTTCGGTGATGCCTTTCGCCTTCGGGAAATCGACGTCCAGCACCAGCGCCTTGACGGCGGCGAACTGCGCCTGCCAGGCGGGATTGATCGCGTCGAACGGCAGGACGGCCTCCTTCGTCGGCCGCGCCAGCGGATAGGTGGCGATCTCCTCGGCCTGCGTGGCGAGGTTCTTCTCGCTGATGGCGCCGACCCGCTCGGCGGACACGTCCACGGCGGCGCTCACCGCGTCGTCGAAACGGATGAGCTTGCAGCGCATGAAATAGTCGGCCACCTTGTCCTGCACGGCCTCGCAGGCGGCGAGGGCCGCGGCGGTATTGTCGCCGTACGGGAAAATGTTCTTCCTGTCGGCCGCGCCGGCGTCCTGCCAGGCGGCGTAGTCCGCGAGCGCGGCGTAGAACGCCTCGATCTGCTCAGCCGTCACGCCGGCCTCGCCGCTGCGGTCGGTTGCGGAACCGATCTTCTCCGCGATGGTGCCGATCTCGGCCTTCAGGGCTTCGTCGTCCGTGGACGCCGGCGTGATGATGCCGTCGCCGTTGAACGGCGTATTCTTGAAGATGGCCACGCTGTCGGCCGCGTCGTCCACGCTGATCTCGTCTTTCTCCAGGCCGAGGTTCTGCAGGATCTGCCGGGCGGATTTGTACAGCTTCTGACCGGCCTCGCATTCGGTATTGATGTTGTCGAGCTTCAGGACGCTCTCGCCTTTCATGATGGCATCCTTGTCCTTGATCACGGACGTCAGCCATTGAGCGGCGGCGACGATTTCCGCCGCGCGGACGCGGCCGTCGCCGTCGGTGTCAATCAGGTTCAGGGTCCGTTCGTCGAACGTCAGGTCCTTCGTCGGGCAGCTCAGGACCGTCCAGAGTTTCTGATCCAGTTCGCCCAGGTGGGCGATGTCCTCGCCGGAAGTGATGTTGACCCGGACCACCCCGCCCAGGGAGCAATAGGTCCAGGGATAACCGTTCGTCTTTTTCTTTGCCATATGGATTGTGGTTATTGTTTCGGTATCTACAAATATACGAAAAAAGTGAGATTGTTTGTATATTTGTAAACTGGCGCACAGAATGAACTGAATGGAAAAACCGAAGAATATTACGAACGTAGGCCTGTTCTGCGAAGTGTTTCCGCCCATCATGGACGGCGTATCCATCTGCGTGCAGAACTATGCCTACTGGCTGCAGAAGAAGGTCGGAGACGTGGCGGTGGTGACGCCCTCCGTGTCGGGTGCGGACTACAGCGCCTATGACTATAAGGTATTCGACTACCTTTCCGTCCCGGTCCCTTCGAGGCGCCCGTACGTGAGCGGCCTGGCCGGGATCGATCCCGCCTTCCATATGAAGATCGCGAAGAATCCGTTCCGGCTCATTCACGCGCATACCCCCTTCTCCGCCGGCTACGCCGCGCTCCACGTCGCACACCAGCAGGGCATTCCCCTCGTGGCCACGTTCCACTCCAAATACCGCGACGACTTCGAGAAAGTCCTGCCGAGGCCGGTCGTGAACCTGATGATCCGTTCGATCGTCCGTTTCTTCGAGCAGGCCGACCTGGTCTGGGTGCCGCAGGAGTCCGTGATCGACGTGATCCGCGAATACGGATTCAAAGGCCATGTGGAGGCGATGGACAACGGTTCCGACCTCGTGGCGGATTATCCCGAGAAGGTCTTCGTGGAGGCCCGGCAGCGCCTGGGCGTCGCACCGGAGGAGTTCGTGATGCTCTACGTGGGCCAGCATGTCTGGCAGAAGAATCCCCAGCTGACCATCGAGGCCCTCTCCCGTCTGGAGGGCGTGCCGTTCCGCATGTTCTTCGTGGGCGACGGTTATGCCGCCGAGAGCATGAGGAACATGGTCAGCGAGAAGGGCCTGGACAGCAAGGTGACCTTCGTCGGGTCTGTCTCCGAACGCGAAAAGATTGTCGATTACTACGCGGCCGCGGATCTCTTCGTCTTCCCCTCGCTCTACGACAACGCGCCGCTGGTGGTGCGCGAAGCGGCGGCCCTGCACACCCCGGCCGTGATGGCCCGGGGCGCGACGGCCGCCACGATCATCCGCGACGGCGAAAACGGCTTCCTGACGGACAACGATCCGGACAGGCTGGCGGAGCTGCTGCGCAAGCTGATCCACGATCCCGAGCGCGTGCGCCGTGCGGGCGTGCAGGCTTCCAAGTCCATCGTACGCTCCTGGGAAGACTGCCTGGAAGAGGTCATCGACCGCTACAACGTCCTGCTCAGGAGCCGCGGCCTGGCGCCGCTCGAGCGGATGGCATAAACTGAAAATCGGATTCCTATGAATAAAGTGAGCGCTTTCTTCAGATCGCTGGTCAACATGCGCGACCACGTGGACGTGGAAGCCGCCGCGGTGAACATCCGCGGCAACATCTTCTTCCGCGGGCCGAACGTCTTCATCCTCGCCTGCGCGATCGTCATCGCCTCCGTGGGCCTGAACCTCAACTCCATTCCGGTCATCATCGGTGCGATGCTCATCTCCCCGGTGATGGGACCGATCCTCGGATTCGGCCTCGGCCTGGGCACCAACGACACCGTCCTCGTGAAGGAAGCCATCAAGAACTTCCTCGTGATGGTGCTGATCAGCATCCTCTCCTCGACGCTGTTCTACCTCATTTCCCCGCTCCAGCTGGAGCATCAGACCGAACTGCTGGCCCGCACCAACCCGACCCTGTACGACGTGTTCATCGCCCTGTTCGGCGGTTTCGCCGGCATCCTGGAGAACTCCCGCAAGGAGAAGGGCGGCACCGTGATCCCGGGCGTGGCCATCGCCACCGCCCTGATGCCGCCGCTCTGCACGGTCGGTTACGGCATCGCGCACCTGGAGCCGCGCTTCATCTTCGGCGCGTTCTACCTCTTCATCATCAACACGGCCTTCATCGCGCTCGCCACTTTCCTGACGGTCAAATACCTGCACTTCCCGCTGGCGAGCGGCATGGACGAGCATCTCCGCCGCCGCAGCGCCCGCTGGAGCGCGGTCATCCTGATCATCATCATCGTTCCGAGTGTACTCTCCGCCATGGAGATGATCAAGGACAACAATTTCGCGCTGAACGCCCAGCGTCTGGTCGAGCACAGCAAGAACCTGGGCAAGAGCTACATCTATGACTACCGCACCGACGTGGAGGCCAATCCGCCGACGCTGGAGCTCTTCCTGGCCGGCGAAAAGATGGAGGCGGCCACCCGCGAGCGGCTGTTCCTCGACGCCGAAGCCGCCGGCATCACCCGCGGCCAGATCATCATCCACGAAGACGCCGCCTTCCAGAACGAGCTGATGACCGAATCCGAGATCATCCGCAAGATGATCGAGTCGCACGACCGCGAGGTCGAGCACCTGACGGGTCAGGTCGATTCCCTCGCCGCGACCATCGAGCTCTTCAAGGCCCAGCAGCTGCCTTCCGCCCTCATCACCCGCGAGATCGCGGCGCAGTACGACGGGGTAGAAGAAGTGATCCTGACCCGCGGCGAGCGCGTCCATGCGGGAGACGGGAAGAGCGACGCGGCCGTCGTGGCCATCGTTCGCACCGCAACAGGCCTGAAAGAGGCCGAGCGCGAGCGCATCGAGCAATGGCTCCGCGTCCGCCTCAACGTGAAGGACGTCACGGTGATCGTCAAGAGCAAATAAAAAAACCGGTGCCGCTCGGGCACCGGTTTTTTTTACCTGGCTTGCTTCGGAGCGAAGCGACGCAGGGGGTTCCGGGGGGAACGCTCCCCGTCATTGAGCCTTCAGCAGGCTGCGGCTACGCAGCCTGCTTGATAGCGGACTGCGCAGCGGCCAGGCGCGCGATAGGCACGCGGAACGGAGAGCAGCTGACGTAGTCGACACCGATCTTGTTGAAGAACGCGATGGAGTCGGGATCGCCGCCATGCTCGCCGCAGACGCCGCACTTCAGCTCCGGACGACGGGCGCGACCACCCTGGATACCGATCTCGACCAGCTTGCCGACAGCCTTGGTGTCGATGGTCTGGAACGGATCGTTGTCGAGGATCTTGTGGCCGAGGTAGTTGCCCATGAAGGTACCCACGTCGTCGCGGGAGAAACCGAAGGTCATCTGGGTCAGGTCGTTGGTACCGAAGGAGAAGAACTCGGCGGTACGGGCCATGCGGTCGCCGGTCAGGGCGGCGCGCGGGATCTCGATCATCGTACCGAACTTGTACGGGATGATCATCTCGTTGGCCACTTCGACCTCAGCCTTGATGCGCTCGCAGATGGCGCGCTGGAAGCCCAGCTCGCGGGCGGACACCGTGACCGGGATCATGATCTCCGGCTGCGGGTGGAAGCCCTCGCGGGTCAGTTCGGCCACGGCCGTGAAGATGGCGCGGTACTGCGTCTCGGCGATGAGCGGGTAGGCCACGTGCAGACGCACGCCGCGCAGACCCATCATCGGGTTGACCTCGTGGAGGCTCTCACCGCGGCGGGTCA
>Ga0310696_10006876_pt1 | contig 13428 bp, 11 predicted proteins | sample AusTroGonzalo_MG_4_FD_203885 | JGI IMG/M metagenome (GOLD analysis project Ga0310696, IMG submission 203885) | Bovine rumen microbial communities from tropical cattle in Woodstock, Queensland, Australia - Gonzalo_02 (v2) (version 2) | ecosystem: Host-associated > Mammals > Digestive system >... | reverse complement strand
ATCGATAATAGAGTGAATAATTGAGGAACAAAATATTTAGTTAAAAATCAACTCAATAATGCAAAACTAGGTAATATCTATTATTACTTTTATCAATTGCAATTCATGCTCACATTTTAGTAAAATGTTTCATCGTAGCTGCTTTGTAGTGGCTACCGTTTGAATTTTTTTCTTTCATAATTAATCCTGTCCAAGTCTTTTTAATGGCTGTGATTAAATCTTGTGTACAATCTCATTTAGAACATTTATAAGATCAGTATCAGATACTTTCAGAGAATGAAGATGTTCATTTTACACTAGCAGGAAAGTTGATTCACAAATCTGAAAACCAATTTAGTATTGAATTGTAATTATAGTATCAGTCTCAACTGTTTCTTAGGTGTAAATTGCTGGTTTTATGAGAATCTGCTAATTTGTTTGCTCGGGTTGTGGCTGATCATTCGAGGTCTATATTATATATGTATGAGTTCACTCAGACATTATTTCTTTCTTCATTATGTCGTGAAAGGATGGCATCACGAACTTTTTGTTCATCTATATTTGAGAAATTATTTGATAAATGAGGTAAATTAGAAACTCTTTGTGTGGTTGTAGATTGTCCTGATTGTATTTCAGATATCATATTTAGAGTATAATTTCTGAGATCTGCGAAAAATCGTGCATTTTTATCTTTTGTAAATACGGGGTCGGTTAATAGATCGGCAAAAGTTTGTAAAAATTTAACTTTTTCTTCGGTTGTTTTCATTTTTGAAATCTTTTTATTCAATGCTGGAGCAAAATCTTCTGCACTTAAGGCAAAGCTATAATTGTTCAACATAAAAAATGTTGATAATATTGTGAATATTATTATGAGAAATTTTTTCATTTTTATTATTAAGTTTTAAATCTTACTGCGAATTATATTAATTCAGAAAATGATGTCAAATTGTATTATTTTTCGGCTAAATCCTCGATTATATCTTTTTGTCATCGAATAGTAAAAATATTTCCAAATAAGCTAGCGACGGTCATTGGACCGACTCATCATGGGACAGGACTGATTGCATAAACTTTATTTTCTACTTTTTCAAAGTCTACATCTCCAGTAGATTTTCCATTTAAAAATCCATACCCAACATCAATCAAAATCTGATTTTTCTCTGCATTTACAAATCTATCATCAACTAGATGTAATGCTCATGTACATGAAATAATCACATCAGATTTTTTAGTTTGATTCATTATTTCTTCAGGAGTATTCCTAATATCGAAAGTATGAACTTCAGCTCATTTTAACTCTAAATATCTACTAATTGGACGTCAAACTATGTCACTTTGTCCAATTATAGAAACAACCTTTCATTCAAAATTTCATAAATCGTAAGCATTCCACAATGAAATTACAGCTTGTGCAGTTGCAGGTAAAAATTCTATTTTTCATTCAAAAGCCCATTCCTGTAATTTATCTCCAAGTCAATCCATATCTTTTAGGGGAGTTATCGTATTACAGATTTCTTTTTGATATGGTTTTAATTCTTCGGTCAGAGGTAGTTGGCAGATTATTCCTACACAACGTTCATCATTATTTAAAATTTTTACCAATTTGATAACTTCATCCTCATTTTTATAAATTTTTTTTTGAAAATCTGCTAAATCTGGATATTTTTCATTACACTCTCTTTCTCATTGACCAAAAATTAAACAATCAAATCAGACTTCTTCTGCATATTTTTTCTTTAATTTTACATAAACTTGAGATGGATTACTTTCACCAAAAAATAGAACTGCTACAAATTTTTTTTCATCTCAAAAACATTGAGTTCTTAATTCTCTATATTCTCATTTTAATAATTCAGATTTTTTTTTTCACTTTAGTAGTAGCATAAAATAGTTATTTTATAAATAATTTATAACCTTATGTATAAAGAAAACCTGTTGTAAAGCAATAAAAAACTCCACGTTTGTGGAGCTATGTTATAGATATTATGTTTTATTCTACAAATCTTGCTTGAGAACTATCTAGTAATGGGTTATACATGCGGAATAATAAAGAAACTACACTAGCAGTATCTAAACGTTCAGCTGACATTCATAAATCATTTAATCCAGCTATAAGTACATTTTCTCTTGTCTGGATATTTTGTTCACATTTAATGAATGTTCTATATCTTTCTACAATCATTTCTACATCATCTTTAGCATTTAGTATATTCAGAAATTTATCCCATCGAGATCTGTTTACTTGTTCAGCATCTCTTTCATCCCAGTAATATGGAATTACTATATAGAATTCTTTTACGTAAATTAGTCATTGTTGATTGTCTATTCATTCCAAAAATGTTATGTAATTATCTCATTGTCTCTTTAGAGCAGGATTATCAATTCATTTTAGATTTTTTTTAAGGTATGATAGATATTCTGTTAAATCCAGATATGTGTTACGAATTAGTATTTGAATTGGAAAAGCTAGTCAATTTAAAAATCTTTTATATTGTTCCAAAATTACTTGTTGCTCATCATAGTTCTTTAGATCTAAGTTTAATCCTTCAATTTTTATAATAGAACGTAATCATCAATCTTTTAGAATAACGATTCCATTTTTAATTTCAGAAATTGGAAGCATGGTTTCTGTGTTGAACAGATTATCTGTTTTTCCTTTTTTTATTTTTGATTTATCAGGATCTAGAACTCACATATATTGTTAGATAGTTAAATAAATTAATAGTTTTATTGTTTTGTGATGTTGTTATATTTTTATCCTCATATTCCTTTCAAATTTTCTTCGTACCACCAGAATATGAAGCTAACAATAACCCAAGCTAATCATATAACAGCTAAAGCGATGAAAATTCCAATCAAACTTCATTTTGCCTTTTTGATTCATGCTTCATTTTCAGTGAAAAACATCATATAGAATGTGTAGATTGACATGGCTAGAGCAATAAATGAGACTAATCAGAGTGCCATGTTCAGGATAGCTCTTGTATAATCTATGAATTTATGATCCTTTCATGTATCGCTATCCAGTCAAAAAACTTTTAAGAGTTTTACCATGATAGTGTTACTATTTTCTTTCACACTTACACAGTTTCATAAATCTGTTAATCCATCACAATCTCCTTTTAAACCTTCAGTTGTGATAGGAAAAGTATCTTTAAGTTCTTTTCATCAATATCTTTGTCATTCACATAATCAAAACCATCCTAAGCCGAATATAATTCATAGTGACATAATGTATATGATAGATTTTTTCATTGTTTTATTAAATTATTATCTAAATATATTTTAACCTGGGAATCGGTAGTTAATGAGCCATAATATCATGCTAATGATTAGCCACGAAACTCCAATTCCAGCGAGTGCAATTGCTGCGGTTCAGATTCATTTTTTACCTTTAGATGCATTCTTGTCATCTGTTCAAGATGAAAATACTAGGAATCCACAGTACATCATATAGGTTAAAGCAATAAAAGCTAACATCCCTAATAACCAGTTGATGGCTGTTTGTATCATTGCCATAACATATCCTAGTGATGTGGTATAGTCGTCTTTTATGGGAAGTTTTATAATTCACTTTAATTTTTCAGTACCAAATCTATGTGATCATCTATTTATATCAAGGTTAGTTTGGCCGTCAACTTGAGGAGTAGATTCTCTGGCAACATTGGATATCATAGGTCAAGTTTTTAGTCCTTCTCAAAAACCTAAAGCGATTATAGGAATTGATATAACTAAAGATAAAAAGATTTTTTTGAATTTTAGCATTTTTTGTTCTCTGTACATAAAATGTTGTATTTACATTTAATTATATTCAGAATTACTATAAATGCAAATTTTTACCAAGAATTTTAACTAGAAAATGGTTGACAATTCACTATACTACCACACAGTTTTTCAAATTATAATTTTTTCAAAATTATGGCAATTAGAAATATTGCAATTATTGCACACGTTGATCATGGTAAAACTACACTTGTAGATCAGCTTTTACAGCAATCTTGAACTCTCAAAGCCCTCGAATGACAGGATTTGATTATGGATAATAATGATCAGGAAAGAGAGCGTTGAATTACTATTTATGCGAAAAACACAGCAATAATTTATAAATGAGAGAGAATAAATATTGTAGATACGCCAGGTCATGCTGATTTTGGTAGTGAAGTGGAGAGGGTCTTACGTATGGTGGATTCAGTTCTTCTCGTAGTAGATGCATATGAATGACCGATGCCTCAGACAAAATTTGTATTAAAAAAATCATTAGAACTCTGACTTAAACCAATCGTAGTTATTAATAAAATAGATAAACCTACAGCCAGAGTTAATGAAGTTATAGATATGCTTTTTGATCTTTTCATTTTGTTATGAGCGACAGATGAACAGGCAGATTTTCCAATTATGTATGCCAGTGCTAAACAGTGATATGCAATGGCAGATATGAATGATGAGAGAAAAGATATGACTCCACTTTTCGATGCAATTTTGAAATATGTGCCAGAAGCTCCAAATTTCACAGAAAAAGATTTTAGAATGCAGATTGTAAATCTTTGATATGATAATTTTCTAGGACGTTTATGAATTGGACGTGTTTACGAATGAACAGTAAAACCATGAACTCAAGTAAAGATTATTAATCATGAATGAAAAGTAAGAACATGAAAAATTAATAAAGTTTTTTCTACATTAGGACTACAGAGAATCGAGCAAGAAGAGGCTCAATGTGGAGACATCGTTACAATTGCATGAATTCCTGATATTTTTGTGGGAGAAACAGTTTGAACATGAGATGTGCAGGCTTTACCATCAATTGCTATTGATAAACCAACATTACAGATGGAATTTCTCGTAAATGATTCTCCATTTGCCGGGAAAGAATGAAAATATATGACTACTAGAAATTTGAGTGAAAGATTAGAAAAAGAGCTTGAAACAAATGTTTGACTTGAAGTGGATTTTTCAGATTGAAAATTTTTGGTTTCATGAAGATGAGAATTACACCTTTCAGTTTTAATTGAAAGTATCCGTCGTGAATGATGGGAATTGCAAGTTGGTGCTCCACAAGTAATTTTTCGTGAAGTGGACGGAGAAAAATGGGAACCAATCGAAACTTTGGTGGTAAGTGTAAATGATGAATTGGCTTGAACGATAATTGAAATGTTATCTCATCGTAAAGGTATGATGAAAAATATGAATTCGGCGAACTGACTTACAACAATTGAATTTGAAATACCTACTAGGTGATTACTTTGATTTCGTGGAGAGTTTATACTCGAAACAAAAGGAGAGTGAATTATGTATTCTTCATTCTCTCATTATGAAGAACGAAAATGAGAAATTAAAAAAAGAGAAGTCTGATCAATGATTTCTTCCGCCACTTGAACGGCAATGAACTACGGAATCTTCAAACTCCAGGAAAGATGACCAATTTTTATCGATCCAGCTCAACCAATTTATGAATGAATGATAGTAGGGGAACATTTGAAATGATGAGATATGACGGTTAATTTGACTATCAATAAGCAGCAAAACAATTTTCGTAATTCATGAAATGATGAAGCAATGCTTCTAAATCCAATTAGACACCTTACTCTTGAAGATGCATTATGATATATTTGATTAGACGAACTTGTGGAGATTACTCCAAAATCAATTCGTATTAGAAAAAAATATCTCACAGAATGAGCTAGAAATCAGGCTAGAAAAGCTGGATTAATTTAAGAAATATTTTAAAAGAAAAAACTCCCTCCGAATACGAAGGGAGATTTTTGATGAATTTCATTCGGATTTTTTGAGGATTTTTTTCAATCTTCCATTGTCGTCGGTTATTTTTACGAGTATTGTGAAGAATCCTACAACGATAAAAGCGATGAAATCTGAGATGCTAGGAACCCAGTCACATGTTGTCCATATTGAGGGAAGCCATGTGGTTAGGATGTGGATAATCGCCGGTTGAAATGCTAGGAATACGATAATCCATAGCCAGAAAGGGTAGCCCTTCAACATCTGGAGAAAAATGTCTTTCCATGTTGGATCTGCACTGAGTTCACCACTGTTCTTGCAAAATTTGACTCCGAATAGGAGCATTAATGCTGCTACAACGCTTCCAGCGATTAGCAGCAGAACTGAGTAAATAAAATTTATAACCATTTCTTTTTGTTTTGAGTTTATTTCTTATAATTACATAAAATAATAAAAAAGTCAAGTTAAGTTTCAAAAAAAACTCCGTCACTTGTGGACGGAGTATCTATATATAAATCTGATTTTTTAGAATTCACAGTTCTTAGGAGTTCTAGGGAAAGGTAATACATCACGAATATTTTCCATTCAAGTCACATACATTATTAAACGTTCAAATCCAACTCAGAATCCAGCATGAGGAACTGATCCCCATTTTCTTAGTTCAAGATACCACCAATAATCTTCAGGCTTCATTCAGTTATCAATTATCTTTTGAGTAAGTACGTCTAATCTATCTTCACGCTGAGATCCTCAAACGATTTCTCCAATTCCAGGAGCTAAAAGATCCATGGCAGCTACAGTTTTTCAGTCTTCATTCAATTTCATGTAGAATGCTTTAATTTCCTTTGGATAATCAATTACGAATACAGGTCCTTTGAAATATTCTTCTGCTAAGTATCTTTCATGTTCAGTTTGCATATCCATTCCCCAGTGTACAGGATATTCGAATTTCTTTCCAGATTTTTCTAATATTTCTATGGCTTCAGTATATGTAATTCTTTCAAAGTCAGCTTTTGTAAATTTCTCTAATCTTTCTCTCACCTCAGGATTGATGAATTTAGTGAAGAAATCCAATTCTTGCTGAGCATTATCCAAAATGTATTGGAATACATATTTTAACAAATCTTCAGTCAAATCCATATTGTCAGTGATGTCAGCGAAAGCGATTTCAGGTTCAATCATCCAGAATTCTGAAGCATGACGAGTAGTATTACTATTCTCAGCACGGAATGTTGGTCAGAATGTATAAATCTTTCCAAATGCAGTAGCAAAAGTTTCTCATTCAAGCTGACCACTTACTGTCAAAGAAGCATGTTTTCCAAAGAAATCGTTGCTATAATCCACTTTTCAGTCTTTTCATTTTAAGTTTGGATGCTCCAAATCAAGTGTAGTTACTTGAAACATTTCTCCAGCTCATTCACAGTCACTGGCAGTGATTAATGGAGTATGAACATAAACAAATCATCTTTCGTTGAAGAATTTATGAATAGCGAAAGCTACCAAACTTCTAACTCTGAATGTAGCAGAGAAAGTATTTGTCCTTGGACGTAAGTGAGCTATTGTACGTAAATATTCCATTGAATGACCTTTCTTCTGGAGAGGATAGTCAAGTGGAGATTCTCCAACTAGAGTAACCTTAGAAGCTTTCAATTCGAAGGCTTGTTTTCCTCATTGAGATTCTACTAAAGTTCCCTCAACTATCAAAGAAGTACAAACTCCAAATTTACATATTTCTGCGAAATTAGGCAAATTATCTTCAAAAACGATTTGTAAATTTTTGAGACAAGAACCGTCATTTAATTCGATAAACCCAAAAGTCTTGGAATCTCTGATAGTTCTTACCCAACCATTCACAGTAATCTGAGTATTTAACAGAGGTTTATAATCCTTATAAAGCGAAGAAATGCTTGTAAATTTGTACTCTCTTTGCATGGCTTGTGATAATTAAAAGTTAAACTCTACCTTTCTTTTTACTTTTTGAAAATATAAATGCAAGAGATTCAATCAAATTATTGATATTGTAGAGTGAATTGTTATAAATTACCCAACAAAATAAAAACAAACAACAAAAACATTTCAATTTATGGAGAACATTAAACATTTTTTCGAGGTAGATTTGAAGCCATCATCTATTCGAACTCTTTCGAGAGAAGATAATGGTAAACTGCTGTATCCCTACAAGGATGTAGTAATCAGCATTCATGAAGTGTATGTATGTCCATTCTGTGGTAAAAACATGGAGGGATTTGTGTGTGAGTGTAAGAAGTTCAATCAGGCTTTTAAAAAGTTGCAAAAGCTTTATGGAGATAAAGATTATAAATCTTGTTTTCATGGGCCAGAACTGAATTTCCAGTGTGGAATCTCTAAATCAATTTCTGAATTTAATGTAAGAATCCTGAAAAATAAGGAGATTGATAAACTTGGTCGAGACTTGTGGGATTATGCGACTCGTCATACAGATCGTCTTTCAGATAGATCTTATCTGGTTGTTCCGGCAAAGCAGGAGGAAGATAATCTCTACATTATTTGTAAGGATCTTACCTCCAAGAAGGTATATCGATTCGAGACACCTATATCTACCTACAAGGACAAATCAGTTTTTTTGGGAGTATATGTGGCTAAGACTGTGCCTAATGTTCAAGGTATAACTAAAAAAATAGGGAACTATCATTTCGAGTATTTCTGGAGACATCTGGCTGATTTCGATGATTGGAACGCTGTATGTGAAGCACTCAAAAAAGTTTAAACTATCTACTAGCGGTGAGTTTTTGCTTATCGCTAGTTTTTTATATAAAAATTTCTTCTTGCAAGTCAGAAAAATATTTCTATTCTTGTAGTGTTTTACTTTATTCTCCAATTATGGAAGATTTAAAAAGCTTTCAGGAATTCTTTGACTACAAGCCATGTAATGAGGAGGATCCAAAGGATATTTTGGAGAATATTTTGCGTAAAGCGAGAAAATATCTCAAACCAGAGGAAATTGAAGAAATAGTAAGAACTTACGAGTTTACTCGTGAAGCTCACAAATGAGTTTATCGTAAATCGTGAGAACCATATATAATTCATCCACTTAGAGCCACTGAATTCTTAATGGAAATTAATCCAGATGTGGTTTCTATTCAGTCTTGTATTCTTCATGACGTTATAGAGGATACGGATTATACTTACGAAGATATAGAAAAATTATTCTGAAAAGAAATTGCGGATATATGTGAATGATTGGTAAAAGTGTCTAAGGTTAGATATAAGTGAGAGGAACGTGATTTGGAAACTATCAAGAAAACATTTCTTGCGATGGCCAAAGATTTGCGTGTAATTTTCGTAAAATTCGCAGATCGTATCCATAATATTCAGACTTTACAATATCATCCAGAAGAAGCTAAAAGAATAAAGATTGCGACAGAAACTCTCAAAATTTATGCTCCACTTGCCAAAAGACTTTGACTTTATAATTACCAATTATACCTTGAAAACTGATCTTTCCGTGTGTTGTATCCGGACAAGTTTGAAGAAATTATGTGATATTTGACTAAGCAATTCCAAGATGGTTCAAAGTTCCTAAATAAATGAATAAAAAATCTGACTGAAATCCTCAAGAAAGAGTGAATTGAAGATTTTAAAGTTCTCTGAAGAATCAAAAGTCCATTCAGAATTTTTGAGAAAATGGACAAAAAATATCATACAGAGGATGTAAGTAGAATTATGGATTTGCTCGCTTTCCGTGTAGTAACTGAAACTGTGACAGATTGTTATATGATTCTCTGAATCATTCATAAATATTACACTCCGCTTATCAAAAAAATTAAAGATTATATCGCTATTCCAAAGTTTAACTGATATAAAAGTATTCATACTACGATTCTTTGAATGTTCCGTTTTCCAGTGGAAGTACAAATCAGAACCAAGAAAATGGATGAAGTTGCAGAATTCTGAGTGGCTGCTCATTTTGCTTATGCAGAAAGTAATGCGAGTGTAGTTGCTTCGTCACAGCAATGACAATGGATTCAACGTTTACAGCAAATCGTGGCAGAGTATCAATGAGCAGAAGATAAAGAGAAATTTAAGGATGCTTTGAATATCGAAATTCTAGATAAGACTATATTTGTTTATACTCCAAAATGAGATATTAAGGAATTGCCAGCGGGATCTTCTGTGTTAGATTTTGCATTTAGTATCCACTCAGAAATCTGACTTAAATTCAAAAATGCCATAGTTAATGGTCAGATTAAACCTCTTTCATATATCGTTAGGACATGAGATATCATCAATATTAATACATTTAAAAATCGTTATTCTGCTGTAAAACATTGGATAGATTATTTACATACTCCATCTGCTCGTGGACAGTTGATAAAATATGTCCGTACGCAGGAGAGGGAAGCTCGTTTGGATGAAGCTATAGATTGACTAAATCAATATCTTAAGAATCTGTGACTTCCAATGTTCCGTTCAGATGCTGATATGATTCAGAAACTGTGAGAACCATTAGAAGTTGAAAGGAGATTATTACAGGTACTTGATAAACAGGAAACTTATTGATGATTAGTTCGTGCTGCTTATCCAGAATTGAAAAAAGAAACGCAGTGAAAAACTTTGATTTCTGATACTTCTCAATTTGAAAGAGATTTGAAATCTGAAATTACTGCAGCAATATCTGGTGAAACTAAGTCTTCAGATGTAGTCGTTGATAATGATAAATTACTTCATTGTGTATTCTGTCCTGAATGTAAACCAGCTTTTTGAGATAAAATTATTGCGAAATCTGGTCGTGAATGAATAAAGATACATACATTAAAATGTAAGGCTTTGAAGACATTATCCTATTCTTCATTATTAGAGGCTCATCGAAAGGAGAGTGAAAAATCAACTAATTATACATTGAATATTAAGTTGAAGTTCTCTCAGAAAAAGATGAGTATTATAGATATAATTGCATTGTTTAGTTCTTTTTCTATTCCTATCTTTAAGTTTGAACTTGAGAAAGTTGAGTGAAAAATGACAATGGCAACCATTGAATGAGATATATCAAATCCTGCAAAAATATGATTTTTATTAGCAGATATGCGTCAAAATCATCCATGAATTGAAATTGTGAGTAAAGAGTTGAGATAAAACTTTACTTGAATATTTAGGGAGGAATCCTATATTAAATCCAGATTTATTTTGTTAAAAAATATTATAATGGTTAGTATGAAAGATCTCTGACAGTACAAAGAAATGTTTACTAAATATAAGCAATTAGATAAAAAACTTAAAAGTCTGATTATTAGAGCTAAAGAGTGAACATATATGGAAGATGGGGAAGAAAAACCACAAGTAGTTATCGATATTTCATGAGAAATGAAAATAAAGGATTTGCATATTAATGATGATTCTCTTTTTACTCCAAGTAAAAAGTCTGAACTTGAAAATTTATTGATTACAGCTATTCAAAAGGCTCAGAATAAAGCTCAGGAAGTAGTGGCAGAACAAACTAAAGAAATTCTAGGTGTAGATACAAATGATCTTGCTGGAATGATGTGATGACTAGGATGAAATTAGTATATTTTCAAAGAAAATAAAAAGACCTCATTTGAGGTCTTTTTTAAGTTTAAATAACCTTGATTATAGATATTGTTGTAGATTCTCCCATTCTCTAGATGTATCATTAAATAATCCCCATTCGTTATCTGCGAGAGGGATTCAGTGGTTTTTTAGAGATTTTCTCATAGCACTCATGTCTGCATTTTTATAGTTATCGCTATTAAATATTTTTCTTAATAATACTTTTTGTACTTTTTTATCTAATAATTTAAAATCGGCAGACTCTATTGCATCATCCTCATCACTATTTATATAATTTATATCATTATTTTTTTGTGCAATTGTTTCGTATACATCCCATCATCATAAATGAAATATTTTAACTTCTGTTTCTACCTTATTTGATATGTCATCAAAGTAGCCATTATAAAAAGCTTTTTCAAAGAATTTTTGGAATTCGTCTAAAGTTCTTTTGAGCTCTGAAGGAAGTTGTTGTGAAGATAATCTATGAGTTCGTACAAATCATTCTAATCCATATCTTAGAATTTTCTTAACATCGCTATCATATAGTTTTCATAATGGTACATCTATCTCGATTTCTTTTCATTCTTTATTTAAGGTATTTTCTCTTTGAGTAATTTGACAATATTTTCATTTTGTATCAGATTTTCATGAAGAATTTATTTGACTCTCATATCGGTGAGCTGTACTTATTCGTTTGTATACAGCTTGTTTGTTGTCTCAGTTTATTCAAAACCATCATAAATATTTTTCAAGCATTTGAATTGCATGTTTTGCTCATCCTGGTCAATTAAGATTGTTTGTAGCATTTTTAATTTTTTCGGAACAACTTTTCCAAAATGCTTGTATGTCAGCTTTTTCATCCTGATCTTTTCATACGAATTCTCATTTATCTATTCTTAATCTGGTAGCAACGGCATCGGCACTGGCATTTAGTCATGCAGAATTGATTAGTTTTGCATTTTTGAGAACTATATCATCAGGATTTTGATTATCATAATCAGTTAAATCTTTCTGAAGTTTACGTAAGGCTGGACTTTTTCATTCCCAATTCTTTCATGGTATGGATTCAACGTATTCATCAAATTCTTTCATTTTTTCTTCGTTAAATCGGTTATTTACTTGGTCAATTAAATTTTTTATATCAGTTTTTCAGTTTAATAAGTCTTTTTTGTGACAATAAGCTTTAACATTTTTGGAGAAATCTCATCCACTAAAATCATCTAATAATAATGCAATCTCTTCAGAATGTCATATGTTTTTTGCTAACATGGCAGGAGCAAATCCAAAAGTTTTTCACTGAGTGTATGCTAATTTTCTTAGTCATTTATTTCAGTTGAAGTCTAATATACCGCTTAGCATGAGTATTAAATAGCATTTTTTGGTAGCATATACTTGAGTATCAGTTCTTGCAAGAGATATCATTCATTCAAGTTCACTCATAGCTCCCGAAAATCTTGATGATTTAATGAGTCTATAAAAGTCATTTTCTGCTTTTTCAAAATAATTATGCTTTGGCATTTTACCTATTACTCCATCTTTGGTAAAATTATCTTTTGTTAAGTCATCTAATTTTTTAGCAAATTGCTCAGATAATATTTTTTTGGAAGGGTTTTCAATATAATTTGTATTGTCAGAATTTATGGGTAATCATCTAGATTCTATATTTCAAAATAGTAATCATTTATCTTTTCAGTAAATATTATTGATGATATATGTCATTTCTGAGTTAGCTAAAGCATCTTGTAATTTATCTTTGTTTTCTTCCGTTGAAAAAGCATCTATGCATTTTTGTTTTTGTTTTAAGAAATTTTTATAATGACCGTTACCCAATAGAGCTTTAATCCAAAGTCCTTCATTTTCATGTCACGACAATCAGCGGTATGGACTTCATCATTTTTCTATATTTGCTAAAAGTAATCAAGCGGCTTGATAAAGTCAAGCATCTCATTTTATCCTATCATTTGCATTAATTACTCTGTTTAAAACTTGATCTTTTAGTGATCATTTTCATCTCATTTTTATATAAGGTGGCTCTTGATCGAAGGTATCAGGTAAGTCATAATCTGCACAGAATTTTTCGTAATAATATTTAATTTTCTTTCGTGTCCTATTATCTCTTTCATTATAATATTCTTGTTCAAGTTCTCATAATCATTCTTCTATTGA
>Ga0310696_10006875_pt1 | contig 13429 bp, 5 predicted proteins | sample AusTroGonzalo_MG_4_FD_203885 | JGI IMG/M metagenome (GOLD analysis project Ga0310696, IMG submission 203885) | Bovine rumen microbial communities from tropical cattle in Woodstock, Queensland, Australia - Gonzalo_02 (v2) (version 2) | ecosystem: Host-associated > Mammals > Digestive system >... | reverse complement strand
ATGGGCGAGAGACTTCATCTCATAGGCATCGGAGGCGTGGGCATGGCAGGTCTCGCCCTTCTGCTCAGGCGCCGAGGCCACGAAGTCTCGGGATGCGACAAATACTCCTCTCCGCGCACAAGATGGCTCGAAGGCCTTGGCGTGCGAGTGGCCATCGGCCATTCCCCCGCCCACCTCGAAGGGATCGACGCCCTCGTCGCCACGCCCGCAGTCCCGCCCGACGAGCCGGAACTAGCCGCCGCCGCAGGAAGAGTGAGATGGCGCGGCGCAGTCCTCGCCGAAATAGTGAACTCGTCAGACGGCATCGCCGTCTGCGGGACTCACGGCAAGACTACAACTTCCACGTTCACTGCAAAGCTCCTGCGCGCCCTCGGAGACGATCCCTCCTGGTGCATCGGCGGCGAGACTGGCTCCATGCCCGTCGCCGGCGCCGGCTCAGGCCCGCTCGTGGTCGAGGCCGACGAATCAGACGGCACGCTCTCCCGATACAAGGCGCGCACGCTCGTTCTGAACGCCGTGGACTTCGACCACCTCGAGCACTTCTCCTCGCCGGAAGCCTACTTCGACTGCTACCGCGCCGCCATATCGCAGACGCTCGACTCCGTCATCGTCTGCGCCGACCACCCCAGAGCAGTCTCGCTCGCCCGAGAAGCGTCATCCCCCTCCTCCCGCCTCGTCACATTCGGATTCGCCGCCGGCGCAGACGTCTCCGCCGCCGCCTGGCCTGAGCTTGCCGACCTCGTCCTCGGCCGCCACAACATTCTGAACGCCCTTGCCGCCATAGCCGTTGCGCTTTCCCGTGGGCATTCCCGCGCCGCAGTCGCATCCGTCCTTCCTTCCGCGCTCTCTGAACTGCCCGACAGACGCTTCGAAGTCGTCCACCCCCCATCATCCTCCCCCCGCGATCTTCGCCTTTCCGAATCATTCGCCGTCATCACCGACTACGCCCACCATCCGCAGGAGCTCTCCTGCGCAGTGTCGATGGCGCGCGCGCTCGCCCCCCGCCGTCTGAGAGTCCTCTTCCAGCCTCACCGCCACTCCCGCACTCGCGCGCTTCTCGAGGAATTCCCGCAGGCTTTCGCCGAAGCCGACGAAATGCTCCTCATCCCCGTCTACTCCGCCTTCGAAAAGCCCATCCCCGGCGGCGACATCGCCGATCTCTACGCGGCCTTCCGCCGCCGGCAGACTGAATCGTCCCTCTGGCGTGACGGTCTGATTCTCGCCCGCGACTCTCTCGAGGCCTGGCGCCACGCGTTCCTCACAGCTCGCCCCGGCGACCTCATCCTCGTCGCCGGCGCGGGAGACGTCGTAGACATCCTGCCGAAGGTGCGCGAAGACTGCTCGCTTCCTCCTCCCGCAGAGCCACGCCGTTTCACGTCCCTTGCCGGACTCTCGTTTTTCCGCACAGGCGGCTCGACGTGCGGCGGCGGACGCAGGATCGTCGTCGGCCAAGGCTCGAACACGTGGTTCCCCGACGCCGCAACCGACTGCGAAATAGTCCGTCCCCCTCTCCCTCCCGGCGCATCATTCGGCATACCCTGGATGGCGGGCATCCCCGGCACGATTGGAGGATGGGCGAAGATGAACGCAGGAGCGTTCGGCCACTCCATATCAGAGTGCATCGAATCCGTCACCGTGGAGCGCGAAGACGGCTCCCGCGCGACGATCCCGGCCGCGGAGTGCGGATTCGGATACCGCACGTCGTCGATACCAGGCGTGATCGTGGACGTGAAATTGAAGCCTGCGCCAGACTGCGGCGGCACTGCGGAGGAGTATCTCTCGCGCCGCAGGCGCTTTCCTGCGCGCACCTGCGGATCGGTATTCAAGAACCCTCCCGGCGGCAAGACGGCGGGGGAGCTTCTCGACGCCGCCGGAGCCAAGAAGCTGAAAGTCGGCGGCGCGCGCGTGTGGGAAGAGCACGCAAACGTGATTGTCGCCGGAGAGGGCGCCACGTCTTCGGACATCCTCGCTCTCGCGCGCCTCATGGCGCGCGCCGTGGAGTTCAAGTTCGCCGTATCCCTCAAGCCCGAAATCTCCGGGCTCAAGGTCGACTAGCCTCTCCTGTTTGTCCAAGGCGCGGAGGAGATTGGCGCGTTGAAATGCCCGAAAGAATCGCGGGCACGAATCTTGAATACCACACGCCCGCTTCCGGGGAAGAGTTTTCCAGGGAAGAAGGCCTCGATCTCCTTCACATCCTTCGAAGGATTCGAGTAGCACTTCGGCGAATACACGTATCTCGTGAAGAGCGTCCGCACAACGTCCATCTCGCAATGCACCGCCTCCACCTCATACTCGGCCACCGGCGTGCGCCCGGCCACGTACGGCACGGTCGGGAACTTTACGTGCATCCTGTCGCCTGCCTTCTCCGCAGTCATCCACGCCTTGACGACGGCGCCTTCGGGGAAAGAATCGGGTGCGCGGCTCGCGGCCTTCTGGTTGGCATAGAAGAACGGTGACTTCTCGGTTGCCGGCAGAGGTATCACGATCGTCTCGCCCAGATCCTCGTCCGTGGCGAAGTCGCGCCGCGAGATCTCCATGAATCCGTCGTACACGCGCACGAACATGCCGTGGGCGTGGTCATGGTACTGCGACGGCACCCTCTTCATCGAGATGCGCTCGTTCTGGAACTTGCAGGAGCCGTTATCGCGTCCGTACTCGCCGCAGAGCGTGCACAGAGTGGCCGTGCCTATCGACGTGAACGACCCCTGCCAGAAGTTGTACGGCAGGAGAAGCGACTTGTGCGAATGCCCGGAGAACGCGACGGCATTCGGGAATGTCTTAAGCGCCTCGGTGGAATAGGGATCTGGATTGAAAGCCCATGTGCTGAAGCAGGTGTTGGCGGGCTGCTGGTGCTCGAAGAAGAAGAAAGGCCTCGAGCCGCGCACCTCGTCGGCGTGCTTCTTCATGAAGTCCACCACGCCCGGTATGCCATCCCAGTCCTTCCAGTGCGCACCGATGAACTTGTAGCCCTTCACGTCCTTCATGTAGATGGGGGCGTACTTCTCGTGGAATATTCTCTCCCAGTGCTCCGCCATGTGCTTCGAGAGCCACTCGTCCTCGGGGAGCTCCTTCTCGTTCGGGAAGAGGGCGCGCGTTCCGGCGTAGTACACTCCGCCGAAATCGTGGTTGCCGCCGATGAAGAGCTTCTCGACGTGGCGTCCGTCGCGCTTCGACCTGTCGCCGGGAAAGACGCCGTACCAGCAGTCGGCCACGGCCTGCAGCTGGCCGGTGAGTCCGTCGTCTGCCATGTCGCCCGCCACCATGACGGCGTCGCAGCCGCATTCGTCGAAGTATTTGAGGCACTTCTCGAAGATGTCTGTTTCGAGGACGCGCTTCCTGTTGGGGGGAAGAACCCTTCCAGTGCGCTTGCACAGGGCTTCCAGGTGGGCACGCGGCGTTATGTGGATGTCGCTGACCACGCCGAATGAGATGTTGGGCTTGCCTGCCCCCACGGCTTCGGCGTACGTCTTCGCGGCGCCTGAGGCGAAAAGCGCGGAAATGCCGCCCAGGAAACCGCGGCGCGTGAACTTGATGCTCATCACTTGCCCCCTTTCGCCTTCTTCTTGGCGTTGCGACGTTCCTCGCGCAGACGTTTTGCCTTCGCCGTCGGAGACTCGATGTTGAACATCGCCGATATCGCGTCACCCTTCATTCCGAAACAGCTGAGAGGCCGGACGTCGAACACGATGTCGGCATCCCACACGAGCTCGTCTTTCTGGAAGATGCACTCTACCGACTCCGGTTCGTGCTCAGGCGCCTGGCAGACCGCAGGCGAATACACGCGCTTCTGGAGCGCGATCTTCTCGAGTCCATCCACAAAGTAATGCGCCGTCACCTCGTAGTCGAAGGCGCGCGCCTGACCTTTTCCTCCCGGAACGGACGGGAAGGACACTACAATCCCCCTCGCATCCTGCTTCACCGTGGCCTTTGCGTCCTTCGCGAACGACGGCGCCCCTATCTCCTTCGCCCGGCGTTCGTAGGAAAAACGCCCGGGATCCTTGAAGTCCACGACCCACGTATCCCCCAGAAGCTCCTCGGTGATCATGTCGCGCCGCTCTATGCGGATGCCGTCGTCGAACACGAAGACCATCAGAATATGGTGCGAGTCGGCCGCCGTTTTCAGCACATCCTCCATCCGCTCGCGTCCGGCAGGAGGACGCGGAGCGTCGAGGGACCCCACGTTTACCGACACGAATCCCGACGGATCCTGCCAGATCGACCTTTCGTCCGTGAGCGGCGTAGCCGAAGCCGCGGAGAACACTATGCATCTGGGATAGTCCTTCAGCTTCTCCGTCAGCTTCCCGTCGTCGATCTCCTCCACCCAGGGAGAAAGGCATGTGCCCCTGGGATGCTCGAACTGCGCCACAAAGACAGGCTTGTCACCCGGCGGCGGCAGCTTGTCCTTTCCGGAGCAGACGAACTGATAGCCGTTCTTGGCGCGCGGGCTCTTCTCCATGCCCTCCTTGTCGCCGGGCAGAAAGGCCCATGCCCCCTTCCCCTCGAAGATCAGTTCCGCGTCCACACGGTACGGACCGTCGCGATACTTGTCGAACGCCTCCCAGTTCATCTTCTTCGAAGCGTACACAACGAACTTGAGATTTGGCTTTTTTTCCATTTCGCCTCCATGCGCCCGTCACGGGCGCCGTTAGAACGTCAACGCACCCTTCTGCCGGCCTTTCGCGGATCGAAGGGTCTGAATCCCATGCGGAAAGCAGGAGATTCAGGCCGCAGACGGTAGTCGTTTCTCGCGGCGTCAACGAACAGAGGGTCAGCCACGATGCCGCCGCGCTCGCCGGACTTCTCGCGCCATTCTCCATGGCTCTTGCCGTTGGCGAAGGCCACTGGGCCGTCCACGCACCACCAGAGATTGCTCGCCCACCTGCACGGCTGGTCCTCCACGACATCCACCATAGGCTTCGAGGAGCTGTTCCACACCAGGATGTTCCGCTCGGAGGAATACTGCACGTGGTTCCTGTTTGAGCGCCACTGCTTTGCGACGCCTATCGCGCTTCGCCGCCCGCCGACTCCGATGTTGTTGCGGTAGACGTTGTTTCGGCCGTAGTGCTGGAAGAGCGAGGCGTCGTCGGTGTCGTACACGAGGTTGTTCTCCATCACGATCCCCTCGGAGCCCTCGTCCATGTAGAGGCCCCAGCCGCCGTATGAATACGTCCTCACGTCATGGACCACGTTGTTCGAGACGACAGTCCCGAAGCTCGTGCCGAGCGTGTACACGCCGCCCATGTCGGCGAGAATGCCCTGGCCTATCTTCCAGATGCGGTTGAAAGACACCTCGTTGCGCTGCGCGACCGACCCCGAATATCCCCAGCTCCAGCCGACGGACACGCCGCTGTAGTAGAAGTCGGTTATGTCGTTGTGCGTCACCACGTTGTCCGAGGCATGCCCCACCAGAACGCCGATTCCCGAAGGATGATACCTGCCGCCCTCGGACACGAGGCAGTCTTCCACTCTGTTGAAGGCAGTGGACTCCGGCTTGAACGTGCGCACCACCACGCATGCGTTCGTCTCGCCCTTCTCCTCGAAGATCTTGCGCGGCACCTTGTAGAACTCCCCTATTCTCACGCCCCCAGCCCCGAGGTCGGCCATTTCGCACCTGACGACCGAATTCGACATGCAGCCGCGGCGGAACCACACCGCGTTGCCGCCAGTGTGGCGGAATCTGCAGTTTCTGAAGACGACTTTCCGCGCGCCGTCCGCGAGCACCGCGCTCCCGGCGAAATGCGCCGCCTGGTACGGCTCTATGTAGGCCGGCCCCCTGCGAGCCATCGGCGCGGTGAACTCGAAATCGACGTTCTCGAATGTGACGTCTTCAACGAACCGTCCCTTTTCGCAATCCCCCTTGATGACGACGAGCGACTCGAGCCCGTCGACCGGCGCGACGGCCTCCGCTATCCTCTCGCCTGCAAGCGGACGGTATAGCACTTCTCCGGCGCGGGCGTCGTAGAGCCATTCGCCGGGGCTATCGAACGCGCAGCGCATGTTCTCCACGTAGCATAGATCGTTCGTCTGCCAGGCGGTCCAGTTGTCCTTCTTCGCGTTGTTAGGGCTCCAGCCGTGGGTCACGATGACACGGTTCGAAGGATGCAACTCGTCAATTGGCCGTCGCGTGAAGTCCCAGCACGTATGCACCACGAGTTGCGCGTGCGGCAGGTCCTCCGCTCCGGGATCGGCGAAGATCGGCGCGGCGTCCTTGCCGAGCGAAAGCAGCTGCCGGCGGGGCGACCCCTTCACGCTACGCACCTCAAGCCCGGCAGGGTTGAGGAAGCCTTCGTTCGGAAAGCGTGCGCGCCGCGCGCGTCTTCCGTTCACCCAGAGCTGTTCGAAGTACGCCGGTTTGCCGTCGGGCCCCTTCGGGATCGCGGCGCTCCATACGCCGCCGCCGCAGTCCCTCCATCCGACGACGCGAATCCCCCCTCTTATGAATCCGCGCCCGCCCTTGCCCACGAAACGAGTTCCGGAATCCTCCGGCGTGAGAACGATTGGCGACGTTATCCAGCGCTCGCCCACTTCCACCGTCTTGACCGACGCCCTCCCGTCAAGCGCCGCCACGGCGAGAAGAATCGCCAATGCCGCATTTCTCATGAATCCGTTCTCCTTCCGCCTAGTGGAGGCTCAGCACCATGCCGAGCGGATACACGCGGAACTTTATCGAATTGCCGGAGACATACACCTTGGAAGGACGCTTACCGGGAAGATCCTTGACGATGGTGGCGCCGCCCAGATCCCCAGTGATCGACGACGCCGTGAGAAGCGTGTAGTCGCCGATCGCCGGAATGTCGCCGGAAAGCGACGAAATCCCAAGCGTAAAGGACGCCGGCAGCACAAACGTTCCATCTATCGCGACGGACGAGACTGAATCGGCCCCCGTCATGAAGAATTGCATGTTCCCGTTCTCCGCCAGCGCCACGCTCTTCGCCGCTATGGCGCCGCTGCCAGATATCGCGGACGCCGTGACGGTCCTGTTCGTACCAAGCGAAATGGAGCCGCCGTCAAGCGATATCGCGTCGCACGTCGTGGCGTTCGAGATCGCAGCCGTCTGCCACTTGGCGCGCAGGTGGTCGTGCACGAGCCTCCTCTCGCCGTCCGAGAGCGGCTGCTGGAAGTATATGATCTCGCACACGTACCGGCCGCCCCACATCCACGTCACAGTACCGGTACTACTCTTTCCCATAGCACCCCAGCCGTACGACGAGATCGAAACATCCGTATTGTTCGTCTGGGAGAATGTGTACACGTGGTAGTTGAAGTCGGTCACCTTGGTACCGTAGCTGATGTAGTCGGTGCCGTCGAACATGTAGGAGGACGTCTTTGCGATATCCGTCTCGTAATTATCATTGCGGACGATCTGTCCGTTGTTGTTGGGATTGCGGTAATAGGCAGACGAGGCATTCACCGCCGAATCTATAATGTTCGGCCTGTGGGTCCAGCCCTGGTTCTGCGAATTGTAGTCTGCCATCACCACGAAGAACTCCTGCGCCTTGAACGCTCCGCCGCCGGCCCAGCTGCCGGACGCGGCTCTGATGTCGAAGCCCGTGGCGAGATTCGTCGGCGCCTGGTAGTTCGTGTACGACGTTCCCGGGGTGGACAGACCAAAGTCGAAAAGGCATACGGATTTCTTCGACACGCCGTTTATCGTAACGTCCACGAGTTGCGGCATGTTCGTGGCAAGCGCAGCGTTGTACGCCGCATACGCGCCTCCGTTCGCATCGCGCCATTCAACGATGCGCGTCTGGTCATCCGCGTCGAACTCCATCGTATCCGTCTTCGAGGCGTCGAGGTCGAGTATGGCCTTGGTGCGGATGATTTCGGCAGGATCGAGGACTGTGGCGAGCTTCACATTCCCGGCGTCAATGGACGTTATGGTGTCAGGCAGGGCGGAATTCAGCGTAAGGGAGCCGGATCCGGTCAGCTTGAGCTTGCCGCTTCCCTTTATTCCGTCAACAGTGATGTCGGCATTCACCTCGATCTCCGGCTGCACACCGCTGTCGAACGCCACCTCCTTTATGTGCTTGCGCTCCGTGCAGGGATGGTTGGCGTTCTTCCAGCGCCTGAGCAGGTACGCCTGCGTGCGACGGCGCTCTTCGCCGCTCAGTATGCGGTTGTAGAGGACGATTTCACCCACAGCCATGCCGCCGCTGCGATTTATCGACGAAGGACGGTCTGTCGCGAGCAGGTTGTAGTATATCCCCTTGTGCGCGGCAAAGTTTATCACATGGGCTTCCGTCCCGAGAGATACGTTCTCTGGATCGACCGCCCTTCCATCCACGTACCACTGCGCGCCAAGTACGGCCGCTGCCGCGTTGTCCGGGGAGAGTATGCGCGAGTCCGTGGTGGTGCTGCGCGTGAAGTCGTATGAATTGCCCGTCCCAGAGACCTCGCCAGCGAACACCCATGCCTCGTTCCCCGGGCCAGTACTCCGCCATACGATGAAAGCCTCCGCAGGAGCCGGATCGCCGTTTATGAACATCGCCGCACCGTTCTTGTTGCCTTGGTACGGGCCAAAGTCCACCATGGGTTTTCCGGCACAGGCACCTGAGACGAGATCGGGCTTGGCGTAGGACTTGGAGGAATCCCAATAGATGTAATATTCCTTGCCGGACGGGATGCCGTCGATTCCGCGGCAGTCGTCCCAGCGCGTGACCTTGCCGCCTTCTTCAGTGATGTGCGTAGGATCATCGGCCTTGACCCAGAACATGGGCTCCGGCGCGGGCGCATTGTCCGGCGGCTGTTCGCGCGAGACCATGTCGCGGAAGGCGATCTTGCCGGCCTTGACCCTTATCGCCGTTTTCGCGGGGTATATCTCGTCCAAAGCAAGCGTTCCGCCGCCATCCTTCACGAGCATCGGCTTGCCGACCGCTCCGGAGATGAGCTTCGGCACCTGCGCCGTCTTGCCGTCCTCCACCGTTACCTTGACATCGGCATTCACCGGGAAGTATACCGTGCCGACATCGCAATCGACGGCTTCCTCCATGCCACCGAGCCACTTCTTGCGGAGGTATGCGTTGTTCTGGCGTATCTGCTCCGGCGTGAGCCGGTTGTCGTACATCATCAATTCCCCGACGCGCGCGCCTCCCCACTTGATGTCACGGTCGCGCATGAGCAGTGTTAAAGACAGGAGATCGGACGATCCGTCCCACGCCGGAGTGGTGACTGCAGAATACGCAATCGGGCGCGCAAACCCTCCTGGCTCCCCATGGTTGTAAGGCACGTTCACGGCATTCATGCGAAAATCGCCAGTGACGAATTCCTCGCGAAGGTACTGCGCGTAGAGAAGCCCCGATGCCGTAGGCGTGATAAGATCGCCACTATAATGCGAAATACGGTAGAAGCACGCACCTGACTCATTGCCCACTGTCACCGGCATGCAGTTCGTGTACTGCGTCTCCTCCTGAACGTAGAACACGGAACGTGATTTCTGCGATTTCGCGAATTTCATGTAGGCCGGATGTCCAAGCTCTGCGTACCGCTCGTCGCCGGTCATATACTGCTGCGTGGAATATACGGCGCCGAAATCGACGGCCGGCTTGCCGTTCAGCCAGTTCGTCCGCAGATAGGGATAGGTACTGGAATCGTCGCTGTAGGCGTACGGGTTCGCAGACGATCCCGTGCCGTTCCAGCGCGAGATGTACCTGCGTCCGTCAGCCCCTTCTACGAACGTCATGTCGTTCGTGGCCGTGGCGTCGAGGCGCAACGAATATCCGGCGACAGGCGCATCGGGGTAGTCGTGCCCGCCGAGCAAGAGCGTTCCGGCGTTGATGCGGACTCGGGAATCGGGAGAGCCGTCTTCCACCTTCAGCGTGCCAGGTCCAGTCTTGAAAACCGTACCGCGGCCGCCGAACTTCTTCACTCTCACCGTGTCACCGGCGTTGACAACGCCGAGATACGGATAGCCGTCGGCATAGAAGGTGGAAATGTCGGTGGAAGAGCCGAAAGCATATCCTGCCTTGCGCATGTAGGACCTGTATGCGCCATCGAATTCCGTCGCATCGCCGATCGTCATGACTTTCGCGGCAGTTGTTGCAACGAACACGCGGTTGGAGTCGCCAACAACCTTGTCAAACGAGATGTCTGCATTGGGAAGTCCTATGTACTGAAAATAGATGGGACGGTCGCCGTACTTGTTGATTGCGTTAGTAAAATACAAAGTGTCGCCCGCAACCGGAACATACCCGTCAGTCCAGTACGTGCCGCTGTTGTAACTCCAGACGAGCGTATTAAGGTTATAGTCCAAGAAGCAGTAGTTCCAGTGGCTTGCCCCGCTGAAACTCCAGGATGCATCAGCACCCAACGCGACTGTGGAGACAAGGCCCGAGAGGGCCGTGAGCATGAGGAGGCGCTTCATTGGGGCACCTCCTGCGAGAGCGTATAACTTACCCCCCCCCTGATTTTCTGCGCTTTTTCTAATTTCATACCATTCTCCGTTCGCTAGTTGATTTTTGAAACAACGAGATTCTAGCAAAATGCCGTCCCCCGCACAAGCGGAAAATTTTAACGGCGAAAAATCTACGTGTCATACCGGCGCCTTTTCAACGGGACCGTATGCGCGGACTTCATGGATCACCGCGCGGCTGGAGCCGTTTGTCGCAAGGACTCGGACGTCCACGGAATCGCACTTGACCGCTTCCACGCCGACCACGCACAGCCGCTGGTGGTTCCCCCTTACACGCTTCACGCCCACCTCGCGTCCGCCCAGCATGAAGCGAAGGTCGAAATCCCTGACCAGTTCCATGGGCACGCCCTCCCGCTGCTGCGCCTGGCGGTTAGGCGACATCGTCTGCCTGATCGGGTAGGCGAAGTTGGATTCGAATGTGAGGCGAATCTCGGAAACGAGCTCCGGCCTGGCGAAAGACATGGAAAGTGTCTCGCCCGAGGGCGACATGTCGCCAGAGACCCACGCATGGGGATCATCGCCCAGTTTGCGGGAAATGCCGTCCGCAACCTTGCCCGGCTCGCCGCCGGGGGTAAAGGACGTCGCCGTGAATCGTGCCGTGCGCGCAAGATCGGCCTTGTCCTGATTGACTATGCCCGGGATGAACGCGTCGTGCTTCAGGAGAATCTGCTGGACTTCGGCGATGTGAGGCGCCAGCTCGCGCGGCATGACTTTGTATTTCCCGCAGAGCGCGGCCGCCGCCCCGACGGCCTGCCCTCCCACCGCGCACGTGCCGATGATGCGCGCACTCGAAAACGCCCAGCGCGTGGCGCTGATGTCACGCCCGGCGAGGAACAGGTTCGGCACGTTTCTTGAATAGTAGCAGCGATAGGGAATCGCGTAGACGCCTTCCACGTAATGACAGTCGCCGGAGGGCAGGACGTCGAGCTGGTCCGCACCGTGCGGACAGTGGATGTCGAGGCACCAGCCGCCATACGCCACGGCGTCCTCGAATCGGGCGTGGTTGTAGACGTCGTTTTCGTTCAGCACGTAGTCGCCCATGAACCGGCGCGACTCCCTTGCGCCGGGGAAGGCCCCGACCCATTCCAGCGCCAGATTTTCCGCTCCGGCGTCGCAATCGTTCTTGATGTGGTCCCACACGCCGTACAGAACGGCATAGAGATTGTCGCGAATCTCCTCCGTCTCCAGGATTATGTCGTCCCCGTGCCCCATCAGCTCGATCCAGAAATAGCCGTAGTCGGAGCCTCTCGACGAGACGCCGCCGGTGCGCTCGTTCTCCTTCGGATCAACCGCGCCGGAGAAGTCGACCTTCTGGTTGCGCCTGTGCATCCGGTAGCGGAGATCGTGCTCCGTGTATTTCCGCGCGAACGAGGGCGGCGTGAACTTGACGGGGCGCCCCATGTCCTTCGCCCGGAACATGAGCGTCAATCCCATCCGCTCGTTGTTGGGCGTGTCAGGCGCGTCGGGCTCGCCCGTCTCTTTCTTTGACTCGCTGCCAGTGCGGAAATCCGCCCCCGCGAAAAAGCCGAGCGTTCCGTTCCCCGTCGAATCGACGAAGAGCGGCGCGCTGATCCTGTAGCGCATTTCCGTCGTCTCCTGCATGCAGAGGACGGCTGCCACCTTGTCGCCGTCCATCTCGCAGTCGTACATGACAGTGTTCAAATAGCACGTCAGGTTCTTCTGCTTCTTGACCGCCTCGAAGAGGATCATGTCCCACACCGAATAGCTGAACTGCGGGTTCCTCGCCTTGTTCTCCAGCATCAGCTCGTAGACGATCCCGCTTTCCGCGTAGTCGGGCTGCTTAAGGCTCTGGTCCGCTCCCGAGATGTGGACGCGTATCTCGCTCGAGGCGCAGCCGCCCAAGACAGGACGCGAATTGATCAGGGCCGTGTTCATTCCGTTCCTGGCCGCCTCCATCGCCGCGCAGATTCCGGCCATTCCGCCGCCGACGACCACCAGATCGTAGCTCTTTTCCTGGAAACGCTCCTTTCGCCTGCGCAACGCAGCACATGACTTCGCCGGGCCTGAAGGCTCGGACGGCATCGGAGCAGACCTGCCCTCTCCCGCCTTCTCCGCCGCACATCCGGCGCCGGAGGAAAGGGCGAGCAGCGACATCCCCTTGAGAAAATCCCTTCTCTTCGACTGTAGATTTTCCATCGTCATTCCTTTCTTTGCTTTGTTTGGGTCATTTTGCCGTCATAGCTGCTTGCCGGCGCTCGCCACAGGCTCAGGAAAACGAGCGCGCCGAACACAGCCGTGCCGATCACGCATACCACAGGGACCGTCCAGCCGCCAAAACGATCTGCGATGGCCCCCATGCCCACGCCCGTGAAGATGACGCTTGCGTAGGAGAATATGGCGTTCAGCCCGATGGCCGTGCCGGCAAAGCGTTTTGTCGCGATGTTCGTAAGGATCGAGCCGGTGAGCGTCTGCGGGCCGTAGATGAAGAATCCAGCCACCGCCAGCGTCGCGAGAAGCGGCGCCATTCCCGCCGAGCCCGGCACAAGAAGAAACACCGTCATGGCAAGCGCAGAGCCGAGCATCATGAAGAAGCACACCCTGTTGCCGCGCCCGCGCGCGAGGCGGTCTGTCGCCCAGCCCGCGAATATCATGCCCGCCACCCCGGCGATCTCGTAGAGGGCGACCACCCAGCTCGCCTTTGCAAGCGACAGCCCCTTGAACTCCTTCAGCAGCATCGGGCCCCAGTCGAGAACCACGAACCTGACGAGATTGAGCGAGAAGTTGGCCGCGCAGAGGATCCACACGACGGGATTGCGGAACACCATCTTCCCCGCCGTGACGCCGCTTTCGGCCGCATCCGCCGACACCCCGTTCACTTCGGTCTCCTTCAGGTCCTCGAAACCCTCCTCGCACGGCAGGCCAGGCATAAACAGGTACACGGCGACAAGACCGGCGGCCACGATGGCCGAAGGCCCCCAGAAGCACCACCGCCACATGCCCACGCCCACGCCGTCATGGCCGAGCTCGCCCAGCCCCATGATGTAGCCGCAGAGGATCGTG
>Ga0310696_10006874_pt1 | contig 13431 bp, 12 predicted proteins | sample AusTroGonzalo_MG_4_FD_203885 | JGI IMG/M metagenome (GOLD analysis project Ga0310696, IMG submission 203885) | Bovine rumen microbial communities from tropical cattle in Woodstock, Queensland, Australia - Gonzalo_02 (v2) (version 2) | ecosystem: Host-associated > Mammals > Digestive system >... | reverse complement strand
ACCGCTGCCTCGGTTCAGGCGGCGCGAAGAAGACCGATTGTCCGCGCCGCGCCAATGGTCGTTGTCATAGCGTCACCTGACCGTCATCAGCTCGTCCCACCTCGTCGTGGGGCGGGAGGAGAGCTTCTGCCGCTTCATGTGCCACGACCTTGCGCCAAGGCCCTGGGCGGCGGAGAATACCTTGCCCTTGCCGTAGCGGGCGTTGAGGGCGTCCACGGCGGCGTACAGGCGCGACTTTTCGGATGGCGGGGTGTCGTCGAAGAGGTCGGTCTGGTGCGCCGTGCCGGGCTTTTCGAGGCCGAAGAACACGATCCCCGTCTTGCGGTAGCGCGTGCCCTCGATGTAGAGGGCGTCCACCTCCTCGCGGATGGCGCGGAGCATCTCGTTCGTCGCATCGGTAGGCGCGGGGAAAACGACCGTGCGCCCCAGAAAATCGCCGCCTCCGCCCGAGGCAAAGACCTGCGCGTAGATATTGCACCCTGCCGCAAGAAGCCCGTGTCGGCGAAGTTTGGCGGCTGCCTGCGCGGTGTAGGCGGCGACGGACTCAGCAAGCGCCTCCGCCGTCGTGGCAGGTTCGCCGAACGAGCGCGAACAGGAGATCGAATCGGGGTCTGCGTCGTAGTCCCGCTCCTCGTGGCATGGGATGCCGCGCAGCTCCATCGCCGTCCGTAGGAGCGTCACGCCGCCGATGGAGCGAATCGTGGCGTCCGGTGCGTCCCGGAGGTGCTGGGCGGTGAGGATGCGCTCGGCGCGGAGCTTGAGCGGCAGACGCCTCCCGACGCCCCAGACCTCCTGCACGGGCAGAGAGGCGAGGATTTCCGTCGGATCGTCCGGCATGAGAAACACACCGTCGGGACGCTTCTTGCCGATGTGGTTGGCGATCTTGGCGAGGGTCTTTGTGGGCGCGAAGCCGACGCCGCACGGGATGCCGACCCAGCGGAGGATCTTGGCGCGGACGCGCCGTCCGTAGGCGGCGTAGTCTGCGGCGGCGGTCGTGGGCGGGAAGATGAACGCCTCGTCGATGGAGTACTGCTCCACATCCACGGCCTCCTCGCGCAGGATCGAGATGATGCGACGCGACATATCGCCGTACAGCTCGTAGTTGGACGAGCAGAAGCACAGCTCGCCGGACGCCTCGCGGTGCTTGAGCTGGAAGTAGGGCGTGCCCATCGGGATGCCGAGCGCCTTGAACTCGTTTGAGCGGGAGACGCAGCATCCGTCGTTGTTGGAGAGGACGGCCACCGGGCGTCCCACGAGGCGGCGGTTGAACACGCGCTCGCAGGACACGAAGAAGTTGTTACCGTCCACCAGCCCGATCATCTCTTCCCCGCGAATCTGTGTATGCAGGCTGTCACCTTGCCGAAGTAGTCCAGCTCCTGTCCGGCGCGGAGGCGGATGACGGGGTAGTTGGGATTCGCCGGTTCCAGGCGGACGCCGCTCTTGTCGCGGCGGTAGGTCTTCACGGTGAAGTCGCCGTCCACGCTGGCGATGATCACGTCACCGTCGGCGGGGCGGAGGGAGCGGTCAACTACCAACAGGTCGCCGTCGCTGATTCCCGCGCCGATCATCGAGTCACCCTCGACGCGCACAAAGTACGTGGCGGCCGGACGCTTCACCAGAAGTTCATTCAGGTCAAGCGGCGGCTCCTGATACTGCTCGGCTGGCGACGGAAACCCCGCCACCACCGAGCCAGACACTTTTGCTGTTTTACTCACGGCATAAATTATACCATATCGAGACAATGCTTGGTGGTAGAGTTTTAATCGTGTGGTAATTTTCTGACCGATTCGTCATGGATAAAACACCCGATTTCCCATTGGCATGGAAATTGCTAATCGTTGTGCATGACAACTTTCGACAGACCAGCGCTTAGAATCGAACAGCAAACTGTCCGATTACAATTTGAACGTAGTGTGCAGAATATGATAAAATATACGCCTGTTGAAAGCAATCATAAGGACTGTTACAAAGTGGAGAAGAACGGAAACTTGATTCTGACGGGCTGGGGCTACGCTGAATACGTGGCCTCGGCAGCGGTCGCATTGAAGGCACTTGGCGGCAGAGCGGACGTGTACGGCGTGAGCCGCAGGCGTCTGCCGGAGTTCCTTGGCGAGCTCGCGGGGGAACGTGGAACGCCGCATTGGAAGCACATCTACCTTCTTGGACTCTCGTTGAGCGGCGATCCTGAATCGCTCAAGGCAGCTCTTGCAAAGCTGAAGGCAAAGGGCGTGGATGTGACGTGGATAAGTGCTCTTGAAATGCCTGAACACATCTCCGCACTAATTGACGGCGTTATAAAGGTGCGCTGCTATGACGGGAGCCTCCTTGAAGCGGTCGGGCAGACGTTTGGCGTGGACGTCGAGGTGTTCATGCCGTTCCTCAAAGATCGGAAGAGAGTGTCGGCGGACGTTCGCGCCTACTTCACGCTGATCGACACGGCGCAGTTCTACTACCGCAATTACCAGGACGAATCGCTCTACGCCACGACCGCCCGTTATCTTGCCGGCGGCGTCCGCCCTGCGGCGTGGGAGCCGGATGTCCGAAGCGCCGTCGAACATTACGACCGCTACGGCAACAGGGAACTCCTTGGAAAAAGCGACGAGATCAAGACATTGCAGGATCGCATCAACCGGGTGGCGGCGCATGAACATGCCCGCGTCCTCATCCTCGGCGAAAGCGGCACAGGCAAGGAGACCGTCGCCCAGCAGATCCACACAAAGAGTCCGAGATGGAAGATGCCGTTTGTCGCCTTCAACTGCGCGAGCGTGACGAAAGACCTTCTGGAGGATCGGTTCTTCGGACACGAGCGCGGGGCGTTCACGAACGCCGTGGAGCGGACGGATGGCCTGTTCCTCCAGGCGGACGGCGGCACGCTCTTCCTCGATGAGATTGGAGAGATGTCGCTGGAGGTTCAGGCACTACTGCTGCGCGTTCTTGAAGGAGGACGGTTCATGCGTGTGGGCGGCAAGGAGGAACTGAAGTGTGACGTTCGACTCATCACAGCCACAAACCGCGACTTGCCGCGCCTTGTAGTCGAGGGAAAGTTCCGCGAAGACCTCTACCAGCGCCTCAATGTGGTGCAGATGAGAACGCCGTCCCTGCGCGAACACAAGGATGACATACCGATCATCGCCAACGCATGGTGGCGCAAGTTCCACGACAACGCCGTACTCAAAGAAGAGCAGATTGCCGCGCTGATGGCCTATGATTACCCCGGCAACGTCCGCGAACTAATCAACATCCTTGACAGGGCGACCGCCCTGGAGGAGTATGATTTTGAAGCCCTCATGCGTGAACACAAGGAGATGAACGCAGGGCTTTCGGGTGGACTGGAATTGAAATCAACGCGCATCCCAGACAAGCTTGAGGATGCGACTCGACTTCATGTGCGCCGCGTGTACGAGAAGTACGGACAAAATCTCACTCGCGCTGCCGTAGCTCTCGGCGTGAGCCGGAACACAGTGAGGAAGTACTTGTAAAGAAGGTAAATAGAATATGGCCATTCACGAAAATGTTAAAAAGATAATCTCAAATGTGGTATTCCCAGAGTTGGTTAAGAATGGGGAATACGCTTCTTTTTCCGAAGATGCAACAGGTCGATTCGACTATGTGGCTTATGCCTTAAAAGAACTTAAAGATGGGAAAGTAATCAGTCCGTGGTGTAATGATGCGATAGAGCGGATTCGCGTCGTAATCTGTGACAAGGAATATCCTGAAGGATTGCTTGAATTCGACCTAAAATATCTAATTGAAGAGGTGTTTAGCGGAACATGGTATAAGGATGACGCTGCAAATACAATCCTGATTGTTCGCCAAGTTGATGAGATGTTGGATTTTTCATGGTTTCGTTTGCGGGACTTCATCCAACGAATGGCCGAGAGATGTTTGACGCTTAGACACCTTAAGGACTTTTTGCAAATGCGGCCACAATGCAATGCGACATTATATTCGGGGCTTCCTGGCGAGCTGTTTTTGCGAGACGCAGGAAGACCAGATCGACTTTTGCTCAACTATGAAGTATTCTTCTTTGAGAATCGTATCAGGGGTTTTCAAATTGCTCTCAAAGATGAGCGGCTGCGAGACATTAATCTTGGATGGATTGGGGAGGTGAAGATGCCTGGTGCCGATCTGCTGTCCAGACAAGAGCTTGATGCAAGGCTTCAAGGAGACTTTGAAAAGGTTGTGAAAGATTTTATATCCAACACTTATGGTCAATTTGCACTTGGGAATGCATCTAAAGATCCCGAATATTATTCACAAGACGTATTTGATCGTGTTGTTGGAACGGTGGCGTCGTTGATTGCGCACGAACCTGAAATCGCTCAATACGATTTAATTGCCAATCTTTCGAGAATGATTGCACCAATCCCAATGCGTGGTTGGGTGCGGGATGTTGCAGTACAATACAAGGCAATGCTTGAAGCGAACGTTTATGAGATGACGGAGAAGCAACGATTGGAATCAATGAAGAATATTCCAGTCATGGATATCAAGAAACCTATGGTAGTGCGTATTGGATGCATGTATTCAGATGATTGGGATTTCAATGACTATGAGGAAGGCGAACGGATTAGGATTGGTAAAGATGTTATCTCCGCAAATTACATGATTCTTGAAAATGAAGATCAAGACGAAGCGTTGGATGGACGCGAGGGAGAGTTGCCGACGAGTTTCGATTACGAACTTTACGACGGGCAGCTCTGCGCAATTGTTGACGGCAAATTCATCCCTTGCGAGGACGACATTGAATTTGAACAACGTCTGAACGAGATAGACTACGAATCGTGAATCAGGCAATTTAAAGGAGAAGAAAGCGATGAAGTACTTTGTGTGTACATATGGCAAAGACGATAGTTTTGATGGTGCGAGAGGATTCTTTGAAGAGTCTGCACGAAATAATTGGTACAAGATACATAAGTTAGCGAAACATCCACGCGCAGTTTATGAAATAAACGCTGGAGACATAGTTTTTTTGAGCTTTAGTCAAACATTGGTTGCTTGGGGTGTTGCTGTTTCCGATGTGAAAAAAAACGAAAATGATGAATGGCATTTAATGGTCTTAGTTGATAAGTGGCGATTTAAGAATCCAGAGAATCTTTATGCGGGGGTCTCATCGTATGGCGTCTCGTGGGCGACGATCATAGGAGGATCAATGTCTACAGTCCGAATGGTTAAGGCGGCGTGGGCTGTTGAAAAAATTCAATGCATGGGCATGATCAAGGATTTGCCTGCATTAGCCAATTTGTGTTTTGAACTTCCGATAACAGATATTGCCTCGTGGCAACATGCGCAATATAATTCAGACTCTGGCATTGTTGCAAGTATCCCTGCATTGCAAAGAGGTCTTGTATGGTCTCCTCAGCAAAATGAATTGCTCTGGGATTCTTTGATGCGACAAATACCTATAGGAGCCATTATTTTAAGCCCAATGAGCATTGCGCAAAGTAAAGGGATTCCGTGTACACATTTGATATTGGATGGACAACAGAGGTGTAATGCGATCGCGCTTGGCTTCGATAATGATCCTTTCGCTTCTCAGCGTGGGTCAGAAAAGAACAAATCGTTGCTATGGTTGGATTTGTCTCCTGATGAGAATTCGCTATTTAAGACGACGCGAAAGTTCTTGTTTAGGATTACAACATCAGCTCATCCCTGGGGGTATCGGATATGGAGAAACTGCTTGGTATTGTGGATGAATGGATAGTTTATAAAGAAGGAAAAGGACTGCCAAAAGTGCTGAAGACGGCGGTCGCTCAGAAAACCCCTGAGTTGTATTTGTTGCTGTTGACATTGGCAAAAAATAATGTGGACATAAAACGTCCCAGTATTATAGCCTTAACATTGTTGCTGTATTTTTATGATTTCAGAATAAGGAAAAGCCGCAGAGATATGGCTTGTAAGTATATAATAAAGGAATTGTACGCAAATGGGTTTACAGAGAAAGTGCTTCAAAAGGCGGTAGCGTATTCGATGACAGGGGAAGGTAATGATAGATGGTTGATTGGAGTGATAGATCTGAGGAATGTCTCAGATGCTCTTAGAAATTCAGAGTACAAGCTTTCTGCTTTTCCTGTAGAGACGCCTTGGCTTGAGACCTTAAATAGATTTAAGAACAATAAGGAGTTTTTACTTTTTGTACAAGCAGGGTTTCTGGAAGAAACTTTTAAGGATTATGATCCGGCGAGAAAGGATCTTTGGGCTGAATATAATCGACCGTGGGATTATGATCACATACTGCCGCAATCGGTTGTAAATAGATGGGAACATGATACAGTTGATAATCAGACTTGGCTTTGGTGCATTGGGAATTTCGCTGCAATTCCTCTTGAGGAAAATCGTAGCAAGAATGACCGTGAAGATTGGCAATATTACGATGAACGGAAAGGAAGTTGGCCAGAAATATTTGACGTGGAGCAGATAGCGTCTTCATACAAGGAAGATAATGCTGACGACGGAGGATTGTCGTTTAGGTCTGCTGTCTGTAAGCGGTTTATTAGACTCTACACGATGTTGTATGAAGCACTCGAGCCGCTATTGAATGAACTACCAATTGAGGATCGTGAGGATTCTTGAAAATAGGAGTTGGGACAGAAAATGCTTGAGGTAGCAAAGACCACCTTTCTTCCCAACCGTGCAATCTACGAATCCGTCATCTGCGGGGTTGTACCGCAGGCGAAGGAGCGGCTTTGGATTGCGACTGCGGATATCAAGGATATGTACGTTGATACCGGCGGGCGTGATATGGTGCCGTTCTTGGAGGTGTTGGACGGGATGCTGAAGCGAGGTGTCGAGGTGCGGCTCATTCATGCGAAGGAGCCGGGGCCGAACTGGCGGGATGATTTCGACCGCTATCCTGATCTGTGGCGTGGAATGGAACGAATGCTTTGTCCGCGAGTGCATTTCAAGTGTATCATCGTTGACGGGCGCAAGGCGTATTTCGGCTCGGCAAATTTGACGGGCGCAGGGATGGGCGCGAAGAGTGAGCGCAAGCGCAACTTCGAGAATGGTGTTCTGACAGATGATCCGGCATTTGTCGAACCGCTTGTCGAGCAATTCGATTCCGTCTGGCGCGGCGATTTTTGTGCCGACTGCGGGCGACGCGACTTTTGCAGCGATCCGGTGAGGTAGTTTGACCTGCCTCAGTAGTTACTCAACACAAATCAGACAAAGTGGTTTAATTCTTTTTGCGCCGCCCTGATTGAGTTGTATGTGAGGTCGAGGCAATTTGGCTGATCTGGATCGCATCCATATTCGAGCAACAGAGCTTCTATGGATTCAATTGAGGCGAATCTGTCGTTATGCCAAGGATGGCCTGCCGAATTCCCCTCGTGGTACAGAAGATACCAAAGCGCATTGTTGCCGAAGATGTCTTGGGTGTTGCGGAGCGTCCCTGGGGTTGACGTCTCAATTTGTTTGAGAAGTGGGACGGCGAGATGCTGATCCAATGAGGATGCGCAATAGAATGCCAGAGCGTCAATTGGGAGAAACCTTGCTACGGCATCGAAGTTGCCGAGAAGGATGTTGATGGCACTTGCATTGATGAGGTGCAGCAGGAGGTTCTTTGAGAGTTGCCTATTGCTCATCGTCAGCATGATGCCGAATTGAGCGGGATTGTCGGCCGCGATGGAATCAATCAATGTTTGAGGCAGTTTGGATGCATACGAAGAACTGAACTTATCGTAGAATCTTCGCTTGCAAAAACCGCGAGGGTATTCTGGAAGCGGGTTGCCATTCGTAAATGCCTGATAATACATTTGCTTGTATCGGTTTGCGAAGATGCGCCGATCTTCTGTCCAACGATATCCGCGCATTTGTATCGCGCAAAATATTGCCCGTGCAGCGCGCGGCAGAATGTGCGTCGCTTCGACGATTGTTTGATATTGAACAGGGATGTCGGATCTTGTGTCATGTATTCGAGCAAGTGTTGCAAGTTGTTGCGTTGTTAGGTCAATGAGGTTTTCCGGTCGATAGATATTCCAAGCAAACGCCGATGAGTCAAAAAGCGTAGCGAGTGGACGAAAAGAATGATATCGACCATCGCTCAATAGAACCGTGCGTTTTTCGCCGCCAATGCTGTAATCTTCGTCAAGTTGTGCATGGTTGTCTATAAGAAAACCGATCTGTTCGCTCGTTGTCATGCCTTCCCTAACAAGATTATCGAAACTGAGTGCGGCCTTTACAGCGTCATCGATTGAGAGTTTCATTATGGTATTCTTCCTTGTAAAGATATGATAGCAAGGGGTATGCCAATTACCGTTTTGTCTGAAACGCGTATGGTTTGCGCTAATTATTTGAACGAGCGGTCAGAATTTGAACAGCGAGGAGATGAAAACGATGCATTTTCTGCCTGTTTTCTTCTTGGCATGGATGTTGCTATGGTACATGCGAAAGGAACTAACGATGACAGAGACGAATGCGACAAGCGAATACTGCTGTACATGCCAGAGCTGGCATGGCATCAGAAAGTATGAGCCAAGGCGGGGGAAGGTGAAGTACGAGAACCGCGCACCCGACACGCCATGCAACATGAACTATCGCAAGCCGGGCGCATGTCCCAAGGGCAATTGCCGTGGATATGTCCGCTGGGTGGAACTCGGATGACATCGAAAGGTTGTTTGAAAATGAAAAGCACAGAACTTGCAGAGATACAATCGACTGTTGCCCGAAAATTCTCGATCACCACTGATCAGATGCTGTCGAGAACTCGTAATCAGACAGTTATTCTCGCATGTCAGATTGCAATGTACATTGCACGGATGCATACGACGAAGAGTCTTCCAGAAATTGCGGCTTCGTTTAATAAAACACATGTAGCAGTTCTTTTCGGCGTTAAAACAATTAAAAAGCGTCTTGAAGATGAGCCAAGCCTTGCGTCAACTGTATCTGGTATTCTGGAGGAACTTGAAGCAATTGAATCAAAAAGGAGCGACGAAGTGAAGTTCAACGAGACAAGGCAGAGGTTCGGTGATGTTGCGACGAAGCTAAAGGCGGCGTTGGCATTGAAAGATGTCTTTATCCAAGTCGTTTCAGCAGAGCAGAGCGGGAGGTTTACGAAAATCACCGCCAAAATGTCGCCCAGCGACATCAAGTGGCTGATCGAAAACAAATTCACGATTCCAAAGGAAATCGGCAGCGATTCTATTCGGGTTGTCGAATCGGACGATGGGGTTGTGTCGATTGAGGTCGGCTTGCCATTTGAGCGATGGAAGGACTTGTCGTACCATGAAGTAATGTTCGACGTGTTCTATGGCTCTGGCAAGACCGAAACAGAGGATATGTCTTTGCCGGTCATATTCGGAAAGATGTCGAATGGAGAAATTGTCACCCGCGATCTTGCGCGGTTGCCGCATCTGCTGATAGGTGGCCTGACGGGTTCCGGCAAGTCGGTGTTCTTGAATTCGCTTATCTGTTCGCTCGTCCAGAACCATTCACCCGAACAAGTGCGATTCGTCCTAATGGACCCCAAGAGAGTTGAGTTCGAGATATATGCGAAGTTGCCACATCTGTATTCGCCTATTGTCCATGAACCGGAACAGGGCGTTTCGACGTTGAAGGATGTCGAGGCCGAAATGGATAGACGACTGGATTTCTTCAGATTGAAAGGATGGCGCAACATTGCGGACTTCTACAAGGCGAATGCTGAAGCGCGAATGCCATACCTTATTGTGGTGGTTGATGAGCTTTCTGATTTCATAGTTGGATCGGATAGGGTTTTTGAATCTACTGCCAGCCGGATTGCCGCGATAGGAAGATCGGCGGGTGTGCATCTTGTGATAGCCACCTCCCGTCCTGACGCGAAAATCGCATCAGGCAGCTTGAAGGCGAACATTCCGGGGCGGCTTGCGTTTAGGGTCTGTCAGAAGGTCGATTCGCGTACATTGCTGGATGAATACGGAGCGGAGGATCTTCTTGGACGTGGCGATGCCTTGCTAAAAGACTGCAATGGGGAGCTGGTTCGATTGCAAGTTCCTTATATTCGTGACGAGGCGATTACACGGATTGTCGATTCGGCAATTGCACGATATCCTGGACGACAGTTTGCCGATGGAATTGCACCCGCATCTGCCGAAAAGGAGGACTATGAGTCGATGTACGCACGGGCCTTTGATTTAGTCCGCACAACGCGTCGGGCTTCGATATCGTGGCTTCAGCGGAAGTTGAACATCGGATACAAGGATGCGGCTCATGTCATGTCGCTACTTGAAGAGCGCGGCATAATCGGCCCAACAAACGACAAGAGGCCACGTGAGATCCTGATCGAGGATAGTTGAGGGGGCGTGTTATGGAATATAATGAAATCATGGTATTTCAGCGGTCGATAGAGACTTGCGCCGACCCGGCGGAAATTGCGCGGAAGGTGAAACTTGCGTTCAAGAGGATGCCGGGGGAGATGGCGCTTGCCTGTTTTGCCAAGGTAATGACGGCGGAACTGCCTCATCAGATCAAGGTTGCGGCATGGGATGCCGTCCGTTACTCGCACATCTGGTGGGGCGTGGACGAGGTGCTGCAGGGAGCAGTTATGGAGAATCCAACCGTGCAGCAGGCGTTCGCCGACGCCGTGCCGATGCGGAAGTGGTTTGTGGGAAAAAGGATCGAGGGTTATGAAGGCATTTGCATGACGCTTGGCCCTGAAATTGTGTTCACACAAGGTTTTGTGCAGTCGGACTTGCATCGGCTTATATTTCTCATTACCCATTTTTCTGACGAGGACGCCGCAGAAAGGATTAGTGGCCATGTGGCATTACATGGGAATGCCGCATCCATCACAAACTACTTGGATGTGAGGGGCAACAATCTGCTCTGGTATCTTACCTATCGGGACGATCAAAACGCACGAGGTGGTTTCGCCTGTCCGTGCATCGAACGCGAGTTGCTACGGATTGGTGTAGATCCAAACCGCCGCAATAACCTCGGTCTTTGCTGGAACGACGTCAAGCGTCATGTCATTAGGCCGAATCTGTAGGATGGTTACTGTATGAAGAAGAGCTATACCGAAAAGGACATCAAGACGCTTGATCCGTTTTCCCATATCCGGGAACGGCCTGGGATGTACATCGGGGACATTGGAGATGGAAGCGGATATCACGACTGCGTGTACATCCTCCTGAAGGAGGCTGTTGACAACGGCATAGACGAGTACATACGTGGGTTCGGAAAACAGATCGACGTGACGGTCGACTACGGCACGGGCGAGGTGTCGGTGCGCGACTATGGGCGAGGAATCCCGTTCGGCAAGGTCATTGACTGCATGACCAAGATGAACACAGGGGCGAACTTCAACACGGATAACATCCAGTTCTCCGCCGGAATGAACGGCGTCGGGATGAAGGCTGTTAATGCGCTCAGCACGTTCCTTACCGTACGCTCTGCCCGTGAGGGGCGGTACTTCCAGGCAGACTTCAAGTCCGGCGTCCTTGCTTCAAAGAACACAGGACGGTGCGAGGAAAGCGAACACGACGGAACACTCGTCCGATATCTGCCAGATGTAAAATGCATAAAGCGTTTTGTCATGAAGGAAGAACACGTCGTGCGCCGCATGCAGATGTACGCATATGTGAATCCGGGATTGAAGATCGTTTTGAACGGACAAGAGATCGTCAAACCAGGAGGTCTTGCCGATCTGATTTCAGAGACGCTCAAGCAACCCCCGCTCTATCGGCCTTTTGCATTCAGTTCACCGAACCTATCGTTCATCTTCACACATTCCGGGCGATCCGGTGAGGAGTTCTATACGTTCGTGAACGGGCAGTACACGTCCGATGGCGGAACACACCTCGTCGCGTTCAAGGAGGCTTTGACAAAGGCGCTGAAGGACTACAGCCCGAAGTCAAGATTCGACGGCGATGATGTGCGGGAGGGAATCTGCGCTTGCCTTGCCATGCGCATGAAGACGCCCAACTTTATCGGGCAGACGAAAATCAAGCTCGGCAACACTGACATGCGCAATGTCTGGGTCCAGGAGTGGAAGAAGTACATATTGCAGGAACTACATCGCGCTCCGGAGGAGACGGACAGGCTTGTTGCGAAGGTCGAGGAGGCGGCCCGCCTCCACGGGCAGATGAACGAGATTCGGAAAAAGGTCAAGAAACTCTCCGCCGCCTCCACTCTGAACATCAGGAAGCTGGAGGATTGCCGCGAGCATTTGCGACTCGACATGAAGGGCAATCGCAAGGGCTGGGGCGAGGACACGATGATATTCCTCACCGAGGGTGACTCGGCGGGCGGCACGGTGAGCCGTGCGCGGGATGCCCGCTACCAGGCGGTCTATCCTCTGCGCGGCAAGGTGAAGAACATGACCGACGCCGACCGTAACGCGATTGTCGACAATGCGGAACTCTACAACATGGTTCGGGCGTTGGGGATACAGGAAAGCCTCGATAAGTTGCGCTATGGGAAGATCGTCTTTGCGACCGACGCCGATGTGGACGGACTGCACATCCGCAATCTGCTGATTGCGTTTTTCATGCGGTTCTTTCGTCCACTTGTCGCCGACGGGCGGGTGTTTATCCTCGAAATGCCGCTTTATCGGGTTCGGAAGGCGAAAGGCGGCGGCGAGATGCGCGTTCGGTACTGCTATTCAGAGGAAGAGCGTGAGGTAGCGCTTGCCGAGATGGGGAAAGGAGCGGAGCAGACGCGCTTCAAGGGGCTTGGCGAGATAACGCCGGAGGACTTCACGGCGTTCATTGGCAAGGACATCCGTCTTCTGCCGGTGACATGCACGAGCGACACCGACCCCGACAAGTCGCTCGAGTTCTATATGGGCGACAACACGCGCGCCCGCCGCGACTACATCATGCGAAACCTCGTCTGCACGGAGAAAGACATTGAATAGCAAGAACAACAAAGAACCGCCGAGCCTTTTCGACGATGTGTCGCTGTTTGCGGATAGGCAGGAAGAAGCGGAGAATCCTGTCGGCACGCACGACGGCCTTACGGGGGCAGGTCCCCTTACGGAACTGCTCGACTCGAACTTCATGCAGTACGCCACATACGTGATCGGTTCGCGAGCCATCCCGGCTGTAGAGGACGGCCTCAAGCCGGTCCAGCGGCGCATTCTCCACGCCCTGTGGGAGATCGACACCGGCAAACTGATGAAACTGCCGCGAGCGGTCGGGCGCGTGATGTGCTACCATCCGCATGGAGACCAGTCCATTGGCCCAGCTCTTGTTGTGCTTGTGAACAAGCTCTGGGGCAAGGGCAAAGGATATGTTGTCGAAGGACAAGGCAACTACGGTAATCTCTACACCGGTGCCGATGCCGCCGCACCGCGATACCTTGAGTGCCGGCTCACGAAACTCGCCAAGGAGCAGCTCTACAATCCGAAGACTACTGAATACGTCCCCAGCTACGACGGAGAGAACAAGGAGCCGATATTCCTGCCGTGCAAGCTGCCGCTTCTCCTGATGATGGGGGCGGAAGGTGTCGCTGTCG
>Ga0310696_10006872_pt1 | contig 13433 bp, 11 predicted proteins | sample AusTroGonzalo_MG_4_FD_203885 | JGI IMG/M metagenome (GOLD analysis project Ga0310696, IMG submission 203885) | Bovine rumen microbial communities from tropical cattle in Woodstock, Queensland, Australia - Gonzalo_02 (v2) (version 2) | ecosystem: Host-associated > Mammals > Digestive system >... | reverse complement strand
GCGCCCAGATTGGCCGCGAACTGGAAGTGCTGGTAGAAGGCCCCTCCAAACGCGACCCCAACATGCTCTGCGGCCGCGCTTCCAACAATATGATGTGCGTATTCCCCGCCGCCGGACGCTCCAAAGGCAATTACACCACCGTCCGCGTCCTGGACTGCACGTCAGCAACCCTTATTTGCGAGTAAACTCGGGCACTTTTGCCCCTTTTCGCCCAAGTTCGCGCACACCCGTACGCCAACTCGGGCGCAAGCTGTCGTTTTCAATTAAAAGAAGTGCACGTAAACGATGTTGCTGTTGAATGACAGCGCATGTCGTACGGCTCCGGTAGAAGGATTATAGGCAAAGAGACCGCTCTTGTCCTCTCCATAGGCCGAGAACAGAACCTCGCCGTTATGCTCCTCGATGGCTACGCTGTGGCCGTCGGTGTAGGGAACGCCTTCGATCTTCTTGATCGTTTTGGTATTGAGGTTAATCTCCACGGCCATGGAGTTGCGGGCGGTGTAGGGATTGTCGCCCATCAATTCAATCACACCCACATAGGCAACCACCTTGCCGCCGCCGATATACTTGCAGTTGTAGATGCTGGCAGCTTTGTAGTCACAGCCCTCGATGGGCGTTTCGCTAATGTCCCAGGTCTTGCTGTCGTCCATCTCCCTGGTAGCTGAATTGATGCACACGAAACCGTTCTTACGATTCTCCGGGTTGTAACCGAAATAACCCGTGCAGGCCATGTAGATGTCCTTGCTCTCGGTGGCGAAGATCATGTCCTTGAGGAAAGGGCGCGTGGGGAAACAGAGACCGCTCTTGGTCTCGTGCAGCACTTTCACTACCTTGTCTGTAGCAGCATCAATCACCACCACATCCACCTGGCGGTAGTCGTCGTAGGGCATCCAGTTGGAGCCAATCTGGTCCAGCGTCAGATAATAGTAGCCATCCAGCAATAGGGCCGACGCCGGGTCGGCGCTACTGTCACCATGCGCATAGGAAGTGAGGTCGATGAGGCCTGTCTGTTCCATGGTCTGCTGGTTGATGATAAGCACCTTGCCCAGGTTGTACATAGGGACATAGGCTTTGGTGGCAGAGATAGCCGTGAGGTTCACCGGATAGGAGTTGGGGATGATGGGCAACTCCCCCACCAGTTTCAGGCCTTTTTCCGTGTGCTCATACTTGGAGAAATACTGGTTGCTGTTGGTGCCGAACTCCGGGAATACGAAAATGTCGTTGCCTTCCACCGAGATGGTGGCCGAGAATCCGATCTGGACGCCTTTGGATAGGTCTACGCCGCCACTGATCTCAGAAATCTGCTGCAGGTAAGACTGGCCGCTGGCGCCATCGGCATTCTTCACAGTGGTTTCCAGCAGGATGTTTCCTTCGCCGCCCAGGAGGTCGGTCGCTACAGGTTCGTTCTTTTCGCAGGATGCGGCCACTGCCAGCACCATTGCGCTCATTGCAATTAGTTTTTTCATAGGTCTAAAATTATTTGAATATATAACGCAGTTTTATTGCGAAGCTCCGGCCCGGCAGCGGCTGGTTGAATTCCGAGAGCACCCGGGCGTTAGTGACGTTTTTGATTTTGCCGGAGAGGAAAAGCCGCTGGTCCAGGAAGCTGTGCTCAAACCCCAGGTCCAGGGTGGTACAGCGCGGGATGCGGCGTTTTGCATTCTCCGTGATTTCGAAGTCGTACAAGTACTCTTCCACGAAAGCCAGGTCGGCAAAAAGGCGGGTGTTCTGGCCCTTGCCGCCGAAGAGGTTCTCCCGGTGAAACTCCAGGCCGGCGTTGGCCATGAAGTAGGGAATGTTGGGCATTCGTTTGCCCTTGGTCTGGTTGGGCAGATTACTGCCCTCCTCGTGTTCCCGCACGTCGCGCAGGTCCTGGTAGGTGACGTTGCCGTAAGCATAGAGGAAGGGAAAGACATCGGCCTTTACTTCCAGTTCGGCGCCCACCGTGCGCATTTCGCCGAAGTTCTGGTATTGAGCGCCCAGGATGCCTTTGGCATAGCGGATCATATCCTGCAGGTACATGTAATAGCCGCTCAGTTCCACCTGCAGGTTACTGGGCTTGGTGCCGGCCACGTCGTACAGAAGGCTGGCGTTTACGCTCAGGTTTCGCTCCGGCAGCAATTTCTCCGAGGGGATGATTGTATAACCATCGCCCAGAAGCTCATTTTCGGCAGGGATGCGGACGTCGTATCCGCCCGACAGTTTGGCCATGAAGGCCGGAGTAATCCGGTAGCGCATGGCGTTGCTGAATCCTACGCTGCTCTTGTTGATGCTGATATCCTCCGGCGGTGTATTCACGTAGATATTCTGGTAGGCCGTATGGGTCGAGTACCAATAGAAGCGGGTGGTGAGGGAATTGAGGAAGCGGTCATCGGCCGACCTCAAGTCCCAGGTGAGACCGCCCACCCAACTGCGCATGCGGGAGTCAAACTCTGTCTTCTTGCCGATGGCCTGCTCCTTCAGTTCATCGGAGGGGGAACCATCGGCCAGGGTGAAAAGCGAGTTGATACTTAGGGAGTGATGCACGTTAATCAGATACTCCAGATTGAGTTTATTCACGAAGGTGAACTTTTTGTTGCGGGAGTCGGAGGGGAAGCGGTTGCCCAGTTCTCCACCCAACGGAGAAGGAGTGGGATAGGCGTTCCCGCTCCAGTCGTACCACAGTTTAGCGGTATCTACCACACAGGCTTCCGAGAAACTGATAGCGCTTGTCATATCCAGGTCCAGACCGGGGAGGAGGAAGTCGTCCTTCTCCAGTTTATTAGAGATCAGGAACAGGCGGGAAGTGGTGTGGGCCTGACGGATATCCGTCTCGATGCCCTGCACATTCTTGTATGTCTGGATGAAGGCTGGCTCTATCTCCACTTCGTCGAACCACCATTTCTTTGCCTTGATACTGCCGCCAATGAGCAGTTTCCGGAAATTGTCGTGGTCCCGCCGGATAAAGAGTCCCTTCTGATAGGGAGATTCCATGGTGTAGTTGTTGTCGGCATATGTATAGCCGCCACCCAGGCCGAAGACCAGGCCTGCGTCCTTGAGGTTGCGCTTAAACACCGTCTGCGCCTTGTGCACGTTGAAGGACTCCAGGGAATAGCTCAAATCGGCATAATGGCTGGGGTATTCTTTGAGGACGATATTCACCGCGCCACCCATGGACGAGCCACCGAACTTGGAGGGTACCACGCCCTTGTAAATCTCAATGCGGTCAATCATGTCCACGGGGATGTCGTTCAGGTCCAGAAAGTCGGACTGGTCGTTCAGAGGAGTTTCGTCAATGAAAAAGCCGATGCGCTTCCCTTCAAGGCCGCGAACGCTCAGACGCGATGTGCTTCCTACGCCACCAGTGGAACGGACCGTTACTCCTACCGTCTTGGCCAGGATGCCCTGAACATCACTCACCGTACCCTGCAACTGTTTCATGCTAATCACGGAAACCGGCATGGCCTGCTCCCGCAGTTGTCGCGCTTCGCTCTTGCCCATTACCGTAGCCTGTTCCAGCGTAAGGGGGGAGGCTTGCATATTGAATGTAACTTGGACGCTTTCTCCTTCCTTTACGCTAACCACTTGGGACTGTGTTAAATAACCCATATAGTCAGCGGTAACAGTATAGTTACCTGCCGGGATTTGGGCAAAATAAAAAACGCCATTGGCGTTTGCAGTTTCTCCCCTCTTTAATTCTTCAATCATGATCATGGTGCCGGGCAGAGGGTCTCCCTCGACACTGTCCATAACAATTCCCCGTATCTGGGCTGCCCCGTTCAAGTTGAAGGCGCAGATGCCAATCCAAGTTGCTCCCAGAGCAACCCACATCTTCTTAAGGTTCATACTCGAATAGTTTTTCGAGTACAAAGGTCGCGCTTAAAAAAGCAGCTGTCAATCCTTATTTATAGTGATTTTTTGCTTCTTACGCTTTTTCTCCGTAGGCAAGGTCTCCGGCGTCTCCCAGGCCGGGGATGACGTAGTTGTGGCTGGTGAGTTCTTCGTCGATGGCAGCCACCCACAGGGTGTAGTGGTTGTCCAGGCGCTGCTGCAGCTGGTCTACGGCGTAGCGGCTGGCCACGGGGCACACCATATGCACGTGGGAGGCGGTGCCGCCTTCCTCTTCCAGTTTTCTCAGGGCCGATTCCATGGAGGCGCCGGTGGCCAGGAGAGGATCGGCCACGATGACGACCTTACCCTCCAGCGGAGGGCAGGTGCAGTAATCGGCGTGTACCTTAAAGTAGTCCCCCTTGCCGAATTTGCGGAAGGTGGACAGGAAGGCACTCTCGGCATGGTCGAAGAAGCCCAGGATTCCGTTCTGGATGGGCAGGCCGGCCCGAAGGATGGCGGCGACGACCAGCGGGGTGTCGAAGGTGGACACCGTAGCTACGCCCAGCGGAGTGGTTACATCCTTGTCTGAATAGGCTAACGTCTTGGAGATTTCGTAGGCAAATACGGCACCCACCCGTTCCAGATTGGCGCGGAAGCGCATGCTGTCTTTCTGGATGCGGACGTCCCGGATTTCTGCGATGTAAGTGTTGAGAACAGAGTTTTTCTCTCCGATGTTGACGAGTTTCATGGCCTGTGGGTTTTTTCTTCTGACTACAAATATAATATTTTCCCCGTAAAGAGAAAACCCTATAAATGTCCCACGCGCTCTTCTGAAAAGGAGAAGAAAGAATCCTCGGCCACCACCACGTGGTCCATCAGGGAGATTTCCACGCTGGCCAGGGCTTTGCGCACGACGTCGGTCTGGTGGACATCGGCCGGCCCGGGCAGCGGCGAGCCGGAAGGATGATTATGCACCAGGATTACGTAGGAGCTCTGTTTCTCGATGGCGCGGCGCAAAATGCGGTTGGTGTCGATGAGCGTGCTCTCCAGGCTGCCCGAGGTAATCATTTCCTTGCCCAGGACGAAGTTGGCCTTGTTCAGGAACAGGGCCCAGCATTCCTCGTGATCCAGGTTTTTCAGGTTGGGCAGCATTATCTGATACACCCGCTCGGGCGAATTCACCGAACGCTTATCGGCAATGGCGCTTTCTTCCATGCACCTTCGGCCCAACTCCAGGGCAGCCGCGATGGTGATGGCGCGCACCTCGCCGATTCCCTTTTGCGTGATGAGTCGCTCCAGGGGCATGGCCTCCAGCAGCGTGAGCTTGCCCCCGGCGCAGACCATCAGTTCCTGCGCCACCTCGGTGACACTTTTTCCGCCAGTGCCGCTGCCCAGCAGGATGGCCAGAAGCTCGGCGTTGGACAAGGCCTTCGCACCCCGCAGGCGCATTTTCTCCCGGGGCCTCTCTTCCGGGCAAAGTTCTTTCATTCTCATGCTGGCAAAGATAAACATTGTTTCATCGGCCCGTTTTCTCGCTCGACCCCTAACGCACTGTCGCCCAGTCTGTTACAGAATCTTCTTTAGGCCGATCAGCCTAAAGAGAAAAAACAAACTGGCAGAGAATCACGCAGTTACACAAGAGCGAGAAAACACCGGTGGATAAGTTTGTGGAAAATTTTGGAAGAAAGTGTAATAAAATGGAAAACTTTTGCTACCTTTGTACCCAAGCGTGAAAGTATTGAGTTAAACACAAAAAGATGGTCAGATTTTACGGCACCGCAAGCGGAAAAGTAGACGACAAGGGGCGCATCGTGCTCCCTGCCGCCTTCCGTGACGCCATGGTGCGCGGCGGCGCCGAAAATATGACCCTCATTGTGAAAATGAACGTCCAGCAGCGTTGCATAGACCTGTTCCCCGCAGAGGAATGGGAGCGCCGCAGCGAAAAAGTACTGGACGGAATCGATCCCGAACTGAATGCTGGAGACGCTCAATTCTGGACCAAGTACAATGACGGCGTCTCCACCCTGGTTCCCGACGGAAAACTGGGCCGACTGAATATCCCGTCAGAGCTGCTTGAGCAGGCAGGTATTACCAAAGAGGTAGTATTCGGCGGTGTTGGCTACAAACTCCAGATCTGGAACCCGGAAACCCGTAAGGCCAGCCTCCTGTCGGAGGAGGAGTTTAAAAAGACCGCTCTGAGACTATCCGAGAGAAAGTAAGGAGGTCTCGAGATGTCTGAATATCATACCCCGGTCCTGCTCACGGAAAGTATTTCCGCGCTGGTCTCAAATCCCGACGGTACATACGCCGATGCCACTTTCGGAGGCGGTGGTCACACCGCTCTCCTACTTTCACGCTTATCCGATGGCGGCCGCGTCATCGCCTTCGATCGTGACATCGATGCCATAGCCCGGGCTCCCCAGGATCCCAGGCTCACCCTTATCCACAACAACTTCCGCTTTATCGAGAATTACGCCCGTCACGAAGGTGTGCTCTTCGACGGCATTCTGGCCGATTTGGGCGTATCCAGTCACCAGTTCGACACGGCCGAGCGCGGCTTCAGCTTCCGCTTCGAGGAAGCCCCGCTGGACATGCGCATGAACCAGGAAGCCCGGCTTACGGCGGAAGAAGTGGTTAATTCTTACGATGAGGCTTGCCTGGAGCGCATCCTGCGCCTGTACGGCGAGGTAGACGGCGCCCGCAACATGGCCCGCCTCATCGCCGATGCCCGCAGCAAGGAAGCCATCCACACCACCGGAGACCTGGACCGCGCCATCGCGCGGATGCTCCCCAAGGGGGCCGAGCACAAGGTGCTGGCCAAGGTATACCAGGCCCTGCGCATCGAGGTAAACCAGGAAATGCGCTCGCTGGAGAAGTTCCTGGAAGGCTCCGCCTGCAGCCTGAAACCCGGCGGACGCCTGGTAGTCATCACCTACCACAGCCTGGAAGACCGCATGGTGAAGAACTTCATCAAGACGGGCAATGTGGAAGGTGTGCAGGAGAAGGACCTTTACGGCAATACGGTTACTCCCCTGGAGGCAGTGAACCGCAAGCCCATCCTGCCCGAAGAAAGTGAAATCGCCGGCAACACGCGCGCCCGCAGCGCAAAGCTCCGGATAGCCGAAAGGAGGGCCGAGAAATGAGCATGAGGACCATCTGGCACGCCATCCGGAACACTTTCAAGGCCATCCGTAACGGCGAATTCCTGCTGCGCATCCGGGCCGACAAGTTCTACATGCACATCATGTACCTTTTCCTGCTCATGTGGATGACCATCCTCCTGAGCCTGCAGGTAGACAAGACCCTCACCCGCGTAGGAGACAACAAGGTGAAGCTGGAAAAGCTGCGCATCCACCACGCCGAGAAAGAAGCGGCCCTGGTAAAACTGCACAGCGCATCGGCCGCCGAAATAAGACTGAAAGAACTGGGCTCGGAAGCCGCGCTTCCCACGGAACCCGCTACCGTCATTAAGAAGAAATGAGAGCAGACAGCGAAATAAAGGACAACATCCAGAACCGCGACAGAATCCACGTGGTGATGTTCTTCCTGTCCCTCATCTTCATGGTGCTGGGCATTCTCATCCTGGTTTGGATTGTAAAGATCCAGACCACCTACACCGTGGATCCGCGCGTCATCGGCCTCTTCCGTCCGGTAGAGCAGAAGCACGTGGACCAGCCGGTGCGCGGGAAGATCCTGGCCACCGACGGCCGCCCGCTGGCCATATCGGCCCCGCTGTACGACCTGTATATGGACTGCACGGTGCGCAAGAAAGAGTATGAGGAGGCCGGCAAGACGGAGGAGGAAAAAGCCTGGCGCGAAAAAGCCAAGGAACTGTCCCGCTACCTGAGCATCGAATTCGGGGACCGCGGGGCCGACGAATACGCCATCGCCATCCTGAAGGGACGTGACAAGGGCAACCGCTACCTGCGCCTGCAGCGCAACCTGGACCTGAGCACCATCGAACGAGTAAAGACCTTCCCGCTGTTCCGGGAGGGCGCCTATACCGGCGGCATCATCGTGGAAGAGCACGAGGAGCGCATCTACCCCTACGATTCGCTGGCCCGCCGCGTCATCGGCTATGTCAAGGAGCAGAACCGCATCGGCCTGGAATCCAGTTTTGACGCCGAGCTGCATGGCACCGAAGGCTACGAATGGCGCCGCGTCACCGACAACAAGCGCTGGATCCGCGACCTGGATTCGGCCAGCGTAAAGGTGAAGGACGGCAACGACATCCGTACAACCCTGAACGTGGACTTCCAGGATATTGCCGACAAAGCCCTGCGAACCCAGATCAACGCCAATGAGGACATCCGCGCCGCCATCTGCATCATTATGGAGGCCAAGACCGGCGCCGTGCGTGCCATGGTGAACCTGTCCCGCGGCGCCACTCCGCAAACCGTGCTGTGGGAACGCGAGAACCTGGCCCTGCGTGAGGTAGGTGAACAGGGATCGGTGATGAAGACTGTAACCCTGCTCTCGGTAGTGGAAGACGGCTTTGTCAAGAGCCTGGAGCAGACCATCCCCACCAACAACGGCCTGGTTCCCAAATACAAGCAGGATACGCACATCCTGGATTACCAGCGCCAGACAGGGCAGCGCAGCATAAGCGTGATGCACGGGTTCGAGATTTCCTCCAATTACGTGTTCACCTATCTGGCCGAGAATTATTACGGCAAGAAGCCGCAGGAACTCTTCGACCACATCTATTCCTACCGTCTGGGAGAGGCCTTCGACTTCGACATCACGGGTCTGGGCAAACCGGTGGTGAACCGCCCCGGCACCCCCGGCTGGTCGGGCACTACCCTGGGCACCACCGCCTACGGTTACGGCATCAGCGTCACGCCCCTGCACGTGGCCACCTTCTACAACGGCATCGCCAACAAGGGACGCATGATGAAGCCCTACCTGGTAGAGAGCATCGAGAAGGACGGCAAGGTAATCAAGAAGTTTGTCCCGTCGGCCCTGAACGAAAGCATCTGCAGCGCCGCCACGGCCGATACCGTCACCCGCGCCCTGCGTTCCGTGGTGAACAGCGGTACCGCCACCCGCCTGAAGGGAGCCAAACTCCCCGTGTGCGGAAAAACCGGCACGGCCCGCGTGGTCCTCACGCCTGAGGAACGCAATGGCAGCCGCGACCCCTATCAGGATAATGCAGGCCGAAAGAAGAACCAGGGCACCTTTGTGGGCTTCTTCCCGGCCGACAACCCCAAATACACCATCTTGGTTACCATGTATTCTTACCTGTCCACCAAGAGTTTCTACGGTGGCACCATGCCTGCCCTGGCCGTGAGGGAAATCGTGGACAAGATTTATGCACTGGACAGCGAATGGCGTCCCGAACTGCACCGCAGCGGCAGTGTACCCAAAATGAAAGAGAACGAAAAATGAATTATAGAGACTTCACCAGCATTACCGCCGATTCCCGGAAAGTAATTCCCGGCACCCTCTTCGTGGCCGTAAAAGGTTATACCAGCGACGGTCACGCCTACATTGCCGACGCCATTGCCAAAGGCGCCACGGGAATCATCTGCGAACGCATCCCCGAAGACGTAGAAACGGGCGATGTGCAGTTCGAGGTAGTGGAAAACAGCCGGAAGGCCCTGGCCCTGGCGGCCGATGAATTCTACGGACATCCGTCCGGGAAACTGACGCTGGTGGGCATCACCGGCACCAACGGAAAGACGACCACCGTTACCCTGCTGTACAACCTGTTCCGCGGAATGGGATATCAGTGCGGCCTGCTTTCGACCATCGCCAACTATGTGGGCGACGAGCGCTATGAGACCGAGAACACCACGGTAGACCCCGTGACCCTGAACGAGCTAATGGCCAAGATGGTGGAGAAAGGCTGCCAGTACTGCTTTATGGAGGTGAGTTCCATCGGCGTGGAACAGGACCGTGTGACCGGGCTGGAGTTTGCCATGGGCATCTTCTCCAACCTGACCCACGACCACCTGGACTATCACAAGACCTTTGCCGAATACCTGCGCTGCAAGAAACTCTTCTTTGACAACCTGCCGCAGAAAGCCATCGCCCTCATCAACGTGGATGACAGCCACGGAGAGGTTATGGTCCAGAACACCAAGGCCAAGGTGGTCACCTATTCCGTGAAAGGAATGGCCGACCACACCGCCCGCATCCTGGAGCAGGGCGTGGAAGGCATGCAGCTCAAGATTGACGGAACCGAAACCTGGTGCCGCCTGATTGGCGCCCACAACGCCTACAACCTGCTGGCCATCTATAGCGCCGCCGTTTGCCTGGGAACCGACCCCAACGAAACCCTGGTGGCCCTGTCCAAGCTGGGAAGTGCCCCCGGTCGCCTGGAGAACATTTACGGTCCCAAGGACCTGGCCGTGGTCATCGACTATGCCCACACCCCTGACGCCCTGGAGAACGCACTGCTCACCCTGCGTGCCATCGCCCGCGACCGTCAGCTCATCTGCCTGTTCGGCTGCGGCGGAGACCGCGACAAGACCAAGCGCCCGGAAATGGCGCAGGTGGCCGAAAGGCTGGCCGACCGCATCGTCCTTACCAGCGACAACCCCCGCACCGAGGACCCCGAGGCCATCGTGGCCGATGTCAAGGCGGGCTTCAGCCCGCTGGGCTTGGCCAAGGCCCTCATCATCACCGACCGCAAGGAAGCCATCCGCACGGCCATCCTCACCGCCCCGGAAGGCGCCATCATCCTGCTGGCCGGCAAGGGACATGAGGATTATCAGATCGTGGGCCACGAAAAGAGACATTTTGACGAAAAAGAAATCGTAGCTGAAACCTTCAAACTCATTCTGAAATGATCTATCACCTGTTCCAATATCTGGAGTCCATCGGGGTCGATTTCCCCGGCCTGGGACTGATGCACTACCTGAGCTTCCGCGCCATGATGGCCGCCGTGACGGCCGTGGTGGTTGCGATGATCGCCGGCAAGCGTATCATCGGCCTGCTGCAGCGCAAGCAGATCGGGGAGACCGTGCGCGACTTGGGCCTGGCCGACCAGATCCAGAAGAAAGGAACCCCTACGATGGGCGGTGTCATCATCATCCTGTCCATCCTGAGCGGCGTGCTGCTGTTCTGCGACCTCACCAACATCTACATTATCCTGCTGCTGATAAGCACCCTCTGGTGCGGCGCCCTGGGCTTCACCGACGATTACATCAAGGTGTTCAAGCACAAGAAGGAAGGCATGAGCGAGAAGGGTAAACTCCTGGGACAGATAGTGCTGGGCTTCATCATCGGTCTCACCGTCTGGATGAGCCCCGACATCGTGGTGCGTGAGAAGGTAGAGGTGAGGGAGAGCGTGGAGCGCACGTATGAGAATGAGACCACCGTCACCAACGGACGCTTCGTAAATGAGAATGTGGTCAAGAGCACCAAGACCACCATCCCCTTCGTGAAGAACCACGAATTCGATTACCGCTGGCTGTCGCCGGTAAAGGGCGTCTGGGGCTGGTATGCCAAATGGGCCATCTATGTGCTGATGATCGTACTTGTGATCACCGCCTGCTCCAACGGCACCAACCTCACCGACGGCCTGGACGGCCTGGCGGCGGGGACATCGGCCATCGTGGGCGTGGTACTGGGTATCATCGCCTGGCTGGGCGGTAACCTCATCGATTCCAACTTCCTGAATATCATGTATATTCCGGGATCAGGAGAGATTGCCATCTTTATGAGTGCCTTCGTGGGTGCCCTCATCGGCTTCCTCTGGTATAACTCCTTCCCGGCTCAGGTGTTCATGGGTGACACGGGCAGCCTGACCATTGGCGGCATCATCGGCGTAAGCGCCGTGCTCATGCGCAAGGAACTGCTGATTCCCCTGCTGTGCGGCGTGTTCTTCGCCGAAAGCGTTTCCGTGCTGGTCCAGCGCACCTATTTCAAGTTCACCAAGAAGAAATACGGCCAGGGACACCGCGTCTGGAGTATGACGCCCCTGCACCATCACTACCAGGATAAAAAGGCCCCCGACGGACCGGTCATTTTCCCCAAACCCGTCCCTGCCCTGCACGAGGCAAAAATTACCGTTCGTTTCTGGATTATAGGTATCATCCTGGCGGTAAGCACATTAGCATTGTTAAAGATTCGTTAGTTATATGGCAAGAGTAGTTGTATTAGGCGGAGCCGAAAGCGGCGTAGGTGCCGCAGTATTGGCAAAAGTAAAAGGATTCGATGTGTTCCTGAGCGACAAGGGACAGATCAAGGAAGAGTATGCCGATACCCTTCGCAAATGGGACATCCCCTTCGAGCAGGGACAGCACACAGAGGAGCTGATCCTGAATGCCGACGAAGTGGTGAAGAGCCCCGGCATCCCGGGCACCGTGCCCATGGTGCAGAAGATTCGCGAGAACGGCATCCGCGTGGTGAGCGAGATCGAGTTCGCCAGCCGCTATGACTGTGCAAAGAAGATCTGCATCACCGGGTCCAACGGCAAAACTACCACCACGTCCCTCATCTACCACCTGCTGCAGCAGGCGGGCCTGAACGTGGGTCTGGGCGGCAACATCGGCAAGAGCTACGCCTATCAGGTGGCCACCGAACATTTCGACTACTATGTCCTGGAAATCAGCAGCTTCCAGCTGGACGACATCTATGATTTCCGTCCCGACATCGCCATTATCACCAACATTACGCCGGACCATCTGGACCGCTACGACCACAAGATGGAAAATTACGTGGCCGCCAAGTTCAAGATCACCCAGAACCTGACGCCGGACGACTGCTTCATCTTTGACTCCGACGACGCCATTACCGTGGGTCACCTGTCCAAGATCGTGCTCCGCTGCAAGATGCTGCCTTTCTCCCAGGAGAAAGAGGTGCCGCAGGGCGCCTTCCTCAAGGACAAGAAGATGGTCCTGCGCTACGAAAAGGAAGAGACCGATATCTTCCTGGAGGAACTGGCCCTGGGCGGCAAGCACAACATTTACAACTCCATGGCCGCTGCCCTGGCCGCCAAGGCTACCGGCATCTCCAACGATGTCATCCGCAAATCCCTGGCTACCTTCCAGCCCATCGAGCACCGTCTGGAACCCGTCCTGAGCATCAAGGACGTGCTCTATATCAACGACTCCAAGGCCACGAACGTGGACAGCGCCTGGTACGCCCTGGAATGCCAGAAGCGTCCCGTGGTGTGGATTGTGGGCGGTACCGACAAGGGTAACGACTACAGCGTCCTCAACGACCTGGTCAAGGAGAAAGTGAAAGCCATCGTATGCCTGGGTGTGGACAATGCCAAGATCCACGCCGCCTTTGGCGGGATGGTGGCCGATATGTCCGACGCCCGCAGTGCCGAAGAGGCCGTGAAGCAGGCCGCCGCTTACGCCCAGCCGGGCGACGTGGTGCTGCTGAGCCCCTGCTGCGCCAGCTTTGACCTGTTTAAGAATTACGAAGACCGCGGCGAGCAGTTCAAGGCCGCCGTACGCAACCTGTAAGAATGGACCAAGAGAAGAAGAACATAGGGTTTACAGGACATCTGGTAAATCTGATGGACCGTTTCACCGGGGACAAGGTAATCTTCCTGATTGCCCTGTTCCTGATGCTCATTTCGGTGATATCCGTGTTTTCCAGCACCCCGCGTCTGGCCAACGACACGGGCAGTGACCGGGTAACCATCATGGTAGACCAGCTGAAAG
>Ga0310696_10006871_pt1 | contig 13433 bp, 15 predicted proteins | sample AusTroGonzalo_MG_4_FD_203885 | JGI IMG/M metagenome (GOLD analysis project Ga0310696, IMG submission 203885) | Bovine rumen microbial communities from tropical cattle in Woodstock, Queensland, Australia - Gonzalo_02 (v2) (version 2) | ecosystem: Host-associated > Mammals > Digestive system >... | reverse complement strand
AATCTATATCGAGCTGTGACATAACAACATCTTTGATTATCAAAGGAGAATCCTTCTGCATATCATCGGCCATCACGGTTACGGTACATCCCGAGTCGCTGACATAACATAGGGACTCGCTGAACCCTTTAGCCGACAGAATGTTTTCGATGTTTGTCTGAGTTAAGATCCGCTTTTCTATCACTGTCGCTGTGTCTACGGCGGCCTTTTTCGCATCGTCGGAACTATCGGATAGCTTGAGGATATTCTTAGCTTCATCAAGAGCCTTATCCTGAGCCTGCGATCGACTCACGCGAGCTTTTGCCATCTTTTCAGACGGTTTGAGCGCTCCCGATACAGCGGCCGACTCATCATCTGTCGCACGAGCGCTGTTGCTGACATATGTGGCTGTCCCCAGCTCTTTAGCCGTGGGCAGCGCGTTAGGTGTTCCGTTGAACTGCCAGTTGATATACACAGCCGCTCCCAAAGCCAGCACCATTGCCGATATAACTATATGCTTCTTCTGAAACTTCATATTATTCCTCCGTATATGTTAATTATTTGATCCTGCAAAACTGCCGAGCTTTGTCACACAAACTTTATCAGATGACAGCGACAGCGATCGGGTCACCGCGCTGAGCACTCTGGAAACAACTATCGGGTCATCTCCGCCGTCACATACTATCACAACGCCTCTCACAGTGGGTTCTATGCTCTTGGTTTTTGTATCAGAGTTTGAGAGATATACGTTCTCGCCGCCGTTATCCAGTGTGAGAAATATCTCAGCCTCGCCTACGCCGTCTATGTGTGATACTATCTCCAGGAGCTGTGATCTGAGCTGTGTCACATAGCTGTCGGTATCTACAGCCTTATCATCCGTTCCGAAATGTACAAAAGACGTCAGCCAAATCAGTATTATAGCTGAAAGGCAAACAAAAACGGCTATTCTTATGAAGCGTTTATCGCCCAGCAGTTCACTGAGCTTCTTGCTCTTCGACATACACATCCGGCTCCTTTTGAATATTCCTATTGACTATCTGTTTGATATCATCTGTTCTATCGCGATAATCATCGCTTATATATATGACTATACGTCGGACAAATATGCTGCCTTTGTCCGAAATTTTCAGTTCAAGCTTGATATCCCTGCATGTGATACCCTCATCCTCAAGTATATCTGAGATAGCTGTGACAATATTATCAGCAGTCTGCTGCATGACAGCATCATTATAATCCTTCTCAGAATAATCACTAATACTGTCAGATATATCCAGCGAGATTTCCGACGAAAAATCGCTGAAAGCTGATCTGATACTCCCTGCTATTGTAACGATGACGAATAGCCCCAGGATATAACTGAATACTCTGGCAGTACGTTTCTGCGGAGCTAAAAACGCCAGTATGCTGATGCCTACACTAAGATAACATATTACCAGTGGGCTGCTGAGCACCGGATTCATCCCGATCCGCCCCCTATGCTTATCAGCACTGACGTCGAAATAACAAAAGCTGTAAACACGCAAATCAACAGCGCGAGTAAAAGACTGAGCGCCGATGATGTTGAAGACAACACCGCATCGGCAGATGAAGAATCCATCAGCTGAGCTATATGATGAGTTGTTTTGACCGTCAACAGCCATAATATCACTCGCAACAGTATCGGAAGAAACGTTAAGAATATCGCGGTCAATACAAATACTCCGACGCCGGATCTGAGCAAGTCCACACTGCTCCGGATAGTCTTGTATGCCTCTGATATCGAAGCGCCAATAAACGGTATAAACGAGCTCAGCGTGAATTTTATCGCTCTTGACGCGGCACGATCTCCTGCTGATCCGACTATGCTATGCAGTCCGAGAACAGCTGCGTATATGCTCATGAGGAATGTCAAAGACCATTTCATAAACCTGAACACCATATCACATATCGACTTGAGCTTTAGTCTGCCGCCGATATCTGCTGTGAGCGATAGCGCAAAGAACGCGCTCAACAACGGCGATAAAAAAAGCGTCGACACCTGTGATACCGCCTGTGACGCCGTCATCATAGTGATGTAATATCCTGCCGCACCGCTGAAATGACCTGTAAAAGTCACTATACCTATCATTATCGGAATGAAAATCAGCATAAGCGACGATGTGTCGTTAAGTACTTTTACGGCAGAATCGATCAGCTCACATACAGGCGTCATGATCCCGGTAACTACTAACAGCGAAGACACGACAGACAGTATGTCCTGCATACGCGTATGTCTGAGCGATGTAATATATCCTTCAAGCAATCCGCTGAGCATAATGACAGCTGTCACAGCAGCGGCAAATGACAACGGGGCTGCCGACTGTTCGGCAAGCTCCCTGAACACTTCAGAAAACACCGATCGAATATCCGGCACATCTGAGTTGATATCACCGAATCCGTTGTAACCTATAGCGTCCATACGTTCTTTTACATCATCCGACAAGCTGTTGCGCAGTTCTTCGACCGAATCGTCATAGTGATCGAACTCAGCCGCTTTGACAGACGCTGACAACAGGAATATCATCATAAGACCAAATATTACCGCAATGCCTATGCGTTTCATGACGCACCTACCATAGCAGATACCATGCTCAGCACTTCTTTAAAGAGCGGCAGCGCTGTTACCAGCACAAGCACCTTGCCGGCAAACGATATGTTAGTCGACAGCGACAACAAACCGGCCTCGGTAACGGTATCACAGGTGAATTCAGTCAAAAAGCATATTCCAAGCGCTTTGAGCAATATCATGATATAATCCGAACGAATATTACCGGAGCTCAATATAGCTCTTAACTCATCCGAAGTAAGTACTATGTTCTTGACTATAGCTAAAAATGTTATAACGCCGCTGCCTATCGAAATCAGAAGCGCTGACTGAGGACTATGACGGCGCACCAACAGAGCGAGCACCGCAGTGACGATAGCTACTCCGCAAACAGAGAATATATTCATATCTACAGCCCAAAAGTGCTCTTAACGGTCGCGAACAGATCGCTGATCTGGGATATTATCATCATAAGCGCAACAACGAGCCCGGCGATAGTAGTCAGCAGAGCCTGTTCCTCTCTCCCGCTCCTGACTAACAGTTGATTGAGTATCGCTACTATTATGCCGATCGCGGCTATCCTGAATATCATATCTACGTCCATATTTTACCGTCCTTATATTATCAATATCGCTATAACCAGTCCGACGGAGAACGGGATCGCTCTATACAGCTTAGCCTTCAGGTTTACTTCGTCTGAGGCTGATTTTTGTCGCTCTTTGATGAGGCTTTGATATAACCGTATCCGCTTTAGCTGTGCAGAAAGATCACCATCGCCGATCTCTGTTGAAAACTCAGTCAGTATTCTCTTATCGTCGTCACTGAGAGTATCTGAGTATCGCTGTACAAGAGCATACCATTGAGATGCAAAAGGCTCTTTGGCGTCAAATTTAAACCCTGCAAAATTACTGTTGAACACCTCGGCGAGAGATCCGTAAGTATAGCACATCCGGTTCGCCGCCTCATCAAATAATCTATCGAATTCTGACAGAGTATCTCTGCGCTTATACAGCTTAAGGCACAGATAGTGACCGACAACAGCCGATAATATCACGATCAGAATCGAAATCAGCATACCGGTCATGCTAATCACCCCATTCGTATATCGCAGAGATTTTGCCGGCTGATCTTCTATCGCTTAAGAAAACTATGTATCTGAACGCTCCTGTGGATAACAAGTCCTTTGTAACACGTCTGATCTTGAGATCATCTATGCTGGAAGCGTGTACCGTGGCAATAAAAGCAGCGCCGCATCTGAGCGCGTAGCTCACCGCGGCGACGTCAGTTTCATCGCCCAGTTCATCGCAGACTATGATATCCGGCGACAAACTGCGGATAGAATTAAGTACGGCATGACGCTTAGGCATATTGAGATAGGTATCACAAAAGCCCAGATCATAGCAGCTAATGCCGCTGTCTGCGGCTGAAAGTTCCGCACGCTCATCAACCAGAGTTACCTTATAGCGATAAGACAGAGATCGTGCTATATCTCTGAGCAAAGTAGTCTTTCCGCAGCACGGTGAGCCGCACAGCAGTACACCTCTTTCAGGATCGATATGGCTCATCAGTTCATCAGAACATCCCTTGACCTCACGCGGTATTCTGAAGCACAGTGTGGTTATATCAGCCATGCCTACAACACTCTTGTCCGACATCACTGCTCTGCCGCAGAGTCCTACGCGCGAACCTCCTGGCAGTGTAACAAATCCGTTCTTGAGCTCCTCCTGATGTGCATAAACTGAATACTCGCATATGCTCATCAGAGTTTCTCTGATATCCGAAATCCCGGTCACCACAAGGTCGTACGGATTCATCTCATCAGTAAGAGAACCGTTATTCTTTAAATAGAATCTGGTATCGGCACAATATACGCATACCGGCATGCCGACCCTAAGTATGATCTCGTGCGCCGATGTGATTATATGCGGCAAGGCGCGTCGAACAGGTGATCTGACATCCGGCGGAAGATATCTGAGTATCGCCTCAACAGGCGTGATCTGTTCCGTAGTCATCGACCTCCTTTGTAAGAAGATATGAAACTGCGGACAAGAATATGACCTGTCCAAAAATAAAACCTCCGCCACATAGTGACAGAGGTCTGATGAAAGACTATTCAATTATGATATCATTGCGATCAGGTCAGATTCGCTGATTATCTTGACGCCTAACTGCTGAGCCTTGGTTAGCTTAGAACCGGCGTCCTCACCGGCTAATACGTAATCGGTCTTTTTAGAAACTGACGAAGAGGTCTTGCCGCCGTTGCTCTCGATGATAGCTGACGCCTCTTTACGGCTCATAGTCGGCAGAGTGCCGGTGAGCACAAAGGTAAGTCCAAGCAGAGCTCCTGACTTCTCCTTACGCTCGATCGGCTTCATTTCAAGGCCTAATGACTTGAGTTCATCTATCAGCGTTCGAGTTCCTTCAAGTGAAAAGTAATCGACCACCGACTGCGCCATGATCTCGCCGTATCCGTCGATCGCGCTGATCTCTTCGACAGTCGCGTCGAACAGCCTCTCAACTGACAGAAAGTGATCGCACAGCAGCTTTGCCGCCTTTTCGCCGATATGGCGAATACCTAAGGCGTATATCAGGCGGTGTATCTCGTTATGCTTCGACTTTTCAAGAGCGTCGATAAGATTCCGGGCGGACTTTGCTCCCATACGGTCAAGTGACGCGAGGGATTCAGCTTGTAGTCTGTATAGATCGGAAAAATTGGATATCAATCCGCCGCTGACCAGCTGTTCAAGTACAGCAGGTCCCAGTCCGTCTATATCCATAGCGTCGCGAGATACAAAGTGTATCAAGTGTCTCAGCAGCTGAGCCGGGCAATCTGTGTTGGTGCATCTGGCGGCTGCCTCGCCCTCTTCACGCACTATTCTGCTGCCGCAAGATGGGCAAAATTCAGGGAAGCTGAAAGGAACTGCGTTATCAGCGTGCTTTACAACAGACAGCACCTCAGGGATGATCTCGCCTGCCTTACGGATGAGGACAGTATCTCCAATGTGGATATCTCTTTCAGTTATGAAATCCTCATTATGCAATGTAGCGCGAGATACGGTAGTACCTGCCAGCAGTACAGGACGGAATATACCTACGGGAGTAAGGGCTCCTGTACGTCCGACGTTTATCTCTATATCCAGCAGTTCGGTCTCTTTTTCCTCAGGGGGGTACTTATATGCCTCAGCCCATCTGGGAAACTTAGCGGTACTGCCGAGTATCTCTCTGTCAGCAAGGCGATTGACCTTGACTACCGCGCCGTCGATATCGCACGGCAGATCTCCCCTGTGTTCATCAATGCGTTGGATCTCTTCCAGCACATCCTTGATATTATCGAACGAATGATAATACGCAGTCGGGAACCCCAACTCAGTCAGATAATCAAGTGTCTGTACATGAGTATCGAAAGCCGCTCCCTCAACAGCCTGTATATTAAAGATAAAAATATCCAAATCGCGCTTAGCGGTTATCTTAGCGTCCTTCTGGCGAAGTGACCCGGCCGCTGCATTTCGCGGATTTTTGAAGGGCTTTTCTTCCCTATTCTCCTGATCAGCGACTATACGTTCAAAGGTCTCGACCGACATATAAACCTCGCCGCGAACCTCGAGAAACTCGGGAGCGTTCTCAATGCGCTTAGGCAGGCTCTTGATAGTAAGCAGATTTTCGGTCACATCCTCGCCGGTCACGCCGTCGCCGCGCGTAGAACCGCGAACAAACACTCCGTTGCGGTACTCGCATGATACAGACAGCCCATCGAACTTCGGCTCCACAACATATTCTGGATCAGCTATGACCTCGCGTACCTTACGGTCAAAGTCGAGAATCTCATCGGCAGAGAACGAGTCGTGCAGGCTCTCCATAGGCACGGTGTGAACCACCTCGGAGAACTTCTCGCCCTTGCTGCCGCCCACTCGCTGAGTCGGAGATAACGGAGAGAGCAGCTGTGGGAACTCAGCCTCAAGATTCTCCAGATCCCGCAGCATAGCGTCATACTCAAAGTCTGAGATAACAGGATCGTCGTGATTATAGTATCTGTCGTTATGATAGTTGAGCTCTTTGGTAAGCTCCGCTACCTTAACTCTGGCTTCTTCAAAGTTCATATATCACCTGCGTACGCTTGAAGTACCCTTTTCTCTGAGATAAGTGCTCTCGAGATCGGCTAAATGAAGCTTGACAGCCAACGGATAACGGTCATAAGCCTGACTAATGGAATATCCGCTGTTATCGTCAAATCCGCCCATATGCCAGCGGATGGCCATAGCCTCCTCGAGCTTGAGTCTCATGAAACGCTCGATAAGGAATACAGACTTTTCGCCGTGACCGTAAGGGAAGCTGTCCTCGATGGAATAATAAGGAACCTTCTCCCACTGGCCGGTCTCATCGTTCTTGACGTTTCTGGTAGAGACCTTATAGAACTGAGCCTTGCACAGATCATGGAGCAGAGCGCAGATAGCGAAGCTCTCCATGCTGTCGTTCTCTTCGTCAAAATGCTTCTCAACAAGCGTATTGAATACGCTGACAGAGTGCATAACAAGGCCGTGTTCACAGGCACAGTGAAACTTTGTGCTAGCCGGAGCGGTGAAGAAATCAGTCTTTTGTATCCACTCCAGGAGCTCAGCGGAGCCTTTGCGAGTGATATTCTCGGTATAGATCTTAATGAATTCGTCCTTGGCTGTCATCATATCAATCACCTCACAGTAATGATTCGTCATATACGGCTCGCGCGCCGCCGATGAACTTGGCTCTTGTCCTTGCAGAAGCAACAAACGCCTCGCCGATCTTCTTTTGAGGCAGTCTGAGCGGTACGGCAGTCTCTTTGAGGTGCATGCCGATGAGCGTGCCGCCGATATCGATACCTGCATCGGCGGATATATGCTCGACGAGAACAGGATCATCGAACCTGTTGTATGCGGTAGTAGCGCTGCTGCCGCCGGCCTTAGACTGAGGTACAGCGTTGACTATCGGTATGCGAAGCTTATCTGCAAGTTCTCTCTCGATCACCAGAGCGCGGTTGAGATGCTCGCAGCACTGAGCCGCAAGATAAATGCCGCGCGACTTCAACAGATCGAAGAAGCCGTCATAAACAGCCGCGGCTATATCCATACTGGAGTGAGTGCCTATGCGGCTGCCGCCTATCTCACTGGTGGAGCAGCCCAAAACAACTATCGAACCCTCGGAAATACGAGCCGATTCGATGAGCTGTTCAAATACCGCTTGTGTATCGTTCTTAATACTATCTAACATTCATATCACCTTCATCAGCAAAAACGGGCATCCATAAGGATGCCCGAAACATTGCGTTTTATTCAGCCTCAACAGCCTCTTCAGCTGTGGGAGCTTCTTCAACAGGCTCCTCAGCAACAGGCTCTTCAACAGCAGGCTCCTCAGCAGGAACCTCGTCGGCGAGCTCGCGGATGACAGGCTCAGCGTCGGGCTCGACAACTGCTACGACCTCGTCCTCCTCAGCGGCAGCAGCTTCTTCAACAGGAGCAGCCTCGGGGAGCAGAGCACGGATAGACAGGCTGACGCGCTTCTTATCAAAGTCGATAGCAATGATCTTAGCCTCTACAACATCGCCGACCTTCAGCTCATCAGAGGGTTTTTCGATGCGCTTGTTTGAGATCTGAGAGATGTGGATAAGACCGTCGATACCGGGGATGATGTTGGCAAAAGCGCCGAATGTGGTCAGGCCTACGACCTTAGCCTCTACAACAGTGCCTACAGGATACTGCTGCTCAAGGATGAGCCACGGATTATCCTCTGTCTTCTTGTAGCCCAGAGAGATCTTCTTAGTCTCGGGATTGATATCCTTGATATAAACTTCTACTGTGTCGCCTACGTTAACGACTTCGCTGGGATGCTTGATCCTCAGCCATGAGAGTTCGGAGATATGGATCATGCCGGATACACCGCCAAGGTCTACAAAAGCGCCGTAAGAGGTAAGAGTGCGAACCTTGCCGGTATAGGTCTTGCCGACCTCAGCGGTCTCCCAGAAAGCTGCGCGCTTCTGTGAGAACTCATCGCGCAGAACGCTCTTGATAGAGCCGATGATCTTTCTTCTTCTGCCGCGCTGAGACAGTTCGATAAGACGGAACTGAACTTCCTGACCCTTGAGATCCTCGAGGTTAGCGTCACGATCGATGGATGCCTGAGATGCAGGGATAAATACACGGATGTCGTTTGCTACTACGATAACGCCGCCGGAAACTACCTCTGTAACTACGCCGGAGAGGATAGTCTTCTCGTCATATGCCTTCTGCAATTCTTCAAAGCCCTTCTGAGCGTCTACTCTGCGCTTTGAGAGCATGATAGTGCCTTCTACGTCGTTGGTCTTCATGATCAGAAGCTCCACGCGATCGCCGACCTTGACAACTTCTTCTGCGTTGGAGATCGGTGTAGCTGACAGCTCATCGATCGGGATGAAGCCGGTCTGCTTGCGGCCGTCTACTTCAACATACACTTCATTAGGTGTAATGCTGGCGACAGTACCCATAACCCTTTCATTTGTATTTAAGCTCTTCAGAGATTCTTCTAACATCTCCTCAAAGTTTTCAGTTTCGTTTACGCTGGATGTGATATTCTCACTCATTTTATCCAGTACCTCCTTTATTATCCTGTCCGGCGTAGAAGCGCCGGCTGTTACGCCGATAGTCTGAGCCGAGGCATACATCTCCTCTTCTAACTCATCTGCCGTCTGTATCAGCCATGACCTCTCGCAGTTTTTCTTACATATAGCATAGAGCTTATTTGTATTTGAACTGGAGCGGTCACCTATGACTATCATACAGTCGGAACGAGCCGACAAGGTATGCGCCTGAGCTTGACGCTTTGACGTAGCATTACATATTGTATCAAAAATTTTGGCGTTTGTATATAGTTTTCTGATAATTTCTAAATATTTTTTTAATATTTTTTCATTAAATGTAGTCTGAGCTACGACACAAACGCGTTTATTATTCTCAGCAGGAATTTTAGCTATTGCAGCGTTGAATTCTTCATCATTATTGAAGGTAAAATACTCTCCCGAGCAATTACTGATAATACCCTGTACCTCGGGATGAGAAGAATCTCCGGCTATCAAGATGGTATATCCCTCAGCGCTCATCTGTGATACGATCTTGTGTATCTTGGCGACGAATGGACAGGTAGCGTCTATATACTCGATATCTCTCGCATTCAGCTCATCATACACCGAATGCTCAACACCATGCGAGCGGATTATTACAGGCGACCTGTCGCCTATCTCATCGATATCGTTCACAGCAACTACACCCATATCGGCAAGCTGCGACACCATCTCTTTATTGTGAATAATAGGACCCAAAGTACAGCCCCCCGAACGCCGAGAGGCAACGTCATACGCTATCTGTACCGCACGATTGACGCCAAAGCAAAAGCCTGCTGTATCGGCTACGGTTATCTTACTCACTCAGATCCTGCTCCCTCAGGACCTTGATATGATCCATGATGATACGGCTGGCGTTGCGGAATTCTCTTGCGCCTCCGTTCTCGAATCCCATATCAGTCAGCGACAGAGGTTCTCCAATATGGACCATCCTGTATTTGCCAATCTGTGTGATGCATACAGGGATAACTGGCGTATTGGTGTTATAAGCTATCAAACTGACGCCGTTCTTGGGCGGCAGGAACTGATCATCCTTTGAGCGTGTTCCCTCGATGAATATACCTACTATACCGCCTTCTTCGATGACATTCTCAAAGTGCTTGATAGCTCCCATGTCAGCCTTGCCTCTGCTGATCGGGAACGCTCCGAGCTTGCGCAGGAACCATGATACGATCTTCTTGCTGAAGAGTTCTTCCTTCGCCATATATGCTATCTGTCGCTTTACGCCCAGAGATATCATAATAGGATCGAGCGCCTCACGATGATTGGATGCTATTATATACGCGCCATGCTCAGGTACATTATCCAGTCCTTTGTATTTAGGATGGAATTTTGCTCTGAATATCAATCCGACAGTGTGTTTGAGAAAGCTGTATAATAATCTTTTCTTAGGCCTTTTAGGCTTATTCTCTTTCATAGAAGTTCCCTCATTATTCCAAGCAGTTTATTAATAGAAGTTTCCAGATCTTCTCCTGAAGTATCGACGATCACAGCTCCTTCGGCAGGTTTGAGCGGAGCTATCTCACGATGAGAGTCTGCATAGTCGCGCGCCTCAACATCGCTGAGCACATCCTCGAACTTTACATCCATACCTTTAGCGATAAGCTCGTCATATCTGCGCTTAGCACGGCACTCGGCGGAGGCAGACAGGAAAATCTTTATCTGTGCGTCAGGCAGAACTACCGTGCCGATATCTCTGCCGTCCATGATTACGTCGTTATGACGTGCCATATCCCTCTGCAGATCCAGCAGATATGCTCTGACCTCAGGTATCGCTGATACGGCAGAAGCCATCATGGATATCTCGGGAGTACGGATCAAACCGGACACATCCTCCTTATCCAGCAGGACTATCTGCTCTTTGTTATCATTGAACGCCAACTCTACCGTGATATCGTGCAGCATTGCGCATACTGCGGAAGTATCCTGCGCGCTGAAACCTCTGCGCTGAGCAGCCAAGCCTATAGCGCGATACAGAGCGCCTGTGTCAACATAGATGAATCCAAGCTCCGATGCAGCCAGACGGGCGATTGTGGATTTACCGGCTCCTGCTGGGCCGTCGATAGCTATAGCAACTGACATAATATCTCTCCTTTATATAACCGACGCGGCAGCCGACTCGCCGGCCAACCTGCCCGTTGAATATGCGATCTGGAGGTTGAAGCCTCCTGTATAAGCGTCGAGATCGAGCACCTCTCCGGCGAAGTATAACCCGGATACGATCTTGCTCTCCATCGTGCGCGGACCGATCTCGCTGACATCGACTCCGCCGTGAGTAACGATAGCCTCGTTAAGCGAGCGGAACGAATGTATACAGATTACAAATGTTTTGAGAACCGTGAGCAGAGCGAGTCTATGCGCAGCAGTTACCGCGTTGCACTTGATATGCTCGTCTATCCCAGCTCTGGCAAGCACAACTGGTATCATCTTCTTCGGCAAAAGCTTAGTCATCGCGTTGACGATATCCTTGTTAGCTAACTCTGAAAAATCACGCAGTATACGCTTGTCCAGTGTTTCGCTGTCCAGCGCAGGCTTTAAGTCTACACACACCGAATAACACCCGGGCGACATCGAGCGCATATGCGCGCTGGCTGATAATACGATCGGTCCGGATATGCCGAAATGTGTGAAAAGCATCTCACCGAAATCTTTGTATATTTCTCTTTTAGAATTATTTTCTAGAACTCTTATGGCAATGTTTTTAAGCGTCAGACCCTGCAAATCGAGGATATCTTCATCCTCAGATACCAGCGGAACCAATGATGGGATCAGTGGAGTTACCGTATGACCGGCGTACTTAGCAAAGGCGTATCCGTCACCGGTGGAACCCGTCGCTTTGTATGACAACCCTCCGCAAGCTACGATAACAGCATCGGCGAGAATCTCACTATCAGACAGCTTTACTCCCCTTATCCTGTTATCTGTTATGATCAGTCCTTTTACCTCTGCTTGAACTATATCAACACCAAGCGATACGAGATAACTATATAAGGCGTCTACTACATCCAAGGCCCTATCCGATACCGGAAATACACGGTTGCCACGCTCGACCTTAGTTTTCAGCCCGAGGTTTTCAAAAAAAACTACTGTATCATAACACGAAAAGCGATTAATAGCGCTGTACATGAACCTGGGATTGGATGTTATATTAGCAATGAACTCATCCGTATCACAGTAATTTGTGATATTGCATCTGCCTTTGCCGGTGATAGCCAGCTTTCTGCCGACCTTCTGATTCTTCTCGATCAGCAGAACCTTAGCGCCGTGTTCGGCAGCCGCGCCTGCAGCCATCATGCCGGCAGGTCCGGCTCCGATGATAATGACGTCAGGCTTCTTCATTTTTATCTTCCTCTATATCTTTAAATGAGTATATACCTTGTTCCTTCCAGACCTGTTCAAGGTTAGTGAAAGTATCTTTGATCTGCTCCTTACAGCGAATAACTATAGCGACCAACAGAGCGTTGATAAGGCTCAGGGGAGCTACCAGGGTATCTACTACCGATGCTATGTCCGATCTGGCCAGAAGAACCGCATCGGCATTAGCGACAAGCGGTGAAGTCATGCTGTCGGTCACCGCTATGACTTCAGCTCCGCGCTCATGAGCGAAGCTCATCGCTTCTACAGCCATCGTGGAGTATCTGGGGAAGCTGATACATATCATAACGTCGCCTTTTTTGATCCTGAAGAGATTTTCATATGTAGTAGTCTTAGATGTAGAATTGAGCATAGTGACCTTGCCGAAAATCAGGTCAAGATAATAACCGAAGAAGTTAGCTATATAAGAAGCGGACTTGACACCGAATATATAGATATGATCGGCATTTATGATGGCTTCTACCGCGGCTGAGAAATCCTCTCTGGACACTTCTTCTATAGTGCGCTTGATCTTGTCGATATCCTGATTGAGCACGCTCTCTACGACATCATCATCGCCTATCCTGCCGGTGGTGACCTCGATGCGCTGTACTGAATCCAGTCTGTCGCGGATCATCTCCTGCATCGCTTTTTGCAGATAGGGATATCCTTTGTAACCGATCTGAGTAGCGAATCGCACGACCGTGCTCTCAGAAACGCCGACGACCTCACCGAGCTTTGCAGCCGTCATGAAGGCTGCGGTATCATAATGCTCCTCGATGAAGGCGGCTATCTTCCGCTGACTTTTAGAAAAATCTCTGCGTGCCAGATCGATACGAACGAGTAAATTGGATATCATAATCATCACTCTCGAAACACGATTAGCGCACTCAACATGCACTAAATTTCATTTTA
>Ga0310696_10006870_pt1 | contig 13434 bp, 10 predicted proteins | sample AusTroGonzalo_MG_4_FD_203885 | JGI IMG/M metagenome (GOLD analysis project Ga0310696, IMG submission 203885) | Bovine rumen microbial communities from tropical cattle in Woodstock, Queensland, Australia - Gonzalo_02 (v2) (version 2) | ecosystem: Host-associated > Mammals > Digestive system >... | reverse complement strand
CGCCGCCCGTGACGTTCACCATCACGACGTCGTCCTTGTCTATCTTGCCTTCGGCGAGGGCCTTGGCCACGCTGCAGACGGCCGTGGCGGCGGCGGGGAAGATGTCGTAGCCCTCAGCCTTGAAGAAGCGCACGATCCACTGCACGATCTCGTCGTTGGTGACGGAGAACATGTCGCCGCCGCTGTCCGTAAGGGCGTCGTAAAGGCCTCCGGCGAGGCTGTACGGCGGTTTACGGTTGGAAAGTACCTTGGCGAGTATCACCTCGGAAGCGTGGCGGGACTGCTCGGCGCTGATGTCCAGAAGGGCGCGCGAGCCGGCTTTCCAGGTGTCGTACATCAGGGTGAACGGGGTGTTCTGGGAGACGAAGATCTTCATCTTGTTGGTGCCGAAGCGGCCGTCCTCGATGAGACGGAGATTGTTCTCCCATGCTGCGATGGCGCCGGTGCCGCTGCCGACGGCCTGGAAATAGGCGTCGGGGATGCGGCCTATGGTCTCGACGGCGCTGAGCACGGTGGTGCCCATGCCGTCGCGGCGCGCTACATTCTTGGCGCCGCCTTCGGCGAAGAACATCGGGTCGGAGCAGATCTTCTCACCCAGGGCGATGGCGTCGAAGTAGTCAGCGCCGTTGGGGGCGGCGACGACCTTCACGCAGTCCTTGAGCTTCTTGGGGAACCACATCTCGTGGACGTTGTCTACGGGGATGCAGATGACCACAGGGATGTTGTTGTCCGAGCAGACCTTGGCGAAGGCGCGTGCTGTATTGCCGGCGGACTGGACGACCAGGATGCGCTCTTCTCCCTTGGGGATGCGGGCGCACACCGAGTAGGCTTCAGTCTCCTTGAAGGAGCAGGTGGTCATCTTCGCACCTAAGCGCGGACGGTAGCCGGAGAACGTGATATAGAGGTTCTTCATACCGAGCTCGCGGGCGAGACCCTTGCTCTTGTAAGTGACGGGGGCGCAGGAGTTCTTGAGCGTACGCTTGATCGGAAGCCATTCGGCATAGCGGTAGAGTCCGTCGAGGTCCTTCCTCGGGGTGAACTGCTTGTTGGCATAGACGGCGCGCACAAGCGAGGGTGAAGGTGCCTGGGGATCGGCCAGGGTCCATTCTCCGTCATCGAAGATCCTGCCTGTGCCGACGTTCATCAGCTGGTAGTTTGTCGGTTCGAATTTCATATCACGTAAATATTGGTTATCAGAGGTTTAGAATAAGCCAGGCCATGTAGGCCGCTTCGCATACGAGCATCAGGGAGCCGTCGAAAGGGTCCATGGTGTCTTTCTTGCCTGTATAGGCGCTTGACAGGACGAGCAGTGCGCTGAGGAGCAGCACGCCCATGTCGACGAGGTTGATGCCGGAGAAATGCAGGGGGCGCACCAGTGCCGAGCAGCCGAGGATGAGAAGGATGTTGAAGATGTTCGACCCGAGGATGTTGCCCAGGGCGAGCTGGCCCTTCTTCTTGGCGGCGGCGACCACGCAGGTGGCGAGCTCCGGCAGGGAAGTGCCGCCGGCAAGGATGGTGATGGCGATGAACTTGTCGGAGACTCCGAGCTGGCGGGCCAGGTCGATGGCGGAATCGACGAAGAGACGCCCGCCGATAACCAGGCCGGCGAGACCGGCGAGGACCAGTCCGATGCCGGCGGCGATGCTGAGCTGCTTGCCGCCGCTGTCAGTCTCTTCCGCTTTCCCCATCTTGAAGCAATAGTATATGTAAATGACGAAAAGTGCCAGGAACACAGCAGCTTCAATACGGCTTAAACCATCCGTAGCACCCAGCCCGAAAAGGGTCTTGCTCATGCCGCAGACGATGAACAGCACGGTGACGGCTATGGTCATGGGGATGTCGCGGCGTTTGTTGTCGCGGGTGATGGCGATGGGGGCGATGATGGCCGTGAGGCCCAGTATCAGAAGGGTGTTGAAGATGTTAGAGCCGATGACGTTGCCTGCGGAAATGTCGGAGCTGCCCGCCAGGGCGCCGGTGACGCTGACCACCAGCTCGGGGCAGGAGGTGCCGAAGCCCATTATGGTGAGGCCGATCACGAACTCGCTGATGCCTGCCTTCCTGGCTATGCCCGAAGCTCCGTCGACGAGCCACTCGGCTCCGAAGACGATCAGGGCCAGCCCGGCGATGAGAATCAGTATCAGCAGCGGAATCGATGTGGGCATAGGGCAGAATCAGATATCGGTGTCATTCCTGCGCTTCAGAGCGCAGACATTCTCTACGTGATGCGTGTGCGGGAACATGTCCACGGGCTGCACCGCAGTGATGACATATTTGCCGGAAAGGATGGCCAGGTCGCGGGCCTGGGACGCAGGATTGCAGCTGACATAGACCATACGGTCGGGCTCGGCGTCGAGGATGACCTTCGCCACGTCGGGGTGGATGCCTGCGCGGGGCGGGTCGAGGATGATGACGTCCGGGCGGCCGTGCTCGTCGATGAAGCCGTCCGTGAGGATGTCCTTCATGTCGCCAGCGAAGAACTCGCAGTTGGAGATGCCGTTGGCCGCGGCGTTTACCCTGGCATCCTCAATGGCTTCGGGGACGTACTCGATGCCGATGACCTTCGATGCCCGGGACGAGACGAACTGGGCGATGGTGCCGATGCCGGTGTAGAGGTCGTACACGACCTCGCCGCCGGTGAGGCAGGCCAGCTCGCGGGCGACGGAGTAGAGCTTGTACGCCTGGGGGCTGTTGGTCTGGTAGAACGACTTCGGGCCTATCTTGAAAGTCAGGTCTTCCATCTTCTCATAGATGGCTTCATCGCCCCGGTAAAGGATGCACTCCTGGTATCCTATGGAGTCGTTTAACTTGGTGTTTATTACGTAGTAAAGCGACTTTATCTGCGGGAAAGCTTCAAGTACGGCATCGAAGAGTCCGATTCGCCCGGGCTCATCGTCGCGGAAGAAACAGACTATCAGCATGACGTCGCCCGACTCGGTCGTACGGATGAACATGTTGCGGATGAAACCTGTATTCTCCCTCAGGTTGAAGAACTCGAAATCGTGCTCGAGGGCGTAGTCCCTGATGAAGTTGCGGATGTCGTTCGAAGGGTCGCGCTGAAGCCAGCAGTGACGGATGTCGAGTACCTTGTCGAAGAACTTGCCTACGTGGAAGCCGAGTCCGCAGCATTCCTTTTCCGAAAGGGTCGAAGGGTCCTCGTCCTTCCCGAACCAGCGCCTGGAGGAGAAGGTGAACTCCAGCTTGTTGCGGTAGTATCGGGTATTGTCCGAGCCGATGATGGGGGAGATCTCCGGGATGTCGAGGTGGCCCAGGCGGACCAGCTGGTCCCAGACCTGCTGCTGCTTGGCCTGGAGCTGCATCCCGTAGGGGAGGGGCTGCCATTTGCAGCCGCCGCACAGGCCGAAATGCTCGCAGAAGGGCTTCAGGCGGTGCTCGGAAGGCTTCTTCATCTTTATGACGAAGCCTTCCATATAGTTGGGCTTTTTCTTGGTGATGCGGATATCGACCACGTCGCCGGGCACTGCGGACTCGACGAAGACGACCGCTCCCTCATAATGGGTGAGCGCCTTGCCTTCGGCGGCGACCGATTCTATCGTGATATCCTCGAGTACGAGGTCCAGTTTCTTTCTGGCCATTAGCCCTGACATATATATTTATCACACAAAATTAGTGACAAAATCTCACTTGAAAAAGCCTGCGGAGCAAAATTTGCTGATGATATTTACCCAAGAATGGTTATATTAGCACTCTGAAAACAATATCTGTGATATGAAAGGTTTCCTTATTGCAGGCATCCAGCAGGTCGGAGTCGGTACTGTAGACTTCCGCAAGTCCTGGGACTGGCTCATCGAAATGTTCGGAGCCGACGTACGCATACTTGAAGACGACACCGTGGCGGAGCGCATGCTCCCTTATACCGGCGGATGCCCCCAGAAGCGTCACGCCTGTATCGCCGCCAACCTCCAGGGCGGCGGCGGATTCGAGGTCTGGCAGTTCTCCGAGCGCAAGCCCCAGCCCTGCGGCTTCGAGATTGCCGTAGGCGACCTGGGCATCTTCGCCGCCAAGGTCAAATGCCGCGACGTCGCTGCCTTCCACCGTATAGCCGCTTCGAAATGGGAGCAGACCGGCCCGCTCGAGACTCTGCCGGACGGCACTCCTTGTTTCTATATAAAGGACCTCTACGGCAACTGGTACCAGGTCGTGGAGCGCAAGGACATCTATCTGGATGAGCAGAAGCCCACCGGCGGCATCATCGGCGCGGTCATCGGCGTGAGCGACATGGCGGCTTCGATGCATTTCTACGGCACCATCCTGGGCTATGACAAGGTCCTGAGCGACACTACGGCGCCGTTCTCGGCCAATGATTTCCTCAATGGGGGAGAGCGTCTCTGCCGCCGCGTGATCCTTGGCAGGACGGAGCCTTTCGAGGGTGCGGATTCGGGCCTTTTGGGCGACAGCACCATCGAGCTGGTGCAGGCCTTGGAAGGGACTCCAAGGAAGATTTTCGAGGGCCGTTTCTGGGGCGACCCGGGCTTCATCCAGGTCTGCTTCGACGTGACGGGTATGCAGGCGTTCAAGGAGTTCTGTGCGGCCAACGGATATCCTTTCACCGTGGACAGCTGTCCGGACGGGGAGGAGTTCGACATGGGCGACGCTTCCGGCCGCTTCACCTATAATGAAGATCCGGACGGTACGCTGATAGAGTATGTGGAGACTCATAAGATACCGGTAGTCAAGAAGTTAGGCTGGTATATCGATATGAAGAAGCGCGACCCTGCCAAGCGTCTGCCCAAGTTCCTTTTCCGTATGATGGGGCTCGTGTCGCGAGTGAAAATAGATCGGTAATAATATGCTAACTGTCTGGATTACAGGCGCTTCGTCCGGGATAGGGGAGGCCTGCGCCCGCCGCTGGGCGGCCGGTGGCGCAGGGCTCGTGCTCACGGCGTCCACGCCGGAGCGCCTGGAGCCCGTGGCGGCGGCCTGCCGCGCCCTGGGCTCGCCGCGCGTCGTCGTGCTGCCGTACGATTTCCGGGACCTGTCCGGGATTGACGGGCTCGTCAAGGAGGCCTGGGACGCATTCGGCGGACTGGACGTGGTGTACTGCAATGCAGGCATCAGTCAGCGGACTTCGGTCGAGGATACGTCGATGGACATGTTGCGCCAGATAATGGAGATCAATTATTTCGCGCCTGTCGCCATAGCCAAGGCCGTGCTCGGGCCGATGGTCGGGCGCGGCGGCGGACACATCGCAGTCACGACGTCGATAGCCGGACGTTTCGGTTTTCCGCTTCGATGCGGATACAGCTCGTCAAAATTCGCTCTGTACGGCTTTTTCGAGACGCTGCAGGCGGAATATCACGATAAAGGCATCAAGGTCACGATAGTGTGCCCGGGACGCGTCAGGACGAATATTTCGCTGCGAGCGCTGGACAAGGGCGGCAAGGCCCACGGAAAGATGGATCCAGGCCAGGAAGGCGGCCTGCCGGCGGACGATGCTGCACGCATCATCGTCCGCGCCATCGGCCGCGGCCGCCGCGAGATCCTCGTCGGCCGCAAGGAACTGATAATGGTGTACATCAAGCGTTTCTTCCCGGGTCTCTGCGCCCGTCTCGCCAGGAAGATCAAACCCGTCTGACACATCGCGCCGGATAGATTCCTTCGCTACGCTCGGAATGACAAGTCATAGCGGAGCGAAGGAATCTGTTCGCAATGCAAGGCCTCGCTCTAAATGAAAGCCTCTTTTGTTACACAATTTATATTATGTTAACTTACGTGTATCAAACAGTCCCCTGCCGGGCCCAAAGGCTGCAGCACTTAAGTGATTGATTATCTGGCAAAAGACGATTCTGCCCTAGTCAATATCGACTAGGTTAAAATTCTGATTTTATTGATTATCAGATACTTAAGTGCTGCAGAGGTTTATACTGGCGGGATGTTTCGGAGCATTAGCAAAACCGGCTGGTCTGAATCAGGTTTTTTGTTGTATGAGGTTGAGGACGAACTCGAGTTGTGTATCCTTTCCGGCCAGAAAATCATCGGCGGTCTGTGCGACTTCAAAATGCGGTGGGACTCCGACTCCTTCAAGCGGGAAACCGAGCGGTGACACTTTCGGCCTTCGTGTAGGTATCCTGAAGGCAACCCCGGATGGTGAACTGAATAGATTCGGTCCGTTCCCTGTATCTCCATTAGTGGGCATACCGACCAGTATGACCTCTCCGCTCTCCCACATGTCTATGGCGAAACTCTCGGCTGCCGAGCAAGTATATACGTCAGTAAGCAGATATACTTTTCCCTGAAAGGCATCTTCGCGGGGACGGATGATACTGCCACGATCCAGGCAATGGGGCTTCTTCTGCTTGAGCAGGTACGAACAAAGTAATTGTCCGTTCATGCTGTTGCCGCCGCCATTCTGCCGTATGTCCACGATCAGATAAGGAAGGTTCCTGAGATCTTGATAACGCTTGTCAAATGATTCGACTATTCCCTCCTCCATTGTGTTTATTGCTATGTAACCGATTGAATCACAATATACTTTCTCCACAATTCCAGTAATATTCCTGAAATCCTCCGAGCGAAGCGGAAGCGGAATGGACAAAGTATCACTCCCTCTGATGACTGTATAAGTCGACAATGTATCCGTATAGCTTGACAGAACCGCACATGCCGTTTCGTTTTCTCTGGCTGCAGATGTGGAATCGCCGTAATATTTCATATTGGCAGAAATCCATGATGGTATGCTCAGACCATTGACGGCGATGATCTCATCCTTGTCCCGGAATCCATGTTCGAGGAGGAAGGGTTCAGGGCTGTCAATAAACACCCTTCCTTCAATGTAGCGTGCGGAAAAACCGCCGTAGTTGCAGTCCAAATAAACCCCAGCATGGGTGCAGCGCAAATCGGCAAAATATTCGACCAGCAATAATCCATAGTCCGTACTGCTTCTGACCGAGTCCCTTATCCGGGCTGAATAAACAGCATAAAGAGAATCCATTGAGATACCCTTCTGGCGATAGAGCGAGTAGTTTTTGACAACGGTATTATGGATATCTTCAAAGTCTGCCATTATGATATCCGGGTCCCCCGGCAAGGAAGAGAAACTCTTGTAAGAAGACTCTTGTTCATCATAGAAAAAACAGGCATAGACAAACAGTCCACCGATGCCGAGGACAAGGAGGATTAAGATACCCAAAAGTATCTTGAGCAATACCTTTACGGAACGTCTCATAGTGAAACAAATAAAGTCAGAAGTTCAGGGCGATGCTGAAGCAGAGGGCGCTGTAGAGGGCGTCGCTGCGGCGGATGTTGTCCTGCGGCACGTAGCCCGGGATGGATGAGTCGTAGATGGGCGGATGGTCGAAGGCGACGCGCAAAGAGCCTGCGAGGTCGAGGCTCTTGCCTTCGCTCAGGACGAGCCTGTAACCATAGCCGCTGCGGGCGAATGGAGAAATGGACTTGCGGGTCTCGTGGAATCCTGCTCCGCCTTCGAGGAAGACGAACTGCCCGTCGGTCCTGTAAGAGTCTAAGTAATAAGTGGTTCGCAAAGCAATCGGGAAGAAGCGCGTGCGCTGCTGGATGCCGGCGTAGCCGGCGTTCAAGCCCAGCGCCCAGCGTCTGGCGAACTCCAGAGTCAGGTGCGCCGTAGCATGGCCGTTGGTATAGAGCATCGCATTTGCCTTCTTTTCGTCTATGCGGAAACCGTCCGTGGCGTCCATATAGTTATAGTGGTGGACCTCCAGGAACGTGCCGTCGTATCCCCATTCGATGCCGAAAGACAGGCGGGCACTCCCCTCTCCGCGGGCTGGAGTCCCAGCCCGGAGCGGGCCCTGGCCCGCCAGCAGCGCCAGGGCAATGATGAGGATCCTGCGTGTCATTTTATGATGTAGAGGATGCGGATCTGTGGATAAAAAGTATGCAGAAGTCCTGATTTATAGAGAGTAAGATTGATATTATGGTATCTGTTGTTGCGGTTCAGCTCCAGGGCCAGGTCCATCCCCGCTTCCATGCAGACCACTATCCTTTTCTTGTCGAAATAGAACCTCTCCCCTATCACGCCGCTCAGGCCGGCGACGGTGCTGAACGGCTGATGGATGTCGCGTACATAGCCGGCCGTGACGCCCGGCCCTGCAAAGAAATCGCTGAAGAATCCTTCGTGCTCGCGGTGCTTGAGGACGATGCCGCGATAGTAAGTGGCTTTGATGCCGGGCGTGGAATAGTCTGCCCTGATGATGCCGAAGATGTCGGCGATAATGTCGAACGAGTCGAAGGAGCCCTGCTCCTGCTGCGACTCCAGGCAGATGCCGAGCCCCTTGGGAGAATGGAACGTGCCGAGGCTTAAGGACTTGAAGTCCTGGGCCGGCGCCTTCCATACGGGCGCCGGCAGGACCAATAGCGCAACCAGTAGCGCCAGTGCCTGTTTCCTGCCTGCCATATCAGTACGAAGTTAGTTATTTTCTTTGAATAAAAGCGCAAAATGTCCTATCTTAGCGCTGAAAACCATAAACCTCAAGTCCATATGCCCGTAACCATCTCGCGTGTACAAAGCAAACGAGCGCTCAGGGAGTTCATCAGTTTTCCTCTGACACTATATAAGGACATGCCCTCATATGTCCCCCCGCTCGTAATGGATGAAAGAGACACTCTCGACCCCAAAAGGAATCCTGCTTATGAGTTCTGCGAAGCCGCCATGTTCCTTGCCTGCAAGGACGGAAAGACCGTAGGCCGCGTCGCCGCCATCATAAACAGCAAGGCCAATGCCGCCTGGGACCACAAGGAGGTGCGTTTCGGATGGTTTGACTTCATCGACGACCTGGAAGTGTCCAGGGCCCTGCTCGACGCAGTCGTCGCTTTCGGCAAGGAGCGTGGCATGACCACCATCCTCGGCCCCCTCGGCTTCACCGACTTCGATCCGGAAGGAATGCTCGTCGAAGGATATGAGTACCTGAGTTCCATGGCATTGCGCCACAACTGGCCTTACTACAAGGACCATATGGAAGCCCTCGGATACGTCAAGGAAGTGGACTGGCTCGAGTACCGAATGTACATGGGTGACAAGATGCCTGACAGGTATCCGCGACTGGCCAAAATCGTCGAGAGCCGCTACGGGCTCCGCCTGCGCAAGATCACCCGTCGCGAGGTCCGCACGACAGACATCGGCTATAAGGTCTTCGACCTCGTCAACGAGACTTATTCTTCCCTTTACAATTTCACGGTGCTGCCTAAGAAGATGATTGACAAGTATGTCAATTTCTATCTTGGAGTGCTTGACCTTCAGTATGTTTCGCTTGTCGAGGATAAGGATGGCACTCTGGTCGGCTTCGGCATTATCATGCCTTCCATCACTCGCGCTCTCCAGAAATGCAAAGGCCGTCTCTTCCCCTTCGGGTGGTTCTCCGTACTCCGTTCCATGTACTGGAAGTATGAAGAGAATTTCGAGATGCTCCTTATCGGAGTCAAGCCCGAGTATCAGAAGAAAGGCGTGCATTCCATCATCTTCGCCGACCTGATGAAGCGCATCGAAGCCGGCGGTTTCAAATACGCCGAGTCCAATGCCGAGCTTGAGTCCAATCTGGAGGTCCGTGCGCTCTGGGGCGACGTAGAAGTCAAGCAGTGCAAGCGCCGCAGGGTGTACAAGAAGGAAATCGACTGATGGAAGGCAATGCCATGCTCCCTCCCCTTCCGGAGCGCATGCGGCCCCGGTCGCTGGACGAGTATGTCGGCCAGCGGCATCTTGTGGGCCCCGGATGCATACTCCGGAACATGATAGAGAGCGGCGCCCTGTCTTCATTCATCCTCTGGGGCCCCCCGGGTGTGGGCAAGACCACTCTGGCGCACATCATCGCCGAGACGCTCGACCGCGAGTTCTTCACGCTTTCCGCCGTCAGTGCGGGCGTGAAGGACGTGCGTGAGGTCATCGACCGCGCGCGCAGCCGCTCGCTCTTCTCGCACGCCCTCGCCCCCATTCTTTTCATAGACGAGATCCACCGTTTCAATAAAGCCCAGCAGGATGCGCTCCTGGGCGCGGTCGAGGACGGCACCATAGTCCTCATCGGCGCCACGACGGAGAATCCTTCTTTCGAAGTCATCACTCCCCTCCTCTCCCGCTGTCAGGTCTATGTGCTCAAGTCGCTTGAGCCTGCCGACCTGCAGGTGCTGCTCGACCGCGCGCTCGCCACGGACAGCGTGCTGAAGCAGCGCAACGTCCGCGTAGCGGAGACGGGCGCGCTCTTCCGCCACAGCGGCGGCGACGCGCGCAAGCTCCTCGGCATACTCGAGATCGTGGTGGACTCGATGGCGGGAAGCCCTGAGATCGTGATTGACAATCAAGTCGTTACGTCCTGTCTCCAGGACAATGTAGCCATATACGACAAGGACGGCGAGATGCATTACGACATCATCTCGGCCTTCATCAAGAGCGTGCGCGGGTCGGATCCCAACGCGGCTGTGTACTATCTGGCACGTATGCTGAACGGCGGCGAGGATCCGCTGTTCATCGCGCGCAGGCTCTGCATCCTCGCCGCCGAGGACATCGGCCTGGCCAACCCGAACGCCCTTCTCCTGGCCAATGCCTGTTTCCAGGTAGTGAACAGCATCGGCATGCCGGAAGCCCGCATTCCTCTGTCGGAGACGACGATCTATCTGGCATCGTCGCCCAAGAGCAATGCAGCATACATGGCCATAGGCAAGGCCTTGGAAGTGGCCGCGAAGGACCAGACGGCGGCAGTCCCCCTGCATCTGCGGAACGCTCCGACCAAGCTTATGGAAGAGCTCGGTTATTCCGACGGCTACAAGTACGCCCACGATTATCCAGGCAATTTCGTGGACCAGGAGTTCCTGCCCAGGGGCCTGGAAGGAACGGTCTTCTACGAGCCGCAGCACAACAAGCACGAAGACGCTCTCAAGGCTTATCTTGAGCGCTGCTGGCCAAAGTATTACACCAAAAAGGATCAGAAGGGATAGCCTACGCCGAAGTGGATGGCTCCCGTGTCTTTGCCGCTCCACCATTCCGTGGGGCCGAGCCATTTGTTCTCCCTCGCCGGGTCATGGAGTTTCTTGGCCATGTCCAGACGGAGCACGATGAAATTGAGATTGACGCGGATGCCTACGCCCCAGTCCATGGCAATGCTGTCGCCAAGGTTGGAGAATGTGAAACAGGACTCGGGGTCGTCCCGGTTGAATGTCCAGACGTTGCCCGCGTCTACGAACACTGCCCCTTCCAGCTTCAAGAACAGCGGGTAGCGGTACTCGACATTGGCTTCGAGCTTCATGTCGCCGGTCTGGCTGGGGATGATGAAGCTGGTGTTCATCGGAGAGCAGCCCGGGCCGAGCGAGCGGGACTGCCAGCCGCGCATGCTGTTGGCGCCGCCGACGTAGAACTGCTTCTCGAAGGGCAGCACCGAGCTGTTGCCGTAAGAGTGGCCTGCGCCTGCCAGGATGCGCGTCGCAATGGCTTGATTGTCACCCTTTCCGACCCGCCAGGTGCGTCCCAGGGTGAGCTCGCCGCGCACGTACTGGGAGTACGGGATGCCGAAAAGCAGCCCTCTTCCGTCCGAGTCTTTTTTCAGCGCGGGCTTCATCAGACTGATGACATTGCCGGATAGGTCCGTCGTCAGCCGCAGGTAGCGGTACGACTCGGTGGGGATGGCCTGCGAACTCGACGAGATGTACAGGATGGCACCTACACCTGCGTCGAAGTGGTTCTGGTAGGCGTAGCGCATAAAAGGATTGCGCGCCAGCGTCTCGAAGAAGCTCTCGTCCATGTGGCTGAGCTGCACGATGTTGAGCTGCAGCGGATAGAGCTGGTAGTTCAGCTTGCGGAACACTCCTGAGTAGCCGAACGATGTGGAGAAGATATTGCGCGTGTACTCAGGGCGGTCCTGGTAGTTGAAGGAAGTATTGATCTCGGTGCGGGGGATGTTGGGCCCCTTGAAGAACGAATACGGGAGGCCGAGGAATTTCGGGAAGCTGAGACCCGCGGACACACCGAACTCATTGGAACGGATGGGGTCGTGGAGCTTGAACTGGAAATTGCCCATGAAGCTGAGGTTCAGCCATTCTCCTCCGTGGAAGATATTCTTGTGATAGAAGCTCAGCTGGGGCGAAATACCCATCAGGCCCGAGGAATTGGTGGATGCTTCTAGGTTGGCCTTGAAGCCCTGGAGCTTGGACTGGGAGAGGTTGATGGCGCAACTGACGAGGTTGGAGTCGGTCTGAGTCATCTCTATGCCCACGCTGCTGAAGAGCCTGAGGGCGGACAGGCGCGTATAGGTGGTGCGGACGTCGCTCTCGCTGTACATCGCTCCGGGCTTGATGGTGTTCAGGTCCCGGAGAATGTGGTCCTTGAACCTGAGGTCCTTGGAGTGCGAGATGGTCACATTGTCGATGTAGAACTTGCTGAGCGGCGGGGCGTCGTCACCGTTTTCGTTGCGCGAGTAGTCGTTGACCTTCATGTCCAGGAAGAGCTTCCCGGGCACGGAGATGGTGTCGGCTTCGAAGATGTAATTGTTCTTGGAGAATGTGTAATAACCGATGTCGCGGAAATGAGCGGCTCCGCGCACGGTCTCGTCCTCCAGGTCCGCTTCGGCGAGGAAGTCGCCTACCTTCACGGTGATGTTCGGCTTATCCGCTTCGAAGTCGGCGGGGAACGAGCCCCTTTCGGGCAGCGTAAAGCTCAGGCTGTCGATGGGGTATTGCTTGCCCAGATGCACCTTGTACGATACGGTGACCTTACGGCCCTTGACCCGTATGTCGCTGGTTACCTTAGAGTTATAATAACCGATGTACTCAAGGTGCGAGCCTATGTTGTCGATGGTGGACTCTACGGCAATGGGGTTGTATACTACCGGGGCTGTGCCTAAGGTGCGGCACATCCGGGCGAAAAAACTCTCATTGTCGGGTGAAGCCCAGTTGTAGACATATAGGAATGGGTTCCAGCCCAGAAGCGTGGAGTTGGGCTGCTGCTTGATGTACTGGGTCAGGCCTCCGGAGTCGAACTTCTTGGAATTGGTGACTTCGATGCGGTTCTTGGTGAGGCGGTACTCCCCTTCCGACAGTACGCGCGTGGTACTGCAGGAAGCTGCCAGCACCAGTATGGCCGCCAGGGCCGTGAGCTGTCTGTGGAGTCGTATTCTCATCTTTTCGCCAATCATGCGAATTTAACAATATTCTCATAGAAATCGGTAAAATAAATGAAGAATCATGGCTATCTTTGCGACGATGTATCGCAATCCATTACCGCATGGGACAGCTCTCAAACAAAGAAATCAAATCCATCAAGGCACTTGCGTCCAAGAAGTTCCGGGACGAGACCGGGCTCTTCGTCGTCGAGGGTGAGAAGATGGTTCAGGAGGCGCTGGCTTCGCGCTTCGAGGTCGTATCCGTGTACCGGCGTGAGGAGATCGGCGCGGAGGCTATGGCGAGGATCAGCCAGCTGTCCTCGCCGTCGCCGGCGCTGGCCGTCGTCCGCAGGCCAGCGGACAT
>Ga0310696_10006868_pt1 | contig 13440 bp, 9 predicted proteins | sample AusTroGonzalo_MG_4_FD_203885 | JGI IMG/M metagenome (GOLD analysis project Ga0310696, IMG submission 203885) | Bovine rumen microbial communities from tropical cattle in Woodstock, Queensland, Australia - Gonzalo_02 (v2) (version 2) | ecosystem: Host-associated > Mammals > Digestive system >... | reverse complement strand
TCCTGACTCCATGTGGTAGTGAGCAACGGACCTACCCTAATGGAACCAAGATAGCTGGGCCATTGCTGCGCAGCTCTCCTCGGTGCGGCCTTTGCAGGATTCAGACGCAGCGAGTCAATAGCCTCCGTGTAAAAAGCAAGCAAGTCCTTCAGCTGTACGGGCGCCTTGTCGTAAGAGAACGAACCGTGATCGCAATAGCCTAATATCTCATCGCCAGTGCCACTCTCGCCAGACACTATCACAAACCCTTGGTCATTGCCCAAATTGACAACATAGGCATTATCCTTATCAGCCACCTTCGACTTCAGCGTATGAACCAGCATGGGGGTGACCTCAGCCACAGGCGCCCTGCGCTTCGACAACTTTTGTGTGCCAGGACTTGTTGCAAACTTGTTGGCTATCTGTAATGCCTGCTCAACATTGATATCATCAGCAAACACACTGGTAGTTGCAAACAGTGCGGCGATCAAAAGGGAGAATATCTTCTTCATGACTTACGGAATTTAAAGGTGAAACGGGTGGTCTTGACGATATAGAGCTGTTGCCCCAGATGTTGTAGTGGCAACGTGGCGCATCCCTCGCCGTCCAGCACGTATTGACCGGCCTTCACGCCTTTGATGTCGTATATATATACGGTTGACCCTGGGTCTCCACCACTGATGACCAGCATGCCACCCTCGAAGCGGAACTGGGCTTCACGCTTCACTTCCTCGACATCATTGATAATCTCGTCCGACACGTCGATGACTACCTTCTGCAGCATATAGATGGGATAATGTACCGCTGTCTTGGTGGTTGTCAGCACCAAGTCGTTGCCTGAATAGGTCACAACGGGCTTTTCCGAAAAGGCAAACTTTGCTACTTGGCCGTCCTTCTGATAGACAACAATAGCGTTCTCCAAATCAGCCGTCGTGGCTGCACGCATGATGACAACGGATGCCAACAGGAACAATAGGAGTAGTATTCTCTGCTTCATATGCTTAAAAAATAGGTTTTTAATGTTTATGTCGCAAAGATACGAACTATTTTTCTAACTACCAAGGAATTCCACAAAAATAATGCACTACAAGCCCAAAACAGACGTAACAACAAACATAAAGGGGACTCGTCGTTGAGCCCCCTTGTTTGTTACTTGCAGAGTTTGCAGCCCTCGCATTTGTTAAGTTCTCCACGGAAGCGTTTTTCCACTAAGTGGTGGAGGCGGTCGCGGAGAGGTTCAAGCTGCATCTTGTCGATGACCTCGTTGATGAAGGCATTCTGCAACAACAGCTTGGCTTCAGCGAGTGAGATGCCACGCTGACGCATGTAGAAGAGGGCAGCATCATTCAGTTGACCAACGGTAGAGCCATGGGCGCACTTCACATCGTCGGCATAGATTTCGAGCATCGGCTGGGTGAACATGCGAGCTTCCTTGGTGGCTGTCAGGTTCTGGTTGGTCATCTGCGAGGTTGTCTTCTGGGCACCATGTTCCACCAACACCCTGCCTGCAAAGGCTCCTGTGGCTGCGTCGTCGAGCACATACTTATAGAGTTCGTTGCTAGTGCAATGAGGCACTTTGTGGGTAATCAGCGTATTGTTGTCGACGTGTTGCTGCTTGTCGGCAATGACACAACCATAGCACTGGCATTCAGCACCCTCACCGCTGAAAGTGAGGTCGAGCTTATTACGGGTAATGCCGTTATGCAGGGTGATGACATTGTGGTTTACACGACTGTTGGCCTGCTGGTCGATGTAGACATTGCTCACGCGGACGTTCTTGGCGTGCGTCTCTTCGAGGCAATACAGATCCAATGAGGCGTTCTCACCCACATAGGCCTCGATAACCTGTGTAGCCAGGAAGTTACGGTCGTCAGCAGCATGGTCGCAGAACAGCATTTTTAATTCTGCTCCCGCCTCCAGAACGATGAGCACACGACGGTTCACCATCAGATCGACGTCAGAGCGCAGGATGTTAATGACTTGTATGGCACGGTCGACCTTGACATTCTTAGGCACATAAACATACAAACCATCCTGCGCCAGCATGGTGTTCAAGTCTGTGGTGGCGTCATGGGCCTTACCCGCCAACTGATTGTAGTATTTTGTTGTCACAAACTCCTTCAGCGAGCCAATAATTACGCCTTCGGGCAAATGGCCCTTTGGCTTTTCGTCCTGATAAAAGCCGTCGTTCACCACGAAATAAAGACTCGTCGACAGGTTGGGGACATCACAGCTAAACGCTTTGTAGGGGTCAACGGGTATGGTCAGACGATTCAGGTTCAAACCATAGTCGGGAGCAAAGAGCTTCTGTATATCCGTGTATTTGTAACGCTCGACTTTTCTGCTGGGGAAACCATTCGCTGCGAAGCGCTCAAAGGCCTCATCACGCATGCTGTTCATCACGTCCGACGAATGCTCGCAAATCATCTGCCGAGCCTGCTCATAGAGTTCAATATACTGTTGTTCGCTTGAAGTAATCATAAAATTCAATGTTCAAAGCTCAAAGTTCAAAGTATACTACTCTTCTCCGATTTCTTCCTTTATCCAATCGTAACCATGCTCCTGAATCTGCTTGGCAAGTTCAGGGCCACCCGTCTTGACGATACGACCCTTGTAGAGCACATGCACGAACTGCGGACGAATCATCTCCAGCAGACGGTCGTAATGGGTAATGACAATACACGACGTCTCTGGTGTCTGGAGCTTGTTCACGCCCTCGGCCACGATACGCATGGCGTCGACATCAAGACCAGAGTCCGTCTCGTCGAGAATGCTCAGTTTCGGTTCCAGCATAGCCATCTGGAAAATCTCATTGCGCTTCTTCTCACCACCGCTGAAACCCTCGTTCACTGAGCGGTTGGCCAGTTTGGAGTCAAGCTCCACTATCTTACGCTTCTCACGCTGCAGCTTCAGGAACTCAGCGGCATTCATCGGCTCTAAGCCCTGATATTTGCGCTTCTCGTTGATGGCGGCCTTCATGAAGTTGGTCATCGACACGCCAGGAATCTCAACGGGATACTGGAAACTCAAGAACAATCCCTCGTGGGCCCTGTCCTCGGGTTTCATCTCCAACAGGTTCTTGCCATTAAAGTATGCCTCGCCCTCAGTCACCTCATAGAGCGGATTACCCACGAGTACAGCACTCAGCGTTGACTTGCCGGAGCCGTTGGGACCCATAATGGCATGAGTCTCGCCATCGTTAATCACGAGGTCGATACCCTTCAAAATTTCTTTATCGCCAATCTTGGCATGTAAATTCTTAACTTCAAGCATTATATTACCTTTTTATTTTTCCTTTTTACCTTTACCCAACCGTGCCTTCCAAAGAAACACTAAGCAGTTTCTGAGCCTCGACAGCGAACTCCATCGGAAGTTTCTGCAGGACTTCCTTGGCATAGCCGTTGACGATGAGTCCTACGGCCTGCTCGGTAGGAATGCCTCGCTGGTTGCAATAGAAGAGCTGATCTTCCGAAATCTTCGAGGTCGTAGCCTCGTGCTCGAAGATGGCGCTGTCGTTGTGCACGTCCATATAGGGGAAGGTATGCGCACCACAATCCGAGCCTAGCAGCAGCGAGTCGCACGACGAGTAATTACGGGCATTGTCAGCGGTGGCTGTTGCACGCACCAAACCACGATAAGAGTTCTGCGAGTGACCAGCGGAGATACCCTTCGAGATGATAGTCGACTTGGTGTTCTTTCCAATATGGATCATCTTCGTACCCGTATCGGCCTCCTGATAGTTGTTCGTGACAGCGACGGAGTAGAACTCTGCCTGTGAGTTGTCACCTCTTAAAATACAGGAGGGATATTTCCACGTAATAGCCGAGCCCGTCTCCACCTGTGTCCACGAAAGTTTACTGCCTTCACCACGCAAATCACCACGCTTCGTCACGAGATTCAGTACGCCACCCTTGCCGTTTTCATCGCCTGGATACCAGTTCTGCACGGTAGAATACTTCACCTCTGCACGGTTCATTACAATAATCTCGACGATGGCAGCATGCAACTGGTTCTCGTCGCGCATGGGAGCCGTACATCCTTCGAGATACGAGACATACGAGTCGTCATCTGCCACAATCAGCGTACGCTCAAACTGTCCCGTATTCCTTGCATTGATACGGAAATAACTGCTCAGCTCCATCGGGCAGCGCACCCCTTTGGGGATGTACACAAACGAGCCATCGCTGAACACAGCCGAATTGAGGGCAGCAAAGAAATTATCGCGATAAGGTACTACCGTTCCCAAGTACTGGCGCACCAAGTCGCCATGTTCCTTGATGGCCTCACCAATGGAGCAGAAGATAACGCCCTTCTCGCGCAGTTTCTCCTTAAAGGTGGTCTTCACGCTGACAGAGTCCATAATGGCATCGACAGCGGTGTTACCTGAAAGCGCCAAGCGCTCCTCGAGGGGAATACCCAGTTTATCGAAGGTCTTTTCAAGCTCCGGATCAATACCCGACGGAGAACCGTCGGGAACAGTGGCAGGCTTCTTGGCTGTGGGGTCGGCATAGTACGAGATGGCCTGATAGTCAATGGGGGGCACATGTACATGTCCCCATGTAGGCTCCGTCTGCTCCTTCCAATAGCGGAACGCTTTCAGGCGGAAGTCGAGCATCCACTCGGGCTCCCCCTTCTTCGCTGAGATGAGACGAACAATATCCTCGTTCAGACCCTTCTCTATGATTTCAGTATGCACGTCAGTAGTGAAGCCAAACTCATATTTCTGTTCGGCTACCTGACGGACATATTGGTTTTTTTCTTTCATATTTGTTTACTTACTGACAAACTTCAGACAGCGACGACCCTCATAACTGACGTGACCCTGATGCTCCAGATAGTTCTTAATGATATCGGGGGTAGTTATACCCAGGCTATGGCCTTCGTCAGCACGTTTCGAGGGACTGACAGCCACCGAATAGCTGTTCGACACCACGCGATAAGTTTTCTTCATATTCAGCTTCTTGCCGTTCTTGTCGAGGAGTACGAGTTTCTTAATCGTACCATCAACAGGGTTGAGGGTTATCTCGCAGGTCATGCCACTCACATAAGGGAAGCGCTGGTTGTCGTTGTCATAGCAGGAGATGAGCATATCGGAGAGTTCTTTACCGGTCACGTTCAGTTCGACGGCAGCATTTTGGAAGGGGTCCATCTTCATCACGTCGCACACTGTTATGTCACCAGCGGGGTGGCTCTCAATGCGCACGCCTCCGGCATTCTGATATGAGAAGTCAGCACCCGTCTCACCGATATAGGCGTCGCACATCAGACAGCCCAGTTCCTCCTTGCAGACGAAGGGTGTCTCAGCAACGGCTAACACACGTTTGAAGGCTGGATTCTCGGAGAAATACTGTACTAGGGCGGCAAGGGTGTTGTTCACCTCACTCCTGCCAGCAACGGCAATGCGTTCGGCTTTCTTCTCGACGATTTTATTGCCCTCGAGCACCAATGTGGAATGGGTGGCATAGGGCAGGCTCTTCATATTCTGCGTGATGAGGATGCCGTTGTGGATTTCGCCACCATCCAACTGGGTGTGGGAATGGCCACCTACGATGATGTCAATCCAAGGCAGTTCGGCAGAGAACTTCACGTCGTCCTTATAACCCAGATGCGACAGCAACAGTACCACGTCGCACTGCTTGCGCAGGAACGAATACTTCTGAATCGTCTCCATCGGGTCCATGAACTTGATGTCCGTCATACGGGCAGGGTGACTCTCAGGGGTTCCCAACGAGCTCAATGCTGTGATACCAAGGACACCCACAGAAATGCCGCCACAATCAAAAATCTGATAAGGCTTGATGTGCATCTTGAACTTGGGATCGGGCTCCATATTGGCGCAGAGTGTCGAGAAAGCAGAAAGTCCAATGAGCTTAGCAAGTCCGTACTGGTTGGAATCAAACTCATGGTTACCTACAACAGTGGCATGGAATCCGACCTGATTCATCAGAGCCACCATGGGGTAGGCAGGAATATCGAACATGTCATTGATGGGGTCACCCGAGCGGTTGTCGCCTGCCGACAGGATGAGCAGGTCAGGATAGAGTGCCCGCAGGGAGTCGGCCACAAAGCCCAGACGGGGGAACTGTTCGATGGCAGCATGCATGTCGTTGGTCGAGAGGATATGCAGTTCGCGTCGTTCCTGAGCCGATATTGTCAGGACCACCAACATCAACAGTGATGCTAAAAGAATCTTCTTCATATCGTTCGAGGAATTTTGAATTTGATTTGTTCGTGTTGACTGGCAGGTGCATCGAGGTCTATCTCGTGTCCCCTGCTGTCAAATACCGTCAAATGGTCAACCATGCTGACGTCCAGTCCTTTTAAAGCAAAATATCTGAGGAGCGCATGGCGAACCAGCGCACCCTCAAATACTTCTATCTTCTTACGATTTACTTTCACAGCTTCTGCTCAACCTCAATCTCGGTGAAGGTCTCGATGATATCGCCGACCTGGATGTCGTTGAAGTTGACGAGTGAGATACCACACTCCAAGCCCGTTGCCACTTCCTTGGCATCGTCCTTGTAGCGCTTCAGGGCGTCGATAGGAGCAGTGTGTACGACAATACCATCGCGAACCACACGGGCCTTGTCCTTGTTGTGTACCTTACCATCGGTCACCAGACCACCGGCAACGGTACCCACCTTCGATATCTTGAACACTTGCTTAACCTCAATCTCACCAGTGACGATTTCCTTCTTAACCTTGTCGAGCATACCCTCCATCGTTGACTTCACCTCATCAATGGCGTCGTAGATGATAGAGTAGGTATTGATTTCAACACCCTCACGATCGGCAGCACGACGGGCATCGGCGGAAGGACGCACCTGGAAGCCGACGATGATAGCCTGCGAAGCGCTGGCCAGCATGACGTCATTCTCGGAAATCTGACCCACAGCCTTCGAGATAACGTTGACCTGAACCTTCTCGGTTGAGAGCTTGATAAACGAATCGGACAGAGCCTCGATAGAACCGTCGGTATCACCCTTGACGATGATGTTCAACTCGTGGAACTCACCCAGAGCGATACGGTGCGACAACTCGTCAAGACCAAGCTTAGTCGTAGTACGCAGGCTCTGTTCACGCTGCAACTGGATACGCTTGTTGGCAATTTCGCGAGCCTCCTGCTCCGTTTCCATCACGTGGAACGAGTCACCAGCCGTTGGTGCACCGTTCAGACCCAGAATGATGGCGGGCTCGGCAGGACCGGCCTTCTCAATGCGCTGGTTACGCTCGTTGAACATAGCCTTCACCCTACCCCAAGCAGTACCGGCAATGACCACATCACCAATCTTCAGAGTACCGTTAGACACCAACACCGTAGAGACATAGCCACGACCCTTGTCGAGCGAACTCTCGATGATAGAACCAGTGGCCTTGCGGTTGGGGTTAGCCTTCAGGTCGAGCATCTCGGCCTCAAGCAGCACTTTTTCCAGCAGTTCATAGACGCCAATACCCTTCTTGGCTGAGATTTCCTGGCACTGGTACTTACCGCCCCAGTCTTCCACCAACAGGTTCATATTGGCCAAGTCCTCACGAATCTTATCGGGGTTGGCGCCTGGCTTATCAATCTTGTTGATAGCAAACACCATAGGTACGTTTGCTGCCTGAGCATGGGCGATAGCCTCCTTGGTGGTAGGCATCACAGAGTCGTCGGCAGCAACGATGATGATAGCAATATCAGTTACCTGAGCACCACGGGCACGCATAGCGGTAAAGGCTTCGTGACCAGGAGTGTCCAGGAAGGTAATGCTGTGACCGTCCTTCAACTTCACGTTGTAGGCACCGATGTGCTGGGTAATACCACCAGCCTCACCGGCAATCACGTTGGTGTTGCGGATGTGGTCGAGTAACGAGGTCTTACCATGGTCGACATGACCCATCACCGTCACGATTGGAGCACGAGAAATCAAATCGTTCTCGTCATCCTCCTCCTCAGTGATGGCGTTCTGTACCTCGGCACTGACGTATTCAGTGGTAAAGCCAAATTCATCAGCCACAATATTGATGGTCTCAGCATCCAGACGCTGGTTGATAGACACCATGATACCAATCGACATACAGGTGCCGATAACCTGGTTGACACCCACGTTCATCATGGTGGCCAGCTCAGAAACGGTCACAAACTCCGTCAGCTTCAGCACCTTGCTCTCAGCTGCCTCAGCGGCCATCTCCTCGTTCATGCGCTCAGCAACGGCATCACGCTTCTCCTTACGATATTTGGCACCCTTCTTGTTCTGGTTGGTCTTAGAAGTCAGACGGGCCAGCGTCTCCTTGACCTGGCGTGCTACTGCCTCGTCATCCACCTCCAACGGTTTCACAGGACGGTTCTTCTTATTCTTCTTGCCGCCTTGCTGCTGTTGCTGCTGGTTACCATTCTTATTCTGGTTTTTCTTGTTCTGATTCTGCTGCTGGTTGGCCTGCTTGGCTGCTGCCTCAATATCGACCTTACCCTGACGGATGCGCTCACGCTTCTTACGTTCGCCAGCGGCTTTCTCCTCGCGTTCCTTACGGCGCTCCTCCTTGGACTTCTTCTTCGGACGAGTGCTCTGGTTCAGCGTCGAGAGGTCGATTTTGCCCAACACATTCAGCTGGGGCATATTCTGAGCGGCTTTCAGCTCACCGGGAGTCTTGACGGGTGTGGGAGCTGCAGTTTCCTCTTCCTCTTCCACTTCCTCATCATCATCTTCATCCTCCTCGACAGCGAGCTCTTCCTCTTCAACCTCTTCTTCCTCTGGCTCAGGGGCCTGTACCTCGACGGGCTCTTCCACTTCGGGTTCAGCGACTTCGGGGTCTGGTTTTACTTCTTCCTGCGGTTCGGCAGCAACCACGGGCTCCGGATCAACCTTCGGAGCAGCCTTAGCCTTTCCGACACTATCCAAGTCTATCTTACCCACAGGTTTGAACTGCGGATGACTGTCCAATAGTTCGTCAGAGGCGACGGATGCTTTCTCCTTGGGCTTCTCCACCACCACCTTCTTCTCCTTGGGCTTCTTCGCAAACAGCATCTCTGCCTTGGTCTTGACAGCCTTATCGGTACTGAACTCATTGACCAAAGCATCATACTGCTCGTCAGAAATCTTAGTGTTCGGCGTAGCGTCGTCCTTGATTTCACCCAGCGAGCTCTTCTTCTTCAGGAAATCAACTGCCGTTTGAAGTCCTATATTCAGCTCTGATAATACTTTATTTAATCGTACTCCCATTAACTCTTAACTCTAAACTTTAAACTCTAAACTTTTATTCGAACTCTGCCTTCAGCACTTCAATGACGTGGTCGACGGTTTCTTCCTCCAAGTCGGCTTTCTCAATCAGCATCTCACGCGGAGCGTTGAGCACAGACTTGGCAGTATCCAGACCGATAGCCTTGATAGAGTCGATAATCCACTGATCAATCTCGTCAGCAAACTCGTCGAGATAGATGTCCTCGTCAGCCTCGTTTTCGTTCACCACACGGAATACGTCAATGGTATATTCTGTCAGCATGGAGGCCAGCTTGATGTTCAGACCACCCTTACCAATGGCCAGCGACACCTCCTCGGGCTGCAGATAAACCTCTGCCTTGTGCTCTTCGGGATTCAACGTGATGCTGGTCACCTTAGCAGGCGACAGGGCACGCTGGATGAACAGCTGCGTGTTGTTCGAGAAATTGATGACATCGATATTCTCGTTGCACATCTCACGAACGATACCATGTACGCGGCTACCTCTCACACCAACGCAAGCTCCTACGGGGTCGATACGGTCGTCGTAGCTCTCGACAGCCACCTTGGCACGCTCACCCGGCATACGGGCAATGCGACGGATGGTGATCAGACCGTCGTTAATCTCAGGAACCTCGGCCTCGAGCAGACGCTCCAGGAACTGGTTCGAGGTACGGCTCAGAATGATACGAGGATTGTTGTTCTCGTTCTGCACCTCCTTGACGATGGCACGGATCGTCTCACCCTTGTGGTAGTTGTCAGCAGGAATCTGCTCACCCTTCGGCAGGTGGAGCTCGTTGCCCTCATCGTCGATGAGCAACACCTCGCGCTTCCAAATCTGATAAACCTCAGCGCTGACAATCTGCCCGACCTTATCCTTGTACTTCTGGTACAGCGAGTCGTGCTCCAGCTCCAAAATCTTCGAAGCCAGCGTCTGGCGCAGGTTCAGAATAGCACGACGGCCAAACTTCTGGAACTCTACCTCCTCTGACACTTCCTCGCCAATCTCGTAGTCGGGCTCAATCTTCTGGGCCTCGCTCAGGGCAATCTCCTTGTTTTCGTCCTGCACCTCACCATCAGCCACCACAATGCGGTTACGATGAATCTCAAAGTCACCCTTGTCGGGGTTGACAATCACGTCATAGTTCTCGTCCGAACCAAACATCTTGGCGATAACGTTACGGAAGCTTTCTTCCAATACGCTCACCAGGGTCGTACGATCAATGTTCTTGGTCTCTTTAAATTCCTGAAAGGTCTCAATCATTGAGGGGCCTTTCGCTTTCTTTACTGTTGCCATTAGTTTTATATTTTACTTTCTACTTTTTTACCCTTTTACTTTTTTACCTTTATTTAAAGGCCAGCAGGTATTTGCAGTACTTCACGTCGCTCACATTGAACGACTTGTCGACATCTACCAGTTGGGGGCGCTTCTTGCCCTCCACCTGCTGCTTCTCCTTCACTGTCACAGTGAACTGTCCTGCCTCAGCATCGACCTCCTTCAGGATACCCTGCACTTTCAGACCATTGTTCTGCAGCACTTCCACCTCTTTGCCGATGTGGTTCACATACTGCTGCATTACCTTGAAAGGCTGTCCGATACCCGCCGAACCCACTTCCAGTTCATAGTCGCCCAGCTCCTCGCCCAGCGCCTCCTGCAAATGACGGCTCAGGTCAGCACAGTCTTCAATCCATACACCATCAGCGTGGTCTATCTCAATCACGATACGGTCATCAGCGGTCATTTCAACATCTACCAGGTAGTAGTCGCCCTTTTGCAACCACTCCTCAACAGCTTTTGTTACTACGTTCTTGTCTATCATAAACGATATTTAATATTTAAAATGAAAGAATGAGAGACTCGCGTTGGAGTCCCTCATTCCTCTGAACGGCTGCAAAGGTACGAACTTTTTTTGTATCCTGCAAATTTTTTGGTTATTTATTTACTCGTGTACATATAAATTCCACCCGAGGTAGGTCTCGATGGCCTCGTTGAGGATGTCGACGACATCAGTGCGGCACATGGCAACATGGTGCTCGAAGCCGTTCTTGCAGATGTACTTCATCAGCTGCTGCAGGTTGTCGACCTTCGTCACGGCGATACAGCCATCCATGCCATAGGGGTCGTTGGTGATTTCGCCCTTTCCGAGATAGGCCTTGATGCAGCCCTTGGAATCGTCCGTAGAGATGCGGAAGAAGGTGAAAGGACCTTCTGAAACCTTTGCATACACAGCTCCGAAGGTATTGATCTTACCTAACGTGCGACCAAGTACACCCAGCGGTCCTAACTTCAGGTCACCATTACCTACGAATTGCTTGGGGAAGTTACCGCAGTGGGTGCAGACGCACTTGTTGCGGTCCTCAGCGAAGTTGTTGTTCCAGTCAAGCAGGGCTGGAGCATTCTGCGAAGCCAAAGCCAGCGCATACATTGATACGGCTCCGGCGAGGTCGGTCTCGCAGGCGGCAGGAATCAGTTTTTCGCTGAGCATCGACATGGTTACACAGGGTGCACAGCCATAGTTTTGCTCCAGCGAATCCCAGCACTGGATGGCCACAGCCTGTACGTCGTTGGCCTCGATCCAGTTCTCTACAGCCACGCTGAACTTAGCCTGCAAGCCCAGCTTCTCCTTATACGAGTCGGGCACCTTGGCATAGTTGCAGGTACGGTTGCACATCTCGATGAATTTGGGATCGTCATCCTTAATCTTCTGGGCGGCATAGAGAATCTCACTGAGGTCGGCAGGCACGACGGTAATGCCCGAACGCTGCAACAGCTTTTCGCTGGCACGACAGGTATTAAAGCCCAAGGGACGCGTACCAATCTGACCCAGGCGACAGTGGCGCAGACCATTCACTACGCGGCAGATGGCGGCAAAGCGGTCAATATCCTTCTTCAGCAGTGGGTCATAGATGCTGTAAGTGTGCAGCGTGGTGTCCGTAAAGGGAATGCCATACTGATAGAGGTTGTTGCACACAGAGATCTTGCCGCAGAAGGCATCACGGCGCGAGTCGAGGTCTACCTTGTCGTTCTCGTCGTCGCAGGCCTGCACCATCACGGGCACGTTCAGGTCGGCATCGCTGATGGCATTGATGATACCGATCTCGAAGCCGAAGTTGGGCAGCGACACCACGATGCCGTCGATCTCATCACGGTGCTCGCGGAACTGGCGGCTGACCTTCAGACCATCCTCACGCGTCTCAATGCTCGAGCTGCCGGTGGGCGTAGCATCCTCAGGCAGGATAATGTATTCATAACCTAACTCGCTGATGGTCTTGAGCAGTTGCTTGCGCACGTCGCGGGCGAGTTCCGAATTAAAATAGGCGCGGGTTCCGATGATCACGCCAAAACAGGTCTTACCATTCTTCATAATTGTTTTATTTTTAATCTTCTTACTTTTTTACCTTTTTACTTTTATTTCGTCAATTGGCCGACGGCCTGACGCCAACCCTCGTAGAGACGGGGATCGGTAGGCTGGGGCTGATAGGTCTCTGTGACCTTGCGGAAGGCCGTCACCTCATCGAAGGCCTTCCATAAGCCTCTGGCAAAGCCGTTCATGATGACAGCACCGAGGGCCGAGGCGTCGTCGACCTCGGTACAGACAACTGGCGTCTGCAGCATATCGGCCTGGAACTGCATGAGGAAGCGATTCTTCGTAGGACCGCCATCGGCCGCAATCTCACTGAGCCGCCCGCCTGTGGCACGGGCCATCACGTCGACGAGGTCTTTGATCTGATAGGCGATCGACTCGAGGGCCGCCCGCAGGAAATGGGCTTTCGTCGCGGCGAAGGTGAGACCGAAGACAGCCCCCTTCACCTCACTCTGCCACCACGGGGCGCCGAGGCCTGAGAAGGCGGGCACGATATAGACGCCGCCGTTGTCGGCAACGCTCGTGGCCAAGGCCTCCATCTCCGAGGGATGTCCCACGAGCTGCAGCTGGTCGGCAATCCATTTCAGGGTGGCACCCGTACTATATATGTTACCCTCGAAGCCGTAGTAGATCTGGCCAAAGGCTGAGAAACCTACGGAAGTCACGAGACCTTCTGGCGCCGGCTGGGGGGCAAGGCCGATGTTCACCATCACACTTGAGCCAGTACCGTAGGTCACCTTGCCGGAGCCAGGCGTGAAGCACATCTGTCCGACGAGGGCACCATGGGAATCGCCCAGGACGCCCGCGATGGCAATTGGCTTTTCGAAAATCCCCTCTACGGTGGTCTCACCATAGACGGCATCGCAAGGCTTTACCTCAGGCATCATGCTATGGGGAAT
>Ga0310696_10006867_pt1 | contig 13440 bp, 9 predicted proteins | sample AusTroGonzalo_MG_4_FD_203885 | JGI IMG/M metagenome (GOLD analysis project Ga0310696, IMG submission 203885) | Bovine rumen microbial communities from tropical cattle in Woodstock, Queensland, Australia - Gonzalo_02 (v2) (version 2) | ecosystem: Host-associated > Mammals > Digestive system >... | reverse complement strand
GTATTTACTCTCATAGTATTCTGTCACATCAAGCATCAAGTTCTCTATTTGAGACGATGAATAGGATTTGTGTAATTCTTCGACTTCAATGAGGTCCATTTCTTTAAGCAACTCATCAATTCGAGTTTCCAAGCCAGTGGCCTGTCCATTTCTTGGGTCAAAATAATCAATATGTATTCTCATGGTTCTATACTATGGTTCTTTTCATATGTAATCATCGCGATAAAGATACCCTCTTTACCGAGTATTTTAGTCATGAAGCCTGTGTCTGTTTTGGTGAAGGTATAAAAGTCGTAAATGAAAACAGAATGGTCGTCTCTTTGATACTCAACAGGAACAGTGAATCGCCCATTTTCAAGCCAACCAATATCTCGGGAATACTTCGAAAAGGTAATGAAACAAGTTTTGTTTCGGTTAAATGATAATTGGTAAGGAAGAAAAGTTGTCGCCAATTCAGCATTGGTATCCGATAGCTCTATTATGTCTGCAATATACTCTCCAGTTTCCTTTCTATTATCACAGGAAATCAAGAGCATGAGCATAATCAAGGCAATTATTGTTTTCTTAGCAGACATTGTGTTATGGAATAATCTCCTGTTTTACCTTTAGCATAGTATTTCAGTTCACCTTCATCATAACTAAACGAATTATTGGAGGCTGAGCCTTGCCAGAGTACGATAATTATAGCGTGGGTCGCGTCATCAATAGAATAACGGTCGTAATACTCATTATGTAAATTTGACCATTGTTTTGTTTTATAGTTATATGTGCCATAGGTAGCCGTTACACCCTTTTCAGTAAATTGTATAGAGCGAACAGCATAAGGGGTTTCTTCTAAGGTTTCTGATTGTGGAAGCGGAGCCACTTCTGAAACGCTGTAAGTTGTCCAAGTACCCACTAACGCGATACTATCAGAATTCCAAGCACCCCCACAAGAGCAAAGCATTGCTGTGGTAAAAAGAAATGCGATAAAACGAAGTCTATTCATAACAAGCAATTTGGCTGGCTCCTTCGCCGATTTGTTAATAAAAAAACAAAAGTGTGAAGCCTCTTCGCTTATTCATTGGGAGGTTGTGGTGACCTTGACTGAAATAAACTACTGAATACTCCACACTCGGCTTGATATGGAGTTCCGTCCAAGAACAGGACGCACAGCATAGTCAATGCACGAGCAAAAAGAATATCCGCAATCCCTCAGTCTGAAATTACCACATTTCCCAATGAGGACGCGAAACACTTTCGCTATATGTCTGCCGATGTCTCGGCTCTACAAATGTAACTAAATAAAATTACGAGAGCAAATTAATCCTTCAATTTCCTCGGTGAGGTAATGATGATGCCCCTTCGGATGATGCACTTCTCGTTTTGGTATGGCTTGTCCTCTGAAATGTTGAGGTTCTTCAAGTAGGAGTGTGACACGCCGATGTCTTCTTTTGACCAATGGTCACATAACGCTTTCAAGTTACCATAGTAGTAGTGCCGTCCATCTTTTTCAAGGTGGACAACGGCGCGTTCTTGTTTCTTCGGGTCTGCCATAAGCACGGATTTTCGTAAAGGTAGCGAAAAGTTGCACATTTTCAAAAAAAGCAACAATTTTCTTGTCAGAAACTTGCATATATTAAAAATAAGCAGTACCTTTGTGTCAACAAATCAAGACAAGCACTATGGAGAAGGTAGTCATTTTGGCAAGGGTCAGTACAGACCGACAGGAATACCAACGACAGGTCAATGAACTAACCGACTATTGCAGTCGGGGCGGTTGGAGCGTTGAGGCAGTGTTCAGTAACAAGGTCAGTGGAGCCAAACGTATCGAGGAGCGGGCAGAGATTATGGAGATGGTCGATTATGTGAAGACCAACCAGATTGACAAGGTAGTCTGCCTCGAAATCAGCCGACTTGGACGTAACACGCTCGAAGCACTCAAAGTCATCCAGACCCTCAACGAGCAAGGTGTGTCGCTCTACGTCAAGAACTACAACTTGGAGACCCTTACACCAGATGGAAAGGTCAACCCAGTAGCCAGCCTCATCTGTACCATCCTACTTGAAATCGCCAGTATGGAGCGACTGACCATCAAGGAACGAATGGCAAGCGGTCGTGACCAATACATCGCCAAATGTCGGGAGCAAGGCATCCAGATGGGACGGCCTGCAAGTTACCGCAAGAGTAATGAGACCTACAAGAGTCAGTACACCAAGGAACTTGCCTTGCTGCGTAAAGGTATCTCGCTCCGCAACGTGTCTGCCATCACGGGAACCAGCATCAACACACTGCGGAAGGTAAAGTCGATTTGTTTATCTCAATAAAAACCACTAATTTTTATCACGTGGAACCCCACAGCATACTAAATAACCGCCGCAAAATTTCATTTGGGAGCAAGTGGCACTCCCGTAACTATGAAGGACATACAACGAAATAACCGCCCGTGCGTGGGGCAAGGGTCATAGCATCCCCTCGGCGAACAGAAGTCTGATACTGATTATGTCAAGGTCAGAGCCGAAAAGCGAGAGAATAAGTGCATAGAGAGAATGACCATTGACTGATATTAAACTAACAAAAGATGAATTACGACATTATGATTGCTGCAAGGATATGACCGATGGACAGATTGAGCAAGTGGCTGAAATGCTGTCCCTATTTGCAATAATCACTTATAATACAATGAAAAATGAAACAAGAGATAAACAATGATGTCCTCCGACAATTTGGAAAGGGGAAAAAGAGAGAAATCAAGCAAGGCGGCAAGGCTGTCATTTATCAGCGTGTCAGCAGCCGTGAACAGGAATTTGGGTTTAGTCCCGAAACGCAGAAAGAAGTATGTTACTCGTGGGCGGCTCGTCATCATTATGATGTAGTAAAGTGCTTTGAAGGGGAACACGAAAGTGCAAAGACAGATACGAATAGAAAACGCTTCCAAACGATGTTGAAGTTTGTCAAAGACAAAAAGAACCACATCGATGCAGTGATTGTTTACACAACCAGTCGCTTTTCTCGTACAGGTTCTCCTTCTTTCAGCGTAGTAGATGAACTCAAGAAAAGGGGTGTCACCATTTTTTCTGCTACATCTGAATATGATGCACGTACTCCTGATGGTGAATGGATGCAAGGTGTCGAATTGGTAAATGCTCGACATCAGAATGCGGTCAACGCGAAAGCGGTCATCGACAATGGCACTCGTGCGTTGAGGCAAGGGCGATGGATAACACGACCACCACGGGGCTACAAAATGGAGACGAGTAAAGAGAGCCAAACAATTTCAATCAACCAAGAAGGACATTTGATACGGCTTGCTTTTAGAATGAAGGCAGAGGAGAACCTTACCAACGAGGAAGTCCGCGTTAGGATGCAAAAGATGGGTCTGAATTTGAGCAAGCAACGGTGGTCCTCCATTTTCCGTAACATCTTTTATGCGGGCTACTTTTCCCATCCGTATTTGGAAGGTGATGTCATACCAGGCCCACAAGAGCCTTTGGTATCGTTGGAGGCGTTTAAGAAGATAAACGGAATATTGGATAAAGCCCATAATATCGGCTATGAGACCAATAGAAACAAAGAATACGCGCCGTTGCTTGGGTCAATAAGATGCCCCGTGTGCGGTCATAATCTGACGGCATCGCTCAGTACCAAGATGCGTAAGAAGTACGGCAAGGAAATCGGTTACTATGTGTGTAGCAGAAAGCACTGCAAGTGCAATGTCCCTGCAAAGAAAGCCAATAGTGCCTTTGAAGGTTGGATGAACGGTATCGAAATCCCCGTGGCTTATGAAGAGGTATTGGAAGCACAGTTGCGGAAAGCATTTCCGATACTCAATCGCCAAGGTTTGGAAGAAGTAACAGCGTTGAAAACAAATCTGGCACACAAGCAGACAGAGATAGAAAAGGTAGAGTATGATTTGGCAACGGCGACCAACCCGAAAGTAATAGAGGTTTGCACGAAGCAACTTGAACGATTGGAGGGTGAGAAAGCCGCTATCGAGAAGCAATTGGAAGAGAAGAACCAAACCATATTGAACCTCAATGAATACATTGCCTTTGGTTTGGGGCTGCGGGATAACTTGCTAAAATTGTGGAAGTTGGCAGATTTGGGGCACAAGCGCAACATTCAGAATCTTGTGTTTCCTAACGGAATTGTATGGAACAAAGAAAATGACGATATTGAACCTCTGTCCAAAAACAATCTCTTGTTTACATACAACTTGAAATCAATGGGTTATGAGGAAAAAGAAAACGGACAAACCCTCAATTTTGAAGATTTGTCCGCGTTTGCTCCTCAAGTAGGACTTGAACCTACGACCCCCTGATTAACAGTCAGGTGCTCTAACCAACTGAGCTATTGAGGAAGGTTGTTCCCGTGTTGGGACTGCAAATGTAGAACTTTTTCACGGGAACGCAAAATTTTTCTTAAAATTTTTGTTTGAAGGCTTCCCAGTCGTAGTAGGGCCAGTTGTCGGTGGCCAGGGGCAGGTGCGCTTCATGGCCGTTGAGCAGCACCTTGAAGAGCACTTTCGGGGATTTCTTCGATTTATAGAACACGAAGTGCAGGTTGGCGCCCATGGGGACGTCCTGCAGACGGCACCAGACCGGGATGTCGTCGGCTTCCGCGACATCGTGGCCGTAGCCATTCACATTCAGGCACATCAGCAGCGGCAAGAAGGTATAGTCGTGGCCGAAGCGAAGGTCGGCGCCACGCTGCCCTGCGGCAATGCGCGCGTCGGCTTTCTCAATGAAATCCTTCACGATCGGCATATAGCCTTCGTGCGTGGGCCAGGCATTCGCATAGAACTGGAAGTCATCGATCTTCCAGAGTGCGATCCGTTCCTCGTGCGTGAAGATGTCGTTGAAGTCCAGGTCCGTGTCAAGGCTGTTCATGCCGGCAGCGAAGAAATAGAGGTAGGAGACCAAGTCCCACTGATCCTTTGCGTCGACCACGGCGTCGGGTGTCTTGAAAAGCCGCGTGAGGATCGCCTTGTAGTCGACGGTCCGTTCGATGTATTGTTCCCAGGTCTCGTCGAAACTGAGCGGTGTCAGCGGCACTTCCTTGACCCGGAACGGATTGTGGCTGTCGAGCGGCAGGATGGCCGGAAGGTAAATGTAGCCGAAGTTCTCGAAAATGTCGAGCTTGGGGTTCATTCCTTTCAGCCCCAGGCAGAAGGAAGACATGGTCATCACGCAGCGAGTGGAAGTGGATACCCAGGAACGGACGGCAGCTTCACCTTTGAAAACTTCCGGGAAATTCAGGTACATCCGCTTTGCCAATTCTTGCTGCTGGTCCCAGCCTTTTCGAGACAATTCGCCCACACGGTAACGGACCTCGGGGTACAGGCTGTCGAAACGGCGCTTGTAGTCCTGCCCGAGGGAGGTGAGGTTGCCCTGGTCGGCAGCGGTGCTCAGGACGGTGCGCAGCCGCTCATACATGTCGCTCTGCCAGGCGTAGCGTGCGCCGTGACGGCCGTAGTGGCTGATATAAAAGGCTTTGTATCCCTTGGGAGCGGGAGACAGGGCTACGGGCCCTGACGGGCAGAGGTAGTCGGTACCGGCAAGATACTCCGGATGGGCCTCCAGTTGCATGAGGTAGTCGGGCTGCTGGGCACTGGCCAGGAAGGCGGTGGACAAAAGGAGCAGCCCTGCGATGAGGAAACGTTTGATCATAGTTGTCGGGATGTCGCTTGACGACGGAATTTAAGTGTTCGGATAATACAAAGATGATATATTTTTCTTGAAAAAGAAATGGTTTGCGCAAATTGTCCCTTTAAATACGCAATTTTTACCAATTCTTCCAAAAGAACTGTCTAAATTTGCATAAAAATCGAACCAATGACACTCGGAATCGACATCGGAGGGACTAATGTCAGCCTGGGAATCGTACAGAAAGGTACCATCCGGGAGGCATTTTCCGCGCCTTCCTTCCCCCCGGAGGCAACGATGGAGCAGACGCTCGAAACGCTGTCTGGCTACATCAGCCGCATCATTACTCCAGAAATCCTCAAAATCGGTATCGGCGTTCCTTCCGTCGTAGACATCAAGGAAGGCGTGGTCTACGATACCCAGAACATCCCTTCCTGGAAAGAAGTGCCGCTCAAGGCCTACCTGGAAGACCGCTTCCACGTTCCCGTCGCAGTGAACAACGATGCGAACTGCTATGCACTGGGCATTTATGCGCATTATCCCGTGACCTCACTCCCGGAACTGCTCGTGGCCATCACCTTGGGCACGGGCGTGGGCATGGGCATTGTAGAAGAGGGCCGCTTGTTCTGCGGAGCCAACTGCGGTGCCGGAGAACTGGGCACACTTCCGTACCGGGATTCGGTCCTGGAAGATTATTGCGGAAGGCATTTCTTCGATGCGGCCGGCCGCGATAGCCGGGAGGCGTCGAAGGCCGCTCGTGCCGGAGATCCCGAAGCCCTGGCCCTGTTCGACGAACTAGGCCGGAACCTCGGCGTATTGATGAGCACGGTGCTCTTCGCCTACGATCCGAGCCACATCGCTTTCGGTGGCGGAATCGCCAACAACTACCCCTTGTTCCGTCCGGCGATGGAACGCTACCTCCAGGAACATTTCCCGTACCGGAAGGTCCTGGAGCGACTCAAGATAGACATTTTTACTGACAATAACATTCCGGTCATCGGAGCAGCTCTCCTGTAATATGAAAAAGGTATGGATCTTTCTTTTCGCAGCGGCGGCCCTGTGCGCCTGCACGCAGCAAGCAAAAATGGACAACGGTAGCGTCCTTGCCCTGGGCGAAGGATGGAAATTGAGCCGGACCGGCGGTCCGGAGACAGTAGCGGCCGTCGTGCCCTCCACGGTGGCCGGCTCGCTGTATGCTGCGGGCTATTACGGTGACGACCTGCTCACCGGCCGCAACTATGCCAAGGCAGACAAGTCGATCTTCGATGACGAATGGGTCTACCAGACCGAATTCCAGGCGAAACCGGCCGCGGGTCAACGCTGCGAGCTGGTTTTCGACGGCATTGACTACCGGGCTGACATTTTCCTCAACGGTACGCAGATCGCCTCCTCCGACACGACCTTCGGCGTTTTCCTCCGCCGGAGTTATGACGTGGAGGACCTGCTTCGCGGAAACAACCGGCTGGAAGTCAAGCTCCGCCGCGCCCGGCCGGGCGACCTGAACATGGGTTTCGTGGACTGGAACCCCCGTCCGCTCGACGAGAGCATGGGCCTGGTCCGTCCGGTATCCCTGCACACCACGGGTGCCGTTTCGATCGAAGACGTGTTCGTGATTCCGAATCTGGAAGTGCCCAAATGTGAAAAGGCGGACCTGGAAGTCCGCGTCAAGCTCCGCAACCGCGAAGACCATCCGGTTGAAACGCTCCTGGACCTGAACCTGCAGGAAGTGGGCGCGTTCCAGTTCCCGGCCATCCTTCCGGCTGATGCCACGACGACCGTGGTCCTGACGCCCGAAGAGGTTTCGGAACTGCACCTCGACCATCCCCGTGTCTGGTGGACCAGTGAACTGGGCTCCCCTGAACTCTACGACCTGAACGTTGCCGTGAAATACAAAGGCGCAGTCTCCGACACCCGCAAAGTCCGTTTCGGCGTGCGCAAGATCGAGAGCAGGCTCACGGACAAGAACTACCGCCAGTTTACGCTCAACGGCCGCGACATCCTGATCAAGGGGGCCGGCTGGACCGACGACATCTTCCTGCTCGATACGCCGGAATCCCTGGAAAGACAGGTCAAATATGTCAAGGACATGAACCTGAACTGCATCCGCTTCGAGAACATCTGGGGCAAGGACGATACGATCTATGACCTGTGCGACCAGGAAGGCCTGCTGGCCCTGGTGGGCTGGAGCTGCCAGTGGGAATGGGAAGACTATTGCGGACTTCCCGAGACGAACGGCTACGGCTGCATCAACGATCCGGCCTCGGAAGACCTGGCTGTCGCTTACTTCCGCGACCAGGTGGTCCGTCTCCACAACCATCCTTCGGTATTCGCCTGGATGACCGGCAGCGACCGAATCCCGAATCCGGGCCTGGAAAAACGTTATCTGGAAATCTATGAACAGGAAGACTACCGGCCGTATGTGAATTCGGCGAAGAACCTGTTCAGCACGGTCAGTGGCTGGTCGGGCACCAAAATGGAAGGCCCCTATGACTATGTCGCACCGGATTATTGGTATTTCGATACGAAACACGGCGGTGCTTTCGGTTTCAATACGGAAACGGGCATCGGCGCCAACCTGCCGCAGCTGGAGTCGCTGCGCAAGATGATTCCTTCCGACAAGCTCTGGCCGTTGTCGGACGACTGGAACTATCACTGCACGGCTTCTTCGTCGGTCATGAATACGACGGATTATCTGCTGGAGACTGTCACCGCACAGTACGGTGCGCCGGAAAATCTGGAAGATTTCGTCCGCAAGGCGCATGCGCTGGACTATGCCGGTACCCGTGCCATGTTTGAGGCCTTCCGTGTGAATATGCCGGAAGCGACCGGCATCGTGCAGTGGATGCTCAATTCCGCCTGGCCTTCGATCTTCTGGCAACTGTACGACTGGTACGGTGTGCCGACGGCCGCTTACTACGGCACGAAAAAGGCCTGTGAGCCTGAGCAGCTGATCTTCAACTACAAAGACCGGAAAGTCTATCTGGTGAACGAATGCATGAACTGCGGTGGTGACATGACGGCCTATGTGCGGGTCTTCGATGCGGATTCGCGGGTCATTGGCGAGGATTACAAGAGTGTCATGGTCCGCTACCATTCGTCCGTGCCGGTGTTCGATCTGCGCAAGTACGACGGCAAGCCGCATTTCATCGCCCTGATGCTCACGGCGGGAGACGGCAGCGAAATCGCCAAGAATTTCTACTGCATCGGCGCCAACGACAACGTCTACGACTTCAACAAATCAACCTGGTATTATACGCCGGTCCGGAAATGGAACGACCTTCGTTTCGCTTTTGCACACAATGACGCAGATGTAGACATGACGGTCACGCCGGTGGAAGACGGATATACCGTGACCCTGGAGAACCGTTCGGACTACATCGTGTTCCAGAATATCCTGAAAGCCCTGGATAAGGACGGGAACCTGGCTGTCCCCGTGTACTGGAGCGACAACTTCTTCCCGCTCCCGCCGCATGAGAAGCGGACCGTCAGCTGCAAGACGGACCAGAAGGGTCTGAACATCATCGTGGAAAACTGATATACTAAACTTAAACTATGAAAAAACTCTTTATCCTGTTATTGGCCGCAAGTTTCTGCACCCTGGTCTCCGCCCAGACGGTGGACCAGGGCAGGGACTTGTCGAAATACGCAGATGACAAGTTCAGCATCGACGACCAGTACCAGGTGGCCGTACCTTACCAGACGGTGACGGTTTCTCCGGTCAAAGGCCGGCGCATCAAGAACATCATCCTGATGATCGGCGACGGCATGGGCCTGGAGCAGGTCAGCGTGGGCTGGGTGCTCAACGGCGGCCATCTCAACATGGACAACTGCCCGGTGACCGGTTTTTCCCGCACCTATACCGTAGATTCCCTGATTACGGACTCCTGTGCGGGTGGCAGCGCCCTGGCCACGGGCGTGAAGACGCGCTATGGATTCATGGCCTGTGATCCGGACGGCAATCCTGTGCCCAGTCTGCTGAATGACGCGCAGCGCAAAGGCAAGAAGACGGGCGTGGCGGTCACCTGCCGCATCAACGACGCGACGCCCATTGACTTCGTGGGTCACAGCATCGACCGGCACGACGAGGCAGGCATCGCCGCTCAGTATGTGGACAGCGGTGTGGATTTCCTGACGGGCGGCGGCATCCAGTTCTGGCAGAACCGCGAAGACGGTCGCGACCTGGTGCAGGAAATGAAGGACAGGAATTATACCTTCGTCGACAATCTCGAAGACCTGCATAAAGTGAAGGAGGGGAAAGTCCTGGGCCTGTTCGCGCCCCTGGAAATGGAACCCGCACTCGACCGCGGTCCCGTTCTCGAGGACTGCGCCATGAAGGCCATCGAGCTGCTGGACAACCGCAAAGGCTTCTTCCTGATGATCGAAGGCTCCAGCATCGACGACTGGTGCCATCGGCACAAGCTGGGCTACATGACCGAGGAATTGTTCGACTTCGACCGGACGGTGGGCAAGGTACTCGAATGGGCGGAGAAAGACGGGCATACGCTCGTGATCATTACCGCCGACCATGCGACCGGCGGCCTGACGCTGGTGGGCGGAAGCCTGGAAGACCGCTCGGCAAAGGTCCATTTCTCCACCAAGGGTCACAATGGCATCCTGGTGCCTGTTTTTGCCTACGGGCCGCACGCTGAAGAATTCTCGGGCGTGTATGAGAATGCGGAACTGGCTGCCAAAATCCGGCGCCTGATGAAATGACATCATCCATCACATTATAAAACTAAACTTATGAAATGCTTTAAATGTCTCTTCCTTTTGCTGTCGGTTTTCTTCGCATTGAACGTCAATGCGCAGAACATGACCGTGAAAGGAACGATTACGGACGGGAGCAACGGAGACCCGATTCCGTTCGCATCGGTCGTCGTCAAAGGGATGACGATCTGGACTACTTCCGACGCGGAAGGCCGCTATACCATCGAAGCACCGGCCACCGCCGTCTTTACTGTGTCCTGTCTCGGCTACAAGGAGGCTGAGATTGCTGTCAATGGCCGTAGCGCCCTGGACATCGTGCTGAATCCGGATCTCGACGTGCTCAACGAAGCCGTCGTCATCGGTTACGGTGTACAGCAGAAGAAACTCCTCACCGGTTCGACGGTGCAGGTGAAGGGCGATGAACTTGCCCGGCTCAACACACCTTCCGCCCTTGGCGCCCTGCAGAGCCAGAGCCCGGGCGTTACCATTACCCAGAACTCCGGCCAGCCGGGCCGCGGTTACAAGGTCAACATCCGTGGTATCGGTACCATCGGTGACTCCGAACCGCTGTATGTCATCGACGGTGTGGCCGGTGGTGACATCAACGTGCTCAACCCCAACGACATCGAGTCCATCGACATTCTCAAGGATGCTGCTTCCGCCGCCATTTACGGTGCCCGCGCCGCCAACGGTGTCGTACTCGTGACCACCAAGCAGGGCAAGGAAGGACGCGTGCTTGTTTCCTATGACGGCTTCTATGGCGGCCAGTACATCGCCAAGATGCCCGACATGGTCGACGCACAGGAGTACATGTATCTTTACAACCTGGCCCGCAAGAATTCCGGCATCGCAGAAGTGGATTTCTCTTCCGTGCTTCCTTCCAACCTCTACCAGTCCATCATGAACGGTAGCTGGAAAGGCACCAACTGGGTAAAGGAAATGTACAACAAAGGTGCGATGACGCAGAACCACTCCCTGAACGTGGCCGGCGGTACCGCGGACCACAAGTTCTCGATGGGTCTCTCCTATACGGGCCAGGACGGTATCCTCGGCTGGAACAAGATCGAGCCTATGAATGCGAAATATCGCCGCTATACTTTCCGTATCAACACCGACAACGTGGCCATCAAGCGCAACAACCTCGATATCCTCAAGTTCGGTGAGACGCTCAATTTCAGCTACGGCGAGAACAGCGGCATCGGTGAGGGCGACATCTACGAAAGCTCCCTTCACGATGCCATCGGCGCCACGCCGCTCCTCCCGGTCTATACCACCGACGCTCAGGGTAACATCACCGGTTTCTACGATGAAGCTGCCCGCGAGGAGTACGGCTGGAACTTCTTCAGCGACTCCAAGCACCCGATCGGCCTCGACTATTACAATCGCGGTCGCAACCTCGAGAAATTCTATGCCCTGCATGCCAGCGTGTTCGCCGAACTGCAGCCCATCAAGAACCTCAAGTTCAAGACCCAGTTCGGTTACCGGATGTCCGGTTCCTCGACCCGCAGCTACAAGATGCTCTACCACCTGAACGCCTCGCAGTACAACGACAACGACCAGGTGTCGCAGAAGATGAAGCTCAACAGCCGCTTCACCTGGGAGAATACCGCATCCTACCACTTCGACATCAACGATGATCATGTGTTTGATGCCGTGCTCGGCCAGTCCATCGAAAAATGGGGCTTTGGTGAGAGCGTGTCTGCTTCGGCGATGAACAGCATCTTCCCGAACGACTTCACGCGTGCCTGGCTGTCAAACACTAAGCCGAAGTTGATCAACCAGATCTCGGCTTCCGGCTCCCCGTCCTCGCAGGGCGGCCTGGCTTCCTTCTTCGGCCGTATCAACTACAGCTTCCGCGACAAGTACCTGCTCTCCGCTACGGTCCGCGCTGATGGTTCCTCGAACTTCGCACGGGGCCATCGCTGGGGTGTATTCCCTTCGGTTTCCGCCGGCTGGATCATGACCAGCGAGCCGTGGATGGAAAATACCCGCGGCTGGCTCGACTTCCTGAAGCTTCGTGCCAGCTGGGGCCAGAACGGTAACGCCAGCATCTCCAATTTCCAGTATCTGACCACCATCTCGCTGTCGAGCAGCGCCGGTTACTACTACGGCGACAAGGCTACGATGTCGACCGGTGCCAAGCCCGATGTGCTGGCCAACCCGGACGTGAGTTGGGAGACTTCCGAGCAGACCGACTTCGGTCTTGATGCCCGCTTCTTCAACTCAAGCCTCGGATTTACCTTCGATGCTTACATCAAGAACACGAAGAACTGGCTCGTCCAGGCCCCGATTGCCTCGGTGTACGGCTTTAACTCTCCGTATGTGAACGGTGGTGACGTGCGCAACTCTGGTTTCGAGGTTTCCGTCGACTATGGCAAATACACGGGCGAACTTACCTACGGCATCCGTGTCAACGCTGCCTACAATAAGAACAAAGTAACGCGTATCGCCAACGCCGAGGGTATCATCCACGGTGAGGACGACGTGCTCAGCCAGGGTACTTCCGAGATGTACCGCGCCCAGGTCGGCTATCCGATCGGCTACTTCTACGGCTACAAGACCGCCGGTGTCTTCCAGAACGCCGCCCAAGTGGCCGCCACGGCAGCCAAATATGACGATGCCAAACCAGGCGACCTGATCTGGGTGGATGTCAACGGTGACGGCCAGATTACCGACGATGACCGCACGATGATCGGTGACCCGCACCCCGACTGGACCACTGGCCTGAACTTCTGGATGGCCTGGAAGGGCTTCGACCTGAGCATCACCGGATACGGTGCCTTTGGCCAGCAGATCGCCAAGTCATACCGTTCGTTCTTCGACCGTCCGACCGACAGCTACACCCGCGACCTGATGAACTGCTGGAGCGGTGAAGGAACGTCCAACCGCCTCCCGCTCTGGACGACCTGCTCCGACCGCAACTGGTCGAACATCTCTGATATCTACATCGAGAACGGCGACTTCTTCAAGATTTCCAACGTTACGCTCGGCTACGATTTCAGCCGTATCATCAAGGGCTCCTGGCTCAGCAAGGCCCGTCTCTACATTTCGGCCCAGAACCTCCTGACCATCACCAAGTATTCGGGCATGGACCCGGAGATCGGCTACG
>Ga0310696_10006866_pt1 | contig 13441 bp, 14 predicted proteins | sample AusTroGonzalo_MG_4_FD_203885 | JGI IMG/M metagenome (GOLD analysis project Ga0310696, IMG submission 203885) | Bovine rumen microbial communities from tropical cattle in Woodstock, Queensland, Australia - Gonzalo_02 (v2) (version 2) | ecosystem: Host-associated > Mammals > Digestive system >... | reverse complement strand
GCCCGTGTCTTTGCCGTCGGCGACCGCACGGAGAGCGGGAAGGTGTTCCAGGCGGCCCAGGTGGAGGAGGGCGACCCCACGCCGTTGAGCCGGAAGCTTAACACCCTGGCACGATGGATTACAACGGCCAGCTACGTCATCGCAGCCCTCGTCATCGTAGGACGCGTCATCTCCTACTTCCTCTTCAACACCCAACAGCCAATAGCCAACGGCCAACAGCCAATAGCCTTCGACTGGCTCGACTTCATCACCTACGTGCTCAACACGTTCATGATTGCCGTCACGCTCATCGTCGTGGCCGTTCCTGAGGGTCTGCCCATGAGCGTCACCCTCAGTCTGGCCTTCTCCATGCGCAAACTGATGAAGCAGAACACCCTGCCACGCACCATGCACTCCTGCGAGACGATGGGAGCTGCCACGGTTATCTGCACGGACAAGACCGGCACCCTCACCCAGAACCAGATGCAGGTGGCAGAGGCCAGGATTTCCCCGTTTGTGGCACCTCAGCCGCAACATACAGAACAGCTTCTGGCCGAGATGATAGCCGTGAACACCACCGCCAACCTCGACCTCTCCGACCCTGCCCACCCGAAGGCTATCGGCAACCCCACCGAGGGTGCCCTCCTGCTGTGGCTCCATGCCCAAGGCATCGACTATCAGAAGATTCGCGAGCGGGCAACCATCATCGACCGCCTTCCCTTCTCCACGGAGAACAAATACATGGCCACCGTAGTACAGTCGGACATCCTCCATCATCGCGTGCTCTATGTCAAAGGTGCCCCTGAAATACTAATGGGCTTCTCATCCATCGACGAAAAAGAGCGCAAGGCCCTTGAAGAAGCCCTCCTCTCCTATCAGCAAAAGGCCATGCGCACCCTCGCCCTGGCCTACCTGGAGCTTGACGACACCACACCTCTCCCCTCCCTAGGTAGGGAGGGGTTGGGGGAGGGTCTGAAGGGGCTGAGTCTCCACTTCGTCGGCATCTTCGCCATCTCCGACCCCGTCCGCCAAGAAGTCCCCGCCGCTATCAACGACTGCATCGGCGCAGGCATACAAGTGAAAATCGTCACTGGCGACACCCCTGGCACAGCGAAAGAGATAGGCCGGCAAATTGGTCTCTGGACCGATACTGACACCGACAGCAACATCATGACTGGAGTGGAATTTGCCGCCATGACTGACGAGGAGCTGCAACAGCGCATTCCCGGAATGAAAATCCTCGCCCGAGCCCGTCCCAACGACAAGGAGCGCCTCGTGCGTATGCTCAAGGCACAGGGACAGGTGGTGGCCGTTACCGGCGACGGCACCAACGACGCCCCCGCCCTCAATGCCGCCGACGTGGGGCTCTCTATGGGCGACGGAACGGCAGTAGCCAAGGAGTCCAGCGACATGACCATACAGGACAACTCCTTCTCGACCATCGCCAATGCCGTGATGTGGGGACGCTCGCTCTACAAGAACATCCAGCGCTTCGTCATGTTCCAGATGACCATCAACGTCGTGGCCTGTCTCATCGTACTCATCGGGGCCTTCCTAGGCACGGAGTCACCACTCACGGTGACGCAGATGCTTTGGGTAAACCTTATCATGGACACCTTCGCAGCCATCGCCCTCGCATCGTTGCCTCCAACGCGGAAGGTGATGCTCGACAAGCCCCGACGTGACACCGACCCCATCATCACCCGCCCCATGGCCTGGAACATCGTCGGCGTGGGAGGATTCTTCACCCTCCTGCTGCTCGCCCTCCTGCTCTACATGCAGCACTACGACATATCCGGCACATTGCTCCCCTCCTGTGAGGGCAGGGTGCAGGCAGGGGGAGGTCTAAGCCCCTACGAGCTGAGCCTCTTCTTCACCATCTTTGTCATGCTGCAGTTCTGGAACATGTTCAACGCCAAGGCCTTCATGACAGACCGCTCGGCCTTCTCCCATCTTACGGAGTGCCGGGGCTTTATGTGCATAGCCATTGTCATCTTCGTGGGACAAATCCTCATCGTGGAGCTGGGCGGACAGATGTTCAACGTCACACACCTCCACCCAGTCCACTGGCTCATCATCATCGCCTCCACCTCGCTGGTGCTCTGGGTGGGCGAAGTCATCCGAAAAATCCTTAGGAAACCTGCATCTGCCTGAGCAGCTCCTGCTGACGAGGGCTAAGCGAGGTGGGCAGCTTCACATTATAGGTGATAATCAGGTCGCTGCCCCCCTGACCTTTGCCACGCAGCCGCACCTTCGAGCCAGGCTGTGTGCCCGCCTTCACCTTCAGTCGCAGTTTCTGCGTGCCCGTGCTCACCAGAATGTCACCGCCAAGGAGGGCGGTATACATGTCGATGTCTACACTGGCCTGGGTATCCATCGACGAGCGACCGCCAAAGGGACTGCCACCACCGCCGAAGCCACCGCTGCCACCCGTGAAGGAAAAGCCGCCGCCACCACGACCGCCGCCAAAGAGGTTCTCGAAGAACGAGCTGAAACCACCACCCTTGAACGACGAGAAGTCGAAGCCCTCGAAGGGCGAGCCACCGGCGGCACCACCGGTACCACCACCTCCGCCAAAGGCCGAGGCCTCCTTCCACTGCTCACCATACTGGTCGTACTTCGCACGCTTCTCAGGGTCACCAATCACGTCGTAGGCCTCGTTCAGGGCTTGGAACTTCGCCTTCGCCTTCGGGTCGTCGGGGTGAAGGTCGGGGTGAAACTGCTTGGCACGCTTCAAGTATGCTTTCTTCACGTCTTTCTGGGCTATCGACTTGTCAACACCCAGAATCTTGTAATAATCTATAAATGCCATACTTCAAATCTCCTTTCTTACCCTTTTAACAGCAAAAAACATGCCAATTATTTAAAACGGATAAGAAACTCTGTATAATCTAAGAACTGCGAGGTATGCATGTAGTTACCCCTGAAGTTCGTCATCCCTACGAAGGGCTTCTCGTTATCCACACGTTCATAAATCAGCTATGCTGCCGTATGCTCATGCACAGCGTAGTGCATCTTGTTCTGCACAGTAGCAAAAAACAGCTTTGTCATCTTGGCCCGTGGATCATAGTCCGTTGAGGTGGCATAAATATCCGTCACCTGTTGGTAGAAGTTCCGCTCACTGCTCCGTATGTCACGGATGCACTGCAACAATTCGCGGAAATAACGATTTCCTCCCTGCTTCAACCGCTCATCATCCATTGCGAAACCCTTCTGTATGTACTCATGCAGCCGCAGTGTAGCCCATCGGCGGAACCTAACAGCGATGGGCGACTGCACGCGGTAGCCCAAGGCGATAATCACGTCAAGATTGTAGTGCAAAACTTGATAGTTCTTCCCGTCTGCAGCAGTTGTTCGGAATTTCCGAACAACTGCATCTTGCTCCAGTTCTTTATCAGCAAAGATGTTCGTAAGATGCTCACTGATGTTCGATTTACTCGATTGATAAATCTCGGCCAACTGTGCCTGTGTCAGCCACATATCCTCATCGGCAAAGCGTACATTCACGCTCACCCTTCCATTCTCATCCTTATAGAAAATCAATTTATTCTCTTGGTCCATATCTTTATAACGTTTTTATTCATTACAATTATCTGTTCTCTATAAGAATATACCACAGTGATACTTGTAAATGACAAAATCATCTATATTCTCATATTTCTTCACACGTCCATTCTTTAGCGTCATCTTTACATGTTCCCGTATCAGCCCCTTCCAGTCATTCCAGTAGCAACAGAGCACATGGGCTATGACAGAATCCTCAGTCTGATGCTCAAGAGATACTGATGGCCATATAATGGGGCATGCGATCAAGTCTGTAAGGTCATAATCCTTTAAGGCATCGATTTCATATAAGTCATATTCTTCAAAGATAAACTTTCGCTTCATGTATTCACCGTGCCAATAGGTGGGCATTACATAGGGTGATGTCTTCAGCAAATATAATTGCCACACTCCCTTTTCTGACATTTCCACACGAATATATCGAAGTAATGCTTCCTCATTTGTTTCACTTTCCCAGTAGAGCCTAAATCTTGTATGGTCTCCCATGCCACCCATTTTCGGATAAAAGGTTCCGACATGATAAGGCTTTGTTGGTACCAGTGAATATAGTTGGGATTCATCTAAACTTAATTTATTGAGTTTGCTTAGCAAATCATAAAGGTTGTCCTCAATGTATCCTTCAACATGAGCAGAAAGCCAACAATGATAGTCCATTCCCATCTCGGACAAAGCATTTCCGCCTTTTCTTATAAAAAGCGGCTCTTCACTTTGTCTGATTTCAATGTTGCTTTCCTTCAGAGCTATTTCACCATACTCCCCTAACTTGAGAGTTTGCTTTGGTTGGCCTTCTATGTCATAGAAGTTCTTCCTCTTGGCTGGCTGGGTGGTTTCTTTCTCGCCGGGGAAATGCCAAACGAGGTTAAAACCATAAGCTAGAATCTTCTGTTTCAATTTAAGAGCCTCCCTATTTGCTCTTTTTATACTCCCCTGTGAGAATAATAAGTCAACGAAATCATCAACTTTCTTTTCAATCTTCATGGGTAAGTCGTCTGAGGGCTTGTCAAATTCAATGCTTGGTATTATCATTGAATCAAAGTCTACTATGTCAACAGCAAATCTTCCATGCAAATAATCTTTGTCGCAAACCCTGACTATCACTGAAGCCCTCGCATCTATTAGCTTTGCAAATCTTTCTATGAGCAAGCATCCAAAGCAAAGGTTCTTGCGTTTTTCCTCTTCAAGGAAGCAGGAAAGGTTCTGTTGATTTTTGTTTGACCCATATAGCGGTACGATTGGATAGAATTCATGACTATCAACGTTAGTGGCAACTCCAAATACTATTTCTTCCCCGATACTAACATATTGAGCAACTACGCCACATTGTTTTGCCAAAATATCTACAATAATTCCTAACCGTTTGTGAACAGAATCGAAAAACTTGCCGTTGGTTTTGATACTTACCACAGAATCATAGCAAAGATTATTGTCCAAATAATCTTCTGTGACATAATGTTCATACTTTTTGAGTTTCCTGTATTCCGGATTCTCATAGCGCTTTTGCGCTTTCAATTGAATGGCCTTTTTCATTTGGACTTTTGGTTTCATAAAAACAGATCTTTAACCAACAACATTCTCGTCATTATGATTGTCTTTATTATTTTGCACGGTCTATCCATTAACATATTCATCAAATCGACTACTTACATCTATCATCCAATCCGGCAAATTCTTTATCGTACATTTCCACAGAAGCGCATCCTTTGGAATAACCACCTTGAAATTGGTGTTATAGAAGCTGTCACTTACTTCTTCTGGAAACGTAAACGCCAACGGACTAATATACTCCATGCCGTATGGCAAATAGACTTCCTGGATATTCGGACAGTCACGAAAAGCAAAGTCCTCTATACTAATCACCGTATCAGGAATACGAACAATCCTCAGGTTCTCGCATCCAGCAAAAGCGCCCTCTCCAATATAGCGCACCCCTCTTTGCATCCCATTCAAAGACGAGATGCTCTTGTCCACCGACAGTACCGTTGCCATGTCTGCGCTGTAGGTGAATCCGTTGATGGTTATAGTGTCAGAAATTGAAAAGTTCGTTCTCATTGTATTATTTTTGTCTTTCCATTCCGAACTGGAAAAATGCCATTGATTTTCTTCCCGAAAGTCAAAGACTTTCCACTTTTCTTGTTTTCGTAGTTCTTCAGTAGGGTTGCTACTGGGGTGTTATGTTTTCTTGGTTTAAGTCCATTTGAAAGTGTCATTAATGTAATTCCTAATTAAAGTCTGATATGCGTCGATAGCTTTTTTATTCTTCAAAAAACTTTTCATATTTAACAAGCAAACAATTTAAATCTTTGGAATCAATCCTTACTTTTATTGCTTTATAATTCTTCAAATATTTGTTTATTCCCTCAATATATTCATTGTTATTGAATAACGCATCTTCTACAGCATCTATTCCCACATTAATAGATAGAATACCAGTATTTGCATTTGTAGTAGCAACATATTCCATAATTGCATTTGCAATCTTTTCACAATTCGATTCTATTGTATCAAAAACTACAATAACTTGCTCGCGTGGATGTGGTTCAGTATTGACGCTGTGATAGGGTACAGGTTTCTTTTTTTCAAACATAATAGCGGCATCCCTTGGGTCAACATTATCTAAAATAACAGCCTTACAACTTTTCAAAACCACAGTTTTTCCTAAAGAGTTTGGATAATCCTTTTTGTTCTCTTCCAAATCAAGCATTGCAAGATATATGATTGAAAAGAATGCGGCACATTGTATGTTGTCATGCCAATATTTTCCAAATGTACATAGAAAATCCTTGTTTAGTATGTTAGAATCGTATTCTTGTCCTACCTTATCATGTAATTCCTTTAAATCATTATATAGCTGATGTCTTTGACTATCATTTATTTTACACACTATACTGTATAATACATCCAAATAATAGTATTTACCTGCATTACACTTTCTTACCTTAGACTCAATTTTACTTTTTACTTGGGGCTTGTTCTTAATTAGCTCCTTGTCTTTTTGTGTATAAGCATATTCTATATACCTATGGAGGATTCCGTTCTCTCTTTCATAGAAGATACGAGTTCCATCTGAAAATTTTATTTCTTTCTGAACCATAATATGTATTATTATAGACCTTTTTCCATTTTTTCAGTGTACGCAAACTACCCCTATATAACCATGAAAAATTCAGTTGATAGACTTTCGTGCGAAAAATATACCATACTTCTGCTCTCATTATTTAGTTTCATTTAACATGTAATCATCAAGTCCATCAACACTATTTAATTCTTTTTTCGGTAGCGTTTCTTTAGTCCACATTGCCATATGTCGTATAGTATTTACTTCAATAAATTCAACACCGTCTCAGGTGTCACCACCAGTTTCGTAACTGCACACAATCCTGTCCCCATGTCTTTCACACTCGTTTCTATTGCCTTTTTACTATGAAGAACAGATAAAAGCAGGGCTATTCCAGGTTCCGTAAAAGCATATGGAAAGGTGGGGTTAAACTTCAAGGAGCGGAGGTTATCACAATTTGTGACAACCTCATCGCGTTCTGCTTCTGTCAGTTGAAAACGAAAATTATTCGGAAAACGGGCAATATTACGTTTTACTTGCTGGTTTAGTTGGCTCGTTGTCACGCTATATACACGTGCTAAGTCACGATCTATCATTAGCTGAACACCCCTGATGGTAACAATCATCTTTTCTATATCAGATTGGCTGAATGTCGGTTCGTTCACTGCAAACTGGTCGCAATTTGCGACCGGTTCTAATAACTGGTCACGATTTGTGACCGCTTTATTGTTCTCCTCTATTATCTGTTTCTTCTTTGCCATTGATTTCGAGTTCTCATAATATCTTTGTGCCACTTCCTTACTTGTATTTTCACGCTGGATTTGTTCTTTTTTCCATTGTGCCATACGCCTAAACTTTTTCAATAATTTAGTTTGGAATTAGACGAGCTAGATTCCCTACAAAGGGTATTGTTTTATGAATGAGAGACCTTGAAGTTTTCTTCTGTTGTCTTGATGGCTTTATTTTTCAGCCATGCCCTCTCATTTTAGTAAAATTCTATCATTCTAGTGTTTTGTGTGCAAATTTAGTGAATTATTCGTAAAGCAACAAATTAATTGGCATTTATGTTGCGTGATTAGTTCAAATACCTGAACTTTGCTGAAAAATCGGCAAAATTACCCAGTCTCGGCAAAAAAAGAAGCATGTTTTTTTGTTTTGCTCTCAACTTTTAGTAACTTTGCAGCCAGATTATTAAGTGATAAGTGATAAGTAATAAGTATTAAGTATTGTGAGACAGGCAATGATTTTCGCGGCGGGCCTGGGCACGCGACTACGACCCCTCACCGACACGATGCCCAAGGCTCTTGTGCCCGTGGGCGGAAAGCCCTTGTTGGCACACGTCATAGAACGGCTTCAGGCGGCGGGCTACGAGCGGCTGGTCATCAACGTCCACCATTTCGCCGACCAGATAGAGCAGTACCTACGCGCCCACCAGAACTTCGGCCTCGACATCGCTATCAGCGACGAGCGCGAACAGCTCCTTGACACCGGCGGCGGGTTGAAGAAGGCCGCGCCGCTTTTCGACCCCGACGAGCCCATCCTCATACACAACGTGGACATCCTCGATAATGTGGACTACGAATGGCTGCGCCGCCAGCATCTGCCAGAAGAGGATGCCGTGCTGCTGGTCAGCCGCCGCAAGACCAAGCGCTACCTGCTCTTCGACAACGCCATGCGCCTCATGGGCTGGACGAACATCGAGACGGGAGAGGTACGCTCACCCTTCCCCTGGCTCCGTGAAGCCGACATCACCATCGACGACGAGCAAAAGGTCCATGCGCAGCTCAATTCTCAATTCTCAACTCTCAATTCTCAATTATTGTTCGCCTTCGCCTTCAGCGGCATCCACTCCTTCTCTCCCAACCTGTTCAGGCTTATGAATCGCTTCCCCGACCGTTTCCCCATCATAGACTTCTACCTCTCCGTCTGCCACCGCTCCCGCATCGTGGGCTGTATAAAAGATGACCTCCAGGTGCTTGACGTGGGCAAGCTCGACACCCTGCAACAGGCCGATACCTTCCTCAAATAGTAACGTCCCTTTCACTCCCCCTTCACTCCCCTTTCACTCCCCTTTCACTCCCCTAAACTAAAAAATATGCAGAAAATCATCATCCTCGACTTCGGTTCGCAGACCACCCAGCTCATCGGTCGCCGCGTGCGAGAGCTGGACACCTTCTGCGAAATCCTGCCCTACAACAAGTTTTCGACCGTTGAGCAGGATTTGCAATCCGGCGACATCATCGGCGTCATCCTCTCCGGTTCTCCCTATAGCGTCCACGACCCCGAGGCCTTCCAGGTAGACCTCTCACAGTTCGTGGGACGAGTGCCCGTGCTGGGCATCTGCTACGGTGCGCAGTTCATCAGCCACACCCTGGGCGGTCGTGTGGAAAAGGCCGACAGCCGCGAGTATGGCCGTGCACATCTGGAGACCATCGACCTCGACAGCCCCCTCTTCCGTGGCTTCGAGAAAGGCTCACAGGTGTGGATGAGCCACGGCGACACCATCACCGCCATCCCCGACGGCTTCAAGTGTATCGCCTCCACCAAGGACGTGAAGTACGCAGCCTTTGCAAGCAATTCGTCAAATTCGTTGAGCAACCATTCGGGTAATTCGTGTGATTCGTCAAATTCGTGGTCAAAAGAGATTTTCGCCGTCCAGTTCCACCCCGAGGTCTATCATACCGCCCAAGGCAAGCAGCTTCTGAAGAACTTCGTGGTCGACATCTGCGGCTCGCACCAGGAGTGGAGTGCCGCCTCGTTCGTCGACACCACCGTGAAGGAGCTGAAGGAACAATTAGGCGATGACCGCGTCATCCTCGGCCTCTCCGGTGGCGTGGACTCCTCCGTGGCTGCCGTGCTCCTCAACCGCGCCATCGGCGACCGTCTCGCCTGTATCTTCGTAGACCACGGTATGCTGCGCAAGAACGAGTTCCGCCAGGTCATGGACGACTACCGTGGTCTCGGCCTCAACGTCATCGGCGTGGATGCCTCGGAAAAGTTCTTCGCCGACCTCGCCGGCATCACCGACCCTGAGCAGAAGCGCAAAATCATAGGCCGCGACTTCATCGAGGTGTTTAACGCCGAGGCTCAAAAACTGGTAAACTGTGAATCGACTGGCGAAGAAACGCGTAGCCAAATCGGACTCGGCTCTGCCGCTTGCGAAGAAACGCGCAGCCAAACCGTAAATCGTAAATTGTCAAATAGTAAATATCGTTGGCTTGCCCAAGGCACCATTTACCCCGACCGCATCGAAAGCCTCAACATCACGGGAAAGGTCATCAAGAGCCACCACAACGTCGGCGGACTGCCCAAGGAGATGAACCTACAGCTCTGCGAACCCCTGAAGTGGCTCTTCAAGGACGAGGTGCGCCGCGTTGGCCGTCAACTCGGCATGCCCGAACACCTCATCACCCGCCATCCCTTCCCTGGCCCGGGCCTTGCCGTCCGCATCCTCGGCGACATCACCCCCGAGAAGGTTCGCATCCTACAGGATGCCGATGACATCTACATCCGTGGCCTCCGCGAGTATGTCGATACCGATGGTGAGACATTATATAATAAGGTGTGGCAGGCTGGCGTCATCCTCCTCTCAACCGTCCGCAGCGTCGGTGTCATGGGCGATGAGCGCACCTACGAGCATCCCGTAGCCCTCCGTGCCGTCACCAGCACCGATGCCATGACTGCCGACTGGGCACATCTTCCCTACGACTTCATGGCCCGCGTCTCCAACGAAATCATTAACAAGGTGCGTGGTGTCAACCGCGTCTGTTACGATATCTCCTCAAAGCCACCAGCAACGATAGAATGGGAATAGACCATGAGACTACCTTTTCATATCATAGAAATGCTAAAGCGCAAGTCGGGTGCCGACTTGCGCTTGCCTTCTGACTGCGAGCTGCTGTCGCTCGACATTGAGGGCAAGACAGGAGTGCGTATTGGTGCTACTACGCTTAAACGCTTAACAGGCTTTGCCGACGATGAGCGCAACCCTCACGTCACCACGCTTGACGTCATCGCCCGCTATCTGGGCTATGCCCACTGGAACGAACTCAAGGAGATTGAGGACAAGGGGAACTCCGACTTTGACGCCTCCGACGGAGAAGTACGCTCGGCGGATCTTACGCCCGAAGCGGAGGTCGAGATAGAATATCTGCCCGACCGCAGGGTTCTGTTCCGTTATCTGGGTAACAACCGCTACCGCGTGACGGAAAGCGTGAACAGTAAGCTGAAGGTTGGCGACATGGTGGAAATCCTCAGCTTCGTGCTCCACCACCCCCTACTGGTACTCCAAGTATGGCGTAATGGCGAACAGTTAGGACAGTTTACCGCTGGCCGGGTGTCGGGTCTCTCGTCCATCAGGAAACAGTAGCAATCTTCAATCTTCAATCAACAAAGTGGAAACGTCACAGTTCACAAACAGCCAGTCAATCTACGAATCGGTTGAACAGTTAGTTTCATCTGGTGCCACCTGTGATGCTTTCCGTGTAAAACTCTACGGCAAGCTGCACTTCCTAAAGCGGCTGAAGCCAGAGTTTTCCGGCGACATACGCTACCGCGAGGCACTGCGCAAAGAGTTCGAGACGGGCTACAGGTTGGAGCATCCCAATCTGGTACGCTACATCTCGTTTGAGAATGACTGCAGTACCATACTCATGGAGTATATCGACGGCGAGACACTCACCCAACGCCTCTCCACCAATCCCAACTATTTCAAGAACCGCAGCCACACAGATAGATTCATCCGCCAACTCCTCGATGTCATGAGCTATCTACACAGCCATCAGGTGCTCCACCTCGACCTGAAGCCCGACAACATCATGCTCACCCGCATCGGCGACCAGGTGAAGCTCATCGACCTCGGCTTCTGCTACACCGACACCTTCCCCGACACCACAGGCCACACCGCTACCTTTGCCGCCCCCGAACAAATCTCAAACCTCAAATCTCAATTATCAATTCAAGCCGACATCTACACCATCGGCAAGATTCTTGAACTGTTGCCCAATCACCATATATATAATAAGGTGATAGCCCGATGCACTGACGCCAATCCCGAAGACCGTTTTTCGTCGGTGGAAGAGATAAGAAAAAGCATCTTTGTCCGTCGACACACCTACGCCATTCTCATCATGGCAGCATCACTTGTCATTGCTGCCTGTGTCGCTTTCTTCTTCTACCAGCAGTCACACGTCACGCCCACCCCATCAGCCCCCGAACAGCCGACAAGCCTTAAATCTCAATCCTCCGCTCGGCCGAAGGACGCTTGCGCAGCAAGAAATCCCAATCCTCAATCCCCAAAGGCTTTGCCGCCAGAGCCGAAAGACAGCCGGGCAACGATGAAGAAAGAACTGGAAAAACAGATGGACACAGCCTACAAGGCCACCATCTTCACTTTCTGCGACTCCATATTCCCCTCGTCGATCACGGGCGAGTTCTGGGCAAAACAGTCCACGGAGTTCCACAACCGTTCAGTGACAATCGGCGACCGACTGGTAAATGATTTCCCCGACATCCCGGAGACTGTCATCCGTAATGAAACCGAAGCCATCTTCCAACAACTGACAAGCTACGTGTTCAACAAGATGCGGGAGAACGGCGAGAGGCAACAGCAACAAACCGACATCGAAGAATGAAATAATGTGAAATGGAAGAAATGGTCACCCCGTTCCTTCCATTTTTCGTCTTTGTTTAGTACCTTTGCCTTCAATTATGGTATTAACCTCAAAACATAAGAATTTATGAAGCGAAAACTTTTATTATTGGCTTTTTGCGGTATGATGTGTACTGCAATGGCAGATTGGACTTATGGCACAGCCAGCTTTAAAGGTAGTCAACCCTCCTCAAGTATGAGCGTTGGAGGCGTGATGATTTGGTACAGCGGTTCCCTTTCCCAAACAGGAAACGAAGGCGGAGCGCAGATATGGGAGGGCACAGGAGACATCTGTGTGGTATTTCCCAAGAACTATAACGGATCCCAAATGCGCTTCCTTTCAAAAAATGGCACCGTCCAAATTCAGACATTGCAATAAAAAATGTGAAAAAGCTGCCCACAATGAACGTTGTTTGCTAAACTTTTCCTATATTTGCAACGTCGTAGGAAAACTGCGGCGAACATAGTAGGAAGCGTATAGCTTTCATCTGTACCGAAAAGTCTGGTAAACTTCAAAGTACAACAGATGATTGTGAGCACGTTCCCTCCTTGGCAGGAATAATCCTGGTTGTGGCCATCTTTGGCTCACATCTTGTATATCCTCCAAGGGTGTGGGCTGTTTCAATATCTTTGTACAGGTTTTACCAGAGCCTTCGGTAGGATAACGAAAGGCTCACACTTCTGCATATTCGGAAATGGACTCTGTAAACTATAAAACATAATTCAACATGGAATTAGAAATTCGTAATTTGAGCATGGCACAAAAAATTGGGCTTTGGCTTGCTCTCGTATGGGTTGTATTTTGTCTTTTAGGCGCATTTGGCAATAGTTGGTATCTTGTGGTCTTTGTCTGTTTGGCCTTACTTGCAGCTATTGTCTGTCTATTTAAAAAGATTTTGGACGCAAAATATGCTTGGACAATTTTCGCTGTTTCACTAATCCTTCCTTTTGTGTCCATTGGCATTATGGCTGACTCAGAGGATGAAGAGTCAAAGGAGAACGTGGAGAAGACAGAGAGTACAAAAGAGACTATCAAGTTTGAAAAAGCCGAGGAATCATCCAAGGAGGAAACAAAAAAAGAAGAAAAGAAGCAAGAACCGCAGTTGTCACCAAAGGAGCAAGATGTTGCAAATGCGGGCTACAAAAAAGGCACGATGTTTGGCATGGCAGGGGCAAGTAATGAAGAGTTTTCC
>Ga0310696_10006865_pt1 | contig 13442 bp, 14 predicted proteins | sample AusTroGonzalo_MG_4_FD_203885 | JGI IMG/M metagenome (GOLD analysis project Ga0310696, IMG submission 203885) | Bovine rumen microbial communities from tropical cattle in Woodstock, Queensland, Australia - Gonzalo_02 (v2) (version 2) | ecosystem: Host-associated > Mammals > Digestive system >... | reverse complement strand
TTGGTAGACCATCTCACGGATCTCCGGCAGGCGCTCTTCGATACGGGGATCCAGATCTTCCTTGGGAATACCGGCTCCCTTGATCAGCAGGTCGCCGCCACCGCTCGCGCGGTAGGAGGTCATCGCCACCCGGTACCAGGCATCCGGATCGAAAGCGGAGCCGTCGGCCAGGGAGCGGATCTGAATGCGTTTGCCCTTCGGCTGGGTCACATCCACCGTATACACCAGTCCGGCCGCAGAATCGAAGTTGTAACTGCGGTTCACGAACGACCAGCGGTTCGCGCTGCTTCGCGCATCCGGTGTGTTCACAATCCGCAGCACGTGCTCGCCCGGGGTCTGGATCCATCCATCATAGGAATACTCCAGGTAGTCCCGGATCTCGGAGCCCTTGAGCCGCATCACCACCAGCTGGTTCTCGTAGGGGTAGATCGTGAACATATCATTATAGATCAGTTCGCCGGCATGTACCGTGCCGTTGTACGTCAGCGGTGCTGCAAAAGAAATCTGTGCCCCGGGGGCTCCCAGCTGCACCGTATGGACCAGGTTGATGTAGTCGCTCATGCCCCGGTAGGCATCCCGCGTGTAGAGATCCACCGTCAGCTCGCCGACCGGCTGCATCGTGAAATCACGCACCTTCTCGAAAGCCGGCCGGAAATGCGCCTTCATTTTCTCATCCACCCGCGACTTGTCCATCCGGACCGTCTCCGCACGGACCTGCTTGACGCGCTGTCCGTCCTGTTTGCCAAGGCAGATGACCGCGTGGCCGACATTGCCGGCCCGGGCGCCGCCGTTGATCAGCCAGATCCCGTTCCGCTCCTCGATATACGGACGATGGTCGTGGGAGCAAACCAGCACGTCCACGCCCCGCAGATCCGGCAGCAGATCCAGACCCTGGCTCTCCAGGCTGGATCCGTCGCCTTCGCCCGTCCCGGAATGCGTGAGCAGCACCACGACATCGGGCTTCTCCTTCTCCACAACACGGTCCACCCACTCCTGTGCCAAGGGGATCAGGGATTGGAATTCGATGCCGCTCCAGATCGGTTCGGCCAGCCAGGCTTTCATGTTGGGGTTGGTGAAGCCGATCACGGCCACCTTCATCCCGCCACGGCGGAAGATCTTGTAGGGGCAGAAATAAGGTTCCCCGTTATCGACGCGGATGGCATTGGCCGCCATGAAAGGGATTCCGTGCGCCTCGAGCTCATCCCGGACCCGGTCATACACCGGATGGCCAGCCTCGATGTCGTGGTTGCCCACGGCGACGGCGTCATATTTCATATAGGCGATCAGCTGCGAGAAGAGGTGCTCTCCCAGCGTGTCTACATAACTATAATAATAAGGTGCATTGTCACCCTGCAGGCAGTCGCCGGCATCCAGCAGCAGGACATTCTTCGCCCCCACCGCCGCACGGACGCTGTCGACGTACGCATTCACGGACATCAGGCTGGTCTTGGTGCCTTCCCCGTCGACATAGGGGTCGTCAAACCAGGATCCGTGGACATCGCCCGTCGTGATGATATGCAGGGTCCGCTCTCCGGAAGAGCAGGACATAAAAAGTGGCAGAAAAGCAATAGCTGCGGCTATTAGATAGTGTCTCATAATGCGAATTTACAAAAACTGCAAAAAAAAAGAAAAAATATTTGGAAGTTTGAAAAATTGTCGTACCTTTGCGGTGTACTATTAAACTAATACACGCAAAGACAATGATACAAATCAAGAACTTAGCTTTCAGCTACGGCAAACAAGAGGTCCTTCGCAACATCTCGATGGATCTTGAACCCGGCAAGATCTACGGTCTGCTGGGTGAGAACGGTGTCGGCAAAACCACGCTGCTGACGCTCCTCTGCGGCCTCAAGAAAACGCAGGCCGGTACCATCTCCAACGACGGACGCGATCCCTACAAGCGCAGTCCCCTCCTCCTGCAGGAACAGTACTACCTCCCGGACGAGGTGGCCCCCGTCAACGACCGGGCCCATGGCTGGGCCAAGGCCAGCGGCAAATTCTGGCCCCGCTTCAGCCTGCAGTCCTTCGAAAGCATCCTCCAGGAGTTCGAAGTGGACCCGCAACAGAAGATGAATGCGATGTCCGCCGGCCAGCTCAAGAAGACCTACATCGCCCTGGCCCTCGCCTGCGGCGCGAAGTATCTCTACCTGGACGAGCCGACCAACGGCCTGGACATCCCTTCCAAGGCTCAGTTCCGCTCTGCCCTGATGAAGTACACGGCCGAAGACAGCACCATCGTGATCTCCACCCACCAGGTGCGCGATCTGGAGAACATCATTGATCCGATCATCATCCTGGACCGTCAGGATGTCCTCCTCAACGCCAGCATCGAGGAAATCGCCGACAAACTCTTCTTCGACTACGGCACCACCCTGCACCCCGAAGCCCTGTATTCCGAGCAGCTCCCGGGCGGCTTCATCCAGGTGCTCCCCAACACGGAGAAGGCGGACAGCAAGGTGAACATCGAAGCCCTCTTCAACACCGTCCACAAACACAAAGAACTCATCAAATCCCTTTTCAGCCATGAATAACGTATTTGATATCAAACGCTTCTGCAACTACTTCCTGTACGACCTGCGCCGCGCCCGGAACAACTACGGTCTCAGCCTGCTGATTACGGGCACGTTGTTCATCTCCATATTCGTCATCTTCGAGCTGTTCTCCCTGATCTTCACGCAGGAAATCCAGCCGCTCCCCGATGCGATTAAATATTTGTCTCTTTTCGTCGCCCTCTGCATCGTCATCATCGGCTCGGGTACCAAGCTCTATGGCTCCCTGACTGAGAAGCGGGCGGGGTCCGATTACCTGATGCTCCCGGCCTCCACCCTGGAGAAGTGGCTCTCGATGGCCCTTGTCGTCTGCATCGTCCTGCCGGTCGTCCTGCTCATACTCCAGCTGGCCAGCGACGCGCTGATGAGTTTCTTCTTCCCGAACACTTACGGCGAGCGCGTCCTTGCCCTCATACCCCTCCAGGAGATGAAGGATGCGATGGCCGAAGAGGGGCTCCATATCAACTTCGAGGCTTCCCTGTTCTTCAATTGGTGCATCAACGTGCTGACCTTCACCCTGGGCGCCGTCTGCTTCAAGAAGAGCAAGGTCGCCAAGACGCTGCTCTGCATCTTCGCCCTCAGCATCGTGCTCTCCACGCTCCTGGCCATTATCCTCGGCACGGACCACATCTATGTGAACAGCCTTGAGATGTTCGACAGCCCTGCCGCCGCCGTACGCGCTATCAACTGGGTCGCCAACATCGTATACTTCGTCTTCACCGGTGGACTGCTGGGCGGACTTTACTACCGCCTCCGGACCCTCAAGCATTAGTATTATGGAATTCGACGCCAACAAACCCATCTACATCCAGATTGCAGACAATCTCTGCGACCGGATCCTGTCCGGGGAATTCAAACCCGGAGACCGCATCCCCTCCGTCCGTGAGTGGGGCGCCAAGATCGGGGTAAACCCTAACACCGTGGCGCGCTCCTACGAAATCCTCACCGACCGGAAAGTCATCTACAACCAGCGCGGCATCGGCTTCTTCGTCGCCGGCGACGCCCTCGACACCATCCGCAGTTCCGAGCGCCGCAAATTCATCGAAGAAGAGCTGCCGCTCTTCCGGGACCGCGCCGCCCTGCTCGGCATCAACCTCCAAGAATACTTTAGCTAACCAGTAGAAAATGAAAAAGATACTTACCATCGCCCTGGCAGCCGCCTCGCTGCTCACCCTCACCTCCTGCCGCTTCGTCACCATCAGCGACGAACTCAAAGAGGAGCTCAAAGACAACGTCATCTGGAACAACGGAGGATCCGAAAAAATCACCGCCAGCGACAACTACATCACGCGGAACGAAGTGACCGGCGAATTCCATTCCCTCACCTGCAACCTCCCCGGCGACGTTATCTATACGCCCGGTGACTGCGCCGCCAGCATCAACGCTCCCGACAATGTCCTGGACCACGTGACCGTCACCAACGAAGGCGGCACCCTGGTCATCAAGTCCAACGTCAACAGTATCCGCAACCTCAAGAAGATCACCATCAACATCTCCAGCCCGGTGATGGAAGAACTGCTCTTCAACGGAGCCGTGGATTTCAAGGCCCCCGAGGGCATCACCGCCCTGGACTTCCGCGCCACGGTCAACGGAGCCGGTGATATGGACATCGACGGCCTGAAAGCCGGGAAGGCCCTGCTTACCGTCAACGGAGCCGGCGATGCCACCCTCAACGACATCGACTGCGATGCGATCACCGTGGCCATCAACGGTGCGGGCGACGCCTCCCTCTCCGGCAAAGCCGGCAGCGCGGACCTGACCATCAGCGGCGCCGGCGACATTGACGCCCGGTCCCTCGACTGCACCGACATCAACACCAAGGTGCGCGGCGTCGGCAGCATCAAACGACCCAAATAAACCTTATTCAGGATTGGCTTCCAGCCGCACGACGCGGGTGGTTCCCCTCTGCTCTTCCGTTATGGAGGAGCAGAGGCCTTGTAATAGCATCAGAGAGATTTCGTCCGTGCCTTCGCGGCCGACAATCTGGCCGGAGAACTGCTCCTGTTCCATCTCGACCGACACGTCTTTCGACATCTCCGGACAGTAGATACAGACGTGGATGGGGCCGGTGAACGGCATCATCTTGGTCAGCATCTCCTCGACGATCAGTTCGAGCTGGACATAACGGCGGTCCAGGGAATTGCGCTGGCAGAACCACTCGATCTCCGCATTGAGCTTGTACAGGTCGTAGTCCGGCGTCGCGATTTCGAAGACCAGGCGGCGAAGATTATTGACATATACCTTGGTGAGGTCGTTCTTCGGATGATCGAACACTTCTTCCGGCGTCCCCTCTTCCACGATGACCCCGTGGTGTAAGAAAAGCACTCGGGTGCTGATGTCCCGCGCGAAACGGAGCTGGTGGGTCACCACCAACATCGTCCGGCCCTGACGGGCCAGTTCGCGCATTACGCTCAGAACCTCCGTCTGCATCTTGGGGTCCAGCGCCGACGTGGCTTCATCGAACAGGATAACTTCCGGCTCCATCGCCAGGCAACGCGCGATCTCCACACGCTGCTTCTCGCCGCCGGACAGCGCGTCCGGCATCACGTGGAGTTTCGCCGCCAGGCCCACCATACGCAGCATGCGAACGGCCTGTTCTTCCGCCTCGGCGCGGGGCAGATTGCGGATCTTGAGCAGCCCAAGCATCACATTGTCCAACACGTCCAGATGGCGGAAAATGTTGAGCTCCTGGAAAACCATGCCCACTTTGCAGCGCAAGGCCGGCAGCCTTTCCGGATCGGCGAAGATGTCTTCTCCCCGATACAGGACACGTCCGGAGTCCGGTTTCACCAGGCCGTTCAGGCAGCGCACGAAGGTGCTCTTGCCGCAGCCCGACGGACCGATCAGCGCCACGATCTCGCCTTCACGGACCTCACAGTCGATCCCCTTCAGCACGACGTTGTCGCCAAAACGCTTGTGCAGACCTTCTATTTGGAGGATGGGTGTCTTCATTTCTTCAGCAGATAGTCTCCCAAGGCATCGACGCACCAGCCGATCAGCCTCGCAAGCAGGAAATACAGGATGCCGACAACCAACAGCGGAATCAGCGAATTATAAGTCTGGGTGCGGATGATGTCCGTCACCTTGGTAAGGTCCTGGATGGCGATGAAACCGACGATCGCCGTGTTCTCGATCAGCGCCACGGCCTTGCCCTTGAAGAGCAGCAGGATCTGGCGCAGCGCCTGCGGGAACACGATATAGCGCAGCGTGCCGAAGTCCGTGAAGCCCAGGGCCAGGCCCGCCTCATACTGACCGTGCGGGACGCTCTCGAGCCCGTTGCAGAAGCATTCGCAGGCGCCGGCGGCAAAGTGCAGCGAGTAGGTGATGATCGCCACCACGATGGCTGCAATCGGCGAGGCCGCGAAAACGACATAGAACATAAAGAGCAGGAGCACCACGATCGGAATCCCCTCGATCAATTCACAATAAGCGTGGGAGATCCTGTGCGTCAAGGGGGTACCCCGCAGCTTCATCCAGCACAGCACCGCTCCCAGCAGGCTGCCGAGCACGAGGGAGCTGAACATAATCAGCAGCGTGATCCACAAACCCTTGAGGATCAGTTTATAGCGTCCATCATCCAGAAGATTTTCGCGCAGGCTGTGGCCCAACGTTTCGCGGCGGACGGTCGGCTTGTAGTCCGGATCCAGGGCCACCACATACAGCGGACAGGAATAATACGGACGGGAGAACAGCACGCTGGTGCTGCGGTCCTCCGTCGGCGTGATGGCATCCACCAGGGCATCCACTTTCGAGGAGACCAGCGCGGGGATCATTCCCGTGCCCGTCATTTCGACAAACTCGACGGGACGGCTCAGATACTCGCCGAAACGGCGCATCATCTCCGGCTCGAAGCCGGTCTCTTCCCCGTCGGCCATCACCGTCAGCCCGGACTGCCCCACTTCAATGCCGACCAGCAAGGGGTCTCCGCCCTGGTGATGGACGTGATAAAAAGTATGGGGAGCCCCGGGGGCGAACCAGTTTTCCTCCATCTTCGCCAGCGTCCCGTCCGCACGGCTGCTTTCGAGGAAGTCGTTGAAGGCTTCGGCCATCTCGACATTGTCCAGGCGGAACGCGACGCAGACCGAATCCCGGATCTCCAGGCCGGGGATCTGTACGAAAGCGGGATTGCCGGCCAGCAACTCCTCCAGGCCGGGCTCGATGCAGATCAGCGCATCGATCTTGTGGCCTTGGAGAGCCATGCACATCAGCGGAAGGCTCTCATAATGCAGGAACTGGGCGCCAGGGAAAACCGCTCGCAACTGCTCGCGGTGCGCCAGACCGTTCAGCACGCCGATACGGGCACTCTGAAGATCGTTTAATCCGCGCACCTCCCTGTGCCGGCCGCAGCCCACCAGGGAGAGCAGAAGCAGCAGAGAGGCAAGGAATTTACGCATCCTCGACCACAAAGAGGGCCAGCAGGCCCGTCATCGTGAAGACTTGGCGAATATCGTTATTGATGGAACGAAGAATCACTTTGCCGCCTTTGGCCGAGCAGGCCTTGCGCAAAGTCAAGAACAGACGAAGACCGGAACTGCTGATATAGCTGAGCTCCTTGCAGTCCATAACAATGGTCTTGTCAGCATTGTCCAGCAGCGGCTGAATTTTGGCAGCCGCCTCCTGCGAAGCGGGCGTGTCCAAACGGCCGACCAGACGGGCGACCATTTCATTGTCCTGTTGGTTGATTTCAATCTCCATAATATCAAGTGGTTTTCTTTGTTAAAATCAAAACATTCTCATCTCCTTCCCGGACATAACGGACGGAATCCATGATCTGGCGCACCAGGAAAATGCCCAGGCCTCCGATCGGCCGTTCTTCGACACCCAGGGTGATATCGGCTTCAGGCGCCGCCGTCGGATCAAAGGGTTTGCCCTTGTCCCGAAGGACGAAGACCAGAGTATCTTCCTCCAGGGAGGCTTCCACGATTACGAGGCCCACGGTCCCTTCCGGGTAGGCATACATCATCACGTTGGTCACCGCCTCCTCCAGAGCCAGGTTCAGACTCATCGTCACACCCATAACCAACGACGCTTCCTCGGAGACAGACTCCACGAAAGCGGACAACTGCGGGATCTCCCGGATATCGTTGTGCAGAGTGAGTATTTTTTTCATCCCTCGAATATACGCATTTTCCGTTCAAAAACAAATAACCGGGCCAATTCCGGCCCGGTTATTCTGTCTTTTGCACCAGAAACTATTCCTCGGCGGGCTTCATCGTCGTATAGACGTTGGTGACGTCCTCGTCGTCTTCCAGCATGCCGGTGAGCTTGTCCAGGGTGGCGCGCTGCTCGTCGGTGACCTCCTTGAGATCCACATTGGGGATCTGCTCGAAACCACCGGAGATCAGCTCATAACCATTCTCCTCGATGTACTTCTGGATCTGGCCATAGGCACTGTACTCACCGTAGAGGACGATGACCGGGGTCACGTTGCCGTCCTTGTCCTCCTCTTCCTCGCGGAAGAGCTCCTCCACGCCGTAGTCGATGAGCTCAAGCTCGAGCTCCTCGAGGTCCACGCCTTCCTTCTCCTTGACGCGGAAGGTGCACTTGCGGTCGAACATGAATCCCACGGAGCCGGTCGTTCCCAGGGAACCGCCGCACTTATTGAAGTAGCTGCGGACGTTGGCCACCGTACGGGTGTTGTTGTCCGTCGCCGCCTCCACCAGGTACGCGATGCCGAAGGGGCCGAAGCCTTCGTAGATGATTTCCTTGAAGTCGCCCTGCTTGCTCTCGGTCGCCTTCTTGATGGCGCGCTCGATGTTCTCCTTGGGCATCTGCTCGGCACGGGCCTCGGCCATCAGGGCGCGAAGGCGCGGGTTGCCGGTCACGTCGGGACCGCCCTGCTTGACGGCGATGGTGATTTCCTTGCCCAGCTTGGTAAAGGTGCGGGCCATGTGGCCCCAGCGCTTCAGTTTGCGCTCCTTGCGGAATTCAAATGCTCTTCCCATAATTATTCGGAGACTCTGGCGATGTATTTGGCGATTTCGTAAGCCTCGACGGACTGCGGATAATCAGCCTCGATGGCCTTGTAGCAGGCGAGCGCCTCGGCGTTCTGGCCAAGGGCCTCGTAAGCGGAACCTTCCTTGAGGAGGTACGCGGCGGCGAACACGTTGTCACCGGTGGCAACAGCAGCCTTGTAGCTGCGCACGGCGGCGGCGTAGTCACCCAGGCCCACGTAGGCGTCACCCTCGCAGGCACGGGCACGGGCGGCCAGGATGGGCTCCTTGCCCTTGTACTTCTTCAGGTACGAGACGGCCTCCTCGTAGTTGCCGAGCTGCAGCTCGCAGATGCCGGCGTACAGATAGACCGCCTTGCCGGACTTGGTGCCGTATTCGGCGATGATGTCGACAAAGCCGAGGTTGTTGCCGTCGCCGTTCAGCGCGAGCTCGTAGTTCCCTTCCTGGAAACTCATCTCGGCCGGATAGGACTGCTGCATCGCCTCCACGCACTTGGGCTGGAAGATGAACTTGTTGTAGGCCAGGATACCGAGCCCGATCACGAGCACGGCGGCCACGACGGTCCAAATTGTTTTCTTGTTTTCGTTGAAGAACTGCTCGGTAGCGGAGACGGTCTGCTCGATGTTCTCCTGCCGCTGGGCCTCTTTCTCATTCAGATTTTTCTGAGCCATATTGTAACTATTTTTGATTTCTCTCTTTGTTTTAGCCCGCAAAATTAGAAAAAATCCTTTAACTTTGCAAACAAAGGGCATATGGCAGTTTTACAGAAAATAGTCATCCAGGATTTCCGCAATATAGCGTTGCAGGAGCTGTCCTTTTCGCCCAACATCAACTGCATCAGCGGCGGCAACGGCGAAGGGAAGACCAACCTCCTGGATGCCATCTGGTACCTGTCGATGACCAAAAGCGCCTTCGCCACCACCGACCGCTACAACTTCCGCTACGGCACCTCGGCCTTCGCCCTTTCCGGCACCTACGCCCTCGGCAGCGGAGCCTCCGCCCGTTTCAGCATCCGCGTCACCGACGGCGGCCAGAAAGTCGTCCGCCGCGACGACAAACCCTACGAACGCATCTCCGAACACATCGGCGTGCTGCCCATCGTGATGGTCTCCCCCGCTGACATCTCCATGGTCAGCGAATCCGGCGACGAACGCCGCCGCTTCGTCAACGCCGTCCTCTCGCAGATGGACCGCCACTACCTCGCGGACATCCAGCAGTACAACCGTTTCCTGCTGCAGCGCAACAAGCTCCTCAAGGCCGGTGTCTGGGACGAAGACCTGCTCATCACCTTCGACGAGCGCCTCGCCGCCCTCGCCATCCCGGTCTATGAGCGCCGCGCCGCCTTCTGCGACAGCCTGATCCCTATCGTCCAGCAATACTACGCCGAGATTTCCGGCGGCCGGGAGCAGGTGGGCGTCGAATACCGCTCCGACCTCCAGAAAGGCGACCTGCGCTCCCTGCTGCTCGAGCGCCGCGAGCGCGACCGCATCTTCAAATTCACCACGGCCGGCGTCCAGCGCGACGACTTCCTCTTCACGATGGATGGCCATCCCATCCGCCGCTGCGGTTCCCAGGGCCAGCAGAAATCTTTCCTGGTCGCCCTCAAGTTCGCCCAGTACGAAGTGATGAAAGCCGCCTGCGGGCAGGCCCCGATGATGCTGCTGGACGACCTCTTCGACAAGCTGGACATGCAGCGCGTAGCCAACCTGCTGCGCCTGGTCTCCGACCGCAGTTTCGGGCAGATCTTCCTGTCCGATTCCAATAAGGTCCGCACGGAATCCATCGTGGACTCCCTCACCGCCGACCGCAGTTATTTCCAGACGGCAGGAGGCGTCTTCACCCCCGTCAATGAGTAAGGTCGCCCGCAAAACCGCCGTTCCCCTCGAAGACCTCATCCACGAGTATCTCCGCGCCGGCCACCTCACCGCCCCCCTCAATACGCGGCGCATCTTCGCCGCCTGGGACGCCGCTTCCGGGGCCGCCCGCTACACGGTGCGGCGCTTCTTCCGCGACGGCAAGCTCTACATCACCGTCGACTCCTCGGTCGTGCGCAGCCAGCTCTCCTTCCAGCGGCAGGAGCTGGTCGACAAGATCAACGCCCTGCTCGCCCAGGACGACCTTTTCACCCGCGACGACGGCCGCGTCGGCTTCGTCCAAGAACTCATCCTGAAATGAAAATCGTCATCGACCGGGCCATTCCCTTCATCGAAGGCGTCTTCGAACCTTGGGCGGAGGTCCTCTACAAGGAGGGACCCGAAATCGTCCGCCAGGACCTGCTGGATGCCGACGCACTGATCATCCGCACCCGCACCCGTTGCAACGCCGCCCTGCTTGAAGGCACGGCCGTCAAACTCATCGCCACGGCCACCGTCAGCCTCGACAACATCGATCAGCCCTGGTGCCAGGAGCACGGGATCTTCATCCAGAACGCTTCGGGCTGCAACGCCGGCGGGGTGACCAACTACGTCTTCTCCGCCCTGTACGGGATGGCCGCCCGCAAGAGCATTCCCCTGGCGGGAGCCACGATGGGCATCATCGGGCTGGGGTCCGCGGGACAGCGTGTCGAGGAAATGGCGCTCGCCCTGGGCTTCAAAACCCTGCGTTACGACCCGCTCCGCGCCGCCCGCGAATGGCAGCACACCGAATTCCACGACCTGGACGCGGTGCTTTCCGGCTCGGATATCATCACGATGCACATCCCCGTCAACGACACCACCCGCGGCATGGCCAACGAACAGTTCTTCAACACGATGAAACCGGGCGCCATCTTCATCAACACCGCCCAGGGCGAGCTCGTCGTCGAGGAGGACCTGATCCGCGCCATCCCCCGGCTCGGCCCCGTCGCGCTGGACACCTGGTGCCACGAACCCGACATCAACCGCGAGCTGATGGACCGGGTGGACATCGCCACCCCGCACATCGCCGGCTACACCCTGCAGGGCAAGCAGATCGGCACCGCCCTGGCCATCCGCGCCACGGCCCGCTTCTTCGGCATCCAGGAGCTCTACGAGTTCTTCCCGAAAACGGAAATCCTCGAGTACCAGGCAGTCCACGTGGACGCACACGACAAGACGCAGGGTCAGATTGCCTCCATCATCCAGTACAACTACCCCATCTTTACCGACGATTTCATGTTCCGCCTGGCTCCGGACCACTTCAGCGAACTCCGGGCGAACTACCAATACCGCCGTGAATTTTATTTCTAAAACCACATAACACCGCAACACTATGGACAAAACCACGATGAATGCTCAGATCGAGCGCTTCCGCAAAGGATTCCCCTGGTTGAAGATTGTCGCCCCCGCCACCCCCGGCGCGGGCATCGAAGTCCTGGACCAGAAGCAGCAGGACGAAGCGGTCCGCTATGCCGAAGAGGCCGAAGTCAACGGACGCTGCAAGTTCGTCCCTGCCTCCGGCGCCGCTTCCCGCATGTTCAAGGACATCTTTGCCGGGATGGATACCCCCAACGCCGCAACGGAAAAACTGGCCGCCAACCTCGAGAAATTCGCCTTTTACTCCCCGGACATCTTCGGCAAGGCTCCCTTCGACCCCGCCGACACCGCCCGCAAGCTGCTCACCGATGCCGGGCTCGCTTACGGCAGCAAGCCCAAGGGCGTATTGAAGTTCCACCGTTACCCGGGCGAAGTGCGCACTGCCCTGGCCGAGCATTTCGTGGAGGGACAGGCCTATATGCGCAACGCCGATGGCAGCGTGGACCTCGTCGTCACCATCTCCCCGGAGCACCAGGCCCTCTTCGAGGCCGCCGTGAAGGAGATCCGCGCCGAATATGAGCAGCGTTACGGCGTCCGCTACAACATCCGTTTCACCTTCCAGGCCAAGGAGACCGACACCCTCGCCGTAGATGCCGACAACAAACCCTTCCTCAAAGAAGACGGCAGCATCCTCACCCGCCCCGCCGGCCACGGCGCCCTCATCTACAACCTGAACGAACTGGATGCGGAACTGGTGTCCATCAAGAATATCGACAACGTCTGCGTGGAGCGCCTGCAGCCCGCGACCTATAGATGGAAAAAGGTCCTGATGGGCCGCGCCCTCGAACTGCGCGACCGTATCCACGGCTATATCTTCGCCCTGGACCAGCTGACCGTGGTACGCCGGGAGATGCGCGATCTTGCCTTTATCCCCGGCAATGTCGTTTTCCTGGACGATCCCTTCGCTACGCCCGAATGCCAGGAGCTCTGCAACGAGATCGAAGCCTTCCTGCGCGACGAGCTCTGCATCGAACTGCCCGAGCCGAAGGACAGCCGGGACCGCGCCGAGATGCTGCGCGCCAAGCTGGACCGCCCCATCCGCGTCTGCGGCATGGTGAAGAACCTGGGCGAACCGGGCGGCGGCCCCTTCATCATCCGCGACAAGGACGGCGCCACCTCCCTGCAGATTCTCGAAGGCGCCCAGATCAATCCGGACGACCCTGAAGCCGTCGCCGCCCTGAAGGCCGCCACGCACTTCAACCCGGTCGACCTGGTCTGCTGCCTGCGCCGCCATGACGGCACGAAGTTCAACCTGCTCGACTACGTGGACGAAGAGACCGGCCTCATCAGCTCCAAGAGCTACCAGGGCCGCGAGCTGAAGGCCCTTGAGCTCCCCGGCCTCTGGAACGGCTCGATGTCCGACTGGAACACCCTCTTCGTCGAGGTCCCGATCGAGACCTTCAACCCGGTCAAAGTCGTCCTCGACCTCCTGCGCGACGCGCATCAATAGGAACGTTTGCGGAGCAAGTCTCCCGTCAGCCGCCGGCTTGACCTTCCGTCATTCGCCGGCTTGACCGGCGAATCTCCAAGTTTTTTCAGCAAAGCTGCTGCTTTTCTGAAAAAATGACTATCTTTGCAATCCCTTTCGAGGGCATCTGGGTGTGGCGCAGTTGGTAGCGCACCTGGTTAGGGACCAGGAGGTCGCTCGTTCAAGTCGAGTCACCCAG
>Ga0310696_10006864_pt1 | contig 13443 bp, 9 predicted proteins | sample AusTroGonzalo_MG_4_FD_203885 | JGI IMG/M metagenome (GOLD analysis project Ga0310696, IMG submission 203885) | Bovine rumen microbial communities from tropical cattle in Woodstock, Queensland, Australia - Gonzalo_02 (v2) (version 2) | ecosystem: Host-associated > Mammals > Digestive system >... | reverse complement strand
TCCTGTTGGCGTACTCGTCCTTGTCAAGCTCTACGTACGAGACGCTTGGAGGCGGGGTGCGGCGAAGGTGGCGTGGATGCGGGAAGAGGGCCTTTCGCGGAATCTGCAGGGCGAGCAGGACGGTCAGCGCCACGAGTATGAGAATCTGGAGGCCAAGCCGCATCACTCGCGCCTTTCCGCCACTTGAACGTGTCTTAGGCCGGCCGTCCTGGCGAGGGCCATGAGCTTCATGAGGTCGCCCGCCGGAACACGGCGGTCGGCAAGGAGAAGGAGGTTTGCGTTTCGCGCGTCGGACGCGCGGGCCTGCAGGCGCCGCTGGAGATTGGCCGCGGACACCGGATCGGCCGTGGCGAAGCGGGCGTCGTCGAAGAACACGAGCGTCTCCTCTCCTCCGCCGGCGCTGCGGGGCACAGGGAGGACGAACGCGGTCAGGCCCGGCGCGTCGGCGTCCGCCGCCGCGGACGCAGGCAGGTCGAACACCGTTCCACGCGCGATCGTCACTTCGCGGCCGGCCATCCCGAACAGGGCCGCGAGAAGCGCCAGCGAAATCCACGGCGCAGCCGCGCAGAGAGGGCGGGCCCATGCGGCGCCGTGCGCCCACACCCCGGCGTCCGAATCCTCGCGCCAGTTCCACGATCCTTCCGTTCCCGCCGTCATGGAGCAGTCCCCTTCTCCTGCCTGGCGCGCGCAGGCTGCTCGGCGAGCATGGCGAGCATCTCCCCGGCGGCGGCTTCGATCTCGACGACGAGGCGATCCACGCGGCTTCGCAGCATGGCGTACATCACGTGCGCCGGGATGGCGACAACGAGTCCCGCGGCCGTGGCCACGAGCGCCTGAAGAAGACCGCCCTCGAGATCAGCCCTGACTATCGGACCCGCGGAGCTGAGCGCGAGCACGGTTCGAATCATCCCGAGAATCGTTCCGAAGAGGCCCAGAAGCGGCGCGATCTGCGCTATCACCGCGAGCGCCGCCAGACGACGCCCGAAGCGGCCCGTCTCGGCCCGGCCGGCGGCGTCGACCGCCGCGCGGAGGGCCCGCGGCGAGGCGGAGCGGTGACGCACGGCGGCGGCCACGACGCGCGCGACGGGAACAGGAGTGTCGTCGCAGATGGCCAGCGCCTCGTCCGCATTGTCCTGCGACAGCACGTTCGCGACGCCGCGCACGAAGTCGGCGTAGTCGATGTGCGCGCGCCTAAGAGCCATCAGCCGCGTCGCGAAGATCGCCACTGCGGCCACGCCCAGCGCCAGAAGTATGAAAAGGACGGGTCCTCCCGCCGCTGCCCATGCGTTCATTTCACGTTCCCCCTCTCTTTGAGGCGCTTCAGTCGCTTCTGCGCCTCTGCCGCCGCAGGTATGCCGGAGGACACCACCTCCTTGAGGACCTGTGCCGCGGCCTGCACGTCACCGCGGGCGACCTTGTAGTCTACAAGTGCGAATGCCGCGCGCACGAAGAAGGCGCAGGCCGCGTCGTCGAGCCACGTCCCCTTCTCGCGAAACGCGCGGAAGGCCTGGACCACGTTCACGTAGTACATCGTGGCGGCCTCTGCGAGATTTGCCTCTCCGCCGAGCTTCTCGAGCGCGCGTCCTGCCTTGAAGCCGGCCTCTATGCGGAAGCCTGGCGGGGTGGCGCCGTTGGAGAGTATGGCGCGGTAGGCGGCAAGAGCTTCGTTGTAGCGGGCGGCGTTGTCGGCGCCGCGGGCGAAGTGGGCGTCCGCCTTGAGCATCTCGGCGCGGCGGGCCAGCAGCTCTGAATGCGGGGCGGACAGCGCCTCGTCCAGCATCAGCACCGCGTCGTCGAACCGCGCCAGCTCCATGAGGGCCTCGGCCTGCACGAGACGCGCCGCCGCCGCGGTGGGGGCGGCGGGGGCCGTCGTGACGGACTTGGCGGCAGTGGCCACCGCGTTCGTGAAGTCGTTCCTCGCCAAGGCGCATCTGGCGGCCCAAAGAAGGGCGTCGGCGGCGCGGGCGTCCGGCTTGCGGGCGGAGGCGAAGGCGCTGAAGGCCTTCTGGGCGGAGGCGTATTCGCCTGCGTTGTAGTCGTACTTGGCCAGCCACAGGCCGATGTCGGCCTTCAGGTCCTTGTCTGCCGTCGCGTTCATGAGGGCGCGTGCGGCACGCACGGCCTCCGCCTCGCGCCGCTCTCCGTACAGGCACAGAGCGGAAAGGAAGCGCATGCGGTCCGCCTGCGCGGGAGCCGCCGTGACGGCGGCGGAGAAGTCCACGGAGGCGCGGTCGAACTGATAGGAATGGTAATAGGCTCGGCCACGGCCGACAAGGGCGCGGGCGCGGACGTCGGACGGAATGTTCGTGGACGAAAGCAGAGAAGAGTAGCGCGCTATCGCGTCCGGAAGACGTCCGGCCGCCGCGGCGCGGGCGCAGAGCCGCAGCGAGGCGTCGATGCCGAAGGTGTCCTGGGTCTGGGCAAGGCGCTCGTATATGCCGGAGGCGTTTTCATGGGCGCCGGAACGGTCGTAGGCGTCGGCCTCGCGGAAAGCGGCGGCGCGGGCTTCGGACGGAGGAAGGTCCTTCCCGGCCGAGGCATAGACCGGGGCCGCCTCTCCCCAGCGCCCATCCTGCGCAAGGGCGTCCGCCTGGCGAAGCAGACAGCGGGCGCGGACGGACAAGTTGGTCGCGGCCTTCTGGGCCGCCAGCGCGAAGACTCCCGCGGCGGCGGCGCGGTCGCCCGCGCCAAGCAATGCCAGCCCCCTGCTCTCCTGGACGCATGGATCGAGCACGGCGGCGGGCGAGAGGTTGAAGTAGAGGTCGTAGGCTTCAAGCGCCTCTCGGTTGAGGCCTGCGGCAAGCAGCGTGTCCGCCAGGCGCAGCTGCGCGTCGCGCGAATCCTGCGTGTCGGGGAACTCGCGGACAAGCGCGGATATGCGGGCGGAGCCGGACGCACGCGTCTTGGCGTCGGCCAGCTCCTGGAATCCGAGCAGATATCCAGCCTTGCGCCGCATGGACGGCGTAGACGCCTTTTCGACGGCCTGTGCGGACACGGCGCGGGCCTCGTTCGTCGCGCCGCGAATCCAGAGCGCGCCGGAAAGCATGCAGGCCGCGTCTGAGAAGACATTTGCGGATGTGGAAGATTTTGCGGACACGAGTCCGCGCAGCGTCTTTTCGGCGTCGTCGCGACGCCCCAGCGCCGTCTGCAGTTCGGCGGAGTATAGACGCGCCTCGTCGCCTGCCGCGCCGGGCGTCTGGAGCGCGCCGCTCTTCTTCAGCAATTCCAGCGCGGCGGCCGTCTTCCCGTCCGCCACGAGGATTCTGGCATGTTCAAGCAATATCTCGGCCTTGGCGGCCGGGTCCTTCACCTTCTCCTCCGCGCGCCCGAGGCACACCCCGGCCAGAGCCGCATCGCCTTTGGCGGCGGCGACCCGCGCCCTCAGGCGCAGGGACAGCACATCGTAAGGCGGGTCCTTGAATTCGGCGTCGTCCAGAACGCGTCCGGCGTCGTCCAGACGGTTGAGCTGCATGAGCGCGTAAACACGCCAGTAGCGGAACGATTCACGCGGATCCGCCGCATCCCACGCCTCCGCCTTCTCGCGGACCGCATCCCACTCGCCCTTGCCGGCAAGAGCCTCGAGCTGGGCCAGACGGGCGTCCGTCTTCTCCGCCTGATTCTTCTCCGCCCACTTGGCGTGCTGCTCCGCTATGTCCCACATCGTGTCGCGCACGGCCTTGCGCACGATCTCCATCTCCTTGAGCGGGCCCGACAATATCCCGGCATTCGGCGCGGCGAAGCCGGCGGACGCGAACGCGAACACGAACGCGAACGCCATGCGCCCAGCAATGTCGCCGTGCCAGCCCCGCATCAGATCATGCCTCCTCTGTAGCCCATCTCCGCGAGCAGACGGCCGTTCTTCGTCCAGTCTGGTTCGACCTTCACCCAGATGTCAAGCAGCACCTTCACCCCGAAGACGTCCGAAAGCTCATTCTCGGCCGAAAACCTGGCCGCCTTTATCAGGCTCCCCCTGGGTCCTATCACTATGGCCTTCTGAGACTGCCGGCAGACGTATACCGTGACGGCCACCTCCCAGCGCCCCTTGCGCTCCGCGATGTCCTGCACCACAACGCCCGTCTCGTGCGGCACCTCGCCCTTGAGCCGCTGGAGGAGCTTCTCCCGCACGACGTCGGCTATGGCCAGCTTCCGGGGATAATCCGTCACCACGTCCTCGGGAAAGAGCAGCGGGCCTGGCTCGGCGAGCGAGAAGAGCGCGTCCATCAGCGAATCCGCTCCGCCGGGACGCGTCGCCATCGTCTTCGTCCAGACGGGGGCCACCGGCGCCTCGTCCCCGGAAGCGGACCTGGACGCGTTCTCCCAGGAGTCGCGGAACATCGTCTCGTAGAAAGGCTTTCTGTCCGCCTTGTTCAGAACGAACACGCACCTCTCCGGACGCTCTCTTGCGACGCGCGCCATCCATCCCTCGTCTTCTAGCTGCGGCTCGTGGGAGGCGTCGAACACGACGCACAGTATGTCCACGCCCGCGCTCGAAGCGCGCGCCATGCCGTTGAGCAGCCGGCCAAGAGGCCCTACCGCCTTGTGGAGTCCCGGCGTGTCGAGAAGGACGAGCTGTCCGCGCGGATCGGCGACGATTCCGCGGACCGTGTTTCGCGTGGTCTGCTCCACGGGGCTCACTATCGTCACCTTTTCCCCCACGAGACGGTTGACGAGCGTCGACTTCCCTGCGTTCGTGCGCCCCACCACTCCAACGATGGCCACCAGCCGGTCGCCGGTCGGCTCCATGGTCCCCTCCTTGATTCCGTTCTCCGTGTTCACTTCGTCCCCCCCTTGCGCATCAGACCGTTCTTTCTTGCCACGATGTAGGTGCACACGTTGTCCCCGGCTACGTTGCAGCACGTCTCGAACATGTCGAGAATCGGGTTGATTCCGAGAGCGAGCGCCACGACGAGCATCACCTCCTTGGGCGGCAGGCCCATGTTCTCAAGCACCATGAAGAGCAGAAACACAGATCCTCCCGGAATTCCACCCGCCCCGATGGAAGCGAACATTATCGAGAGGCAGAGCGTGGCTATCTGCACCACCGAGAGATCGTGCCCGAACATGTTGGCGGCGAGGATCACGAACACGGGCAGGTGGACGCATACTCCGTCCATGTTCACCGTCGCGCCCATCGGCAGCGAGAAGCTCGAGATCGAACGGTCCACGCCCACCTTGTCCATGACGCGGAAGGAGACAGGCAGCGCCGCGGCAGACGATCGGGTGACGAACGCCGTGAGCATCGCCTCGCGCATGCGCAGAAGCGTTCCGTACGGGTTCTCGCGGCAGAAGACGAGTATCGCCATCGGATACACGAACAGCACCATCGCCGCCACCCCAACGATCACGCAGCACGTTATGCGCAGATACGGGCCGAACAGAAGAGTGCCGTTCATCGCGAAGTTCGTGACGGACAGCGCGAACACGCCGATGGGGAAGTAGTGGACCACCCAGTCGATGAGCTTGAACGAAACGCGCTGCGCCCCGTCAACAGCCTTGAGCAGCATGTCCACCGCGCGCGCGGCGTCGGAGTCGGGGGGGAGCGCGTCCAGAAGGCTGCGCGCGGCGAGCCCGAACGCGATCGCGAAGACGATCACGGGAAGGAACTGTCCGTTCGCGAGCGCGGCGAACGGGTTCTGGAACAGCCCCAGAATGAATTCCGCCGCAGTGCTGGACACCGGGCCGCCCGCCATGGCCTTCGCGCTTGCGAGATGCGCGGACGCGACGGACGCCGCCCCCGACATCGTCGGATTCATCAGATACGCTATGGCCACTCCGAACATGGTCGCGAGAAGAGACGTGACGAAGTACCACAGAAGCACCGTCCCCCCCACTCGTCCAGAGCGCCTGAGCGGAAGCGCCGCCGCGCCCGTTATGAGCGAGAAGAGGATTATCGGATACACCACCGCCTTGAGCATTGCCACTAGCACGGCCCCGAAGGGCGCGATGTACGGCAGCACCTTCTTAGTCGTCTCGGGCGGGCAGAACTCCGACACCGCGATTCCCATGGCCGTGCCGGCCACGAACCCGAGGAGTATCTTTGCCATTAGCGGTATGCGCTTCATCGCGTCCTTCGTCTTGATTGTCCGCACCTGGACGGCGCCTCACATCTCCGCTCCTCGAAGACCGATGTTCTCGACGGGAATGCGCGGGAAGTTCGGCTTCGCCGCCTTGAAGAGCGGCGAATCCTGCACCGCGAGCGGAGACTCCCTGGCGAGCTTCTCAAGCCCGGGGCTGGAGACGAACGTTATGCGCCCGCGATTGGCCGCGTCGTCCTGCGAAAACCATTCGGCCTCGTTCGGCAGCGTCGCGCCCACGTGAACGTTGCACGTGCACGCAAGGCGGCCCTTGAGGAACTTCATCGTGTCTTCCCTCATGCGGAAGAACGCCTTGCACCCGATGGAGACGTTGTTGCTGAACTCGGAGCCGACGGGCAGCTTCGGATCCTCGTCCATCACGTTCACGAGCTGCGGATAGGCAGTGGACCACGGCGGGTTCTGCCAGTTCATGGCCTGGAGCTTCTTGAGGAGGTCCCAGCCCGTCTTCACCCCCTCGCCGGGACGAGCGCGCCTGAGGCCGCGCATGTCCAGCTCCGCCGCGGAGGTGCTGTCTATGCAGATGTTGCAGCGCCACTTGTTGTCGCGGCCGCCGCCGCAGTACATCGCCCAGCCGGCCTTGTGGAAGATGTTGCCGTACACGACGTCGCCCGAATCGCAGTCGTCGATGTAGAGGCCCATCACCATCACGGACTTCTTGAGCGGCTCGCACCCGGTGTCCACGCCCTGCGAACGGCGCAGCTCCACGCCGTCCGCCCCGAAGTGGTGGAGATGGTTCCAGCGCACTATGTTGCCCTGGCTTCCCCAGTCGCGGCCCGTGTACATCCCTCCGCCGTCGCCAGACTCCATCATCGCGCATTCTATCTCGTTGAGCTCGATCAAGTGGTTGTTCCCGTTGTAGATCATCGCGACATACGGAGTGTCGTGGATGTAACAGTGGTCGACTCTGTTCCCGCATCCATGAAGCCTCAGGCACGGCCCGGCGATGCGCGCGAGGCGCGCGCTGTGGTCTATCTCGCACCTCGTCACGCGGTTCGCCCCGGCCGTCAGCGTCTTGCGGTCTCCGCCGCCGAGTTCGAGGCCCGTCCCTCCGGACTGCGTGATGCGGCAGCCCGTCACAAGACAGTCGCTGGCCTTGAGTATCTTGATGCCGTCCTGCGACGAATACACCACCGAAAGCGAGTCCATCGTGACGCCCCTGCATTCCTCCGCGATTATCGCCGTCTGGCCCGGATAGACGAACTCCAGATTCTTCAGGACTATGTGGTTCGCCTTCTTCATGCTCACCAAGGGCGTCTTGCGCAGAGACAGGAACATGTCCTTGAATCCCCTTTCGTCCGGCATGAAGTAAAGCAGCCTCTCCTCGCGGTCCGTGTACCACTCTCCAGGAGCGTCCAGCTCCTCAAGGAGGTTGTAGACGTAGTAGCGCCTCTTCGCCTTCTTCTTGGAGACGGGAGCCACTCCGCAGCGGTGGATGCCCTCCGTCGTTATCTCGCGCTTCGCAGCGTCTATCTTCGCCACCCGCAGCGTCTCGCTCAGCCAGTCGTGATACCAGAACCCCTTCATGTACACGCCTTTGGACACGTCCCACCGCGCCGGCTCGTCGCCGTCGTAGCCGAACACCGCCCCGCGCACGCCGATGGCCCATTCGCTCTTGCTGCGGTCGAGCGGGCCCACGCCGCTGTCGACCACGCGCGGAATCTCAAGCCATCCGGAATTGGGCCAGCGCGCGATCGTGCAGTCCCTCCCGGCGACGAAGAGCTCCATCGCCTTCCACTGGGCGAACTGGCGCGGAAGCGGCTTGAGCGGCTCCACGCCCTTCTTCTTGAGATCGCAGACATACACCTTTCCGCGGGCCTCCGGGCGAAGGCGCCTGAGAACGGCTTCATCGGCGACGGGCGAGAAATCGGCCTCCGAAAGGCAAGTCGCTCCCGTCAGCCTGGCGCCCTTGGGCCCGGCCTTCCAGACTATGGGGGCAGAGGGCGTGCCGCTGTCGGAAGCGTCCAGCACGAACGCCGAGCCATCGGAACACATGTCGAACATTCCGTTCAGTTCCACCGTCACGCCGTCGGACGGAAACTTGCCCGCGTGCTTGAGCGCCCGTATCGCCGAGCGGGCGCGGACGAGCGTGGCAAAAGGCCTGTCCGCGCTTCCGCCGCCGGAATCGTCTCCCGCCTGAGCATCGACGTGGAACGTAACGGAGGCCGAAAGAGCCGCCGCAAACGCCGCCGTGGCCGCAAGTATAGCTTTTTTCATGATGACTCCACCCGTCCATGATTCCTCTCTCATGGACACAGGGGCATTATATCATATTTTCACGGCCCATGTTCCGCCATTCATGAACCAACATTGCCGCGTGACTACCGCCGCGGAGCGCCGACGTTTATCTTGCCCTTCGGGATGTAGAACACGCCCGTGTTCTTCGGTGTGGCGATCTGCTCGAGAATCTTGAGCGCAAGAGCCTTGCCCGCCGCGTCGGAATGGCGCACCACGATCTTGCCGGGCTTGTAGTACGGAACGGCGGAAATCTCGATGGCGCACCCGCCGGGAGAAACGGCCCCGTCGCCGATCCACTCTACAATCTCCTCCGAGACGCGCGGAGCGAACATGACGGCGAATCCGCTCAGCCTGACCGAATCGGGCTTCGGCTCGATGGCCGGGACGGACGGCTTGAGCGGACCAGTCGGCGCCGCGTTGACGCCCATCTTCGCCAGTCGCTCGCGGTGCGCGGAGAGACGCGGCTCGAACGCGGCGGCGTCGCGCTTCGCCGGATAGCTCCAGCCTATCTCCGCCAGGCAGCAGAGACGCGGATACACGCTCCAGTCGAGCTCCTTCTCGTTGCAGAGTATCTCGGTCCAGCTGCATCCCTGGAGGCCGAGCACGTGCGCACGGTCCTTCTCCGGCACATTCGCGCACGGATCGTAGGAATACGAGACCTTCCAGCTCTGGCGCCCGTTGAACACCTGATAGAGGTCGTAAGGATCGCCGACGACATCCTGCTCACAGTCGAAATACGTCCACCGCCCAGGCATCATGACGACATCGTGCCCTGCCGCAAGGGCCGGGAGATGAGCCTTGCCGCCGGAGTGGAAATGCGTCATCATCGTGCCCTTCGGCATTTCTCCGCCCTCGAGGATCTCATCCCATCCTATGGCGCGGCGTCCCTTCTTCGCCAGATACTCGGCGAAGTGGCGCATCACGACGTTCTGCAGCTCGCGCTGGTTCTTGAGGCCCCGTTCGCGCATTATGCCAAGGCAGCGCGGACATCTGGCCCAGTCCTTGCCGCCGACCTCGTCGCCGCCGATGTGGATGATCCTGGACGGGAACGCCTCGCAAAGTTCGTCGAACACCTTTTCGTAGAAACGGTACGCGGCGGGATTGCCCACGCACATGTCCCCCGTGGTGCCGGCCCACTTGTTCGTGCCTTCCGGCTGGAGTCCGCTCTGGCAGCAGGCAAACTTGAACTGCCCGTTTATGCCCTGATGCCCGGGGATGTCGACCTCGGGGACCACCTCTATTCCGCGTGCCTTCGCGTATGCCAGAACTTCGGCGATGTCTTCGCGGGAGTGGAAGAAGGGGCCGTACCTGCCCTCCGTCTCGTTGCGTCCCCACGCCGTCGTCCGGCGCCCGTTCACCCTCGTGGCGCACTGGTTGGTGAGGGCGGGGTAGGCCGAGACGGGGAAGCGCCAGCCGCCGCCGTCGATGAGATGCCAGTGGAAGACGTTCAGCTTGTGGTAGGCCATCAGGTCGAGCGCGCGCTTTATCACGTCCGTGCCGAAGAAGTGGCGCGACGTGTCGAGCATGTAGCCGCGCCAGGGGAACTTTGGCGAGTCCTCGATCTCGCAGCATGGCAGTTCGGCCGGGCACGTCAGCGTCAATGCGTCGCGGCATGTGTCGCCCGCGAGCTGTCGAAGCGTCTGGAGTGCGTAGAGGCGGCCGGATTCGTCGGCATGAGCCGCCTCCACGCCGGCCTTCGTCACCGTGAGCCGATAGCCCTCCTTGGGCAGCTTGGCGTCTTGGACCCAGCGGATGTCGGCCTGCGCCTTCAGAGTCGTCGTTCCCGCAGTGCGGACGGCCCGGGCCGGGCGCGGAAGCACGCCAAGGCTCTCGTCGCACTTCTCGTCCGCTCCTGCGGCGGCCGCCAACGACGCCATCAACGCGGCCAGCGCCGTCCGCCGCCGCGCAATTCCAAGAATCATGCAATTCATTATTCTGCCCCCTTCCTTTCTTCGCCGCCAACGGCGTTCTGCGTCACTTTCCGAGAATCTGCTTGACGATCGGCATCATCGCCGCCGCCCAGATGTCATAGCCCTTGTCCGAAGGGTGGCAGCCGTCGGCCAGGACTTCCTTCGTCGGAATGCCGTCCGGGGCCGGGGCAAGCTGCGCGTTGAAGTCGCACCAGATCACGCGCTTGCCGTCTGCGAACGGACGGATGAGCTCGTTGACCTTCTCGTTGCGCGCGCGCTCCGGCGATCCAGGGCCATACTCGGCGGGAGATCCGTCCTTCGGCCACCTGTAGCGCGGGAAGATCGGCATGAGGATCACCTTCGCGTTCGGCTGCTTCGCCGCAAGCGCCTCGAGGATGCGCTTTATGCCGAGCGCGGTGTCCTCCGCCGAATCGCCGCGGTTGTTGGTTCCTATGAGAAGAGTGAAGAGACGGGTCTGGACGCGGTCGATGAATCCGCCATAGGTGACGTTCCAGAGCACGTTCTCGGTGTGATGTCCGCCAAAGGCGAGGTTGAGCACGGAATACCCTTTGAACGTCTTCTTGTAGTGGTCTATGTGCCCCGGCTTCTCCCAGAAGTGGGTGATGGAGTCGCCGAGCATTATGATGTCGTAGTAGCGCTCCGGGTTGTCCGCTATCTCGTTGACCTTCTGCGTATAGCGGAAATTCTTGCCCTTTGTTCCCGTGAGCCAGTAGTTCTGGCTCATTGCCGTGGCCGCGCGCGGCCCATTCGTCGGAATTGCCATCGGCCACGAGCAGACGCACCGTCTGCTCGGCGCCTTCTCCGTCTTGCCGAGGGCGTAGTCCAGGTACGGCTTCAGGGCGTCTGCCCATATCTCGTAGCCTGCGGAGGCGGGATGGAGCAGATCTGGGGCCATCTCCCTGGAAAGGACTCCGTCGGGCCCGACGAGTCTGTTTGAGAAGTCGCAGAACCAGACTCGCGAAACCTTCGAAGCTCCGCCCTTGCCGACGGCCTTGGAATCCTGGTACTTCTGGTTGATCCACGATGCTAGCATCCGATTCACGGCGTCGACCCGCACGCGCATCTGATCGTTCGTCGTTGCGCCGCGGGGGAAGATGGGATGGACGATTATCTGCGCGTTCGGGCAGCGCTTCTCGAGGTCGGACACCACGGCCTGGACGCCGCAGAACGTGTCGAAGGCGCTTTCGAGATCGGGCTGCCTGTGGCCTATGTTGTTCGTGCCTATCATGAGCACGACGGCCCTGGGGTCAAGTCCGTCGAGCTGTCCATGCTGAAGCCGCCACAGCACATTCTCCGTACGGTCGCCGCTGAAGCCGACGTTCAGCGCGCGGTAGTCAACGTTGGTGTAGTTCATGTCCCACACTTCTGCGCCTCTGCTTTCCCAGAAGTGCGTGATCGAGTCGCCCACGAAGACGACAGGATAGCCGCCTTTCGCCGCCTCCGCCTTCTTGGCATCGAAACGGCTGAACCAGAAGCTCTTGGCCCAGGATGCGGCCGGGACCGCCGGGGCGAGGCTCAGTGCATCCGCAAAAGCGGCCAGCGAAAGGATGAGCGCCGCCGAGACAACTAGTGACTTCTTCATAAAACGAACCATCTTCCAAAATGCCGGATTAGAGATTTGAAGCAACGCGACGTCCGTCCCCGGCATGGCGACGCGCGAAGGAATCCATCAAGGCCAAAGCCCGTCGATGCGGAAGTCCGGAGGGACGGCGCGCATCGGCAGACTCTGGCCATTCGGGGGCATCACACGCCGGTGAGCAGCTTGAGGTCTTCCTCGGTCGGGGCGCGCCCGTATTCGCTCACCTCGTAGACCTCCATGTACTTGGGCAGGGGGCGATCTGGATACTCCGCCTTCCAGGCGCCGGCGAAGCGCTTGGCGTCGCGCTGCTTCTTCAAAGACCAGTACTTCATCAGATAGGCGTTGCGGGCGGCCTTGTCGGACCTGTCTCCGAGCGCGGCCACCTCGGCCTCGGTGCCCTTGTCCCACGGCAGCCAGTCGTAGAACTGCGAGACCTGCGCGTCGAGGCCGTCGCACCACTTGTCGAGGACGTCCTCCACGTCGAACATCACGTCAGGGCGAAGCTCGCGCGGATATGTGAACAAGTCCGACATGTAGAGGATCACCGGCCTAAGACGCTGGGCCTTCGCCTCGGGCACCCAGTGGGGGACGCCAAGAAGATAGCCGGCGTCCATCACGAGCTGGCCCGTGGCGCGGTGGTCGGCGTGGTAGTCGCACGTGCGGTGCGTGAAGATGAAGTCGGGCTCGTACTCGCGGATCTTGCGGGCCACGAGCTGCCTCGCGTCGTCAGTGGGATAGAGGCCGCAGTCTGGATAGCCGTAGATGTCGTAGCCGTCGAGGCCGAAGCGCTTGGCGGCTTCGAGAGTCTCGGCGCGGCGCGTGCGCGCCGTCTCGTCTGGAGTGAGGCGATGGTGCCCCATGCGGCCGTCGGTCACGGACACGAACTTCACCTTGAAGCCGCGGGCGATCAGCTTAAGTGACGTTCCGCCGCAGATGATGTCGGCATCGTCGGGATGCGCCCCGATCACCATCACGCGCGTTGGCCCCGGCGTGCGGCTGCCATATTCGCGCGACGACGGCGGGCACGCCGCGACGAACTTCCTCTTCCGCCGCCGCGCCTTCTTGGCCGGCGCGGCGGCGTCCGCCCCGCTTGCCCCGGCAGCAATGCCTGCGGCGGCCGCAAGTGCGCCACCACCGATGAATGCTCTTCTGTTCATGTCCATGTAGACACTCTCCTTGGTGTTGATGTGATATCGATTTGCGCCGGACAGAATGCCGGCCCTCCGTCAGTATATCATTTCCAGACACTGGACGCAATGTTTGGAGGTTGGCGCCGGGGAACACGCAGAATCTACCGTTCGCGGGGCACGCGTACAAGTACGTGCTCGAATGTCCCAAGAGAGAACGCCAGTCCCCCGTCGCGCCGCGTCGCGGTCCCGTCACCGGCCAGCCGCTCCACGGAACCATCCCCAAGTCTCACATCCACTATGCCGGAAAGCGGCTCCGTCCTGAGATTGCAGATCAGCACGTAGTCCGCCGCTCCATCGCGCCATGTCCTCGCGCGCGCGTTCTGCGGCACATTGCGCGGCGACGGGCCTTCGTCTTTGAGCAGCACCGGTATCTGGGCGAGTATCTCGGCGGAGGCGTCGCACACCGTCTTCCA
>Ga0310696_10006863_pt1 | contig 13444 bp, 10 predicted proteins | sample AusTroGonzalo_MG_4_FD_203885 | JGI IMG/M metagenome (GOLD analysis project Ga0310696, IMG submission 203885) | Bovine rumen microbial communities from tropical cattle in Woodstock, Queensland, Australia - Gonzalo_02 (v2) (version 2) | ecosystem: Host-associated > Mammals > Digestive system >... | reverse complement strand
GAAAGGCTTCGCGAGCATCTCGAGATGCAGTCGGCCTTGTCTGCCCAAAGGGCCGACCCGATCCTGCGGTTCAAGGCGGACTACAAGACCGTAAACATCGATGTCCGCAAGATTGTCTACGTGGAAGGGATGAGCGAATATATCAAGGTTTTTTTAGAAGGCACGGATGCTCCGATAGTCCTGCATTACAGTCTCAAACGTCTTATCTGCGAGTTGCCTAAGGACCGTTTCATGCGTATCCACCGCTCCTATATCATCGCTCTGAGCCATGTTTCAGACGCCTCCCGGACCAATGTACGGCTGGACAACGGCAAGACACTTCCGGTTGGCGAGTCATACCGTCCGGCCTTTTCCGGATATCTCGACTCGAGATAATCCGGCCGGTCACAATGTTTTGTCACCTTGTATGATGAACGGAAAGAACAGCATTATCAGATATCTCGTAGCGGCGCTGCTCATCGGTGCCGCTCTGGTCGGGTGCGGTCCCGAAGCGGAGCCGGAGCCTGAGGTGCCTGCGTTCGAATCGGCAGCGGATGCCGTCCACAATATGGGTGCCGGATGGAACCTGGGCAATACCCTGGACAGTCACAGCGGCAGCCTGGACCATATGTGGATAGAGGCCTGGACCAAGAAGACCCCGAAGGACTACGAGACCGCCTGGGGACAGCCCCAGGCCACCCGGGCGCTGATTCATATGTTCAAGGAAGCCGGCTTCGGCTGCATCCGCGTACCTGTCACCTGGTATCCGCACATCGGCACCATCACCCTTCACGATAGCGAGTACTGGGATCCTTCGACATGGACAGGGACTACGGTGAACCCGGCGTGGATGGCACGCGTAAAGGAAGTAGTTGACTACGTGATTGACGAGGGGATGTACTGCATTCTGAACGTCCACCACGATACGGGCGCGGACAGTACCGCCTGGCTTGTAGCGAGCGACGAAGACTTCGAGAAGGCGAAGGAGCGCTATGAGGCTCTCTGGGAGCAGATAGCTGTCACCTTCAGGGATTACGGCGAGAAGCTTCTCTTCGAGTCGTACAACGAGATGCTGGACCCGTACGATTCCTGGTGCTTCGCATCTTACGCGACGCCAAAGAGATACGACGCAGCGGTGGCGGCTTCTGCCTACAGCGCCATAAACAAATACGCCGAGGCTTTCGTGAAGACCGTCCGCAGTACAGGAAGGAACAATGCATACCGCAACCTCATCGTGAACACATACGGGGCCTGCAGCGGAGACGGGACCTGGAACACCCATCTGACGGAGCCCCTGGCGCAGTTTGAGATCCCGGAGGCGCCGGGCCACATAGCAGTGGAGATTCACAGCTACTGGGACGCGTCGAAGTTCGACTCTCAAAAAGCGGACATCGACCGTCTGTTCAGCAACATCAACTCCTTTCTGCAGAGAAGGTTGGGAGTGCCTGTAATAATAGGGGAATGGGGCGGCGGCTCTTCTGTGGACAGCGACGACAACGTGCGGTTCGTGTCTTACTTCGTCTCGAAAGCCATGCAGAACGGAGTGGCGCCCCTCTACTGGATGGGGCTCTCAGACGGTCAGGACCGTTCGGTCCCCCAATGGACGATGCCTAAGACCAAGGATGCCATCATCCAGGCTGCCGTAAAGAAGTGAAAGACAGAAATCCCCGGTTGGAGCACAACCGGGGATTTCTGTGTAGTGTAAAAGAGAATGACCTAGAAGTTCAGGGCGAAGGTCATGCCGGGAGCGAGAGCATAGCCGTTGCCAGTCTGGACGGCCTGCACGGAAGGATAGAAACTCGGCTCGATGGAATACCTGTTGAGGTCACGGTTGTAGAGGTTCTTGACCTTGGCGACCTTGGCGGCGTCGAAGCAGGACCAGAGGCAGATGATGCCCTCGGTAAGGCCGGAGGCGCACAAGAGCAGAACCTGCTTCTTGGCAGCGTTTTCGTCCTTGAACTGGATGTCTCCGTTGGCGTCCTTGATGGCATTGCCCTCGCTGTCCTTCACGACATTGTCGACAAGCTTGACTGCTTCATAGTAGCCGAATGCGCTGGCGGCGGTGCTGGCGGCGAAGAAACCGATGCCACGGCCTGCCTCGCGGGACATTACCTGTCCGAGGCCGGGGACGACGAAGGATGCGAATGCACTCCAGCCGGGAGAATACGGATCTGAGGCAGATTTGACATATCCCCTGGTGCTGTACATGTCCCTGAGTTCATTGTACTTCATACCGGGACGGACCTGGGCGGATGCGAAGGACATCCCGACGATAAGCAGAATGGCTGCAAATAATAACTTCTTCATTTTTGTTTTTTGTTAGATAATTAGTGCAAATATAGAAATAATCGAAAGAGAAAACTTATGCCTCCCTATTTTTTCATTATATTTACATGAATTATACCATTAACAGTTTCCGTGTTATGAAAATAAGCACTCAACTTCTGCTGGCCGTCGCAGGCATCCTCCTCATCGCTCTGGGCATCCTTTCCATCTGCAAGCCTTCCCCGACGCTGTCCACCATCATCGGCATAGGTTCCATTGTCCTGGGTGTCGCCTATCTGGTGATCGTTTTCTTGCTGAGCAAGGTCCAGAAGCAGATAGGCACCGTAGGCAGGGCCATCGGCATAGGCAAGAATGAGAAAGAAGAAGTAAAGGAATAACAGGTAAATGGATCTGAAACAGACGTACCGGCGCTTCCGCGAGTGGCAGAAGGCGCCGGTCAGGTTCGAACGCAAGACATCGGAGAGCCATCTGTGCGCCAACTGCGGGGAATCGTATGAGGGTGATTACTGCCCGGTATGCGGGCAGAAGTACGATGTCGGCAGGGCCGACTGGGCCGGCGTATTCCAGGATTTCAAGCTGTTCCGCGGCGTCGGGGCCACGACCGTCCTTTCGTTCCTTCTGCATCTTCTGGGACGCCCCGGTTACATGATAGGTGATTATATCGACGGCCGCAGGCAGGCTTGCAGCAAGCCCACCACCGTACTGTGCTTCACCGCTTTCTTCGCGCTTCTGATTCTCAATCTTTTCGGGAAGGGGAGTGCGGCTGCCGTGGCGGAAGGAGGACAGGGAGTGATGGGAGCCATCCTCGGATGGATGTCTTCCCATCTCCAGTGGGCCGTAATCATCGAGACCGCCCTGCTCGTCTTTCCCACCTGGCTGCTCTTCCGCTTCGCTCCCAGGCATACGCGCCACACTATCCCCGACGGTATCTACATCCAGCTGTTCATGGGATCCCTTGTGCTTCTCATCATAGTGCTGCGCGGCCTGATTTCCAATTGGTTCGTGATTCTCGTCCCCATCTATTACTATATCGCGTACAAGCAGCTGTTCGGCTACGGGGTATGGGGCACATTGTGGCGCACCATTCTCAGCATCGGAATCATCTTCTACTTCTTCGGGGTCGTGATGTTCGTAAGCATGCGCATCTCCGGGCAGTTCTGGGCCGAGCATACCGCCTGGGAATTCATTTCCATGTTCGGAGCATTCCTGCTCCTCGGCGCGGGCTTGCTATACCTCGGATATTGGACCGGTAAAAAGACAGCCCGGTAACATGCGACTCCATCCCTACATCCTGGCCCTTACGCTCCTCCTGGCTGCACTGCCGCTCTGGGCCCAATGGTCCGGCAGCGCGGATTTCTCATCAGGCCTGGGAGGAATGAACGGAGACAGGGAAAGGGAGATCGGCTTTCTGGGACACGTGCTCACACAGGGGGACTTCGCTCTCACCTTCCAGTCGGAGAAGTTCAAGTGGAGCACTTCGGTAAACGGGAAATGGGAGCCCAAGTCCAGCGACAATTCCCGCATGAACTTCAGCATCGGAGATCAGGACGCTCTGGCGTTGGACGTAGTGTACAAGACGGTCAAGGCCATGCCCCTGCAGGCCGGCTTCCGCTCGGACTTCGAATGGAAACCCTCGCAGGTCATCAGTTACAACGCCTGGATATCATACAAATACAACAATGACAAGGCACGGAACGTCTCCAACATCCTGTCGGGTACAATGACTATGGACGAAGGACAGGTCAGGCACTATTATGAGTCGCCCCAGGACTTCGTGGACGCTCTCAGCCTGGATGCCATGGACTCGCACCTCGCCAGTGTATATTACGAGACTCCGCGCCTGAACGAGCACAACGTGGCCGTCGGAGCCCGCGGGGAGTGGCAGCTGGGGGACAGGACTCTGCTTCAGAGTTCCTTCTCCCTTTCCACGGCCAGCAGCCGGAAGCACACCACCTGGTCCGTTTTCAAGACAAGTGGTTCTGTCACAGGCGACATCGACGTCAATGCAGCCTTCCACGAAGGCAACGCCTGGCTGTACCGCATCACTCCCAGCACCGTCTCGATGGACTATTCGGCCGACATCCACCTTCAGCGGACCGTCAGGGACGACGGCACCCGCTTCCGCTGGTCGCAGGGCGTCCGGGTGTCGGGCAACCATTCGCTGGACCACAACAGCGGCTCCAGCCTCTCGGACATCAACCCTGACGGCTCATACGTCTGGCGGGACTCCCTGCGTCTCCGGGAGAACTTCGACTTCCTTTCCCTCATCGCCGAGCCATATCTCGCCGCCGACTATCGCGATAAGGACATCGACTTCAGTGCCGACTATTCCGCATCTTTCTATTTCTGCCGTCTGAGTGACGGGGTACGGAATCCTTTGAGCCTGATCTCGGTTCTCCCTGTAGGCAAAGCAAGTCTCTCGTGGAAGATTTCGGACCAGCATAAGCTGAGCGTCACCCACCGCGTCGGAGCGGAGTATCCCGACTTCTTCAAGGTCTGCTGGTATGACCGCACCGGAGGTTACGCTGACCAGCTCTTCCGGGGCAATGCAGATCTCGTCTCCTCGCAGAGCAGCCGTTACGGGTTCAATTATGAACTGAAAGTCAAGCGTTTCCGTTATCTGGCGGAGAATACCGTCACCCGGACGCTCAACGAAATCGACCAGACCTGGTTCAACGAAGAGATCGAAGGACGCCTGTACAAGGTTTTCCATTGGGTCAACTCCTCCGACAGCTGGGCGTTCAGCACTTCCCACAAAGTCGGCTGGGAAGGCGAATGGTTCAAGGCAGGAGCCGGCCTGGTGTATAACCACACGAACCGCACCGCCAAGTCCGGCGGGACCGTCAAGAAAGCCGCGGACTGGCGGATTACGGCCGATTTCGAAGCCAGGCTGGGGAAGGGCTGGACCGTCGGTGCCGACACCAAATGCAAGAGCAAATCGTCCACCTTCTTCACCAGTTCCGACGAATACTGGGAAACGGGCGTACATGTCAAAAAGGCATTCAAGGACATCACATTATACTTCGACGGACGCGACCTGCTGGACCATGCAAGGCGGACCACGTTCGAATCGACCGACGGCAGGCAGTTCTGGGTGGATGTCTCGCGCGAGAACCTCCGCCTGTTCCTTCTCGGCATAAAATGGAGTTTTTAGGATTATGGATTTAACAAAAGCTTACCAACACTTCCGCTCCTGGCAGCTAGAGCCGCACGAGTTCAAGTGCAAATCGAAGGGCATCAATACCTGCGCCAACTGCGGGCACTCTTTCGAAGGGGACTACTGCCCGGTATGCGGGCAGAAATATAACATCGGCCGGCCCGACTGGAAAACGGTAGACAAGGAACTGATGGGTATCTGGTCCGTCAAGAGTTCCAACACCTTCCTGACCTATCTGATGCATATTCTCGGCCGCCCGGGCTACCTCATCAGCGACTTCCTCAGAGGCCGCAGGGAGGCGTGCGACTCTCCGGTCGGCAGGCTGGCCCTCGTCACCGTCGTCGTAATGGTGGTCCTCCGCCTTACCGGTTATACCCATACCGGGACGGAGCTGCTGTCCGGCGTGGATTCCGTCTTCTGGGCGAAATTCTTCGAATGGGCCTTGTCCAATGTCGAATGGGTCGTCCTGATCCAGACCGTCCTGCTCATCATTCCCACCTGGATCCTCTTCCGCTTCGCGCCCAGGCACACGCGCCACACCCTGCCGGAAGGCATCTTCATCCAGTTCTTCATGAGCTCGGTCGTACTCATTGCCGTGATGCTGCGCGCTCTGCTGGGGAACGTGATGCTGGTCCTCATCCCCATCTACTATTGCATCGCATACCGCCAGCTGTTCGGCTACGGACTCTGGGGGACCGTCTGGCGCACTCTTCTCTGCTTCGGAATCATCTTCTATTTCTTCGGGACCGCCATGGCAGTGAGCATGCGTATCTCGGGCGATTTCTGGGGCGGGCACAGCACCCTGGAGTTCCTTTCCATGTTCGGGGCGTTCCTTCTCCTCGGTGCAGGCATCATGTTCCTCGGATACCATATCGGCAAGCGGACGGGAGCATAAAATACCGACGGTCTAACCTTGCCGGCGATGAAGATTCCGCCCAAGAATTGAGTTTTTAAAAAATTTTCATTATTTTTACCGAAATGTATATAAAAAACGGACTTTATGTTACTTAAGATTCTTCTCCTGGTCCTGTTCTTCGCCGTGATGACCGGCGTCGGGATCTATTGCCGCAGAACAGCATCCGACGTCCAGGGCTTCGTGCTCGGAGGGCGCAATGTAGGTTCATGGCTTACCGCTTTTGCATTCGGTACATCTTATTTTTCGGCCGTCATCTTCGTCGGATACGCCGGACAGTTCGGCTGGAAGTATGGCCTTGCCGCCACCTGGATCGGACTGGGCAACGCCCTCATCGGCTCCCTGCTCGCCTGGAGGATCCTCGGGCGCAGGACTCGCCTGATGACCCAGTATCTGCAGAGCGCCACGATGCCCGACTTCTTCGGAAAGCGTTTCTTCAGCGACTCGCTCAAGGTCGCCGCATCCGTCATCGTATTCATTTTCCTCATCCCTTATACCGCTTCGCTGTATAACGGTCTGTCGAGGCTCTTCAGCATGGCCTTCAACGTGGATTATGTATGGTGCGTGCTGGGAATGGCGGTGCTCACCGGCATCTACGTACTCGTAGGCGGCTATATGGCTACCGCAGTGAACGATTTCATCCAGGGACTGATAATGCTGGTGGGCATCTGCGCCGTGATCGCGTCCGTGCTTGCCGGCAACGGCGGCTTCAGCGCGGCCGTGGAGAGCCTTTCGCACATCGAGTCCGAGGCTGCGCCCGCCCTCAGCGGTGCGTTCGTGTCGTTCCTCGGCCCCCAGCCGATATATCTGCTCGGCGTCGTGCTCCTGACTTCGCTCGGCACCTGGGGACTGCCGCAGATGGTGGGCAAGTTCTACGCCATCCGCAATGAAGCGGCCATCCGCAAGGGCACCTTCATCTCAACCTTCTTCGCCATCATCGTGGCCGGAGGATGTTATTTCCTCGGCGGATTCGGCAGGCTCTACGGCCAGAGCATCGAATATACTGCTGCAGGCACTCCCGTTTACGACAGCATCGTCCCGTCCATGCTGGCTTCGCTTCCCGACCTGATGATCGGAGTGGTGATCATCCTCGTGCTTTCGGCCTCGATGTCGACGCTTTCCTCGCTGGTGCTCACTTCCGGCTCCACGCTCACGCTTGACATCATCGACCCCGCCATTGCCAGGATGCGCGTCAGCAACCGTCGTCTCGGCGAGCGCAACAAGCTCCTTTTCATCCGCATCCTCGTGCTCTTCTTCATCATCATCTCTTCGGTCATCGCCATAGTGCAAGCCAAGAGCTCGGTGACCTTCATCGCCCAGCTGATGGGTATTTCGTGGGGAGCCCTCGCCGGAGCCTTCCTGGCCCCGTTCCTCTACGGTCTTTACTGGAAACGCACCACCTCCGCCTCCGTATGGGCTTCGTTCATCGCCGGCGTATTGGTGATGTGCGGCTGTATGTACTGCACGTTCACGGGCAAGACTTTCATCAGCCCGTACTTCACTTCGCCCATCAACGCCGGCGTGCTGGCGATGCTGTTGGGTCTCGTGATAGTGCCCGTGGTGAGCCTGTTCACCAGGATGGACAGGAAGGAGGAAGTGGACGAGATGTTCGACTGCTACGACACGACTGTCACCGTCCGTGCTTCGACATCACTCGTGGAGGAGCAGGAATAGCCTAGAATACAAAGACATATCCTGCACCCAGGACGTGACAGGCGCCGACCAGTCCTGCCTTGTCATACAGGTGATACATATAGAATAAATCCAGGGAATGGCCGCCGCCGAGACTGATCTCGGTACCGGCATAGTGCAGAGAACGCACCCATCCCTTGCCGTCGAGGCTGCTGAAGTACTCATACATCAGATATGGTGTGAAGATGCTTTCGGCAGCCTTGTATTGTCCGCGGAGCCTGGTCCTGAGGGTATTGCTTACGGACCCTGACGAGGGATTGTATGCCAGCTCGTATTTCTCCCTGAGGGATACGGCAAGTCCTTCACGCTTAAGCGTTTCGTTCAGGCACAACACTCCCTTGTGCAGAATCATGCTGCCTGCGGAAGGGATGCTCCAGTACTCGTAGCTCACGTCGCCCTTCAGCCATTTGTTGAAGTTGTAGCCGCCGCCGGCCATGGCGAACCAGCACTCGGTGTCGCCGATGCTGTTATAGGACCGGTGCTCCACGCGGGCCATCGCATAGGGTGCGCCGAAGGATTTGATGAGCTGGATGCTGCTCCAGGTACCGAGGTCGGATACGGACTGTGCGCCTGCCTGGACGGACATGAGCATAAGAATGGAGAGGATGGGGAATAATACTTTTTTCATACACTACTACTGTTGTTCAAGGCAAAGATAATCAAAAAGACACAAAAACAAAGAGGCCGACCTGAATAAGTCGGCCTCCTGCTTTAAGTCGCAGCGGATCAGATCTCGGGGAAGACGGTGAGTCTGATGGTCGAAGCGCCGTAAGGGACGAGCTCTATGAAGGTGTCGCTGCCTTCTTCCGGTACGACTGTCTCCGGGAGCGGGGGAGTGATATACGCATCTTCCATCTCCCAGCTGCAATACCATCTGCCGTCTTTCTCATACAGCTCGGTGAAAGCGTCGCGTACTCTGCCGTAAGTCCCGTCCGGATCGGCGTAATACTTCATGGCTCCTGCCCTGAGCAGCTGCACGAGCCTGCCTTCGAACCTGACATAGCCGCCGTCCTCCGCAGGCCTGCCGTCCTTGTCGAACAAAGGCTCGTCGGTCCACTGAGTGAAGCGCTCGCCGTCGTAGGGCTTGCTCGGGACTACGTCGAAGTCCCAGTCCTTGACGCCAGTCACCGGGATCCTTATCTTCAGCGGTACGTCGTCGAGGTCGAAGGGGAAGCCCCCGGTCTTCTTCCTGACGAGCCTGACCTTGTCCAGATTGGCATTACGGATAGCGTAATTCCACTTGCCTGAAGGAGTTATGTTCCAGTTGACGAAGTCCGGATTCTTCGACTCCTTGCCTGCGAGATAGTCGTAGACCTTAGTGTCCACTTCCCAGTCGGCGGGGATGGCGTAGGTGAAAGCCAGCGGGCCGAGTACGACGCTCTCGCCCTGTACTGCATTCTTCACGAACTCTATGTCCATGGGGAAGTGCACCTTGAAGCACTCGCCGCTCTTCCAGGCCTTGCTGACGGTCCGGAAGCCGTGCTCGTCATAAGCCTTGCACCATCCGGGCACCCTGTAGGTGAAATCCATCCAGCAGGGCTTTTTCGACACCTTCCCGTCTTCGTAGAAGGTGAACTTGAAGCGGATGTCCTCCTCGAAAGGATAGTCGGTGATCTCCTGGATTTTCACCGTGATGCCGCCGCCGAGGTCATAGACCACTGACGAAGGCCCGTAAAGGGCCGCCACGGGCTGGCCGTTCGCATCCCGCATCCACATCCTGGACGCGAAATTGGGGAAGTACCTGTGGAGGTTGCCGATGCAGCACTCGACTTCGTGGGCGGACCTGTAGGCCATCCAGGTCTTGGCTTTCTTGTACTCGTTGTGGTTCGAAGAGCCGGTACAGAGGACCTGGTTGGGGCAGGAGAAATACTGCATCGCCTTGAAATCCTTGGTGACTGCTCCGAATCCTGCGTTGAAGATGGCCCGTTCCAGACGGTCGGCGAACGTAGCGTCGCCCGTTACCGCCAGGAAATAGCCCATGGTCCAGGTGTAATCGGAGATGACGCAGGTCTCGTGCGAAGCCAAAGCGTCGACGCCCGCGAGGCCTTCCGAGCTGGAGACGATACCGTCGACGAGCATGTTCAGGTCTTCCATCTTGGTGTCGCCCTTCAACGCCGCTTCCCTGTATATCTCCTTGCCCGTGAATGCGTAAAGGAGCATGGGGAGCTTGAGGGTTTCGCAGAGGGTGACGCCGTGGCCGGACATCGGCCTGTCGCTCAGGTACTGGTCCATGTTGCTCGGGACCAGGGCCCAGGCGGCCTCCGCGAGCTCAAGGAGTTTTGGATTGCCGGTGAGGGAATAGGTCCAGAGGACGCCCTCTATATTGATAAGGGTACGGCTCTCGCTGAGCTCTTCAGGAGTGTAAGTGAGGTAGTTCTTCTCGAGCGCTTCAGGGACTCTCGGATCGCCGGTGGCTTCATAATAGGTCTTTATCGCCCTGGAAAACACGGCGAAAGGCCAGCCCATGGAGTCGCCTTCACGACCCAGGCGGCCTTCGGGCCGGCCTGCTGCGGCAATGACCTTGCGTCTCTCCAGCGACGCCCTTCCGCCGAAGCCCCTGTATGCGGACTCGTCGAGGACATAGCCGGGCTTCGGCGGGAGCGGATGGTCGAGGACATAGTCGACATTGGCCTTTCCTTTAGCCATAAGCTCCTCGTCGTCAAGGATATACCCCAGCCTGGTAAAACCGTCCACATAGTATGCGGACTGCTCGAAACGCCACCAGTCGGAGCCCCAGTAGTGAGGATTCTTGCTCATCTCGAGATTGCCCGCCCAGCAGCAGCTGTCGAAAGGATACGACATCGCTTCGGGGTGGCCCGTAAGACCGTCCTTCATCCGCTGTAGGATCTCCCGGACCCAGCCCTCGGGCGTAATGTCGTTGATAAGTCCTTCAGAGAAAGCGGCATAAGGGGCGACGGGGATGTCCGGAGCGCAGGCGACAGGGACTTCCCCCTCTTCCTTGCACGCGGCAAGGAAGAGGGAAAAGCCCAGAATGATCAGTGAAAGTCTTTTCAAGTGTGTAGGATTGATGAAGTGTTTATCTGCTCATGATTTCGATAGCCTCCCTGTCAGGAGCGTTGAGGACATAGCTCTTGTCCGCGAGGATCATGGTAGCTCCTTCCTCGGTGGTATATTCAGGCCAGTCGGGAAGGCCGGTCTTCTTTCCGTTGTTGGGATTGCCGGTAGCCATGAAATTGTAGAGGGCCTTGGCCATCTTCTTGGAGAGGTTCCTGGGATACTGTCCGCCACCGGTGTGGGATACCTGCAGGTCGGTGTTCATGAACCAGAATGCGATGTCCATCGTATGGAAAGCGTGAAGACGGCCGTCGAGGATGGGCGGCTGCCAGTCGAACCACGCCACATAGACCGGGGCGTTCTGCTTTACCTTGAGGTCGGCGGTGCTGAGGACGCCGCTGCGGGAGCTGGCGACGAGGTCGTTGATCTCGATGGGAAGCTTGTCGGGGAAGACTTTGGCGTAAGCCTCATAGACGGCGGCTGCCTTGTCTTCAGGGATGGCAGGTGCGAATCTGCTTCCTCCCTGTGTCATCAACTTGATGACCTCCTCCTTGGATGAAGCGTGCTTCTTGGCGTCATCGCGGGCGGAAGGCCACTCAGCGGTGGTGGAGCAGATGAGCATCGGTACGTTCGAGCAGTGGTCGCTCTGGAAGAAGTCTCCTACGGGAATGTGGTCGCCGTCAGCGATGGGACCGAAGCCGAAACGGCCGAGGCCGGGGTGAGTCATCGCATATTCACGCTGCACCCTGTTGGCCAGTTCCATATAGTCCTCGAAAGGCATCTCCTGGAGCTTGTACATCTCGTCGGGTTTCAGGCCGGCCGCCTCGAGGATGGCAGGTCCGAGGCCCTTGGCCGCTTCCTTGTTGATGGCCGAAGTGGCATTGCCGCTCAGGGCTACAGCCTTGTGGATCAAGCCTTTGGTCTCGGGCATTGCAACGAGGTTGCAGACCTTGGCACCGCCGCCGCTTTGGCCGATGATGGTTACATTGTCCGGGTCGCCGCCGAAGTTGGCAATGTTGTTATGCACCCATTTCAGGGCCTCGACGAGGTCGAGGATACCCACATTGCCGGAATCCTTGAACTTGGGATCCACCTCGGAGAAATCGGTGAAACCGATGGAGTTGAGACGGTGGTTGGGCGACACGAACACGGCGTTGGTATAGTGGCTGAAGTTCTCGCCGTGATACTCGTGGTGCTCGATGCTGTTGCCGCTGGAGAATCCGCCGCCGTGGATCCACATAATGACGGGGCGCTTGGCATTGTCGAGGCCGGGAGTCCAGACATTGAGGTTCAGGCAGTCCTCGCTCATGTCATAGTAGTTCCAGCAGTCGAGGAAAGTGGCTATGTTGTTGGGATACTTCATCACGGACTGCGGGGCGCAGGCGCCATAGAACACGGCGTCCTTCACTCCGTCCCAGGGCTGCGGCGGCTTCGCGGGCATGAAGCGGTTCTCGCCGGCGGTACTGGCTCCGTAAGGGATGCCGAGGAAAGTGTATGTGTCGCGCATTATGTAGCCCCTCACCTTTCCGTACTGGGTGTTGGCGATGGCGATGTCGTCGCCGATGAACAGCTGCTGGTCAGTGCGGCTGTAGAAGTTCTCATCCTTGTCGTTCTTGCAGGACACGGCTGCAAGGACGAGTGACAGAGTCAGGACCGACAGTAATATCTTTTTCATATACAGAGTGTTATTTATGGTTCAGTTATCTCTGAGGGGGGGCCTTGGGGAGCTCCCTGCGGAGCGCCCTGGGGGCGGGCGCCGGGCGCGCCTGCGCCGCCGGGAGCGCCGCCCTGGCCGCGCATGCGGTTCACGGCCTGGTACTGCCCGGGACGTACGGTATCGAGCCAGTTGGCGTCGGTGCGGGGCTTGTCGGAGCGCTCGACCGAGTGGACCTTGATGTTCAGGCCACCGAGGACTATCCTGTCGAGGAACGAATCAATCTCGTTCCAGAACCATTTCAGGGGGAGGAGGGCCATGCAGTGGTCGCCGCCGAAATACTCGTTGAGCATATAGGGGACGTCCATCGCATAAAGCTGCTGGCTGACGTAATAAGGGCCGAAACCGTGACGGTTCGGGCTGCGCTCCATGTCGAAAGTCACGGTAGGGTCGGCCGAGCCGTGGAAGAAGCACATCGGACAGGGCTTCCTGTCCCACTTGAGCTCGGTGTCGTTATCGCCGGTCAGATAGACCGCACCCGCCATCGGGACGACTCCCGCATAGTTGAAGTCTGCAGGGAGGTTCTCCTTCGCGATCTTGTGGCCCGAGCAGATATAATATTCGGCGTTCATGCTGTTGATGGCGCCGGCGCTGCTGCCGCTGATGACGATCTTGGTGGGGTCGATATTGTACTCTGCAGCATGGTCGATGAGCCAGGTCGTGGCTGCATAGATATCCTCGACGCCGA
>Ga0310696_10006862_pt1 | contig 13444 bp, 15 predicted proteins | sample AusTroGonzalo_MG_4_FD_203885 | JGI IMG/M metagenome (GOLD analysis project Ga0310696, IMG submission 203885) | Bovine rumen microbial communities from tropical cattle in Woodstock, Queensland, Australia - Gonzalo_02 (v2) (version 2) | ecosystem: Host-associated > Mammals > Digestive system >... | reverse complement strand
CAGATCCCGTTTTTGAGCGATATTTTTATATAAAAAGCAATAAATTTTTAAAAAGTGGCTAAAATCATTTGCTAAAAAGACAAAATTATATTAAAATTTAATTAATCCTGAAAAGGAAAATTTTGAGAGGTATACAGATATGAACATTTCAGACATCAGAATTCGCATAGTAAAGAGCGAAACTAGCAAGATTAAGGCTTCTGCTTCTATCACTATTGATGATTGCTTCTGCATTCATGATATTAAAGTGATCGAAGGCAACCAAGGCAATTATATTGCTATGCCTAGCAAGAAGACTCCAGAAGGTGTTTTCATTGACATCGTTCATCCATTAAATACTGAGACTCGTAACAAGATCAGTGATTTAATCCTTGCTAAGTACGAAGAAGAAAAGAACAAACCACAAGAATAGTTGTTTTCTAAAAAACGAGTGGTGATTACCTATCACCCCTCTTTTTTGTGTCAAAAAGGACGACCATGATGTCGTCCCTTTTTTCATATTTGTTATTTTGCATATACTTTTATATATTTTCTTATCACACGTATATTTAGTGGGTGTTGAGGCCCCACATTTCCATCTAGATCACTACCTAAAAATTTCTTTTCTACAGGTGGTATTGGAGTAATATTAAACCTTTGACCTTTCTTCATTAAGATCTTGTTACTATTACCATGCGTTCCAAACAATATTTTAAAAAATAGAAAACAGAATGGTATAAATCTACATTTCTTCACACCCACAAACACAAAATTACCATCAGCTAATTGAGCGCCAGGTGCAAAATGTTTAAAACCTCCTGCAGTATTAGAATTTACGATATAATAAAATATAAAGTCATCTATAAATTCATCATCATCTATCTGCACTTTTAGTTCCTGACTTTTCATAGCAAAAGCAACAAAAAAACAATGGATATAATATGCAAATTTACCAAAAAAGCGCTTACCTCTCGCACTAAACACTTCACCACCATGGCTAAAATTACCTCCACCAATGGCATTAATGGCATATTCATTATTCACATTTGCCACATCAATGTCTTTGGTGTGACCACTAAGCACTAGGTCCACAAACTTCTTTATATTTTTGCTAGCACGCAAAGACGTCGCAAAATCATTAGCCGTACCATGAGGATAAATTGCCACTTCACTCTGCAAGTTATTATGAACTATGGCATAAATAGTCGAACCCAGCGTGCCATCGCCACCTATTACGATAATAACATAATCAGACAAATCACCTTCTCTGCCGCTTAGTTCTGCAAAATAATCGGCAATATCACCTTTTTTGTGCGTTTCATATAAAGAGATGTTTTCCACACCACGTTTACACATCTCTACACCTATTTTTATTGCTTTCTTTTCACCCTGGCCTCTGCCGGACTCTGCATTATATATTATTAGATATTTTTTCAACTATATCTTCCTCTTTTTTAATTCGCTTTTTATTATATCATCTATTTTAGAAATTGCAATAGGTAGTTCGTCTAATGTATTATTAGTAACCACATGATCCATATGTTTTTTATGTCCCATTTCATAATCAAATCTCGAAATACGCACTGCGGCACGTTCAGGAGTTTCCCCACGAGCAATAATTCTATTTAATAATTCTTGTTTATCGGATACTTCTATAAATATGGCCACCACATCGTATCCAGCTTTTTTCGCACTCATCACACCATTGACATCCACATCTTTAATCACTACTGGCGACTTTTGGAGATAATCATCTAAGATTACACGACTGATACCGTAATGAATCCCCTTATGCACTTCCTCATGCTCTAGCATCCTTCCAGATTCTACCTCTTTCCAAAACTCGTCCTCGCTGACAAACATATATGGATGCCCTTGACTCTCGCCATCTCGCATCTTACGTGTGGTAAGTGATGGCATTTGCAAATATTTAGGATTGTTTTTTAATATCTCATTGATTATCGTATTTTTACCACAACCAGAAGTTCCCACAATAGCTACTAACATACTATTTCTCCATTAATTTTTTTAATCTATTTAACCTATCTCTATATATAGCAAATCCCTCATCAAAGGTTTTCTTGTCCAATATATCTATTCCCAATTTTTTTAGTGTACTTATGCTATCCATACTTTCACCACTTGATAGGAATTCTATGTACTTATCTGCAAATGGCTTTCCTTCCTTTTTGATATGACTAGCAATGAGACAAGCCGATATAAACCCAGTCGCATATGAATACACATAAAATGGTCTGTAAAAATGCGGTATTCTGCTCCATCCATACTTTGCTAATTCACCACGTTCAACGTTTTTACCAAAATATTTCTGTTGCAATCCATCGTAATAATTGTTTAAATCTTCATACATTAGAGGATTCTCTTTCTCTACCTCACCATGCACATAAATCTCAAACTCAGTATACATTGTCTGTATAAACACTGCTGCATTAAATTCACTCAAAAATTTATCCAATAAGAATATTTCAAAATCCTTATCTGTGGTTGTTTCTAATAAATAATCGTACAATAGACATTCATTGACCGTAGAAGCAATCTCAGCAAGGAATACACTACATCCACGCTTTGCCATAGGTTGCGTGTCATTTATAAGGAGCGTATTGACCATATGTCCAAATTCGTGTGCCAGTGTACCCAGCCAATAAAAACTTGGCGTAAAATTAAGCAATACATACGGATTGCAAATATTAAGATCTGCATTAAATGCTCCACTATCCTTATTCTCCGTCTCAAACACATCCACATAGCGATTTGCAACCTGAGAATCTATATACTGCGCATACCTTGGCCCAAGGCATGCTACACTCTTTTTAAATATCTCTATTGCCTCTTGATATGATGGTTTTATCTCCGCATTTTTAACGATTGGCACATGATTATCATATATGTGATACGTTCCGCCAAGCACCTTCTTCCTGAGCATAAGATAATCTTGATATGTCCCCAGTCCTCCATTGACAGCATCTGTCAATACATTTAGTATCTTCTCCGGAATCTCATCATAGAAAAATTTTGATTCTCTCTTACTATTAAAATTATGTTGTCTGCTATAAAAATGACACTTCTTCAGCATTGATATAAAGATCGTAGATAATGATAGATTGTGTCCAGCAAATACTTTGTGTATGTTCTCGAAGGCCTGTCTACGAATGTCAGCATCGTCATTAGAGATTAATGAAGCATAACTAGCATTAGTCAATGGCATATGTGTTCCATCTTTCTTCACTATATCTTCGAACTTAAAATCTACATTGTCCATCGCATCAAACACTTCACCCTGACACGAAAACTCAGCCACCCCAGCTAGCAACTTCTCTTTCTCCTCACTCAACGTATGTGGTTTTGTGCGAATTAAATCATCTAAGTCCCTGTCATAATCACTGAATCTCTTCTCATTCTTTAGAGACTGATATAGTTCATCACTATTCTGTGCTAGTTCAAATGGTAAAAATGCCAACATCTCTGACATTTTAGTACTGATGGTAGACAATTTGCTATTATATCTTAAAGCCTCCTGATCTTTACCATCAAGAGCAAGTCTGAGCATCAAATACGCACCCATCTTCTCAGACAAAACACCTATTTCTTCATCTGTTTTAAAATATGCAAAAAGTGCATCACTGGTATTTAACTTACCTTTTTGTGATGCAATTTTTTTGCATAATGACTGCAATTTGGTTATATCTGCATCTATTTCATTAGCAGACTTGTAGAATCGAGTCAAATCCCAAGTGTATTTTGGATCAATATTTTCACGTTTTTCCATACTATTTCCTCAAATAAAGTATAACCCAATTAAAAATATTTTCCAAACGAAACGCACCTATTTTGTTACTTTTCTCGTAGTAACAACTTCTGTTGTCTTACCACCTGTGGCAATAAGCACAGACAATAGCCAAAAACCAGCAATTCCAACTAAAACGTATACAATATTTGACACCACGGTGGCAGAGCCAAAAATCCAAGCTACTAAGTTAAAATTAAACAAGCCAACTAGCAACCAGTTAGTTGTACCAGCCACCGCTAAAATAGTTGCAATAATAGTTATGATCATACCCATCCTCCTTTATCACTATTGTGTGCAAGAAAAATTTTTGTATACATAAAAGGCAGAGCCTCTGCCCTGCCTTTTTTCGTGATAAAAAAAGAAGGCTATCGCCTTCCTCAATTCCCTTTATGGAACAATAGTAGTCAATACTAGAAATACAATGCAAAGAACCATTAGTATTACCGCATCTATAACTGTCAGTTTCTTGATTCTTCCTTGCAATGATTTTCCTTTATTCTTGTTATAAAATGTCTCATAAGAACCAGATATAGCACTTACACCATTTTCATTACTCTCTGACAGCATGACTGCAATTATCATAAACAAAGCTCCAGCCGCAATGATGCATGCAATCACAATCTTAATAATAGGGAAAGAAGACAGCACCCAATCTGGCAGATCTTCCCTAGCACCAATCAAATTCTTCATTATCTCAAAACTTTTCATAATTCCTCCAAAGTCATTCACACATAAAACTGCTTGCACATTATATCATATATATTTTTAGTTTTCAACTGATTTGACTAAAAAAATATAAGAAAATAAATATTACAAACACAAAAAACGAAATTAATACAACTGCTTTCTTCATCTCAGGTGTATTATTCAGCCATTTACTTTTACCAAAGACACCAAAAAGCAATATGAGCATTAATATGGAAAACAACGCAAAATTTAACAGCGTTCTTTCTTTTATAGCATCTGCCAATAATAATGTTATCACAAAAACAAACTCTCTCCTGTCATCTCACAAGGAATCTTTTCACCCATCAAATCTAATAATGTAGGTGCCACATCGGCTATTGTACGACCGCTTTTTAGTTTTTTACCTAACTTTGAATCATCTACAACAATAAATGGCACTTGTGCAGTTGTATGTGCTGTATGTGGCGTTCCGTCTTCATATTCCATAATATCTGCATTACCATGATCTGCTGTTATAATCATACGACCATTTCTCTTTTGCACATATTCCACGAATCTTTTTACACACTGGTCTATAACTTGAATTGCCACGCGTGTCGCAGCTTTATTACCAGAATGTCCTACCATATCCGGATTTGCCAAGTTAATGATAAATACATCTACATCATGTGTATCTAGGAATTTTATTGCCTTGTCAATAACTTCTTCCGCACTCATCTCAGGACGTACATCATATTTAGGCAACTTTTCCGAAGCAATCAACACTCGATCTTCATGAGGATAAGGTTCTTCACGATTCGAATTAAAGCAATATGTCACATACATATACTTTTCCGTTTCTGCAGATTTATACTGATTATATCCACGTTCACTCAAAACTTCACTCAAGATGTGTCTGTTCACTTCTGGTGGGTATGCAACGCGTACCCCCTGCATATTCTCTTGGTACTCACACATAGTCACTAGGTCTAGATTCAATTTTTCAGCATAACTAATCTTACTGTGCGAACTCAGCACCTCTGCCAACCTTCGCTCTCTATCTGCCCGGAAATTATATATTATTACACTATCACCTTTTTCTATTTTAGCCACAGGTTTGCCATTCTCACATACAATAATAGGCTTCAAAAATTCATCTGTTATACCCTCATTATACTGCTTTTTAATAGATTTTTCAATATCCTCAGTAAACTCACCAATATTTTTTAGCATAGCATTGTATGCAACTTCTATTCTATCCCAGTTATCGTCACGATCCAATGCATAATATCTACCCACCAAGGTTGCCACTTTACCTGTCGTCTTCTTTGTATACTCATCGACTTTTTTCCAGTATTCGATAGCACTCTTTGGTGGCACATCACGACCATCAGTGAATATATGAAGATACACCTTCTTCATTCCTTTCTTTTTAGCCAAGTCTAATAGTGCAAACAAATGCGTTATATAAGAATGTATCCCCCCATCTGTCGCAATTCCCAGTAAATGCAAGGCTTTATCTTTTCTAATTGCATTGTCCATACAACTATTAATTACCTTGTTCTCGAAGAAACTACCATCTGCAATGGCATTATCTATTTTAGTGATAGGCTGCAAAAACTTCCTACCTGAACCGATAATCATATGACCTACTTCGCTAGTACCTGGTTGACCATGTGGTAATCCTATCTGTTCCTCACTGGCATTGAGAAGAGTGAATGGATACTTTTCTCTTAATTTTCGCATGTACGCAGTATTTTCTTTTATGATCCCGCTTCTAGACAGATCTTTTGGCTCGCCATAACCATCTAATATTAATAATCCAGTCAATCTATCAACTTTACCCACTTATTTTACCACCTCTACTAAACTGTCCACTTTGAGGCTAGCACCGCCAATCAATGCTCCATCCACATTCTTTATTTTCATTATCTGTTTTGAATTCTTTGGACTTACACTACCGCCATATAAAATCTTTATATCCTTATAAGTCTTTGGATACATCTCGGCCAAAATATTTTTTATTGCCGAATGCACTTCAGTTATCTCATCAGTAGTAGCAATTTTACCTGTCGTAAATGTGCTGATAGACCAAATTGGCTCATAAGCCACGTACACATTTTTCATTTCTTCTGCCGTAACACCCCTAAGTCCTATTTTTAACTGGCGAGTCAGCACTCCCATGGTCTGCTTGTTATCTCTCTCTTCAGCATTCTCACCAATACAGAGTATGACCTTAAATCCATCATTGAGAGCCAGCTTCACTTTCTTATTTATAAACTCGTCATCTTCACCAAAATATATTCTGCGCTCGCTATGACCCAAGAGTGTAATCTTTACTTTTATATCTTTTAGCATCTCTGCACTAATTTCACCCGTAAAAGCACCTGCCTTCTCAGTATATATATTTTGTGCAGCCATTTGCACATTGCTGCGTTTTACCTTTTTTTGCGCTTCTGTCAAACATACAGCATTAGCTGCTATTATTATCTCGTTTTTAGAATCTGCCACCTTGGGCAAAAATTCAGTCAAAAAAGCCTTTGCCTCACTGACTGTTTTATTCATCTTCCAATTTGCAACAAATATTTTTGTCATACATTCCCCCTCTAATATTTTAGACTATTCCTTGTCATTTAAAACAGCGACACCTGGCAAATTCTTGCCCTCTAAAAACTCCAAGGTTGCACCGCCACCTGTAGATATATGAGTAATTTTGCTAGCATATCCTGTTTCATTTAGACATGCTACACTATCTCCTCCACCTACTATACTAGTAGCGCCGCTTTTTGCCACTGCTTTCGCTACCATCTGAGTGCCTTTCTGGAATCTTTTAAATTCATACACACCCATAGGTCCGTTCCATACGATAGTTTTAGCACCTTTTATCTCTTTTGCAAAAATTTTACGAGTACGCTTACCTATGTCCATACCCTGATAATCTTGCGGTATATTGAATATATCTACGTTTTTCGCTTTTGCTTCTGGAGCAAATTCTTGCACTGCTATAGTATCGACTGGCAATACGATCTTGATATTATTTTTGTCCGCTTGTTCCAATATCTGCTTCGCCACATCTACTTTATCTTTCTCATATCTGCTCATTCCGACATTGCCACCCAATGCCACAACGAATGTGTTTGCCATAGCTCCACCAATAATAATTTTATTGGCTTTTTCCATCAATTTGACAATCACACCTATTTTATCTGAAATCTTAGCCCCACCTAAGACAACTACAAACGGTCTATCTGGGTTGTCCAATAATGGCTGCAAAGCACTTATCTCCTTGCTCATTAAAAATCCTGCAACCGCTGGTAAATATCTAGCCACTCCTGCAGTTGATGCATGTGCTCTATGTGCTGTGCCAAAAGCATCATTTACATAAATATCTGCAAGACTAGCCAATTCTCTAGCAAAATTGTCATCATTAGCTTCTTCTTCCGCATGGAATCTAACATTTTCCAAGAGGATAATGTCTCCATTGTTCATACTTGCCACTGCACTGGTCGCACTCTCACCAATCACATCTTCGACCAACTTCACTTCTTTACCAAAATATTCACTTAACCTTTTTGCTACAGGTGCTAGTGAAAACTTCGCATTATATGTCCCCTTAGGTCTACCCAGATGGGAACATAGTATAACTTTTGCCCCAGCATTCACTAAATATTTAATAGTAGGAAGCGATGCACGTATACGTGTATCATCAGTAATTTTCCCAAAATCATCTAGTGGCACATTGAAATCACAACGAACCAATACGCGACGTCCCCCAACTTCAACATCTTTAAAAGTCTTTTTATTCATAATGTGTACCTCTCCATTTACCACAAGTAATCGTGGTTAAATATATTTTACTTAATAAAAAAGAAGTTGTCAAACAAAATCAACCTCTTTTTACCATTAGTATTCACTGCGACCAGCTACATCGCTATATCGATTAATATCGTCTTAGCGCATCTTATGACACACTATGCTTTTAAAAATAACTATTCACAAGATTTTTCATTTCGTCAGTTGTAGTACAGTTCATTATTTTTCTTACAAATTCACCACGCTTTGCAAGTTTTGCAGCATAATGTGCTAAATGTTTTTTCATTGTAAGAGACAGCATTTTTTTATTAAAATATTTTTCCAAAATGCAAAAATGATACAAAATTTGCTCTTTTTTGCTTATTTTGCAACTTTTTCCAGTGCATTTTGCAAATATTTCTACATTACCTAGAGCACCTCGCCCAATCATAATACCGGCAGCCCCAGTATAATTTAACACATATTCAGCAGTTTCTTTATTCACTATATCACCATTTGCTATTACTGGAATGCTTACCGTTTCTACACATCTTTTAATAAAATCTAAATCATTACTTCCGGAATATCCTTGTACTTTAGTCCTACCGTGTATAGTCACGAAGTCCACACCTTCTTCCTCGCACATTTTCACAAAAGCCAGTGCAGATTCATCATTTTCATTATACCCCTTGCGCATTTTTACCGACACTACTTTATTTGTGTTTTGTCTAACAGCCCGCACAATTTGTCTTGCCAATTCTATATTGGTCAACAAGAAACTTCCTTCTCCATTTTTCACAATCTTAGGAGCGGGACAGCCCATGTTTATATCAATGACATCAAATTTTTGCACCTCATCGAGTTGCACCGCTTTCGCAAAAACATCTGGTTCTTTACCAAATAGTTGCAACGCTATTGGTTTTTCATTTTCTGCAGTCGCGAGCATATCAAACGTCTTTTTGTTTCCATACAGGAGTGCTTTAGCACTTATCATTTCTGTAAAACAAAGACCAGCACCCGCTCTGTAACATAGACTACGAAAACCAACATCTGTCCACCCCGCCATTGGTGCCAGCATAATATTATTTGCCAAAACAGTACCATTATTAAATTTCAACTTTTTTATTTTCATACAGATATTATATAACAAAAATGTGATTTTCACAAGAAAAAACCACATTTTCAATTTCTATATAATTTACTATTTATTCTATTAATTAGCCACAACTTTTAGATCAAAGGTTATTGTAGCACCAACTAGTTCTTGGTTAGCAAACTGAGACAACCATATAAGTAATATAAACTCACTATTTAACTCTGGCTCATCTACAGTATACAAACACACTTCTTCCTGGTCCAATGCAATACTTTCATGTTGTTTATCTTCTTTTAAATGCGCATAGATTTCTTTCTTAGCACTATCCCCTTTATCGACCTTGATATTCACTAGGTATATACTATATGCTTTTTTGCTGGAAACGCAAAATTTTGCATATGCACCTTCGCTACCCACCTCAGCACTAATTGTGTATGGGACTTTTGTTATTTCATCCAACTCACCAGTTGCAGGCTTCAACCCCGTCTTTGGCTCCTTAAATTTTAGCGAGTTTAATGCATCTCCCTGTTTATCAGTTACTGTCACACCTTGAGTCTGTATACCAATTTCGCCCAATTTAATAACCTTATTTTTATAACTAAAAGACATTAGACAGCTGCCAATAACACTCATAAACAACACTGTCAGCATCCAAAATGCGATAGTAGCCACACTCTTTTTATGATTTTCATTCATAATATAATGCTAGCCAATTAAGAGTATTATTATACGAAAATAAGACAATTAAAAGAAAAAGTCGGACCAAGTCCGACTTACTTAATATCTCTAACGAGAACTTCTATTTCTAGCTATCTGTTTCCAGCAGAATACATTTATCATTGTGGCTAGTACTACAATGCCTGCCAACATCAAGATAGATATAAGATCAAAATGTAGCAAGAATGCACACACAACTCCAATCACCGTGCAAATTAGTGATACTGTAACACTGATAATTAAAGACTTATTTGTAAACATACGCTAACCCTCCAAACTTTCTAATACTATTATAACACATTATTATACATAATGCCATAGTTTTTATAAAAAAATTTTAAAACTTTCAATCTTTTTTTATCTTTAAAAACGTAATAGAAGCATCTACAGCCACGCGATCAATAATTTTTGGATGCACAAACTCCTCGCGCACCAATTTTCTCAGAACCTTGCCCGAATGATATCCATGAACTACCATCAGACCAGAATAATTTGAATCTAAATGAAATATCGCATTGCATAGCTCTGCTTTAGCCTCTTCTTTATTTAGTCCATGTAAATCAACGCGCTTTGTAACCCCATAATCTAATTCATCAAAAACCATACTAACCTATTATAAATAACTATTAAAAGTCCCATTCTTATAACGTACAGCCAACGAAGCGCTTACAGTAGCTAAAATAATGCCGCCTTCACCTTCTTGTTGATATGTGAATGTTATATATACATCACTAGTTTCTTCGCCAATATCCACACGATAATACATTTCGTTTTCACTTAGCAAAATCAACAATGTCCTATCTGTATCCGACACGGTGGTCTGAATATCATAGTCTTCAAAACCAGATGAGTATATAGCATAAGGTTTTACATATACTATACTATATTTATTACCATATACGTCTTTACCGAGATTGATATTATATACGCCACCAGTTCCTTCCAATCTTTTGCCATTTCCATCAAAATTTGGCACTGTATACAGCATTAGACCCATCTCTTCTACGCCATAATCATTTATTCTAAATACCAAACCGCTTTGCCCCAAAATATACGCGTTCCCTCTAGAATCATGCTCTTTCCAGCCCAATTTTACCAATGTGGTTGCTCCACTCTCCACTTCATCTTTGACTTTTATTTGTAAAGAAAAAGTCGCAGCATCTACGAAAATGTCGTCTATCTTGGTCTGGTCATATTCGAGTATCTCAAGAGAACTAGCATTACCATTACCTATATCCAGATACACTCTATTATATTTCGCATTATCTCTCTCGTCCGAAATTTTGTATATATCATAAATCTTATCATTACTAGGCGTATCCAATACATGTTCGTTCAATTTGGTGACTTTCATCTCGCTCAGTCGATTTTGACGTACACTAATTACACACTTATCTGTCGCACTAGTATTCTCAATACTACGAACATACAAGGTGACATCACCTTCTGCCTTTGGAGTTACAACATAGCCATTATCCTGCTTTACAATTGACAAGATATTTGACACTGCCGCATTATTAAAATTAGTTTGTATATCAGTAGTAGAAAGCTCGACACTATTATTTACAAAAACTTTAATATACAGATTATCATATTCAGGATTACCAGTCATATATATCTCTTTATAAAAGAATCTCTTATATTCCTGATCCTCATTTAGATAACCAAAGGCCACACTATTTACATTAGGAGTAGGCTGACTAAAAACTATAACCAGCGCCACACCGCCGACTATGCCAATAATGAATACTATTAAAAATATAAGTAATTTATTTACTCTCTTTGCCATAAGTCCCCTTCTTATACACTATGATTGTAAAGCAAATACTAACAAAAGTCAAATAAAATAAGACGATTTAGCAAATCTATAGTACAAAAAAGAGATGGCTCAGCCATCTCTTTTACATTTTGTTATTATGAATTAGTAGGAATTTGATTGCTCTCTGCACTTGCATCTATATTGCTTACAGATACAGAATCCAATCTAGAAGCAACCTTAAGATCTGCTGGACATTTAGTATTCAATGTTGTAGTTAGATGTATTTCTAGTCCAGTAACCTCACCAGATAGACTACCTGCTATTGATTGTAATACACCAACAAAACCAGCCACGCCATCAGCCACCTTAAAGTTATCATTGTCTTCTACCTTATAACCGGTTAAATCTGCAGTATCTTTGATTGTTAGACCAGTCACTTTGCAAGAATCAATTGTGATATCATCGATAAAATAGTTTTTTTCACCTTTTACAGCATTTCTAACTATACCAACTATACCACCAATTACATTCCATTTATAGTTCAAATCTTTTACTATACGTGCACTATCACCAACTTCAATTATTGAATCAGATACTGTGCAATGTGAAATAACAGCATCATTACCAGAAACACGAGCAACTACACCACCTACAAATGCAGCATAACTCTTAGCATTATTGGTATTTGCATCTTCATTCTTTAATGTTATCTTCACTGCAACATTTTCAATAGTAGTATCTGCAGCCAATTCAACTACTGCACCACCAACACTACTTGTATATTGGAAAGTATAGAATCTAGCTTCAACATCACAGTTTCTTACAGCACTACCAGCAGCGATTGGACTCAATTCATCAGTTACTATATAATGATCAGTACCACCAGAAGTAGTCGCAGGCGCATCTGCCACACTATACTTCACTGGGAACGTATCATCATTTAATGGAACTATTTTATTTACGCCAGCATATGCTACTAGTCCAGCCATGTTAACGCCATATTTTAGATCTGCTTTTACACTAAATCCTGCGATCTCAGCATTAGCAGTCTGCATAGAATGTGCAAATCCTGATATACCACGTGCTGCAGCCACTGCTTCATATTCTGCCTCATTGCTAGTTGTAATCGATTTAAAATGTGCATATCCAGCAAAAGTAACTACCACATCTACCTTTTGCTTATTTTCTGCTTCATTGATTATCTTGCCATAATTTTCTAATACGAATCCTACAGCTCTCTGATATCCACTAACATCTGCCTTTACTGCATACTCGCCAGTGAAGTTTGCATCATATTTGATATCGCCCATGTTTACATAAACAAATCCGCAAGCGACATATCCAGCCAATTTAGTATCACCACTTACTGATGAGTTAATCACTGTAACATTTCTCTCAATAGTATGAGCGAAACCACATGCAGCAGCATCTTCGATTAAATCAATATTTACATTTTTAACTTGAACATTCTTAATGGTAGATTCATACGCTCTCACCATATCAAATGCACCACTGATAGTATCAACGTTGGTCCTTTGATTATTTACTGTAGTACCAGCCAATCTCTTTGCGCTAAAGTTCTCTACTGTCTGTTTCTCACATACTAGGCCAGTACTATTAGCAACAA
>Ga0310696_10006860_pt1 | contig 13444 bp, 7 predicted proteins | sample AusTroGonzalo_MG_4_FD_203885 | JGI IMG/M metagenome (GOLD analysis project Ga0310696, IMG submission 203885) | Bovine rumen microbial communities from tropical cattle in Woodstock, Queensland, Australia - Gonzalo_02 (v2) (version 2) | ecosystem: Host-associated > Mammals > Digestive system >... | reverse complement strand
CTTCACCGTGATGATCGGCAAGACCCGCAACACCCTGCAGCTGAGCCTGGATGTGAAGAACCTCCTGAACCTCTTCAACTCCAGCTGGGGCGTGGCCAAGTACCTGAACCCGGAGATTGGCTCCGAGGCCAAGATCCTCAAGTATGAAGGACCCGACGCGGATGGCTATGCCACCTTCTCCACTCCCGCTGCCATCAACGGAGATACCAAGACCTTCGTCCCTTACCACAACCTGGGCCAGTGCTGGTATGCTTCCATCGGTATCAAGTACATGTTTAACTAATCTACAATCGGCAATCTTATGAAACTCAAATATATCATTGCATCCCTGCTTGCCGGCGCAGCCCTGCTGACCGCCTGCGAGAAAGAGGCCGATCACTCCCTGAACAATGTGAAGGTGGACAAGTCCTTCGTCGGTTTCGCCAAGGACGGTGGTTCCCAGACCATTGTGCTCACCGCCATCGACGCATGGACCGTCGAAATTGCCGAGAAGGATGCCGAATGGCTCTCCGTCTCTCCCAAGTCCGGCAACGCCGGCCCCGACCAGAACCTGACCGTGACCGTAGCCGGCGGAGACGACGGATACAAGTCTTCCTTCAACATCGTCTGCGGTAACGAAAAACAGATTATCCAGGTAACCAAGGAAGCCGGTGAGAAGCAGGACACGCCCATCACCCCCATCGCTGACGCTATCGCCACAGGTGCCGGTTCCTTCCGCCTCCAGGGTACTGTTACCAAGGTGGCCAACACCGATTACGGTAACTTCTACATCAAGGACGATACCGGTTCCATCTACATCTATGGTGTAAAAGACGCCAAGGGTTATCCTAAGGACGACGCTTCCGGTTGGGCCCGCTTCGGCATCGAGGCTGGTGACGTTGTAGTGGTCGAAGGCCCTTACAAGCTCTATGGAGACACTCCCGAACTGGTAGACGCCGAGGTTATCTCCGTCACCAAGTCCCTCATCGACGTGGAAGCCTTCTCCTTCGATAAGCTCCCCGCCATCGACACCACCTTCAACATGGTTGTCAAGGCCAAGGAAAGCCCGCTGCTGGTTAACAGCGACGCCGAATGGCTGCAGGTGGCCGGTGTGAACAAGGACGGCAGCTACATCCTCCACGCCAATGAGAATGTCAAGACCGCCGAGCGCACCGCCAACATCAACATCCAGGGTCCCACCGCCCTCAAGACCGTTACCATCACCCAGAAGGGTATCGAGGCCACCGGTTCTACCGTGAGCGAAATCATTGCCATGGATGACGATTCTATGGTGAAGACCCTGCCCAGCACCATCGTTATGGCCCTCACCACCAAGGGAGCCATCCTCTCCGACGGCGCCAAGGCCATCTATGCCTATGGCGATGCCGCTGCCGCCCTCAACCTGGGTGACGGTGTGAGCATGGGTGCCAAGAAGACCACCTACAACGGTGTTCCCGAACTCACCGACCTTACCGACGTATTCGTGGACAGCGAGGGTAATCCCGTGAATTATCCTGAGGCTAAGGATATCACCGCTACCGCCGGCGAATATGCCGCCACCGAGGCCGAGTACATCAAACTCACCGGTACCCTCTCCGTGAGCGGCAACTACTACAACCTGGCCCTGGACGCCTTCCCTGACGGTTCCAAGCAGGGTTCCATCGTCTATCCGGCTCTGGATGCCGCCGCCTTCGACGGCAAGAAGATCACCGTTACCGGTTACTTCAACGGTCTCTCCAGCAAGGGTAAGTACATCAACATCGTGGCCACCAAGATTGTCGAGTATGCCGATAACCCCAAGGGCTCTGCCACCAACCCTTACAGCGCTTCTGAAATAGCCGAACTCCTGACCGGAGGCACCACCATTGACGAGAACGTGTATGTCAAGGGTAAGGTTTCCGCCATCCTCTACACCTTCAGCGCCGACTACGGCACCGGTACCTTCTGGATTTCCGACGACGGCACCGCTTACGGCGTTGCCGAAGACAAGAAGAGCACCACCGCTCCTACCAAGGACTTCGAGTGCTACAGCGTGTACTGGTATGGTGCCGACACCAAGTGGACCGAAGGAAGCGGCCAGCTGGAGATTGGCGACGAGGTTGTGGTTTGCGGTAAAGTGACCGTGTACAAGGGCACCGCCGAAACCAGCAGCAAGAAAGCCTGGGTATACAGCGTGAACGGTGCCACCACCCCGGCCGACGGCCTGGGCAATGTCAACGCCCCGTTCAACGTGGCCGGCGCCGAAGCCTTCATCGACCGCATGGTGGCCGCCAAGGCCGCTGCCAAGGAGAATGACCAGCCCGAACCTACTTTCCCCGACGTCTGCGTCAAGGGTAAGGTTTCCGCCATCCTCTACACCTTCAGCGCCAACTATGGCACCGGTACCTTCTGGATCTCCGACGACGGCACCGCTTACGGTGTGTCCGAGGACAAGAAGAAGACTACCCAGCCCACCAAGGACTTCGAGTGCTACAGCGTGTACTGGTTCAACAACCAGCCCTGGGTCGATGGAAATGCCCAGCCCGCCGTGGGTGATGAGGTCATTGTAAAGGGTCAGCTCACCCTGTACAACGGCACCTATGAGACTTCCAGCAAGAAGGCATGGGTATATAGCCTGAACGGTGTGTCCGAGTAATCCTTAACCTTAATATATTCATCAAGCCCGAGGCTCCCCGTGAGCCCCGGGCTTTTTGTTATAACAAAAAAAGTAGTATATTTGTATTTCCACCAACACAAAAAACAATAACTGATAAACCCATAACAACCATGAAACTCAAATCCCTTGTTTTAGCCGTTCTGGCAGCAGGTGCCGCTTTGGTATCCTGCCAGCAGGAAAAGCCCGTATTCGGCATCTCTGCCGATAAGGACACCATCGAATTCCCGCAGGGCGGTGGCCAGGTTTCCGTGCAGGTGACCACTGCCCAGGCCTGGAATGTGAATATCCCCATCGATGCCCAGGCCTGGCTCATCGCCAATCCCTCCAGCGGTATGGGCAGCGGCACCATCACCTTCACGGCACAAGCCAATGAAGGCAAAGACCGCAAGACCGGCCTCAAGATCAATGCCGGCATGGCCGGTTACGTGTCTGTAACCGTTACCCAGCCCGGTTCCCAGAAGCCCGGTGACGGCCTCACTCCGGAAACCGCCTGGAGCGCCAGCGAGGCCCGTGCCTGGATCATGGCTAACCTTACGGATAAACAGGTAACCGAGGAGAAGTACTACATCAAGGGCTTCATCCACAAAGTCCAGACCACCTTTGCCGCCAGCGGAACCTATGGCAACGCCGTATTCTTCATGTCCGACGACGGCCAGGCTTCCTCCGAAGACTTCGAAGCCTATCAGGTCTATTATCTGGAAGGCAAGCAGTGGAAGAGCGGCCAGCCCGACGTCCAGGTGGGAGATGAGGTGATTGTCTACGGTCCCATCACGCTTTACGGCTCCACTCCGGAAACGTCCGGAAAGGGTGCTGCCTTTATCTACAGCCATCTGCGTAACGGCGAGGCTCCCACTCCCGGCGGTGGCGGTGAAGAGACCGACTACAGCAAGGCCCAGCCCAAGACCGTGGCCGAATTCATCGCCGCGGCCGATACCGAGACCTATTACAAGCTCACCGGTACGGTGTCCGGCTTCAACGCCACCTACTGCAGCTTCGACCTGGAGGACGCCACCGGCAAGATTTACGTGTACAGCGTCCTGGCCGACTACAAGACCGAATGGGCTTCCAAGATCCAGAACGGCGGTACCATCACCATCGCCGGCAAGTACAAGAACTACAACGGTAAGGACGAGGTCGTAGAGGCCGCTATCCTTGCCTTCGAGCCCGGCCAGGGCGGCGGTGGAGAGACCGACTACAGCAAGGCCGAGCCCAAGACTGTGGCCGAATTCATCGCCGCGGCCGACAAGGAAACCTACTACAAGCTCACCGGTACGGTCTCCAATTTCAACGCCAACTATTGCAGCTTCGACCTGGAAGATGCCACCGGCAAGATTTACGTGTACAGCGTCCTGGCCGACTACAAGGCCGAATGGGCTTCCAAGATCAAGAACGGCGGCACCATCGTCATCGCCGGCAAGTACGACTACTATGAGAAGAAGTCCCAGCACGAGGTAATCGATGCCGCCATCCTTTCCTTCGAGCCCGGTCAGGGCGGTGGCGGCGAAGAGACCGACTACAGCAAGGCCGAGCCCAAGACCGTGGCCGAATTCATCTCGGCCGCTGATACCGAGACCTACTACAAACTCACCGGCGAGGTATCCAACTTCAACGCCAACTACTGCAGCTTCGACCTGGAGGATGCCACCGGAAAGATTTACGTGTACAGCGTCTTGGCCGACTACAAGGCCCAGTGGAAGGATAAGATTAAGAATGGCGCCACCATCGTCATCGCCGGCAAGTACAATAATTACAACGGCAAGGATGAGGTCGTAGACGCAGCTATCCTTTCCTGCGAAGGCGGTGAAGACCCCCAGGGAGGAGACTTCAGCAGCAATGTCACCTGGACGCTGGGAGACGGCGGATATACCCAGGACGCCACCGTCAACGGAACAACCGGCGTTGAGATCCTCAAGCTGGGAACCTCCAAGAAGGTGGGAACGGCCACCCTCACCCTTCCTTCCGGCTCTTCCAAGATGACCTTCTACGCCATCTCCTGGAACAATGCCGATGTGGCTAACCTGGTGTTCAAGGCCGCCGGTTCCGAGATTGCCACCGTGACTCCCGCTACCAACAGCGGCCTGGCCGGCAACCCCACCTACACCCTCACCGTAGCGGACAGCGATAAATACCAGATCACTGTTCCTTCCGGTGTAACCGAGATCACGGTCGAGACCAGCGGCGGCTATCGTGCCGCGCTGTTTGCCATCAATGCTGAATAAAAGCCGCATATCGGCCCTTCTTTTACTGGGAACGCTCCTTCTCTCCTGTCAGAAAGAGGAGGAGCGCATCCCCGTGCTCAAGCTGCCTAACCCTCTGGTGACGGCTGCCGGCGGTACGCAAACGCTGGAAGTGGCAGCCGAGAGTTCCTGGACGCTCCACGTGGACTACCAGGATAACCAGACCGGCTGGATTGTCACCAGCACGGCTTCCGGCAGCGGCTTTGCCAGCGTCACCGTGACGGTGGCCCCCAATGAGGCCGATGCTCCCCGCCAGGCCAGCCTCAGGCTCACAACCCGTTCCCATACGGTGGCGGTGGAGCTTACCCAGGCCTCCGGCGCCATGCACGACATGCCCGGCTGGATGGAACTCCCGGCTCCCCAGGAAAATGCAGACCTGTATTTCTTCACCCACGACATGAAGGGCGGGAGATACGTGGATAACGTCACCAGTGGCGTCCGCAACTGGTCCTTCTATTGGGACAGCAAGAACTACGTGTCCCGCTGGGTGGCCTATCCGCTGAACGCCGGCCTGCTGGAAGGGAACTACGGCCGATACGATGTTTTCATCGACGACCCCATCCTGGTTAGCCTGAGCATGAAGCAGCCCTACCTCACCGGCGGCTCCTATGGCGGCGGCTGGACGCGCGGGCATCAGATTCCATCGGCCGACCGCCAGAAGCCCGATTCCAACAAGTCCACCTTCTATGCCACCAACATGACTCCCCAGCAGTACGACTTCAACGGGGAAATCTGGGCCCGGCTGGAAGGAAAGGTCCGCACTTACGCCAAGAACAGCGACACCCTGTACGTGTGCACCGGCTGCGACATCCGCCAGCCCCTGGGGTATACCACCAGCAGCAAGAGCGGTGTTTCGGCGGCCATCCCTTCGGCCTATTTCAAAGCCCTCCTGCGCCGGAAAGGCAACGATTGGTCGGCCGTGGGCTATTATCTGCCGCACAGTGCGTCCATTGCCGGAGGTGATTTCCAGGCCTACGCCCTGTCGGTGGAGGCACTGGAGAAGAAGACCGGCGTGGATTTCTTCGCCAACCTTCCCTCCGTGCTGGGAAAAGAAAAGGCGGCGGCCATCGAGAAGGCCGATCCCAAAACTACACTAGCAAACTGGTAACCAACAATTAGCATGAGAAAACTATTATTCTCCCTGTCTGTCCTTCTGCTTCTCATTCCCTTCGGCGCCCAGGCGCAGAAGAAGGGATATGTGATTGGTTTCTATAACCTGGAAAACCTCTTCGACACCTATCACGACGATGGCAAGAACGACTATGAGTACCTGCCCGACGGTGCCAATGCCTGGACCGATGCCAAGTATGCCAAAAAACAGGAAAACATGGCCAAGGTCATCGCCGCGATGAAGAAGGACAACGGAGCCTGGCACGCCGTGCTGGGCGTTTCCGAGGTGGAAAACCGCCACGTGCTGGAGGACCTGGTGACCGAGCCCGCCATTGCAGCGGCCAACTACCAGATTGTCCACTATGACAGCCCGGACCGCCGCGGCGTGGACTGCGCGCTGCTGTATCGGCCCGAAATTTTTAAATACATCACCAGCGAGGCCATCCCTTTCACCTTCGATGACAATACGCGCCTGGACTGGAGCCAGTGGACACAGGAGGAGAAAGACGACTTCCGCACCCGTGACGTCCTCATGGTGCGCGGTACCATCGACGACCAGATGTTCGCCTTCTTCGTGTGCCACCTGCCGTCCCGACTGGGTGGAAAGGGGGCTGACCTCCGTCCCCGCGGCGCCGAGATCGCCTACAACCGGGCTATGGAACTCCAGGAGGAATTCCCGGGCATCTCGATTGTGGTGATGGGAGATATGAACGACAACCCCGGAGACCCGTCCATGACCGATTATCTGCGCGGCAAGGAGTTTATCTCCGATGTTACGGATGAAGATTTCTTCGACCCGTTCCTGAGCATGATCAAAGCCGGCTACAGCTCCCTGTATTACCGCGGAGAGGGTAACATCTTTGACATCATCATGGTGAACAATGCCCTTGTACATGCCCCTGAAGGCGCTTTCAAGCTCCAGCCCATTACCCAGGGCAAGTACTACGGCCGCGTGTTCAACAAACCGTTCATGACCAACCAGAGCGGCCAGTATAAGGGAACGCCGTTCCGCACCTTCTCCAACGGTGCCTTCATCGGCGGCTTCAGCGACCACTATCCCACTTACATCGTTATCAAGAAATAACACAATATGACTAAGAGACTGTTTTTGGCATTCGCGGCGGCCTTTGCGTCACTGGCCCTTTTTGCGCAGGCTCCCACGGGCGGCGTAAAGGGTACGGTGATCAACCGTAATGGCCGTCAGCCGGTGGAAAAGGCCCGCCTGGTGCTTATGGAGGGTGCCACGGAAATCGCCTCCACCATTTCGGAACCGGACGGAACCTTCCAGATTTCCGGCCTCAAGGACGGCGTTTATACCCTGATGATTTACGCCCCCGAATTCCTGGAGAGCCAGGTGCAGGTAACCGTGAACGACGGTTACATCAAGAACATGTTCAACCTTTCGCTCACCAGCATCCAGCGGGTGGCCGAAGTGGACGACGATTCCTTCGCCGCCTTCGACATGGACGATTCCGGTTTTAACGACAACCCCACCATCCTGTTCGGCAGCAACGACGTCTTCAACAACATCGCCGGTTATAACTTCTCCTCTGTGCGTTTCCGCGCCCGCGGTTACAGCTCCGAAAGCCAGGAAGTGTATTTGGCCGGCGTCAAGATGAACGACGCCATCACCGGCTATGGCCCCTTCTCCCTGTGGAGCGGCCTCAACGAGGCCATGCGCGCCAAGGAAACCGTGAACGGAGCCGAGGTGTCGGATGTGGCCCTGGGCGGTTACAACGGCGTCACCAACGTGTTCGGCACGGCCGATGAAGTACGCAAGGGCATTCGCGGAAGCATCCTCACCAACAGCTCCCTCTACCGCCTGCGCGTGATGGCTTCCTATGCCACCGGCTACATGGACAACGGCTGGGCCTTCGCCGCTAACGTGAGCGCCCGCCTGGGCGGCAACGACTGGATCAAGGGTGTTTACTACCGTTCCTTCGCCTATTACCTGGCGGCCGATAAAGTCTTGAACAAGCACCATACGCTGCACTTCGCTTTCTTCGGCACGCCCGGTGAGCGCGGTGCCCAGATGGCTTCCACCCAGGAGGTGTATGACCTCATGTACGACAACATGTACAACGCCAACTGGGGTTACCAGAACGGCCGTGTGAGGAACGCCCGCGTGCGCAAGACCCACGAGCCTGTGACCTACTTGAAGTGGGATTTCAAGCCCAGCGATACCTTCCAGGTCAATACCACCCTCCTGTTCCGCTTCGGCAAGAACGGATACACGGCCCTGGACTGGTACAATGCCCAGGACGCCCGCCCGGACTATTACCGCAACCTGCCGTCCTATTTCTACAATGAGGATCCGGACTACAAGCGTAACAACCAGGCCAAAGCCGTTGAGGCCTTCAAAGCCTGGTACAACGAGGATCCGGACGTGGTGCACCTGAACTGGGACCGCATCTACCAGGTGAATACCCTGGCAACGGACGGTCGCGCCAAGTATGTGCAGGAAGAACGCCGCACCGACCAGCGGGACCTGAACCTGGCCGCCAACTTCAAATATCGGCCCGCCCGTTGGGCCGTTGTGACCGGCGGCCTCCACGCCAAGTGGAACAGGACCGAGTACTATAAGATAGTGGCCGACCTTCTGGGTGGCAAGTATTTCGTGGACGTGGACAACTTTGCCGACAGGGACTTTGCCTCTACCCCGTACATGGCCCAGAACGACCTCCTTTATTATCTGGAGCACAACGGCCAGTCCCGCACCCTGGGCGTGGGAGACAAGTACGGCTACGACTATTATGCCCATGTCCGCAACTACGGCGGCTGGGCCAACGGCTCGTTCATCAACGGCAACGTAGTGGTGAACATCGGCCTCAAGCTGGGATACCAGAGTTTCTGGCGTCAGGGCCTGCTGTACAAGGGCCTGTTCCCCGGCAAGCAGTTCACCGATCCCGTGACCGGCGTTACCGTGGAGCCTGCAGTGGATGACAAGGGAGAAGTCATCACTTCCTACGGCAATTCCAAGAAAGCCAATTTCTTCACCTATGCCGGAAAGCTGGGCGTAGTCTATGTGATAGGCGGCAACATGCGCGTTTACGGCAATGTGGGTTACTTTAACGACGCTCCCAACTTCAACCAAGTGTTCCTGAGCCCCCGCACCCGCAACAGCATGGTGGACGGCCTCACCACGGTCAAGACCTTCGCCTCAGACCTCAACTGGCAGTACAGCGGCAACGGCATCAATGTCCGTGCGACCGTATACTATACTACCATCAGGGACCAAAGCAAGATCATGAGCGCCTACGACGACGTCCAGAATGCCTTCTCCAACTTTGCCCTCAGCGGCATCAACCAGCGCCATATGGGTTTGGAATTCGGCTTCAAGATGCCCACCTATGTGGTTCCAGATTTGAGCATCCAGGGTGTCGTATCCCTGGGAGAGGCGGTCTACACCTCCAATCCTACCATGGTGCAGACGCTGGATAACAGCGCTTCCCTAGTCAGCTACAACGGCCAGGACGTCATGAATGTTTCCTTCTGGAAATATCATCCTGTATATCCCCGTGACGTTTATGGCAACATTCCCGAAGGTACCACGCTCAACGACTATACCCGCCTGCAGAAGCACTATGTGCCTTCCACCCCCCAGACGGCTATCAGCCTGGGTCTGGCCTGGAACCACAACTACTGGTTCGTGGACGCCGACGTGGAGTACTTCGACCGCGCCTACCTGGATATGAACCCGCTGTACCGTACCGATTTCGCCGTGATGGGGCCCGACTACAAGGCCACTCCGGAAGAAATCGAATACATGACCACCCAGGAGAAATTCGCCCCGGCGTTCCTCCTGAACTTCTCTGTGGGCAAATCCTTTTACATCCAGCGCAAATACCAGCTGGGCTTCTCGTTCAACGCCAAGAACCTCCTGAACAACCGGAATGTGAAGACCGGCGGTTACGAACAAACCCGCATCGTGGACAACACCGATGCCAAGAGCCGTTACTACCGCTTCGACTCCAAGTACTTCTACATGCCCGGCTTCAACTATATGCTTAACATTTACTTCAGATTCTAAGCGCCATGAAAAAGTTATTTTACGCCATCGCCGCCTTCGCGGCCATCGTTTCCTGCCAGAGTCTGAAAGAGGAATGGCAACCGGTTAATCCCAAGGCCTATGAGCCCGGGAAAGCCTTCGTGCCCGTGAACATGGACGACCAGGTGAATACCACCATCGCCGGGCTCAAAGCACTGTATCAGAAGCACGGAAAACCGGTGGAGATTATCGACGATATCATCATCCGGGGAGAAATCACCACTTCCGACGAAGACGGCAACGTCTACCGTGAAATCTATATCCAGGACGCCACCGGTGCCATTTGCCTCAAGTTGGGCCGAAGCTCGTCGTACGACGACTTCAAGCTGGGCCAGATCCTCTATGTGAAGTGCCGCGGCCTGGTTGTGGGAGAATACGGTTACAAGAGCGGCAACTACGGCGGAGCCGGCCTGCTGCAGCTGGGTCTGATGGGAGACGGATGGGAGGACTATCTCAACGGCATCACCGACGTGGAGCCTGAGTACGAGACCTCCTACATCGACCTGGTTCCCATCATTGAACAGCACATCTTCCGCGGAGCCATCCTGCCCGAGGATCAGCGCATGAAGCCCGTTTCCTTCACCGGAGCGCAACTCACCGCCATGAAGGACGATATCCAGAGTTCCATCGTGAGCATGCTCACCAAACTGGAAGGCCTCTCTTACGGCAACTCTGACAGCGGCAAGGAAATCTTCTGCCTCTTCTATCCGGACCCCAACCTCAACCACTCCAAGTACGAGTCCTGGAACCGCGTGTTCCTGTCTTCCGACACGCCGCGTGTGAAAGGGGCCGATTACACCTTCGGCATCACTACCTGGTCCCTCACCAAGAACCGTTTCTACCAGCTGGCCAAGGCCGGCACCTGGGATGATGTAGAGATTGGTGACGGCAGCGGAAAGATAGCCACGGCCTATACGAGTTTCGACAACTTCGGCTATGAAGAACTTTACAAGGACGTCATCCTGGCCCATCCCGGCGCCCAGAGCGTGAGCCATTACTTCATGTACGACGGCGTGGAGGTCCAGGTGCGCACCAGCGGATATGCCCGTTTTGCCGATATTGAGATTCCCGAAGATGTCCGCAACGGCAGCAAGAAGGTGGATGTGGTGGGTATCCTGTCCCGTTACCAGGGCAGCGCCCAGTTCACCCTGCTGGATGTCTATTATGCCGGAACAACTAACAGTCTTATCAAATGAAAAAATTATTGATCGTTATCGGAGCAGTTGGAATGTTGGCAGCTTGCAATAACACCCCAAAGAACGTATTCCTGCAGGAGTGGGACACCCCTTACGGCACAGCCCCCTTCTCGCAGATTACCATGGACCAGTACATGCCCGCCTTCAAGGCCGGCATCGCCGAGGAAAAGGCCAATGTAGAGGCCATTATCAAGAACCCGGATGCCCCTACCTTCGAGAACACCGTGCTGGCTTTCGAGAAGGCCAGCCCCATCCTGGACAAGGTGACGGGCGTGTTCTTCAACGTAAGTGAGAGCGATTCCACGCCCGAGATGCAGGCCATCGAGGAAGAGGTGACGCCGCTCCTGACCGACGCCTCCAACGAGATTATGATGAACGAAGACCTCTTTGCCCGCGTAAAGGCCGTGTATGACAACATGGAAGGCCTTACCCGCGAGCAGCAGATGGCTACCAAAAAGCTGTACCAGAGCTTTGAGCGCAACGGCGTAGGTCTGGACGAGGCTGGCAAAAAGCGCTTTGCCGAGATTAGCAACCGCCTGGCCATGCTCACCCAGAAGTTCGGACAGAACCTCCTGGCCGAGAATAACGCCTTCAAGGAGGCCACCGGCATCACCGTGAGCGAGTACTACGACTTCATGGCATCCTGCGAGGACCGCGCCAAGCGCGAACAAGTGTTCAAGGCCTATTCCAGCCGCGGTAACCATGGCAACGAGAATGACACCAACGCCATCGTGCTGGAGGTCCTGAAACTGCGTGCCGAGATGGCGCAGCTGCTGGGCTATCCCAACTTCGCCGCCTTCCAGCTGTCCGATAAAATGGCCGGTACGCCCGAGACCGTGGATGCCTTCCTGCAGCCCATCATGGATGCCTGCATGCGCAGTGCCAAGGCCCAGATGAAGGAAATGCAGAAGATCGCCGGCCATAAGATAGAGGCCTGGGACTGGATGTACTATGCCGATAAACTTCGTGCGCAGAAGTATGCCCTGGACGAGAACGAGACCAAGCCTTACTTCCAGGCCGACAGCGTACTCAAGGGTGTGTTTACGGCCGCCGAGAAGATTTATGGTATCCGCATCGAGGAAGCTCCCGAAGTTGAGGTGTACAACCCCGAGGTTCGCGCCTACAAGCTCTCAGAGCCTGACGGCAGCCTCATCGGCATCTTCTACAGGGATTACTATGTGCGTCCCACCAAGCGCGGCGGCGCCTGGATGAACAATTTCCGCGAACAGTCCAAGGGCGTCCGTCCCGTCATCGTGAACGTGTGCAACTTCCCGGCTCCCGGTGCCGATCCCACCGACGCCAAGCCCAGCCTGCTCACCATCGACAACGTGCAGACGGCCTTCCACGAGTTCGGCCACGCCCTGCACGGCTTCCTGAGCCAGTGCAACTATACCAGTGTTTCCGGTACCAACGTGGCCCGTGACTTTGTGGAGATGTTCTCCCAGTTCAATGAGAACTTCGCATTTGTGCCGGAAATCCTGGCCGAATATGCCAATAACTGCTACACCGGCGAGCCCATTCCCGCCGCCCTGGTGGACAAAATCCGGAAAGCCCTCAAGTTCAACCAGGGCTTCGCGGCCGGTGAAACCTGCGCCGCCTCCATCCTGGACATGAAGTGGCACGAGCTAACCATGGAGCAGCTGGCCGCTTTCAACGGTCCCGACGACATCCGCGCCTTCGAGGATAAGGTGTGCAAGGAGATGGGTCTCATCGACGAGATTATCCCGCGCTACCGCACCTCTTACTTCAACCACATCATCGCCAGCGGCTACAGCGCCGGCTACTACAGCTACCTGTGGAGCGAGGTGCTGGCCGTAGACGCCTGGGAAGTGTTCCAGAAAACGGGTGTCTTCAACAAGGAGACGGCCGACCGCTTCCGCAAAACCTTCCTGGAGAGGGGCGGCAGCGAGGAGCCGATGGTGCTGTATGTGCAGTTCAAGGGCTCCGAACCGGATCCCGCTGCACTGATGCGCGCCAGGGGACTTAACTGATATAGGAAGTAAGAAGCTTCATGCCGTCTTCCGGTATGAAGCAGACATCATCGGCATCCGCCGGGATGAGCACCGTCTCACCCTGGCGGATGCTCACTTCTTCTCCGTCCACTTCCAGGGTGCCGCTGCCTTCCAGGCACATCACGGTGAGGAAGGAATCCAGTTCGGACAGGTCCTTGGCGTAGGGGAGGGTGAGGTCCAGCACGCTGGTGGTGAAGTAGGGGCAG
>Ga0310696_10006859_pt1 | contig 13445 bp, 11 predicted proteins | sample AusTroGonzalo_MG_4_FD_203885 | JGI IMG/M metagenome (GOLD analysis project Ga0310696, IMG submission 203885) | Bovine rumen microbial communities from tropical cattle in Woodstock, Queensland, Australia - Gonzalo_02 (v2) (version 2) | ecosystem: Host-associated > Mammals > Digestive system >... | reverse complement strand
GCCGGTCACCAGGACCTTCTGTGTCTTGCCGATAAGTCCTTGATTATAAACGAGAGAGTGTTTCATCAACTCATCGGTGAGTATATGATAACGCTCGCGTTTCTTGGCTTTCGGCACGTCGTCGGCCCATGATGAGGCTACTGCGCCTGGGCGTACGCTGTATTGTGCGATGTAAGCCATGTTGTATTTGAATTCTTCCATCGCCTTGCGCGAGTTCTCAAATTCTTCCTCTGTCTCGCCAGTGAAGCCCACGATGATATCGGTGAAAATCGTCGCCTCAGGCAGTAAACGTCTGATTGTGTGGATGATATGACGATAATCATCGAGGGTGTGTTTGCGGTTCATGCGTTGCAGCATATTGTCGTCGCCCGATTGTATCGGCAGGTGAATCTGCTTACCAAGACATCTGTATTGTGAGATGACCTCAATCACTTCGTCGCTCATGTCTCGTGGATGCGGTGAGGTGAAATAAACCCAGAATTCCTTGCCGCTGGCATCACCGTAAGCGCCGATTCTGCGTAACAGTTCCGCGAAATTTATCTCTTCGCCTTTCTTGTCCAAGCCGTATGAGTTGACGTTCTGTCCGAGCAATGTTATTGATTTATATCCTTTGTCAACGAGTTCTTTCAGCTCATTGATGATATCTTCGGATTTTCTCGACACTTCGCGGCCGCGGGTGTAAGGTACTGCGCAGTAGGTGCAGAATTTGTTGCAACCATTCTGAATCGGTATAAACGCCTCAAAATCAGAGAGATGATCGGGGTTGATGACCCAGAAACGATCCATGTTGGCTGACGGGTTGACATTTCTATTAATAGGTATATTGAAAGCACCGTATTGTTGAATCATGTCTGGCAGATCCGGCAACTCGTTCATGGTGAAGACGAGGTCGAACAGTTTTACGAAACGTTCACGGTCGGCAGGGAGGATGCAGCCCGAAACGAAGGTGATGCAGCTATGGTTTTGCTTCATCTCGTTCCATTTCAGGATACGCGAATAAACTTTGTCGATGCCTTTTTGGCGCACAGAGCATGCTATCACGCCTAAAATTGTTGCTTCTTCTTCCTTGTCAGTCTCCGTAAATCCCATTCCGTGCAGCACTGTTCGCACACGCTCGGTGTCGCTTCGGTTCATCTGACAGCCCAATGGCAGTAAAAAATACTTCATCTCTTTAAATTTGGCTGCAAAATTACGAAATTTTCCCTTTGGATATCAATAAATAAGGGTAAGAATATCTTTTGCGACCTCGTTTTGACCGCAATCAGGGGCGTTTTTGATGCTTGCGCCGGTTAAAATACGCTCGGTTTCGTCGATGAGTTCCGGTTCCAGGCCGTCGGATGCTATCGAAACTTTCTCGATGATTCCTTTTGTCTCGTTAACCTGAATATCGAGTTCGACCAGACCCCATGGAAACTGTGCGCTTTTCTTTGCTTGGAAGTTACGCCATTTGCCGAAAAGATAATCGTCGGAAGCGAATAAGTCTCTGGTTTTCAGTACTTTATCGGTTAGAAGGTCGTTGAATGCTGTGACTTCTGCTTTTGCATCGTAAACTTCTTCGAAAGCCTTTGAAAGGTAAGGCATTATCGAATCTGAAGTGATGTCGGCCACTTCCGAAAGGTTGATGATGCGGCTTGCCACTGATTTTACGCCATGTTTCTGCAGCTTTGCAGGGTTAACTTTCAGATATTTTGCCAATTTCTCACTGTCAGTCTTGATCAGGATGGTGCCGTGATGCAGTCTCCTGTCTTTATATATTCCAAAGGCGTTTCCGGAGAATTTGCGTCCCTCGAACAGTATGTCGTTTCTGCCTGAGACCTCGGCTTCCAATCCGAAATATCGCAAGGCGGTCTTGATGACGTTCATTTGTTTTGCAACGTCGTAATGCTTTTTGTTTGCCACGAATGAGAAGTTAAGATTTCCCAAATCATGGTAAACTGCACCGCCGCCGGTACGGCGGCGGGCGGCGTAACCACCTTCTGCAAGAAGCAGTTCAACATTGCATTCGGTAAAGGGGTTCTGGTTGTAGCCGTACACCACGGTCTGTTGGTTTTTCCATAAAAACATGGTGACAACTTCCGGGTCGCCTTCATCAAATAATGAACTTTCCACCGCAAGATTCAGATGCGGATTGTATTGATTGCCAATAATAAGTTGAATTCTTGGTTTCATATTATTTAATAGTGTAACCAACACTGATTTGCACGCTTATGTTTTTGTTTGAACCGACTTCTTTCACAACGTCGAGGAAACCAAAATAAGCACGCAAGCTGACGTAAAAGTTATCGTCTGGTATGAGGTTGTCGGTATAAACGCCAAAAATAAAGCCGAAATCGAAAGTGTTGTATTTTAATGTCTGTTTTTGCCATTGTTCATTACCGATTTTGGTCTTTAGGTTCGCGTTTACACAAAACCTGAAATCCGCGCCGGCTTCAAGTCCGAGAATATCGGTGAAATAATATTGGTAAAGAATCGGGATGTTAAGGTAATGCAGGTTGTATTTGCTGTAAACCTTGAGGTGTTCACCGCGCTGTTCGGTTATCCATTTCTCCGACTGCTGCCCGCCCATAGAGTAGTTGAAGTCGGCAATGATGCTGGTATGGTCATTGAGGAAATATTTTCCGAAGACTCCGCCGACGACACCTAATCTTAGTCCGTTGTTTTGGAATCCGCTGAGTGTCGCCATGCCCATGCCGCCGCGCACACCGAATTGATAATCATTATGTTGGGCTTTGAGAGCGCTCCCGTTTGAGAATAAAAAAAAGATAACAGCCAACAAAGCGACAATGCTTTTGGATGTTAATCTATGATTTTTATTGGAGAGAGTTCTCTTCATATCATTATTTAAAACTGAAAAAGCCAGATTACAGAATGCTTTTATGCATTATCCCTGCTTTCTGACTTCGTTTTCAATTTGTAGTCTCTCCGGGATTTGAACCCGAGTTACCAGGATGAAAACCTGACGTCCTAACCAGACTAGACGAAGAGACCCCTTCGATTTTGTAGTCTCTCCGGGATTTGAACCCGAGTTACCAGGATGAAAACCTGACGTCCTAACCAGACTAGACGAAGAGACCGATTTTTGCGCTGCAAAGATACAACAATTTTCCTAATGAGGAAGAAAAAAAGCAAAAAAAAATAAAAATTATGATAATTTATTGAAAATCAATATGATAAATTTAAACAAATTGATTATTCAAAGGTCAATGACACTTGGAATGTCCTGTTTTTCATATTTTGGATACTCGAATCATAGATTAAATTCTGTTTATCCAAGACATTTAAGAGACCGTAACTCAGTTTGAATTCGATTCCGAATTTGAAATAACTGTTGTAAAAATCGAAGCCGGCGCCAATTTCCGCGGCGATATCGAATTTTTTCACCCTGATGTTGTCGATGACGGTGATCTGTTCACCCTGTTCATTCATGACATCGATTTGTGATTTCTTTTGTGAGGCGAGGTCGAATTTGAAATTGGTGCCGCCAATCACGTATGCGGCAACATTGTTGAGTCGTTTTGACCTGTATTTAACCTGCAAAGGGAATTCGATGAATGTTGACAGGATTGATTTTTCTTTAGTGGCCAAAATGCTAGGAACGGCTGACGAGTCCCTATATAATTGATAAATAATGGTTCTTGTTCCGAAGCTCAATGAAGGGATAAGGCGTAGGTCGAAGAATTGTCCAATCCTCAGGTTTCCGACCACACCTACAGTGAATCCTGGTTTTGCCGGCGACTCAACGCTTCTGGTATAATAGGTGGCGCCAGCGTTATAGAAGGAGTCGGAAGAATTCGGATATTCAGACGCGCTGTGTGGTATCAGTTGATAATTCTCAACATATTTAAATGAATACGACATTTGATTGTAGGCCAAGATAAAACCGAAGTGATAGTCTTCAAAGTCGTAATTCATCAGATTCATCGGCTTTTTCGTTTGGGCAAAAACATTCTGTTGGGAAAGGCATAACACGAATCCCAATAAAAGCACGATGTTTTTAACTGTTGATTTTAACCTCATAAACACAATAACGCAGTAAATATAAACTTATTATATTTTCTCCGTTTCTTTTAAAAGTCTTTCTTTATTGATTGGCACCGCGCCTATTTCTTCGCACACGAGACCGCCAGCAAGGTTTGATATTGCTGCGATATGGTAGGCATCCTGATGGCAGACCAGGCAAAGCATAGCAACGCCTAACACTGTGTCGCCTGCACCTGAAACGTCGGCGATTTTGCGTAGATGTGCCGGAATGTGATGATGTTGTTTGGTGTCATCCACCATTTCTTGGATGAGGACGCCTCTTTCCGATAAGGTGTTCATCACGAAGCGGCATTGAAGCTTGTCTTGTAATGCGTTGACGCCCAATAAAATACCTTCTATGGTGTCGGTCGGGAACTCAATATTTATTCCTTCTTTGAGTTCTTTGAGGTTTGGCTTGAAGAGCGTACAATGCTCGTAGGCGAGGAAGTTGTTTTTCTTTGGGTCGACGCCGACAGGGATGTGCTTTTCGTTGGCTACGGTGATGGTGTGGCGGATGAGCTCTTCTGTCAGCACACCTTTATTATAATCTTGAAGGATTATGCCGTCGATACGTTCACGGTAGAGGATGGTGTCGATTTTATCGCGCAGTGTCGCGAATTCTTTCTCTGTGAGGTTGAACGTATCCTCATCGTCAACGCGGAGCATCTGTGCGTTGTTGCCGATGATGCGGTATTTTGTCGTTGTGCGGCGTTCCTTACTCTTGACGATGCCGTTGCTTGGCATCTTGTGCTCCTTAAGCAAGTCGAAGAAATCGTGCGACTTTGAGTCGTCGCCGATGATGGAGCATAAAACAGGTTCAGCGCCGAGCGCCTTGATGTTCTGCGCTACGTTGGCGGCACCTCCGAGACGAGCGAAACGGTTGCCCACGGCTACGATCGGCACTGGGGCTTCAGGCGAGATGCGCTCGACCTTACCGTTAAGGTAAAGGTCGAGCATAACGTCACCTATTATAAGTATTCGTTTGTCGTTGAAGGACTCAAAAAGCGCTTTGATGTCTTCTCTTGGCATTGTGAATATTATTTAAGTTTTGCAAAAGCTTCTTTGAGACGGCGTGCTGCCTCGCGGAGCTTGTCGTCGGATGTTGCGTATGACAGACGGATGCAGTTGTCGTTACCGAAAGCACCGCCAGCCACGCAAGCCACGTGGGCGTTGTAAAGCAAGTACATGCAGAGATCGTCGCTGTTCTTGATGACAGTTTCGCCATCTGACTTGCCGTAGTATGCGCTCACGTCTGGGAACATATAGAATGCTCCGGCCGGTAAGCTCAACTTAAAGCCTGGAATCTCCATGAGGAGTTTGTAGAACATATCGCGGCGGGCTCTGAAGGCCTTGCACATGTTCTGGACTTCCTCAGAATTCTCAGGTGAGAGCTGCATTGCTGCAACAGAAGCTGCCTGTGAGATGGTGCAGATACCTGATGTGTACTGACCTTGAATCTTGTTGCATGCGTTGACGATGGCTGTTGGAGCTGCGATGTATCCGATTCTCCAACCTGTCATGGCATAGCCTTTAGCGACGCCGTTGACGATGACGAGACGGTCTTTCAACTCGGTGAACTGACCCATTGACTCGTGTTTGTGTTCATACTGGATAAACTCGTAAATCTCATCGGAGATGATGATGATTTCAGGGTGTTTCTTGAACACTTCTACCAAAGCCTTAAGTTCGTCTTTTGTATAAACCGAACCGCTTGGGTTGCAAGGTGTGCTGAAGATGAATGCCTTTGTCTTAGGAGTGATGGCGTCTTCGAGCTGTTTTGCATTGATTTTGAAGTGCTGCTCTGGTGTTGTATAGATGAAAACAGGAGTTCCGTCAGCGAGCTTCACCATTTCAGGATATGATACCCAGAATGGGGCAGGGATGATGACTTCGTCGCCTTTATCGAGGATGGCGAAGAATGTTGTTGTGATGGCCTGTTTTGCACCGTTCGACACGATGATGTCGGTGTCTTTGTAATCCAAACCGTTGTCGCGGCGGAGTTTTTCGGCGATGGCTTTACGCAATGCCGGAGTTCCTGGGACAGGTGGATAGTGTGTGTCGTTGTTGTTGATGGCGTCGATACCGGCCTGTTTTGCACTAATTGGAGTGTTAAAATCAGGTTCACCGATGCTTAATGAGATGATGTCGATACCCTGAGCCTTAAGTTCGCGGCTCTTCTGCGTCATTTTCAAAGTGGCTGATTCCGCCATGTTGATGACTCTTTGTGATAATGTACCCATATCTATATTTTTAAATTAATTAATTGCAATTTTGGGACTGCAAAGTTACGTATTTTTATGATAGGAAAACTTTTGTTTGAAAAATTTAGTTTGAAATTGAAAAAATCACTATATTTGCAAGTCAAAACAAGAGGATATGAGTGATAATACAATGTTGATACTATTGGTTGGAGTGGTAGTTTTCGGAGGCGGATTTCTTCTAATGAATAAGGGCAAAAAGTCGGGCGGAAACCATGATGATGTCGTGGCTCCGTTGAAGATTCAGGCTTACGAGCGATTGCTTCTGTACCTTGAACGTATGAGATTTTCGGTGCTTGTAAAACGTGTTTTCATGCCGGGAATGTCGTGCAGTGACTTGCAATTTGCTTTGATTCAGAACATTCAGGATGAGTTTGAGCACAATCTTGCCCAGCGCCTGTACGTTGAGGAGCAGACTTGGATTATAGTTAGTCTGGCGAAAGAAGAGGCTTTGCGGCTTATCAACAACGCTTTTGGTGAGAATCCTGAGGCAAATGCCGCAACCATGGCACAAACAATAGCATCTATGTCTAATCCATTGATAGACAAGGCGATTATCACTATTAAAAAAGAATTTAACACATTATAGTATGAAAGTTGAGTTTACGGCTGCTCAGATCGCGGCTTTATTAGGCGGAAAAGTTGAAGGCGATGCTGAGGCAAAAGTTTGGAATGTTGCCAGAATTGAAGACGGCGCACCTGGAATGTTGAGTTTTTTAGCTAATCCAAAATATATTCAGTATCTTTATAATACTCAGTCATCGATAGTTTTGGTCAATGAGGATTTTGAGCCATCAGAGCCTGTGACGACCACAATGATTAGAGTTAAGAACGCATACGAGTCGTTTGCACAACTTCTCGCGATTTATCAGGAATACACAAACAATAAAGTTGGTATTTCCGAAAATGCTTATATTTCTTCTGATGCTGAATATGGTGAGGGTTGTTATATCGGCGACTTCGCTTTTATTGGCGAAAGAGTGAAAATCGGCACGGGAGTGAAGATTTATCCGCTTTGCTATATCGGTGATGATGTCGTTGTCGGCGACAATACGGTGCTTTATCCTGGCGTGAAACTTTATGCCATGACACATATTGGAAAGAATTGTATCGTGCATGCGGGCGCTGTGCTTGGTGCCGACGGCTTCGGCTTTGTGCCTCAACCTGACGGAACATTCAAGAAAATACCGCAAATCGGAAATGTTTTGGTCGGCGATAATGTGGAGATTGGCGCTAACACCACCATCGACCGCTCGACAATGGAATCGACGAAGATTCATAATGGCGTGAAGCTCGACAACCTTATCCAAATCGCTCATAATGTTGAGATTGGAGAGAATACGGCTATGGCTGCACAGTCGGGAGTGGCTGGCTCGGCACATATCGGAAAGAACTGTATAGTTGCAGGTCAGGTGGGCGTTTCAGGACATATCACGGTAGCTGACCGCACCACGATCGGACCTCAGGCAGGTTTGACGAGAGGCGTTGATGAGCCTGGTAAATCGATAATAGGTTCTCCTGCTTACGATTACTCGAAATTCATGAAAGATGTTGTGAGACAACGTAATTTGGATAAACTGGAGAACAGAATTGCTGAGTTGGAGAAAAAACTTAACGATTTATTGTCGAAGTAACAGATTTTTTTGTATTTTTGCACCATATTTTCGATTTGGAATATAATGGTGGAAAGACAGCATACAATACAGAAGAGTGTCAGCATTAGCGGAACCGGTCTTCATACGGGTCAAAGCGGTACACTGACATTCCATCCTGCAGAGATTAATCACGGTATTAAGTTTAGAAGAGTTGACCTGTTTGGTCAGCCAATAGTTGAAGCACGTGTTGAAAACGTGGTCGACACTTCGCGTGGCACTACGATTGCAAAAAACGGCGTGAAGGTTTACACAGTCGAGCATATCATGGCGGCATTGAGAGCTATGAATGTTGACAACGTGCTTATTGATTTGAACTGTGAGGAGCCACCTATCCTTGACGGTAGTTCGAGAATAGTGTTGGACGCTTTGAAAGAAGCAGGCCTTGAAGAGCAGGATGCTGAACGCAAATGTTTGAAAATTACCAAAAGAATAGTTTATACACATCCGAAAGTAGGTTGCGAACTCGTTGTGGAGCCAGCCGATAAGTTCAGCATTGATGTGAAAGTCGACTATAAATCAGGCGTTTTGAACGTTCAGGAGGCACATATGACAGACATCAGCGAGTTTGAGACAGATTTCGCTATGTGCAGAACTTTTGTGTTCTTCCAGGAACTTGAGATGTTGCTCGCTCATAATCTCATCAAGGGCGGTGACCTTTCGAATGCAATCGTTTTCATTGAGAAACAGGTGTCAGAAGAGGATCTGAAACGTGTGGCGAAGCTGTTCCACAAGGAGTCGGTGGCGGTGCATGAAGGCGGTATCCTCAACAATGTGACGCTGTATTTTGAGAATGAGCCGGCTCGTCATAAGCTTCTCGACCTTGTTGGCGACCTCACACTTCTTGGCATGCCGATTATCGGTAAGGTGACGGCATACAAACCTGGTCACTTCGCAAATACTGAGTTTGTGAAGATGATTGTGAAGAAAATGGGACTTTAATTAAGTTCTTTGTAAATATCATCTAAAAGTTTTCCGACGGCTTCGTTGGAAAACTTTTTTATTATGCTGTCTCGAAGTGTGACGGCATCGTAGTTTTGATATGTTTGCAGCATGGCTTGCATTGCGGCAGCGAGTTGTTCGGGGTCTTGCGGCGGAACGAGAATTCCGTTGCTTTCGTTAACAATTTCAGGGATTCCGCCAACGTTGGTGCTCACGACAGGCAAACCACAGGCGAAAGCTTCGAGCAGAACCACGCCTTGGGTCTCGTAGTTACTCGACAGCACAAGGAAATCGCTTGAAGCCAACTCGTCGATGAATTCCTGTCCTTCCAAAACACCGGTAAATCTTATGTTATCCTGATTTTTGAGTTTCTTGGCGTAATCCTTAATCATCTCAAAATCCATGCCGTCGCCGATAAAAACGCATTGATAATCAATGTTTTTTGTTTCAAGAATGTTTAACGCCTCAATCAAGCCGGTGATGTTTTTTGATTTGTTTTCGAAACAGCTGACGTGAACTATTTTAGGGACATCATTATGATGTTTGATTGGCTTGAACTTATTGAAATCCACCACGTTAGGAACGACGATGTAGTTGTCGTTGCGAAGTCCGTGCGCTTGCATTGCCTTGGCAAGGATCTCGGTTACTGTGGTGACTGCCGAGGCATTTTTTACAACGAGTTTTGTGATACTTTTTCTTAAAAAGCCGTTGAAATCATTGCCAGGAAGGTAGCGTGACCAATGCTCTGTTATAATATAAGGTGTACCGTGGATGATTTTGTGCCACCAAGCGATGATGCCGAGGCGCGTCAAAATATGGACGTGGATGATGTCGGGTTTAGGCAGACGTTTCAGGGCTTTGCGATTTGCTCTGAAAAATCTCAATAAAGAAAGGATCTTTGATGTTGATTGTTTATAATAAACGCGGATAGTGCGAACGTCGTTGATGGTTTCGTCAATTATCTCATATTGATTGTCGGGATGCACATAAACAACGCTGATATCGTTATACAATGCAGCCGCTTCTGCATGACGCTGCACGAAGAGACCTAACATCGGGTCGTAGCGATGGGGGTACCAACGTGCCAGAAAAACGATATGTTTCCTTTCGTTGTCCACCTTATCTCATGTCGATGATTTCCGCGTCAGGGTAGTCGGATTCCTTGAAAGTGAAGAAATCTGCTGGTAATTTCTGATTTGTGACAAACTTTGTGATGTCGTAGACGAACTCGTTTTTATTTTTGTCGAAAACGTGTAAATCTTTGATTTCCAATGTTTGTGAGTCCAACGATACGATGAGTCTGTCGATATTTTCGTCAGAAATCAGCGATTTTACTTCAATTTTCTTTGTAAAACCGCCATCTTCCACGATTTTTGCAGTGATATTGTCATAATATGACTCGATGATTGAGATGGGAGAACCACCGCCATCGGGATCCACTTCGCTTATCATAACTTCTTCTGCATCAGCGTTGTAGGTCCAAGTGGTGCTGCCGTCGCAGATGATATCCTGACCCATGATTTTCAGTTTGTAGGCGTCACCTTGGAGGTAGCCGATGCCTTCCATGGTCTCGTAGATGCCCGCTTCCGTGTTGATCATATTATAATCGAAGACGATTTCAATGTTGTCGTATGACTTCAGTTTGTCGACGGCTTCTCTGAAAATCGTTTCGGCATTTTGTGCTTTTAGACCAAAAGATAAAGCTATGATGCTAATTATCAATAAGATGCGTTTTTTCATATAAAATCGTTGTTATTAGTGTTATTGTCTAAATCGAGATCTTTGAGGAACTGCTCGAGGGCGAATTCCGTTGCCACTTTCACTTCACGTTGCTTGCTGCCTGCGAACGGACCGACGATGCCTGCTTTTTCAAGTTGGTCGATGATACGTCCGGCGCGGTTGTAACCGAGTTTCAGTTTACGCTGCAACATTGAGGTTGAGCCTTGTTGTGTTTGTACCACGATACGTGCGGCGTCTTCAAAGAGAGGGTCACGTTCGTTAGGGTCCATTGCCTCTTTCGAGCCGCCTTCTTCTTGTTCATCAGGGCAGTCGGGGAGGAGATAGGCATCTTCGTAGCCTCTTTGAGCTCCGACATATTCGCATATTGCCTCAACTTCTGGGGTGTCGATGAACGGACATTGCAGACGCACGAGGTCCTGACCTGTCGACATCAGCATATCACCGCGACCGATGAGTTGTTCAGCACCGTTGCTGTCCAAAATTGTGGCGGAGTCGACACGTGAGATAACGCGGAAAGCTATACGTGCCGGGAAGTTCGCCTTGATTGTACCTGTGATGATTTTCACTGAAGGACGCTGTGTTGCGATGATGAGGTGGATGCCGATAGCACGGGCGAGTTGTGCCAGACGCGCGATTGGGCCTTCCACTTCACGGCCAGCCGTCATGATAAGGTCAGCGAACTCATCGACGACAAGTACGATGTAAGGCATGAAACGGTGTCCGTCGTATGGGTTGAGCTTGCGACTCACAAATTTCTCGTTGTATTCCTTAATGTTACGCACGCCGGCGTCTTTCATGAGTTCGTAGCGGTTGTCCATCTCGATGCAGAGCGAGTTGAGCGTGCGCACCACTTTTCTCACATCGGTGATGATAGCATCTTCAGAATCTGGGAGTTTGGCGAGATAATGACGCTCGATTTTTCTGTAAAGACTCAGCTCGACTTTCTTCGGGTCGACGAGGACGAATTTCAGTTCGGCAGGATGCTTGCTGTAGAGCAATGAAGCAATTATTGCGTTGAGTCCCACTGACTTACCTTGTCCGGTAGCACCAGCCATCAGGATGTGCGGCATCTTGGCGAGGTCGGCGACGTAGCTCTCGTTGGAGATGGTCTTTCCGATACCGAAAGGCAGGGCGTAACCGCTCTTTTGGAAGCGTTCCGATCCGATGATTGTGCGCATCGAAACAGTCTGCGGCTTCTTGTTCGGCACTTCGATACCGACGGTGCCTTTGCCTGGGATAGGGGCGATGATACGGATTCCCAATGCAGCCAGGCTGAGCGCGATGTCATCCTGCAATCCCTTGATTTTTGAGATACGGACACCAGCGGCAGGAACTATCTCGTACAAAGTGACGGTAGGTCCGATGGTGGCCTTAATCTTCTCAATATCAATGGAATAGTTGGCAAGAGTGTCGACGATGCGTTTCTTGTTCGCTTCAAGCTCTTCGCGATCCACGCCATTATCTTCATCACCGTAATCTTTCAACAAATCGAGAGGCGGGAGCTTGAAGTCGGAAAGCTCGAGTTTAGGGTCGTAAGAAGTATCGAGACCGAAATGCTCGCCGTTTTCCTTCACCTGTTTTTCCTCAACCTGTTCTTCAACCTCCATCTCCACTTCATCAGCTTTTGCAGGCGTTACCTCTGGTTCCTCTTCTTCCTCAATGATACTTGGAGTGTCTTCGTTTTTTTTGATGACAGTTATCTCAATGTCATCTTCATTATCGTCTTCTTCCTCTTCATCGTCTTTGTTGTCATCCAAACCATCGGTGAGGTCAATTTCCGTTGGAGTTTCCTCAATATGGATGATAGGCTGGTTGATAGGATAAGATGTTGTCGGTTCTGTCTCCTCTGTTTCCTCTTCATAATCATCGGAATCGTCAACATTATCAGGGTCTTTTTTCTTTAAGAAATCGAATCTAATGTCGAAAGTGAAAATGACGTAGATGAATGCAGTGAAAATCAGCAACAAAATGATGCCCGCCAAACCGATGTATTGGAATAGGAAGACAAAACATTTGCGGCCTACGAGACCGAAATAAATCTCATAAGGAGAGATGATGTTTGATGGTAACGCATTGAATATCAACGCTAAGAATAATGGAATCCAAATCAAGAAAACCAGTGAGTATTTCCATAAAGTCCACGATTTGATGAAGACTTTTTTCCATATCAGATTGATACCGAGCAGACCGATTAGGAAGATGATGTATGCGGTGCCGATGCCGAACATGTCTTCACTCATGAATTTACCTAAATTGTTTAGCCACAATCCTTTAGGTGAATAGTTGAAATATGGGCTGGCAAAGGCTATGAGCAGGAAAACGCTTATCATCAGGAAGAAGATGCCGAAGCATACACGGACTCTTCCGTCAGATTCCTTGTGACGTTTCGCTACCTTGCTTTCAGGCTTTTTAGGTACCTTGGTCTTGACGACTTTGCTTTTAGTTTTTTTCTTGGGTTCAGCTTCCTCTTTCTGCACGACAGGAGCAGGAACTCTCAGTCTATTTTTGTTTTCTGCCATTTTCAATTATTTTGGAAATTTGAAAAATCTGTTCCAACGAATCTTTCCGTAGGCGTTATCCTTTGAGAACCAAACAAATAACGGCTTTCCGACGATGTGGTCGACTGGCACATAGCCCCAGAAACGTGAGTCCTGAGAGTTGTGACGGTTGTCGCCCATCATCCAATAATAATCCATTCCGAATGTATATTCGTCAGTTTCTTGTCCGTTGATATAGATTTTATTATCTTTGATTGTCAATGTGTTATGCTCGTATGCAGTGATGCAGCGTTGATAGAGAGCGATGTTTTCTGGATTGATTTTCACTGTTGCAC
>Ga0310696_10006858_pt1 | contig 13448 bp, 7 predicted proteins | sample AusTroGonzalo_MG_4_FD_203885 | JGI IMG/M metagenome (GOLD analysis project Ga0310696, IMG submission 203885) | Bovine rumen microbial communities from tropical cattle in Woodstock, Queensland, Australia - Gonzalo_02 (v2) (version 2) | ecosystem: Host-associated > Mammals > Digestive system >... | reverse complement strand
TGGCTGTAGACCGCCATCTGCACCGTCAGGGGAGTGCTCTTCTGCAGGAAAGGATTAGGGTTATTTACTATTTGACGATTTACTATTTTACTATTTTGACCATCCTGACTATTTTGACAATCCTGACTATTTACTATTTGACTATTTTTGGGGAGAAGGGTAAGTGTGCCGTAGTTAAAGTGGAGAATGTCATCGGCCAGGACGGATTCAGGCTTACCATTTAGGGCATTGATGAAGTCTGAGGACTGGAGCACCTGCTCGATGAGTGCTGAGCGCGAGGCCTTGCTGCCCCGACGTCCAAATACGAAGAGGTTTCGGGAGGCACGGGTGAAGGCGACGTAGAGCAGGTTGAGGTTGTCGACGAGCGTTTGCTGGTGTTCTTCGTTGTAATCGTCCTCGTAGATGGTGCCCTTCATGCCCTTGGCACTATAGTCGATGGGAGCCAGAGGCAGTTGGTTGAATGGTTCTTCCTTGGGGTGACACCACAGGATGTCGCTATGCTCCAGTCGCCAGTCGCAGAAGGGGATGATGACATGCGGAAACTCCAAGCCTTTCGACTTGTGGATGGAGATGATGCGCAACCCGTTCATTTCCGGACTTTGTATGGTGGCGCTGCATAGTGTCTCGTCCCAGTAGCGCAGGAAGTCGTTAATGCCTCCGCTGTTCTCTCCTACGTATTCTGCCACTTTGTCATAAAAGGCATAGAGGTAGGCGGCGTGGGATGATAATGGAACAGCCCCCTCCCCCCTACCCTCTTCAGGGGAGGCTCCTTTACTGAAGATGGCATATAGCTGCTCTGACAGCTCGTAGAGGGGCTGTCGTGACAGTTCGTCAATATGGTCGGCGAAGGCTGGAGGTAGCGGGCCGTCGATTCTTCCGCTGGTGGCCTTTGCCAAAAAGGCACGGACGATGACATCGTTAGGGTGAGCGATGTAACGAAGTGCTGCGACGATGAGTTGTACGGCGGGGGAGGCATCGAGACGGAAGGCCTCATCGCTCACCACGTCGATATTTACTATTTGACCATCTACTATTTGACTATTCTGTGTCTCCAGAAGGTGATTTGCCAGCAGGGGGATGTGGGCGTTATTGCGCACGAGAATGGCGATGTCACGTGGCTTTGCACCAGCATCGATAAGCCTCTTTATACAGTCGGAAACATGGGTCAGCATGGCCTCGGCATAGCCTTCGGAGGGGAGTAGCGTCACTTCTACATGACCGTTCATAGGCTTGTCCTTGGGCCATTGCTGGCACACATCATCGTAGGCAGAGACTTCTTCCAGGCGTGCTGCCTCGGTGAAGAAGGCGTTGTTGAAATTGATGATGCAAGGCTCGGAACGATAGTTGGTGTCCAGCTTCTTGATGGTCACGGGGCCATTGACCATTGACCGTTGACCATTGACCATTGACCGTTGACCATTGACCATTGACCGTTGACCATTGACCATTTTCTTTCCAGTGCTGGCAAACTCCTCCTGGATACCTGCCAGCAGCCGCCAGTCGCCGCTTCGCCAACGGTAGATGCTCTGCTTCACGTCGCCCACGATGAGTCCGCTGCCGCCACGATGGCTGAGTGCCTCGCGTAGCAACACCTTGAAATTCTTCCATTGTACGGTGGAGGTGTCCTGGAACTCATCAATCATGATGTGCTCCAGCTGTGTGCCTATTTTCTCGAAGATGAATGGCGAGTCGCTGCCGTCGATGACATCGTGCAGCAGTTGCTGGGTGTCGCTGAGCAGGAAGCGGTTGGCCTCTTCGTTCATCATACGGACACGCGTCTCAATGCTGTTCAGCAACCTTAACTGGCTAAGGTGACGCAGGGTGAGGTCGGCACTTTTGAAGAGCCGCCACTGGCGGGGCTGCTCGTCTATGGCCTGACGTAGGAGACTGCCCAGATGGCCCTCAGCCAGGGCGTAAATGAGTTCCCCACGCGTACTGGTCTTGGCATACCACTTTGAGGGTTCGCCCACGGCATCAGCCACCGTCTTGGTGATGATGCTATCGTCCATCTCGCCACGCTGGAGCTTGATGAAGATGCTGCATACCCCACGATTCTTGCCCGAGAAGTCATCTACGGTGAGTCCTTCCTGTGCGATGGTCTCGAAGAAGTCTTTGGCTATAGCCGCCATCCGTGCCTTGGCCTTGGCACGTATGGTCTGAAGCATCTTGGCATAGTCGTCGATGAAACCCTCCTTGGCGATGACCGCGTTCAGCTCACGGCTCTCCTGCTTGTAGTAGTCGCGGAAGATGGTTCGTCCGAACTGCTTGATTTGTCCGATGACATTCCAAGAACGGTCGTCGCCAATGGAGTCCATGATGTAGCGCAGCAGCCAGGAAAGCATCTTGTCGGTCTTCTGCAGACCGTCAATCATCTGGTCTACAGCCTGTTCCTCTACCTGCACGTCGTTGAGTCCTACGCGTAGGTTTGCCGTCAACTCCAGTTCTCGGGCAAGGTTACGGAGCACGCTCTGGAAGAAGGAGTCGATGGTCTCGACGCGGAAGTAACTGTAGTTGTGTAGCAGTTGCGTGAGCGCTTTACCTGCCTGCTCGGCAGCATGTTCAGGCGTGACGTTCAGCTCGGTGCATACCTTTTCTATATAGTCGTGCGAATCGGGCAGTTGCTGCCATATACCATAAAGCTGGCTCAGAATCCTCATCTTCATCTCTTCCGTAGCCTTATTGGTAAAGGTCACGGCGAGCGTTTGGCGGTATGCCAGAGGATTCTGAACCAGCAGCTTGATATACTCTACAGCCAGCGTAAACGTCTTGCCGCTGCCGGCACTGGCGCGATAGACGGTCAACACCTAGTTATTTGACTATTTACTATTTAACTATTTGACTATTTATTTCTTGGCGGACTTCTTCTTAGGTGCCTCTGCCTCCTTCTTTTCAGCAGGCTTCTCTTCGGCAACAGGAGCCTCTTCTACTGCAGGAGCCTCTTCAGCCGCTTTCTCTTCGGCGGGTTCCTCTTCGGCGGGTTTCTCGTCTACGAAATCCGTGATTTCGTTTTCGATGAGGATGTTATACCATTGTATGAGCTTCTTGATGTCACTCGTGTGAACGCGGTCACGGTCGAAGTCGGGCAGAACCTTTGAGAAGTATTCGCGCAGTTGGTCGCCATTGGCGGTCTTGATATTGAGGGAAGACTTCTTACCGCTCTCCAAGGTCTTCAGGTTTTCGAGCACCTGAGTGAGGGGAACGTCATCACCGTTGGTAAACATGGCGATGTCGCCGAGCGACGTTATACGGTCGTTGGCAAAAGTGGGCTGACGCTTGTGGGCAGCGTCGAGCGACTCTACGATAAGGCTGTTCTTTCCACGAGTAAGCAGTTTGTAAAGGCCGGGTCTGCCGGCGATGGCTAGGATTGTCTGTTTCATTGTTTTGATATTTAGAGTTTATGTTTATTGTTGCATATAAGGGAACGCCTCTAGCTGTGGCAATAGTGGTGTCTGTTCGTCGTTGACGATGACGAGGTCTGCGTGTCTGACGAGATAGTCCTGGGGCAGCTGGTGGTCTATCCACTCCTGCGCCTTCTCCCTGGTGATGCCGTCACGCTCCATGATACGGGCTATGCGTAGTGCTTCTGGGGCCGTGACCACCACGATGCGGTCTACGTAATGGTCCAAACCCGACTCAAAGAGTATCGCGCTCTCCACCCACTCGATGCCGCTGTTCAGATAATCGTCGATAACGGCAGGATGGACGATGTTCTCCAGAGCCTTGGCGTTCTCCGGTGATGACATCAGGAAGCGGGCTATTACAGGCTTGTTCAGCAGATACTCCGTCTTTCTTGTACCTGCGTCTTTCTTCTTGATGTAAGTCTCTGGGCCAATGAGCTTTGTGAGCTGACGGCGTAGGGTCGGAGAGGAAACCATGAGCCGCTTGGCAGCCGAGTCGCAGTCGTAGACGCTGACGCCCCGCTCCTTTAGCAGACGACAGACGAAGCTCTTACCGCTGCCTATTCCTCCTGTGATGCCTGTTCTCATAAGCTGATGGTTATTTCCCCTCGATAAGATAGTCCACCTGCGACACCTCGAGCCGTGGGTTGGTGATGCCGTCGGGCATTTCTTCAAGATAGATGTTACACTTCGTCGAAGGGTCTTGGCTAAACTCATTGTAGTCGGCCACGATGCGGAAGTCCTCGGCTTTGAGACTCTGGTACTTCTTCATCCCCGTGACGAAACGCACAGATACGCGGGCAGGGAAGGTGCGGAGTACGCGACCTTCGGGCATGTTGATGCCTTCTATGGGTAAGTCTTTCATAGACACCTCCGCCAGCACGTCGGTGACGAATCTCACGTTGACCTCGTCGGGCACCGTCTTGGTTCCCGGTATGGCAGCCAGTTGTGCAGTCACGAGGAGCGTGTCGTGCACGTTGTTGTAAGTATGTTCTTCTGTGTATACAGCCGATATGCTGTCCAGCTTCGACCGCGAGGCGTAGACAGTGACGCTGTCGGGCATAATCTCTCTTTCCGCTACGAAATAGAGTGCCTGAGGATTGACCGTACCCTTGAAGAGCACCGGCACCCGCTTCGACTCACCATTATTATAGTAGAACTGTAGTTTGTCGGGCTTTATGCTGATGACCTTCGACGATGCAGGCAAATCTTCAGCCACCATTTTCTTAATGTCAGAACTTCCCACAGTACCTGTGCCGTCGTTATTGGCATAGCGTGCGAAGTCGATTTCCAGCGGACGGTGTGTCTGTCCGTATAGGTAGCTGATGATGTTGAACCCCTTGTCGGTAACGGTCACGCGCAAGGTGTCGGTCTCGCCCGAGGTGAGCACGGCGTTCTTGCGCACATTGACATAGCGCACCGCGATGTGCACTTCCTTTTCCTTGGTCTCGTTCAGCTGCATCATCAGCCAGAACACCCCCGAGAGGGCAAGGAAGAACAAAAAAACAATGAACTCCCTGTTCGTTTTACTGAACAGGAAATTCACTATCGAATGGTATATGGATGTAGCGCTAGACACCTATCACTTGCTCTGCATCGGTGTGTTAGCCATGTCCTTGAACACGTAGCTCTTGTCTACGGTGACGACGACGTCGCGGGCAATCTTCACCTCGACGGTGTTCTTCGTCAGGTCGATGCTCTTCACCGTACCGTAGATACCACCGCCGGTGACTACCTGGGTACCCTCGGTAAGTTCGTTCTGGAACTTCTGTATCTCTTTCTGCTTCTTCTGCTGCGGACGAATCATGAAGAACCACATGATGGCAAAGATGGCCACCATCATCAGAATCATTGTCATGCCGCCACCTCCGGGCTGAGCCTGTAAAATAATGCTTGTCATGTTATAAATTATTGTTTATTGTCCAACCTTTATTGTTTATTGGTTATTGTTTCTTGTCTATTGTTTATTGTTTATTGGTTATTGTTTATTGTTTATCGTCTATTGTTCGTCGTCTTCTTTTTCCTCCATCTGCTTCATCAGCTTCCCGCTGTTCACGAGGTGACGTGCGATGGCATCGAGCATACCGTTGACGTAGCCGTAGCTGCGTGGTGTGGAGTAGATTTTCGACAGCTCGACGAACTCGTTGATGGTCACCGACAGGGGGATAGAGGGGAAGGTGAGCATCTCAGCAATGGCTATCTGCATGATGATGACATCCATGAAGGCCAGTCGTGAGAAGTCCCAGTTGTGCGATGCCTCACTCATGAAACGCTGATACTCGTCGGCGTTGAGGATGGTTGCGCGGAAGAGCTTGCGGGCGTAGTCCTTCTCTTCCTCAGAGTCATACTCTGGCAGCAATTCCTGTTTTGACCCGTTCTTCTCGTCAAAGCGCTTGATGGTCTTGAGCACGAAGGAGTCAACAACCTGCTTGTCATCGTTCCAATAGAGGCTCTTCTCCTCAAGAATGGTGTCGAGGTCGTCATTGTCCTGTATGAGCAGCCTGTAAAGACGTCTCCACAACTCGCGGTCGCTATCATAGTCGTCCACATCAGAAGCCATGTACTCCTGATAGAACTGCGTCTGCTCCATCTGTGTGAGCAACTTCTCCACGAACTCTGGTTCTTCGTCCCACGCGTGTTTCTGCTCGGCAATGAACTCCTGCAGCTGTTTGTTTTCTGCCAGCTGGAGTGCAAAGCGGTTCAGCGCGAACTTTGCCGACGGCTCGGGCTTGCGCTCACGGCGTGCACGGGCCTTGGCAACATCCAGACGACGGTTGGCAGCCTTCGACACCGCCACGATGAGGGCTAGGAGCATGTTGTAGAGGTCGTAAGCTTTAGAGAGGCTGAAGAACAGCTCCTTCTCAGCCGTGTCGATGTTCTTGTTGCCATTCTGATAGTAAGCGTAGGTCAGCTGTACTATCTTTATTCGTATAAGCTCCCTGTTTATCATCTTCTTAAAATCTACAATTCGGATGCAAATTTAGGAAAATTTCCTCTACCACACAAATTTTATCACATCTTTTTTTAAAAATATCTCACCTTACACCAGTCCTTTTCCGTGACAGTTCTTGAATTTCTTACCTGAGCCGCAAGGACATGGGTCGTTACGTCCAGGCAGTTTGTCCCTGACGATGGGGGTCTGTGGCTGGCGTGCACGGGTGTCGTGACGAGCTGCTGCCTGCTGGTTCTGGTCCACCAAATTCTCGTTTCGGGCGGGAGAATTACTGGGTGTGCCGTCGGCATTGGCCTTCTGCGTCTGCATCTGGCGCATATCGGTGTGCTGCTCGGGGGCTGCCTCGCGGACATCCTGTTGCTGCATCTCAGGAATCTGACCACGATTCAGGACAGACATCGTGCGGTTGTTCATCTCGTTAATCATTGTGTCCCAAATCTTTGCACTCTCCAGCTTGAAGATGAGCAGCGGGTCTTTCTGTTCGTAGCTGGCATTCTGCACGCTGTGGCGCAGTTCGTCGAGCTCACGCAGGTTCTCCTTCCAAGCCTCGTCGATGATGTGGAGCAGCATCTGTTTCTCAAACTCCTTGACGACACTCTTGCCCTCCGTCTCGTAGGCCTCGCGCAGGTTACAGCCGATGTTATAGACGCGGCGACCGTCGGTGATGGGCACCATGATACGCTCGTACATCATGCCTTGGTTCTCGAACACCTGCTTGATGACGGGCCATGCCACCTCTTGTATGTGGTCGGTCTTGCGGTTGAAGTTTGCCAATGCTGCCTGGAAGGCTTCCTCGGCCAGTTGGTCGCGCTTGCCTTCGAGGAGACGTTCCTCGGAGAAGGGCACCTCCATAGCGAACAGACGGAGGAACTGCTCCTTGCAGCCTTGGTAGTCGTTCTGCTCAACGATGGTTGACACACGGTCCCAGATGACGTTGGCAATATCCATACCGATACGCTCACCCATCAGGGCGTGACGGCGCTTCTCATAGATGACGGTACGCTGTTTGTTCATCACGTCATCGTACTCCAGCAAGCGCTTACGTATACCGAAGTGGTTCTCCTCCACCTTGCGCTGTGCACGCTCGATGCTCTTTGAAATCATCGGGTGCTCAATCATTTCACCCTCCTTGAATCCCATGCGGTCCATGATGCTGGCGATACGCTCGGAAGCGAACAAACGCATGAGCTTATCCTCCAACGACACGAAGAATACGGAGCTTCCCGGGTCTCCCTGACGTCCGGCACGACCACGCAGCTGACGGTCAACGCGGCGGCTCTCGTGACGCTCCGTACCAATGATGGCCAGACCTCCGGCGGCCTTTACCTCAGGAGCAAGCTTAATATCGGTACCACGACCAGCCATGTTTGTGGCGATGGTGACGGCACCACGACCCTGGGAGTCCTGCTGACCGGCGAGTGCCACAATGTCAGCCTCCTTCTGGTGCAACTTGGCGTTCAGCACCTGGTGAGGAATACCCTCACGCTTACCCGTCTCAGGATTCACGTACATATCGAGCATACGGCTCAACAGCTCGGAAATTTCAACGCTCGTCGTACCGATAAGGGTTGGTCGTCCTGAGTTACGCATCTTCACAACTTCCTCGATGACAGCACGGTATTTCTCACGGGCAGTCTTATACACACGGTCGTCCATATCCTTACGGGCCACGGGCTTGTTGGTGGGAATCTCCACCACATCGAGCTTGTAGATGTTCCAGAACTCACCAGCCTCCGTTGAAGCCGTACCCGTCATACCTGCCAACTTGTGGTACATACGGAAGTAATTCTGCAGGGTGATGGTGGCAAAGGTCTGCGTGGCGGCTTCCACCTTCACGTGCTCCTTGGCCTCCACGGCCTGGTGCAGTCCGTCGCTCCAACGGCGGCCCTCCATGATACGGCCTGTCTGCTCATCGACGATCTTCACCTCGCCGTCGATGACCACATACTCGTCGTCCTTGTTGAACATGGTGTATGCCTTAAGCAGCTGCTGCAGGGTGTGCACGCGCTCGCTCTGCACGGCATAGTGGGCCATCAGCTCGTCCTTCTTGTTCAGGCGTTCCTCGTCGGTGAGCCCCTCCTCCACCTCGAGGGCAGAGAGCTGGGCGGCGATGTCGGGCAGCACGAAGAGGTCTTTGTCGTTCACCTGGTTGGCCAGCCATGCGGTACCCTTGTCGGTGAGGTCGCAGGAGTTCAGTTTCTCGTCAACCACGAAGTAGAGCGGTTCAACGGCCTCGGGCATCTTGCGGTTGTTGTTCTCCATGTATTTCTCCTCGGTCTTGAGCATACCGGCCTTGATGCCTTCCTCAGAAAGATATTTGATGAGGGCCTTGTTCTTAGGCAGCGACTTGTGCGAACGGAACAGCGAAAGGAATCCTTCTTCCTGTAGTTGTTCACCCTCTTTCCGCTGTCCCTGGTCTATCATCTCCTGTCCCTTGGAGATTTTCTGCTTGGCATCAGCAAGGAACTGCGTGGCCAGCTGACGCTGCACGCCGAAGAGTTTTTCAACCAAAGGCTGGTACTCCTCAAACATCTGCACCTCGCCCTTGGGCACTGGACCACTAATAATAAGAGGTGTACGGGCATCATCGATAAGCACGGAGTCCACCTCGTCAACGATGGCATAGTTATGTGAACGCTGCACGAGGTCGGCGGGCGATATGGCCATGTTGTCGCGCAGGTAGTCGAAGCCGAACTCGTTGTTTGTTCCAAAGGTGATATCTGCCAAATAGGCACGGCGACGGGCATCGCTGTTGGGCTGGTGCTTGTCGATACAGTCAACGCTCAGGCCGTGGAACATGTAGAGCGGACCCATCCACTCAGAGTCACGCTTGGCCAGGTAGTCGTTCACCGTCACCACGTGTACACCGTTGCCTGTCAAGGCGTTAAGGAACACGGGGAGCGTGGCCACGAGGGTCTTACCCTCACCAGTAGCCATCTCGGCAATCTTACCCTGATGGAGCACCACACCACCGAAGAGCTGCACGTCGTAATGAACCATCTCCCACTTCAGGTCGTTGCCTCCGGCTGTCCAATGGTTGTGGTAGATGGCCTTGTCGCCGTCTATAGTGATGAAGTCCTTGCGGGGGTCTCCAGCCAGCTCGCGGTCGAAGTCATTGGCCGTGACAACGGTCTCCTCGTTCTGGGCGAAGCGACGGGCCGTCTCCTTCACGATGGCATAGACCTCGGGCATCACCTCGTCGAGCGCCTTCTCATACACCTCCAAGGCGTCCTTCTCTATCTTGTCTATCTGGGCAAAGATGTCGGCACGCTCATCCAGCGGGGTGCCTTCGATGGTGGCCTTCAGCTTCTCCACCTCTTCTTTCTGTGCCGTAGCCGCTGCCTGCACATATTTACGTATTTCCTGCGTACGGGCACGCAAACCGTCGTTGTCCAGGGCCTCAATCTTTGGCGATTCGGCCTTTACTTTCTCCACAAAGGGCTGAATCTTCTTCATGTCGCGCGACGATTTGTCGCCGAACAATGCTTTCAGAATACTATTAAAATTCATTTTATTTGACTATTTACTATTTTCTATTGACAATTGTTTATTGGTTATTGTTTATTGGTTATTGTTTATTATTTATTGTTTATTGGTTTTTGGGGTGCAAAGGTAGTCATTTTTTATAAAATGCGTGCATAAACCACTTAATATTTAGTTTTCTTTCGCTATTTACCTTGTCTTTTTCCTTTTTTACCTCCAGTCAATAGCAAATATTATGCCAAAAACAAAACAGGGCGGACTGCCAGACAATCCGCCGATGAAACCGCTAACTTGGATTATTCATACTCTTTTCAACAACGGATTTTACGGATTACACGGATTATAAAGATTATAATGGATTTCACGGATTTCTTTCATATTCGATGAGGAGATAATAAATAATCCGTGAAAATCCGTGAAATCAGTTTTAATCCGTTGTTTTACCATATTGCCATGTATAATGTAGGCTAGCCCCTCTTGGTATACAGGTGGGCGACAATGGCGCCGCTGATGTTGTGCCACACGCTGAAGATTGCACCAGGGATGGTAGCCATAGGATAGGCGGCGAAATGAAGGGTGGCCAGGCTTGAGGCAAGGCCGCTGTTCTGCATGCCCACCTCTATGCTGATGGCCTTGCGCTTTGCGTCGGGCAAGCGAAGAAGACGGCCTATGAGCCAGCCCAAGCCAAGACCGCAGAGGTTGTGGAGAACGACTACCACGACGATGACCAGTCCGCCAACCAACAGTTTCGAGGCATTGGCAGAGAAAATGATCAGCACGATAAAGGCGATGGCCAGCGATGACACCGCAGGGAGGTAGGCAGTAGCTTTCTCCGTGAAGTTTGGCCAGAGCCATTTTACTACCAAGCCTGTAACAATGGGCAGGATGACCACCCAGAGGATGCTCAGCAACATGCCCACCACATCCACATCGACGGTTTTGCCCGCCAGGAGCCACACCAGCAGCGGGGTCAGCACCGGGGCAAGCACCGTGGAAGTGGCCGTCATGCCAACACTCAATGCCAGGTCGCCTTTGGCCAAATAAGTGATGACGTTTGATGCCGTCCCGCCCGGACAGCAACCCACCAGCACCACACCTACGGCCAAAGCCTCGTCGAGCGCGAAGAGCCGGGACAGGGCAAAGGCCAGCAAGGGCATGATGGTGAACTGCGCCAAGCAGCCGATGATGATGTCTCGTGGTCGACTGAAAACAATACGGAAATCTTCCAATCGCAACGCCATTCCCATACCAAACATAATGACGCCCAGCAATGGATTGATGACAGTGGGTTTAATACCACTAAACACACTGGGTACTGCCAGTGCCACAATGGCCGCTACAAGCACCAGCACAGCCATGTATTCCGAAATATAATGACAGAGTTTCTTCATCTTGTATTTTCGCTCAGCGTTTACGATTTCACTTTGCAAAGGTAACAAGATAATCTGATATGAACAAATTTTACGGCCAATATCATATAAAAAGTTGTATCTCTACCAGACAAAGCCGTTTTGATTCTTAACACGAATAGCTTTGTTTCTTAACATGAATTTCCAAAAATTAAACACGAATTTTTCAAAAATTGCATTTGTGAATAATTCGTGATTTAAGTTCTGCAAATTTCATGGAGAAAAGTTTTTAAAAACACTATACATTCCTACATTTTTGATGTAACAGTCTAATTATAAATGGTTTAGTTAATGTATAGAGCCTACATAATTGATGAGCTCTATACATTCATTGAGAGCAGACGTAGGATAATGATTGCAATAACGTATCTAAGTGTCAGAAAATCAGTTTGTTTCACAACATTTCCTCCGTAGAAACTTTTTGTTTCCACGGCAGAAACAAACAGTTTCCACGGCAGAAACAAACAGTTTCCACGGCAGAAACTAAAACAAAGGTTGGTTATTGTTACTGCTTTCCTCCGTTTTGTTTGTTGAAAAAGTCCGTTTACTGCCTATGTATAGAGGCACCATAAAATGTATAGTCTATACATAAACTAACATTCTGTATATGTGTAAGTTATAAGAAAAATGTAGGAATGTATAGAGAAATCAAAAAAAATCTGTGGAAAAAAATGACAATAATAACACTACAGTTTTGACCCGCACAGGTCATTTTTTTTTTCGGTTTTTTATTTGGCAGATTCAAAAATAGTCTGTACCTTTGCACCGTCGTTAGTGAAAACTGGCGACCCACGCACCGAGAAAAGTGCGCGGCTATATGCTGAACTTGTGAACTGAAACGTGGAAAATTTCAATACCGCAAGAGAGCATAGTGATTACTGTACGCCTAAGTACTGGCGTGTGGTATGTCGCTATATTCTTCGGTAAAGGTAATTTCCACGACCTCAGTTCAAAGATGTAGAGGTTGCCCCACGCCTCGTGTGGGTAAGCCTCGATGGATGCTGAGGAAGAGGAAACTATTTTTTATTCACACATTATTAATTAATACCTTATTATTATGAGACAAAAACTATCTCTATTAACAAAAACAATGCTCCTGCTGGGTGCCCTAATGGCAGGAGGTGGAAGTGCGTGGGCACAAGTAACTCTATGGAGTGAGAACTTTAGCAGTTATTCAAAAGATGCAGTGCCTTCTGGCGGCACTTATTCGTACGCCTGTACCAACGGAACAAAAACTTCTGGTAGTACAAATGGAGGAACTACGAAAATTTATGATGAAAATTCCGCAGGAGGAACAAAGCCAGAACTTCTGATAGGGAAGAAGGGAAGTGGCACTGGTGCTGTAGGTGGAACATTTACAGCCGTTATACCTCTCAATAATATTGAAGGCACATTAACATTAACATATTATCAGAATGCATACACCCTTAAGGTTTCAAGTACCACAACAGGTGTTAGTGGTGGACAAACTTTGAAACCAAGTGCAGCAGGACAGCAAACAACGACCTTTACTGGGATTACGTCAGACATGACATCCATTACAATTGTTTTTGAGGCAACAACCACAAACAATGTCCGGCTTGATGACATTGTCCTTACTGGCAATAAGGCTTCAAGTGTCGAAGCTCCGACAATCAACCTTGAATCGGGTTTTTATGCTACAGCCCAGTTGGTTACCATTACGACAAACGAAGATGGTGGAACAACTTATTATACGACAGATGGTACCGCTCCTACGAATGAAAGTACACCATATACCGGCGCTATTTCCATAACCAACACCACCACTCTTAAGGTAATAACTTACAAGGATGAGGAAAAAAGTGGTGTTGTACAAGCAACATACGTTATTGCAGAGGACGGCGTATTTGATTTTGTCACAGCTGGAGGAGCAGGCTACGACTATGGTTCTGGGGTTGTTGTTACCGATAATAGTACTTATTATGATACTGCTGCAACGACATGGACGGCTGGTAAAGTAACAATGGTTATTTCTGGAAAGTATCGTTGGTGGTCAGATATGACACTGAGATTATATAACAATACGCCCAAATCTGCTGCTACATTCTCTGTCCCTGAAGGATACGTTATCACTAAGATAGCAACAACAGGAGGAAACTTCACTACTGCAAGCGAGGGTACACTGAGCAGTAGTACATGGGCAGGTGCTTCACAGAGTGTGACACTCTCAATCAGCACCACTAC
>Ga0310696_10006856_pt1 | contig 13449 bp, 6 predicted proteins | sample AusTroGonzalo_MG_4_FD_203885 | JGI IMG/M metagenome (GOLD analysis project Ga0310696, IMG submission 203885) | Bovine rumen microbial communities from tropical cattle in Woodstock, Queensland, Australia - Gonzalo_02 (v2) (version 2) | ecosystem: Host-associated > Mammals > Digestive system >... | reverse complement strand
TGCCGCCGTAACGCCGCCCGCCAATGTTCCTGCCGCAGAAAGCGCGGCCATTCTCATGAATTCCCGTCTGTCCATAGTACTGTTCATGTCTTCGCCTCAATGGTTGATTTTCTCGAGCCGACGCAATGCCCCGCCTGGATAGAGGCCTAAAGCTCGTCGAAGCCGATTACGGGAACACCGCATTCCTTCGCAGTCGCAAGGATTCGCTCGAGCCATTCGGTCTTCATGTCAATGCCTTTCGCATCCGGGGCTATGCCGTGCGAAGCAAGCACGAACACCTCGTTGCGCTCGGCGCAACGGCGGATGCACTTGAGAATGTCTTCAATGTCGGTATTGTACGCTTCGCCTACGAGCGCCGTGTCAAGGCGAAAACGTGTCCGCAGCTCCTGCGCCGGCATGAAAGCCTTGTCAATGGTATGGATCGGTCCGAGGCCAGACGCCGCCTTCTTCTCGCCCGTAGGATCGTATGGCGTGATGCTCCGCAGCCCGCCGCGAACGTGGTGGAATCCGTTCGTGCGGAAAAGCTCGTCGGTTTCTTCCGAGAACCGGCAGTTCGGATATGCGAACGATGTTATGTTCAGGCCTGCGGCGCGGCATTGCTCCAACTGGGGGGCGATTTCCTTCTCCCAGTACGCTGCGGCTCCCATCGACGCTACGGCGGCATCGGAGTTGCGATGGCTCATGCCATGTAGCCCGATGGAATGTCTGTTGTAAAGGGAAAGCCATCCCAGCGTCTTCTTCGCCTGATCGTCAAGCGCTCCGCAGAAGAAGAACGTGGCGCGTGCGTCATATTTGCGGAAGATCGGAACGGCTCTTTCCCACGCAGCGAAGTTCCTGTCGTCGAAAGACATTACAAGCGCACCCTTTCCCCTGTCGATCCATTCCGTGTTGCGGCATATCCCCATCTGCACGAGCCATTCCCACATGAGCTGCCGCCATGTCGTGAACGGCGTTTTCGCAGAGCCCAACGACCTGAAGTCGTGCTCGCGCTTCGCGAATACATGCATCTCCACCGGAATGTGCATCGCGTGCAGTCTGGAATAGACCTTCACGCTGGCCATTGGCGAAAAGCCGTCCGAATCGCCGTGCATCAGAAAGAGGGGACACGTTCCGGAGTCGAATTTGAATTCAGGGGCGATTTCTCCATTCCCCGTAAGAACGTAGGCGGGATAGGCCGGCGCGGCCCAGTTCACGTTGCAAGGCAGCTCGTCTATCTCGTCAACCGGCTCGTAGGTGCGCGTCTGGGAAGAGAGCGCCGCCAGAAGCGAGAGGTGTCCGCCGGCGGAAAAGCCGTAGAATCCAATCTTGCCGGGATTGACCCCATGGGCGGCGGCACCGGCTCGCACGAGTCGAATCGCCCTCTGCGCGTCCTGCCACGCCGTAACATGCTTCTCCACGAGCTTGGGCCTCGGAGTCCTATAGTGCAGTCGGATCACTGTCATGCCCTTGAACAGCAGCCAATCCTTTAATCCGTGGGACAAGTTGCCGCCAGACGTCCAGTAGCACGCCTCATAGCCGCCGCCACACGCCAGCAACATCACGGCGTCTGTCGTCTTGTTGGACGGTACGAACCACTCGATGAACGGATTGTTGAACTGGTGTTCTTCCTTCGATGGCACCTTGTCCCCAGACCACAGAGAAACGCGCTCGCCCTCTGGCTCGCCGGCACGGGGATCGACCGCAGCTACCGACGCAAACGCCACGACTGAGGCGATTGCTATTATGAATAATGTCCTCATCTTTATAGTTCCCTCTCGTAAACTAAGGTTTCCTGAAGTCGTAAACGGCGAAGTTCCTCCCAAGGTCCTCGGGGGAGAAACTGTCCCATACCGCTATCTTGAAATCCCCGGGTTCCACAACGTACTCGACGTTGCGGTTCCAGAAGCCAAGTTCCTTCTCGGTCAGGGCAAACGACACCGTCCGCCGCTCTCCGGCCTTGAGCGGAACCCTCTCGAACCCGCGCAGCTCCCACAGCGGGCGCGCCACCGACGCCTTCACGTCGCGGATGTACATCTGCACCACGTCGTCGCCCGCTGCATCGCCGGCGTTGAACACCTCCACGGACACGACGTTGCCCTTGATTTCCGGCTTCGACACCTCGAACTTGGTGTATGAAAGTCCGTACCCGAACGGATACGCGGCAGAGCCTTCGCAATCGACATAGTTGCCCCTGTCGCGCAGTGCATGATAATAGCACGGAATCGCGCCCTCACAGCGGGGGAACGACACAGGCAGCCTTCCTCCGGGATTGTTCAGCCCGAACACGGTCTCGGCGACAGCCGTACCGCCCTCCGTGCCGGGATACCACGCCAAAAGTACCGCATCGGAATTTGCCGCCATGTCTTCAAGCACGATTGGCCTGCCCGTGATGAGAACCGTTACGACCGGTTTGTCGAGCGCACGGACGGCCTTCAGCAGTTCCAGCTGCACTCCGCCGAGGCGAAGTTTGGCGCGGTCGAAACCCTCGCCGGCGTCCTTGTCCAGCTCGGAATCGGTCTCCATGCGCTTGACGATGGCTGTGCCGGCCTCGTTCTGCGTCAGTTCCTGGTCTGGCACGGAACTTCCGCCTAGGCACATCACAACGGCATCCGCCGACTTCGCGGCGGCAAGTGCCTCTTCGAATCCGTCTTTCTTCATTGAGCGCACCTTGCATCCGCGGGCATACACCACCTCGAAGCCGAGTTTCTTCCCAAGCGCCTCGAAGCCGAGGCGCGGCGTTATCGTCTGTCCGGGTCTCTGCGGTGCGGTGTAGTCGCCAAGCTGGTTTTCCGGTTTGTCGGCGTTCGGGCCGATCACGGCGAGCCTGCGCACCTTCTTCGAGTCGAGCGGCAGAACGCCGCCCTTGTTTTCGAGAAGCGTCATGGCCTTTCGCGCCATGTCGAGAACCACGTCGCGGTTCTCTCGGCAGCCTATGACATCCTCGGGGCGTCCGTACTTTGCCGCCCATTCGTCAGGGTCGATGTAGGGATGCTCGAACAGTCCGCGCTCGAAGCGAGAACGCAGGCATCGGCGAACGCAGACATCGAGTTCTTCCATCTGCACTTGTCCGCGCTCCAATGCAAGCTTGAGACCCTTCGTGTAGCTCCCCGCCTCCCAACAGCAAAGGTCGTTGCCGTTCTTCAGCGCAAGTGCGGCGGCGTCGCCATGGTCGTTCGCGAATCCCTGCCAAATAAGACCCCCTATCGCCCCTGAGTCTCCGATGAACGTCCCCCTGAAGCCTAGTTTGCCGCGGATGAAGCCGTTAACGAGATCTCCGCGTATTATGCCGGGGATGCCGTCCACCAGATTATAGCACGTCATTATGTTCATCGCGCCACCCTTTACACCATACTCGAACGGACGCATGTGCAGGTTGTATATCTCGTTCGGCCCGGCATGCACCGGCAACGCCATCCGGCCTCCCTCTCCCGCTCCGTGCGCGATGAAGTGCGACATGGACAGGTATCCTCCCATCTCCCTTGCGGCGGTGGCGCGTGCGAACGTATATTCGGCGGAAAGGTACGGGTCTTCGCCGAACGTCTGCTCGACGCGGCTCCAGCGCGGGTCAAGCGCAAGGTCGGCCGTAGGATGCCCGACATACCAGCTCCGCGAGAACGTGCGACGCTCCCTGATGCGCATCCGCGTCCCTGCGGCAAGGGCAGCGCGGTCGAACATCGCCGCGCATCCAAGGCCGGAGGGAACCGTCGTCTCGCCAAGGAACTGCACTCCCAGCAGTTCCACCGGTATGCCGAGACGCGTCTCCTCTACGGCATACCGCTGGATTGCGTTGTACGCCTCTACCAACATGTCGGGCTTGAGACCATTGCTCCAATTGCGTCCCGAATACCAGTCGGCGCGGGAGAAGCTGCCAAGTCCGCATCCGGGGAACTTAGCATACAGCGTTTTCAGGCTTTCCGACGGAAGGACGCGGCCATCGTCGATGACGTATGCATCGAATCCCCTCATGGTCGAAAGGGTCGCAACCTTCTCGTCAAGAGTCATTCTCGAAACAAGGTCGTCGAGACGCACATCTACGGACAGGGCCGAATCCATGTATGGCGCATTGGCCATTGCAGAATCACGCGCCACGGCAACGGCGGAAAACGCCGCAGATGCCGCAAGGACTACATTTCTTTTCCATATTTTCATTTTACAACCTCCACTCCGTCTGGAACTGAATACTCGACCTTGGGCTTGCCGTCAACCTTGCGCCAAGATACGCGGATTTCGCCTTGCGGCGTCCGGTGCGTTGCCGAAAACGAATCAACGCCCTCAAGAAAATGTGGCCTTATCGCCACCTTGCGGAAGCCAGGCTCAAGCGGAACAATTCCCGCCGCGTATTCGTATGCCCACGCCGAAAGGTCGCCGAACATGATGTGGTTGTGGGAACTTGCGCGACCCCAGCACTCGCGGAGCGTGCCGTCGCCGAACTGCAGCCAGTGCGCCCATCCCGGCACTTCGGGCTGCACGAACATCCTGAAGGCGTCGTCCGCATAGCCATAGTCCGCGAGGACACGAGGAACCCACTTCGCGCCGAGAATCCCGAAATACGCCTTGTGTCCACCCTTGCGCACGGTCTCGACAAGCCGCTTCGACACCTTTGCCTCCTCGCCGTCCGCACAAAGCCCCTTAAAGTAGAGGGGCGCGGCAATCGCCGTCAGCTGCCCATCCTCGTAAAGCCCGTCACCCTTGTAGAATGCGCGGTTGAACGCTGCCTTGATCTTTTCTGCCGCAGCGGTTCGCTCGGCCGCATACTCGCTTTCCCCAAAGCGTTCCGCCCAGAACGCCATGCGCCGGTTGAACATATAGACGTATGCGCTGTCGGTGAGGCGCACCGATGCGCTGGGCGTTCCGCGCCAATTGCACCAGTCGCCAAGTCCGTACTCGAAGAGTCCGTCGTCGTCGGCCGCTTTCCCGATGAACGCAATGTACCGCTTCATGGCAGTGTATGCCTCCCGCGCCGGCGCATCGTCGCCGTAGAACCGGAATATCTGCCATGGAATCTCGAAGAGTATGGCGTCCCACGCAGGGCCGCTGCCCCAGAAAAAGCCGAATTTCGGAGAACATGGGAGTATGCACGGAATCGCGCCGTTGGGACGCTGGGCGTCGAGCATCATGCGAAGGAAATGCACGTATGAACCCCTCGCGTCGAAGTTCCACAAACCTGTTTCCATCGCAAGCTGCGCATCGCCCGTCCAGCCGTTCTTCTCGCGGTGCGGGCAGTCCGTCGGGATGCCGACGAAGTTCGAGAGATAGCTGCGCTCCGTGGAAGACTGGAGTGCGGCGAAGATCTTGTCGGAAGTGGATATCGTTCCCGCCCTCTCGAACGCGGAATGGACGAACCTTGCCCTTATCGACTTGAGTCGCACGTTCCCCCTGAACCGCACAATCGCATACCGGAAGCCGTGGTAAGAGAACCTCGGATGCCACCGTTCGCCGCCATCCTTGCCGGCAAGCGTGTATTCGTCGTGTTGGACGGGACGTTCCTCCCCCTTCCCCTTTGTGTGCTGCAATATCCAACCAAGAGGCATATTTCGGCTTGTGAGCACCTCGTCGTAGTCTATCTGCACCATTGCGCCGGCCTCGCCCTCGACTTCTATCTCGCACCATCCGGCGATGTTCGCGCCGAAGTCGTAAACGTCGTCTCCCCCGTGCGTCTTGAGGACGACCTTGGGCTCAAAAGTCTCCCCCTCTCGGCACGGCACTGCAACCTCCGCGCTGACCACGCCCCATGGCGCATACTTTTCCACTTTCGCGGGACGCGCACCGGCGCGCTGTCCCTCAAGCCGTGCGTCATACCATTCGCCATTCCGCAACCCGTTGAATGCTATCGGCGAATCGCAGACAAGCCAGGTGCCGTCGGTTGCGAACACGACCTTGCCGTCGCATTCGAGCTGTCCGCATATCTTCGGAGCGCTTAGCCAAGGCGCCTCGCTGAAGCCCCATGCATCGACGGTGAATGGATTCTGCCATCCGTTGCCGAGAAGCACTTCGAGCGTGTTCTTGCCGACTTCCAGAAGAGGCGCCACGTCGAGGCATAGTTCGGAAACGCGCCTGTCCGGCTGGCACGTTACGGGAGAAAGGACGTCGCGCCCGACCTTGTTCCCGTTCACGCTGACTTCGCACCAGCCCGCGACGGCGACCTTGAAGACGGCCATGGCGGGTTTCGCGTCAAGCGAGAACTCCTTGATTAGGACGGGCGCAGGCTTCTCTGGCGCGGCAGTGTCGCCAGAAATCCATCGCGGCATCGCCGCATTCGCGGCGAACGCCGCAAGCGCACATGCTACGACAATGGCAACAACTGAACTTTTCATTATTTACATCACCTCAATTTACATCACCTCACCTGATAATCATCATCAAGCCTAACGACCTTATCCAGCACTGGTAGCAACCTGGGTCGATATAGCCGTCCTTCAGACGGGGACGCCCCGCAAGGTCGAAATCGGAGTCGGTGAAGTCCAGCAGATCGCCCTTGCCAAGAAGCGGCGACTTTAGCGACAGCGACCAGTACGGCGCATCGGGACGCGAGTCCTGCACGAATTTCGGATCGGCACAAACGGCAAGCGTATTGGGTGCATTCGTGAAAGCGTACATCTCGTCGGCCGTGAAGTTGAACAATCCTATCTTTCCCGCATACGAATTTTGGAAGGTTATTAGTGCGCTCTGCGATGCACTGGAATCGTTTGCCGAAATATCGTTGTCGCCATAGCCGGTATTATTACCGTAGAACAGGCAGTTCTTAAACGCTATTCCGACGGTTGGCAAAAATTTCGCATTCGGTGCATACGTGCGCAGTTGGTTCGACACGATCGTGCAATTCACGAATTCGGCATCCATGGCCGTATCGTATGAGGAGGTGTATGCATATAGCGAAGCCTGTTCGCTAAGACAACAATTCGCTATGATGGTGTTTGTGACGCGCGTATATCCTCCGAACATCGACTGAGCTCCGCCCGAAACGTCGTGGATCTTGCATCTGTCCAATATGCATTTCTCGAAATCGGCATCGTTGAAATCGCACTCAACAAGATACGAGTTGCGCGCAGCATCGCAAGCTCCGCTTGTATGGCTGGAGCGGCGATTGCGGTCGAATGTGCATCTTACAGCCTTTATGCCGCGCACACCGCATACGGAATATGCGCTGTTCGTTGTGAACTTGGAGTCCATTACGGTAGCCTGCCGATACATTTCAATGCCGGACGCATTGCTGTGGTTGTAGATTGCCGCGCTGTTTCCGCTGGACGAGGTCACGACATTGCCCTCAAACGTGCAGTTTGTCACGGTCATTGTACATGATGCCGTATTCGGACGCATCCGTATCGCCGCGCCCGCTCCATAGCTACCAGCCGTGACATTGCGCAGAAACGTGGAATCGGCAACCGTCATCGCTGTGTCGCCAAGATGGTAGATTGCACAACAGTCCTTTTCCCCATAGTTGTCAATAAAGTCGCATCCTCGGACATCTCTTGGATCGCACAGGATTCCACCCTTGTTTTCATTGTTATTGCCGACATTGCCGTTGCAGACGTTGTTGGAGAATACGCAATTGCAGAAACTATTTCCAGTCGATATAAACGCCCCGTAGTTCCCCGTGAAAGTACAGTTCGTCGCAAATATATTGGAACTCTCACCTATCACTCCATGCCCGGAATTGGTATTGCAGACGAATGTGCAATCCTGTGCCGCAAAGGAATATGTCGCGATTCCATTTGCGTTGCGCACGAAATCACAACCGTATGCACGCAAGGTCTGCGAGGCATCTCCGCCGCGAACCGTCGTACCTCCTGAAGATTCTTTGACAAGGCAATCGCGAAGCGCGACCCACATAGAGACTGCAGCATCGCCGCCGTTCGCCGAATTCTGCCTGAAGACGCAGTTTGTCGCCGTAGCCACACCTACGCTGAGGCTACGCATTGCGCCACCATCTGCACACTTCGCGCGGATAAAGCAGATGTTGCGGACAACCTTTGTCCGGGTGCTGTTGGCAAAATAAAGGATTCTCCCGAGATTGTTGCCGTCGATTATCACCGGCTCGGAACCGTCCGTCCACGTCTTGCGCGACGAATCGTCCTCGCCCTCTATCGCAAGAGGAACATTTCCGACGCTGATAAGACCGTTGGCGGACATGGCTTGGTCGGTGAACGTGTATGTTCCCTTCTTGAGACGTATCGTGTCAATCGCCTCGCCGCCAATCGTTTCGCCTGCGTTCGCCCGCGCCACGGCGTTCGTAAGTTCGGCAACGGTTTCGACCTCTATGGTCGCCGCCGACGCGCACCACTGCAACGCGGCGAAGGCCGTCGCCGCCGCAAACTGCATTGCCTTTTTCATTGTCCTTGTTTCCTTTCCTGTTTGAGATTTACTTTATTAGAATTTCAGGATGCATGAACTTCCTCACCTCGCCCAGGTGGAAGAGCGCGCGGAACTGGTGGATGCACCCTGCCTCAAACGCCGCCCGGGCTTCCTTTGCGGCTCTCGCGAGCGTCGCGTCTTTCGGCGCGGCTTTCGCGCCAGCCTCCAGCTTCTCAAGGTTCGCAAGATGTTTAGCCTTCTCCTCTGTGGGAATCGTCAGTTTCACGACCTCCACGTTGCCGTTCGCGCCCCGCCCCTCGACAAAGCGGATTTCGTGATGCCGCAATATCAGCTTTTCGGTCTTGCCGTCAACGACGTATTCCACCTTCACGGGATACGGCTCGCGGTTGACGAGGTAGTGGCCTTCCGTGCCGCTCCTGACGGCAACCGGGTCGTCTGGCCCTTTCGCAAGCGCGTAGCGTCCGCGCGGAATCTGGCGGAACTGCCCGTAGAACCTGCGCCACTCGTCATGCTCTCCGCTTTCCATGATGCCCCACCATCCGGTAAGGAAGTCCTGCACGTCGGCATCCGCAACGAGCGAGGCGACTGAATCGAGCGTGTATGGCGGCGCGGCGTGTGGCGTGGAATATGACTGGAAGTCCTTTTCAAAACTCACTATGTTGTACGTGGGCATCCAGAGTTCCGTCTTGAACGGGGTTACTCCCGATTCCCAACTTCCCATTGTTGGGAAAATCTCCAGGTTGGAATGCCGAAACACGTTCACGGCATCAATACCACCCTGCCTGACGAGTTCCGTCCATGACGGAGAATCCGGCAGATACGGCTCGTCCGTAGCGGCGGCGAGAATTAGGTTATGGGCGCGGTAATAGTCAGGCCTCACGCAAGGCACAGGCCTGACTCCTGGAATCTTCGCAAGTTGTGCCATGTCCACGCCGGCTTCCTGGAACATTCTATCGGCATCCCAGTCTTTCCATGCGGCGGAACCGTTCTTGCAATAGTGCGCCGCCGCTATCCATATCTGCACCTCGGCGTCCCCGCCGTTCGAGCGAAGGGTCTCCGACAACTCGCGGGCAAACTGCGCCGTCGCCTCGCACCGCCACTTGATCCACTTGGCGCGCCGTTCACCGTCGCCCACAAGCCAGTCGTAGCGCTCTTTCATGCCTATTGCCGGAACCTTGATTCCCGTGTCGCGTTCGAAGCACCCTATCGTCGTATCGTCGTAGCCAAAGTCGATTCCGCCAAAGTACACAGGCAGGGCCTCGTTCATCGTGAGACCCCTGAAGCCGGGGTATGCGGAGAACTTGTCGCGATATGCGGCAACGAGCCGCAGATACGCCTTGCGCACCACCGGATTCAGGAAGTTCGGCTTGAATCTGCTGAATTTGCCGTCTCTGCTCCCGAAGCATATCCCGTCGCCGCATTCGCCGCCGCCGAGCTTTGCGAACCATCCAAGAGAGTCGTGGTTGCGGTGGTTTATGCGCACCCAGAACCCCATCCCCGCACGGCTCATCATGTCCGCACCCAGTTCCGCCCAGCCGCGGCAGCGTCCGGCAGTGGTCAAGTGCGACGTCCACGGAAGCGCGGCTTCGGGAATCGTCGCATCCATGGCCGTTACGTCGCCGTTGTAGGAAGTGACCTTGACGACCCAGGAGTCCATGGAATTCCAGCGCATGTAGTCGATTATCCTCTGCCACTTGATGCGCCAGAACTCAAGATCGCAGTTGTAGAAGTTGAACGCGCGTGCGAACGCCAAAGACGAGTCCATTGTCGGGTCTTCGTCCCATTCGGCTATCGAGCGCGCCTTGGGCGACATGCCCTGCACCGGCCCGGGCGGAAGGCCGTCAACCTCGTAGAGGCGCACCGCCGCGCATGCGGCTGGATACATGCCAGATTCGCCTTTCCGCATCGGGCGACATCTCCATCCGTTCTTGTTGCTGAAGTTCTGCACCACGATCGTAACAGTCTCGCTGTCAGGCCAGAATACAAGCCGCTTCGTCTGCATCCCAAAGGAGAGCGGATAGTCAATCCCCGTCATTATTCCGGCGCAGTCAAGTGTTATGGTATTAAGCCGCGTCCACTTCTCCGGATATACGCCGAAAAGGAACGTGCGAGGCCTGTCATCGGGATAGTCAAGCTCCACGATGTGCGGACGCCCCTGATGTTGTATCTTGAAGCGATAGGCGGCAAGAGGAACTGCCGTGCGGTAGTCGCGTGATTCAAGATAGGCAAGTCCGTTTGTCGCGACGACCTCCGACGCGCAAAGCGCAACACGGTCGGAAGGGTATGGCTTCGTGCAGTCGTATTCGCCGAGCAGTCTCTTCTTTCCTGTCGGCGCGGCAGTCTCAGCCTTCGCAAGGCAAATGCATTCGAACTGACGCGCATCCGGCTCGCCCTCGTTCAGGAACAGCTTGAACAGCCCCGGCTTGACACCATTCACCTCGACGGTGAAATCCTTCAGCTCGTTCGGCTCAAGCGAAAGCGAGACGACAGCACCGTTGGAGAACTTGATTTTCTTCTCCACCTTCGCCGCGCTTTCGTTGCGGGCGCGGAAGCGGAACTTCTTCGTCTCGCCCTCGCCAACCGACCAGTCGTGCAGTTCGTAGCGTATCGGCTGCCACTTCAGGTACTCGTTCCTCAAAGCCTCTTCATCCAAGGCGACAGGCATGAAGCGGACCTCGTCAATCGCACCTTCGAGACCTGGCCTTTCGCGGCCGCAACCCAGAGTGAACGTCTTGGAAAATGGAATCTTGACTCCGGCAAGCGCATTTGAGCGCACGACAATTCCGTCGGCATACCACAGCGATGCGTCGGACTGAATGTCGTATGTCACTGCGACAAAGTGCCATTCGCCGCCCTGAATGCGCTTGCTCCAGTATTTCTCCGATCCGGAGTTTCCCATGCACCCCACGAGACACAGCCCTGCGCCAACGTACGACATGCTGGGGTTTGACGCAAACAGCGTCCTTATGCCTGACCCAGAGTGGACGATCCACTGGATGTTCCCATTGTCCGCCCTGTCGCGATCGCGGTACATGTCCCCACTGGGCATGGTCTTGTCCTGACGGAACCATGCCATGAACGTGCCGGATGTCGCGGTCATGAAGCCGGGGATGCCGGCGGAATACTCGAGAAACGAATCCCTGCCGACATGCACAGCCTTACCGGAAAGTCCCCTCACGAAATCGACCTTCTCGCACCTGACAGGCGAAGGGTCGCCTTCGCCATCAAATGACAGCCTTAACTCATCCGCCGTTCCCGCGAGCGATATGCCGGCGGCAATCGCCCCAGCAGCCATTCTCGTGATTCCGTTCATCACTTCGCCCCTTTCCCGTTCTTCCTGTTCTTTCGCGGACCTCCCGCCCATATATATCCGATGGAAATCCGCGCGATGCCGTCCTTGTCCGGCTCGATGTCGAACGCATTGCCCGAGAAATCGACTTCCTCCCCATTGGCATCGACAGAATACGGCACGCACCCCGACGAAAATCTTATACGACAGGAAACCATCTTCGCGGAAGTCCGCAGTTCGTAGGTACAGCATCCCATGCTGTTCGACCACGACGACTCGAAGTATCCGCCGCCAGGAAGCGACGTGCGATACAGTCCTGTCTGGAACGAGGCAAGCGACCACTGCGGCGAAAACACAATGCGTTCACCGGCAGCGTCTTTCGGGACGACCCCCGCAAGCCCGCGGTCGAATCCGGCGAGAAGCTTCGCCGCCGTCACGCTGTCGTCCACCCTGTCGTTGGACGTCATGAAGTTGTGCCACAGCGCCCACCCGTATCCACCTGTCCGCAATCCGCCTCGAAACGCCGCCTCCGCAATCTCCCCCAGTTCGGACAACGGAACATTGCCAACTGACTGCGTATCCGGATCGACGTACTTTCTTGTCGTCTCGGAAAGTGCATTCTCAAGGTACGCTCCCCAAAGCTTTTCCAAGCCGGTCGTACGGTTTTTCTCGGCGACCTCGCGCCAGTCCGGACCGGCTTTCGCCGCCAACGCCTTCAACCTGCGTTCGATGCCAAAGTCATTTGGAGCATGGAACGACGGCATCTGCACCGCATGCGCACCAATCGCCGCAACAGCGGACGCAATCAGTGCCACGCCGAACGGTCTCCTATAGGTTTTAGTAGCCATAGGCTGTATCCAATTCCTTTACAGTTTTGCTCAACTTGGTGTCACATAAATTATACCACAATCACACGTTTAACATCCATGCAATTATGCGCAAGCATATCGTATGTTTTGCGCAAAATGCCACTTCACGATGCCATTCCTCACAAAAATATGGTACAATCCGCGACATGCTGTATCGTATATGTACATTTCTTGACGCCAGTGAAAAGGCGAACCGTGACAGACATTCTGGCATTTTGCGATATTTTGCGGAACATCCCAAGCCATCGGCCGTGGTAATCAATGTAACCAACAAGACCGGCAAAGCAAAGTTGAACGCGGCGTCGAAAGCATCGACGTTCAACGGTTTCATAGGGATTCCAAATCCATTGGACGAAACAGGCTTCATGCACAAAGACATCCCGCTCGTGAGGTTCGGAACCGTCATGACACGCTTGGCGGACAACGAGATGTGCGTCTGCATCGACGACGACACCATCGGCACGGAAGCAGCGGAAATTCTCATCCGTCGCGGATACGGGTGTTTCGCCTACGTCGGCCTGCGGCCCATGCAGAACGGAACAGTCATCATGAGTGAGCGCCAAAGTGAAATCCTACATTCCAACATTCGCGAGGCGGCGTTCAGAAAACGCGTCGAGGCGAGAGGCCTGCGATGCAGTTCGTTCGGCATGAGCATGTCCCGTCGCGCTTCGTCGCTGCAGTCGCTCGCAGCGTTCATCCAGACGCTGCAGACGCCGTGCGGCATCATGGCATACAACGACGAAATCGCGCAGGACGTCTATAACGCATGTCGGATTGCAGAGCTGTCCATACCAGATCAGATAGGCGTCGTCGGGGTGGACAACGCGATGGAAATCTGCGAAATGCTGCGCCCCACCTTGACAAGCATTCTGCCAGACTTCGAGCAGAGCGGACATCTCGCAGCAGAAATGCTCATGCGCAGCATCACGGGTTCCGACAAGGCCGTGCAGCGCGAAATGTACGGCATCCGCCAGGTCTTCGAACGCGAATCGACGCAGG
>Ga0310696_10006850_pt1 | contig 13454 bp, 9 predicted proteins | sample AusTroGonzalo_MG_4_FD_203885 | JGI IMG/M metagenome (GOLD analysis project Ga0310696, IMG submission 203885) | Bovine rumen microbial communities from tropical cattle in Woodstock, Queensland, Australia - Gonzalo_02 (v2) (version 2) | ecosystem: Host-associated > Mammals > Digestive system >... | reverse complement strand
GAGATCCTGGGGTCCTCCTCCCGCAGCTTTTTCAGGGCGTCCAGAAGCGGCGGGAAAGCCGCGCCGTCCTGCAGCGTGGCCACGTAGAGGCGGTTTTCGTCCAGACCCAGGCGGCGGCGTTCCTCCGTCTTGTCGAAGGGGCGCATGTAGTTCGTGTCCACGCCCTCCCGGATGAGGACGATCCTGTTTTCGGGCACGCCCACCTCCAGGGCCTTGCGGCCCAGGAAATCGCTGATGACCGTGACCAGGTCGGCCTCGCGGCGGATGGCGGCCTCCCTTTTGGCGTCCCAGCGGTGCATGGTCTTGTTCCCGCGGAAAACGTTGGCGGCGCCGGCGTAAAGGTCGCACCAGTCGTTGACCATCCTGCGGCCCTTGCGGCAGAGGCGGGTCGGCCAGGAGACGTTGGGATGATACTCGAAGGTGTAGATGACGTCGAAATCATCCTTGAGAAGATATTTCATACGCCAGAGAATGTCTATGCTGGAGCCGTTGCCCGGGTAGAGGCTGAAGCCCAGATTCGGGCCCTCGATGACCGTGACGCCCGGCCGGTCGGCGATGAAAGTCCGGCTGAACTTGTTCAGGCGGGAGGTGGTGCAGACCGTCGCCTGGTGCCCGGCTTCCGCGCACATCCTGGCGAACCAGAGCGCCCGGTGGTAGGTCCCCACGCCGGAAATGTTGGCGTTCAGCATTAGGATCTTCACGCTTCCGTCCCCCCGTTGAAATTTTCCTCCGCCTCCAGGACCCTGAGCTGGATGAGACCGAAGACGCACCAGACGAAGGGGCAGATGTCGATGGAGGTTATGCGCTGCGAGAACGCGGAGGTGACGAGAATGTAGACCGCGCAAAGGAAGAGCGCCAGCATCTTGCGCTGGGCCGGCCCGCGGTATTTTATGACGAAGCGCAGGCTGGCGGAAAGATAATTGACCATGAGGCAGAGGAAGAAGACCAGGCCGGGGATGCCCATGTAGCGGGTGATCTTCAGAAACTCGTTGTGCACGGCGTTGGAGCAGAAAATGCCGCTGTCCTCCACGTAGAAGAGCGGCTCGTTGCCCATGGGCCAGCCGATGATAAGGTGCTGCCTGATGTCGTCCAGGGTCTGGCTCCAGGCCAGCAGGCGCCAGTGGGCGTTGCCCTCCTGGGTGCTGAACAGGGCGGGCAGGCGCTCCGCCAGGGTCATGTCGTAGCGGGCGATGTAAAGGGAGCCCATGAAGAAGAGGATGATGATTCCCAGGATGCAGAAGAGGGTCAGGTAGAGCTTGGAGCGGGCGCGCCCCATGGCGAAGAAGCCGGCGATGGAGACCAGGATGCCGAGCCAGACCGCGCGGGCGGAGCTCATGACCGTGCAGATGAAGGAGAAGCCTATGAGAAGGAGGTGCAGGAGGGAGTTCTTCATGCCGAAGTCGAACATGGAAAAGGCGTAGATGAAGATGAAGGCCATGTTCGAGCAGCTGGTGTCGGAGAGAAGGGAGCTGTAGGAGGCGCGGATGGGGGAATAGATGAAATTGTAGCCCAATCCGGTCTGCAGCGCCACCATCTCCACGATGATGAAGAAGGTCGCCCAGAAGGTGAAGAAGCGCATCAGGCCGTCGGTCTCGTCGGAAGACTTGAAGAAGAGCGGGACGGCCGCCGCCAGCCAGACGGAGGCGTAGGGGCGGAAATAGTTGAAGGCGCCCGCGCCGTAGCCCTGGTGCAGACCGTTCAGGAGGGAAAGGCAGGCGGAAAGGAAGAAGAGCACCAGGAAGACCGGCAGGCATTTTTTGAGGGAGCGCTTGCGGTATTTGTAGGCGACGAAATAGATGAGGGGCAGCAGGCACTCGTAGCCTTTGATGGAGAAAGGCCCGAAGCTGATGCTGCTGAGGCTCAGGTAGCGGGAGGGCTCCAGCATCACGAAGATGAGGATATAGAAGAACCAGCTTGGACGGTGCGCCGCCATCCAAATCACCAGGATACCTCCCGCGACCAAAACTATGGGCAAAAGCGGATTCACTGCCTGTCGTCTTTAAGTTTTCTGATTACCTTGGCCGGAACGCCGGCGGCCAGCACGCCTTCCGGCAGACTTTTCGTCACCACGCTGCCCGCCGCCACCACGGTGTCGCGGCCGATGGTCACGCCCTTCAGGACCGTCACGTTGGCGCCCAGCCAGACGTTGTCGCCGATGACCACCGGCGCGCAGCCGATGTCCGCGGGATCGGAATTGTGCCGCCGGCCCTCGGGCTTCAGGGCGTGGAAGTCGCAGTCCGTCACCAGGCAGTTGGCGCCGATGAGGCAGCCGCTGCCGATCCTGACGCTTTTGGCGGCGCAGAAAGAGCCGCCGGAGATCCCGGTGTCGTCGCCTATCGAGAGCTCCGCGCCGGGGCGGAGGAGGGCGAGGATCACGCGGTGGTTGATGCCGGCGAAGTTGGCCTCGCTTTGCGAGCAGAGCACGCACTTCCCGCCCAGGGACACGCGGCCGCCGGGGGTCAGGCGCACCAGGGGCTTGCCGTAAAGCGTCAGGCCTTTCTTGAACTCGACGCCCTTCAGCCTAAGGGAGAGGGCGTATAGCTTGGACATGATCTTTCCGGGAATGCTCATCATTTTCCTCCGAAGGGGATAAGGCCGCGGGACAAAGTGGCGTTGGTCCAGTTCCGGTACCATTCCGCGTCAAGTTTCAGTTTTTCCGCCAGCAGGGGATTGTAGCGGTTCCTTTCGCTTATCAGCGAGGCGGCTTCCTTCAGCTGATCGAAAGTCCCGTACTTGACGGCCGCGGCGCCGTAGCGCCTGGCGGAATCCACGTCCTGGTGGCCCTTGTATTTGAAGAAGCTGTAGCCCAGCGAGACCGCGGCGTTGGAATAGCCGCAGTTGTCCAGGATGTCCAGCAGCAGGTTGTAGGAGTAGTCCATGCTCTGGGCGCCGGTGTTGATATCCACCAGCAGCTGGGAGATGGCCTCGTTGGTGTCGCCCATGGGCAGCAGGACGTCCTTGGTGAAATAGCGGCGCACCTGGGATTCCAGGTAGGGATCCGGCTGGGTGCCGAAGATGTCGATCAGGCTGAGGTAAAGCACCCTGGCCTTTTCCAAAAGTCCCTTGCGGGAGGTGAAAATGGCGTTCTGGAAAAGCGCCGTCATGTGGGCTTTCCCGGTGGTGGCCCTGGAAAGGGAGTTGGCCATGACGTTGTTGTGGTAGATCTCGTCGTAGGCGGCCAGATTGCCGGAGCTGACGTAGACTTCCGCCAGGGTCCTGTAAAGCAGCGGGCTGTTGGGGAAGAGGGAAAGCGCCTTCTCCAGCACGTTCTTGGCGTTCTCGTACTGCCCGGCCTTCTGGAAGAAGACCGCCAGGTCGCGGTAGTCGATCTCTTTCGCGATGTCGGAAATGTAATTCAGGAGCTGCTGCGAGAAGAGCGCCCGGGCCATCTCCGCCTTTTCGTTTTTCTCCAGGTAGATCTTCTCGCCGAAGAAGAGGGGCAGGGAGAAGCAGGACTGGTACTGCTCTTTCAGGACTTCCTGATAGGCCGCCGGTATGAAGATGTTGCCGGAGGAAAGGACGCCGTTGTAGATGAAGACCCAGACCCGGCCGTATTTGTTGATGAGCTCCCCGAACTCCGACTGCAGGTTCACGGAGGCCACGTAGCGGTAGACGTAGACGCCCTTGCCGTCGTAGATCTGGACCGTGTAGTTGCCGTCGGTCTGCATGATGACCAGGGCGTCGCCTTCCCTGATGAACTGGGACATGACGTTCCAGGTGTTCAGGTTCGCGTCGCTGTCGTAATTGAAGATCTCCTGCATGTAGCCGAAGGGCACGCTGTAAACGCGCAGTATGGGATACAGGGAGGCGAGGGCCAGCAGGATCAGCAGGATCTTCTTGCCCGGGCCTTCCGCGAACCATTTTTTCAAGGAGAAAGTCTTACTCATATTCCTCCTCGGGTATGTCGCGTCCGGCGGTGTAATAAAGCTCTATGGCGCGCCAGTCGTAGCGCATGGCCTTTTGCTGATCGGCGGTCAGGTCGAGCTTCATGATGGTGTCCAGCATCTCCGCGGCCTTTTCCTTGTTGGCCGACATGCAGTAGAGGAAGCCCAGGTCCAGGTAGTTGTACAGCGCGGAGGGGTCGGTCTTGATGCCTTCCGCGTACATGGCGCCGGCCTTCTCGCTCTGGCGGTAGGCCTGGTAGATGTTGCCCAGCCCGTTCAGATAGCGTGCCCGCGTGATCTCGTTGGTGTGGCGGGAAAAGTCGGCGATGACCTTGTCGATGTCCGGCCTGACCCTCCTGGCGCGGAAAAGCCTCACGACGGAAAAGCGCCAGTCCAGGGCGACGTCGCTGTTCTTGTGGTAGGGCAGGCGGCGCAGCAGGGCGATGCACTGGTCGAAGCGGCTGTTGCGGTAGAGGATGTAAACGTATTCCAGCAGGGCCTGGTTGTCGTCCTTGTAGATGGTCTCGTAAATGTTGTAGGCCTCCTTGAGCCTTTGCATGCAGATCTGCAGCTGGGCGGCCTGGCGGAGGTAGTAGGAGGAGTCGGCCCTGTTCAGGATGCCGCGCTTCCGCAGGCGGGAAAGCGCCAGGTCGCGCACGTCGACCTTCTCGACCCTCAGGACGTAGTAGTAAAGGTGCATGAAGCGGGCGTCCTGGTTTTCCGGGGCCAGGGCGAACTGCCGGTTTTCCAGGCCCGGGTCGTCCCGGACGATGTCGGCGTAGAGCAGCGCGGCCTCCTCGGGCAGGTCGAACTTCATCAGCACCGCGCCTTTTTCCAGGCGCCAGAAATTCTTTTCAGCGACGCTCCCGGCCTCGTTGATGAGGGGATCGTATTCCGCTATGGCCTCGAAGATCCGGCCGTTTTTCTCAGCCGCCTGGAAGATGAGCTCCAGGCCCTCCAGCTTGGCGTCCCTGGAAAAGCCCGGGGCCAGCAGGCGGGAGGCCCACTGGGCGGCGTTGACGGTCTGGTCGTAGCGCAGCAGGAGCTTGGCGATGCTGGAGTAGGCCTGCTCGCGGATGGCGGAGGCGAACTCCGGGGTCACGTTGCCCGCTTCCTCGTTTTCCTTGAGGGACTCGAGGATCGCGTAGTAATGGGAGATGACGACGTTGCTGTCGAAGAGGAAGGCCTCCAGGCCGGTGCGGGCCACCCAGACGCGGTAGAAGGGCAGGCGGGAGCGCTTGGCGAAAAGCTGCATGGCGCGGGTGTAATGGTTCTCGATGTCCTTGATCCTGGTGGGGTCGCAGGCCCTCAGGTATTCCGCCATGATGGCGTGCCACTCCGGGCTCTTGCCTTCGATCTCGATGGAGTCCAGGGCGATGGTCTTGACGTCCTCGAAGCGTTTTTCCCGCACGGCGGTCCTCAGGTAAAAATATGCGCGGGCCCAGAGCTGGGCGCGGTCCCGGGAGGTCGGGGACTGGATATTTTTCTCAGCCAGGAAAGCCCGGAAGAATTCCTCGTAGGAAATTCCCTTGGCCGCCATGCGCTGGGGGGCCAGGATCCTCACGCGGGCCAGCGCCTCGGAAACGAAGGCGTTGGTGACGGGAAGGCTTTGCCAGCGCGCGTAAAGCTTTTCCCAAAGGGGCGTGGAGTCGTCGTCCCGGTCGAAGGGCAGGGGCAGCTCCGGGCAGTCCTTGGCCAGGGCGTGGGAAAGGAAGAAAAGGTTGGTGGGGGATTCCGCCAGGACGGCCAGGCCGGTGAGCACCGTGCCGTCTTCCTGGGGGGTAAAGACGACCCTGCCGATCTCCTCCTTGTAAACTTCCGCCGGCCACTGGCAGGGCAGGTCCATGTCCCGGCCTTTCTGGCAGCGGATCAGAAGGGGCAGCTCCGAGCAGACGTTGGAGGAAAGCAAAAAGGCCTCCCGGCACTGCTCGGGGGTGAAGCGCCAGTCTTCCGCGCCGCTCTTCGCGGAGCGTTCGCTTTGGCCGCAGCCGGCCAGCGCGGCGGCCAGGGCCAGCAACAGGATCGCCCTAAGCATTGGCGGCCTCCTTGTTTTCGTGGGAAGGATACCCGAAAGCCAGCCGCGCCAAAATGTAGGGGAAGGACAGCACGGAGATGGTGAAGAAGGGGGCGGAAATGGCCGCGTAGCGCTGCTGGGGCAGGAACAGCATGGCGAAGCAGCAGACCGACAGTATGCCGCAGCTGTCCTGGGAGCGCAGTTTCCCGAGCTTGTAGAGCGTGAAAGTCAGAACGGCGCAGAGGAGCGGGGCGCAGGGCGCGAGCTTCTCCAGGAGGGAAAGGTTCTCCGCGAAGGACAGGTAAGCCTCCAGCCCGGCGGAGACGAAGAAGCGCATCTGCACGCCGTAGATCTTCAGGACGAAGGGACCGAAGGCGATGATGGCCAGGGCGTACACCCCCAGCGCCAGGCCCATCTGGGTGATCCTCAGATGGAAGAAAGTGGATTCCGGATTCTGGTCGAAGATCCTGACCAGCACGCGCCGGAAATATTTCCCGAACTTCTCCTTCAACTCCGCGTGGTTCGGCATGAAGATATAGACCAGCGCCAGGACGCCGACGATGAGGGTGGTCCAGATGACGATCTTGAAGAAGGAGGTTATGCGCAGGTTGTTCTGGGCCAGGAAGGAGCAGACCATCAGGGTCAGGATCGTGACGGTGACCCAGGCGGTGATGACGACGCCCAGGAAAACGTAGACGTCCCGCACGCTGCTTTCGCCCCTGACGAAGACCCTGGGCTTGATGTCGGAGGCGAGGAAGTGGGGCGACCTGTGGTAATGGGGTATCATCAGATACCGCATGATCAGCACCGCCAGCTGTCCTCCGAACCACCATTGCAGCAGCACCGTCTCCGTGAAGAAACAGTTGAAGAGCATCATGATGGCGGAGAGGAAATAGAGGGTCCAGGTCAGGTAGGTGTTGAATTTCAGGGCGGACAGTAACCTGTCCCAGTTGAACAGCACCAGCGCGGCGGTGAAGGCGCAGTTGGCCCAGTACTGCAGCGGCATGCAGGCCAGAAGGAAGGCGGACCCAAGCCCCACGTAGATGTTGACGCAGGAAGAGCCGACCCGGAAGGCCATCAGGCAGGCCAGGGCCGCGCCGATGGCGTAGACCAGGTAGATGCTCCTGGAATCGGGCAGGGCGTCGTCGTGGTGCATGCCGTAGAAGACCAGCTGCTCGAGCCAGGAGGCGGAGTGCACCAGGCAGCAGCGCGTCACGCTGAGCAGATCCTGCTCCGCGGCGTAGGGCACGGAAAGGCCGCTGTTGATCAGCATGATGGGCGTGACCGGCTGGAAGCGCCCGGAATAGCAGCGCCAGAAGGCCAGCAGCGCGCAGAGCACGGCCAGGAAGATCAGAAGATAGGTTTTCCAGCCTACTGAGCGCATTTGATCTCCAGTTTCTCGATGCCGAGGTTGCGGTCAAGCCCGCCGCCCTCGTCGCGGTCGTTGGTGAAGCGCAGAATGAAGACGGCGGGGTTGTCCTGCACGTTGAACTCCATTTCGTAAGGCTGGAACCTGCGGTTCTCTGAAAGGACGCTCAGGGCGTGGGATTCGTCGCCCACCCAGACTTCCGCCTTGCAGGTGGGGTCGAAGTTGACTTCCTTGGCCTTCTCGTGGTTGGAGCCCTCGTCCCTGGCGTAAAGCGTCATGACATATTTGCCCTTGGGCAGCCAAAGGTGGCCGGCCACGTAGCGCCCGTTAAGCATGACGATCTCCTCGCTGGTCCTGTCCACCGCGGCGTCTTCCATGGGCGTCAGCCAGTAGTTGCAGTTGATGGTGTAGATCTTGTCGGCGCTTTGGCTGAAGGTGCCGGACAAAAAGGCCGCGTTGGGATTGTCGGGGTAATTGAAAGAGAAAGTGTTGAGGTAATTGCGGGCGATGACCTGGTTGCCGGACATAGCCTGCAGCCGCGACAGGAAGTAGAGCAGGTAGCTGTTTTTCTGGGCGTCCTTGATCACCCTTTGGATGTTCTGGGTGACGGCGGGGGTCATGAAGCGGTAGGAGGGATCAAGGGAGTCCGTGTAATAGGCCGCCATAAGGTCCTGGGTCTGCCCGATGAGGGCGCTTATGAGGGCTTCCTTTTCCAGCTGGCGGCCGGTGTTGAGATTGGTCTCCGCGAGATCGGACATCTCCTTCCATTTCCTCTGGCCCGCCAGGTAGCCCAGCTGATAGACCCTGGCCGCTTCCTGGTCGCAAAGGGAAAAGGCGCGCATCAGGGCGTTGTAGGCGTCCTGGTTCCTGGCTTTCAGACGGTTGGCGTCCCTGTTCATGAAGCGGGTGTTGCTGACGGCCACGGCCACCCGGGCGCCGCCGAAAACGGCGGTGTAGAAGGAAAAGCCGATGAAGAAAATGACCAGCAGGTCATAGCTCGGCTTGGAGTGGGAGCCGCCGGACTTGCCCTCCTCCCCGGCCTCGCGGCCGTGAGTGTTTTTGGGATCGCAAAACCTGGTGATGAGGAAAAAGAGGAAGATCGCCCCGACCGGCTTGAAGCAGGTCAGCACGGAATAGATGATGTTGCTGCCGCCGCGGATCATGCCGGTGATCTCCGTGATGGAGAGGAACAGCATGACGTTCAGGACGATCAGGTAGATGACCCATTCCGTCAGGGAAATGGACTTGAAGAAATTTTTGGCGTACTGGCGTTTCAAAAGGACCCGCATGGCCACCAGGATGAAGTCCACCCCGAGGGCCATGATGACCAGGATCGCGTAAACGTAATAGAAGACCGCGGTCTCCTTCTGGGGGTCGAAGCTGCCGGCGGTCAGGGGATCGCAGGCGTAGATCACGTAGACCACGCACAGCCCCAGGAGCGCGCGCCGCCAGAAAGCCTTGGCAAACTCCGAGCGGTAAATTAGAAACAGGGCGAACACCACCAGGCCCAGGACCGCTATCCGCACGTATTCCTGCAGGAGCAGGAAATAGGCGCAGGGCAGGGAGGCGATCAGGATCGCCAGGATGGAACTCAGGCAGATTGCGCGACTCTTGTCAGACATGGGGCCTCCTTAGCCTTTGGCTTCCTCGTCCTTCTTATCTTTGTCTTTATCGGCCTTGGCCTGCTCTTTCGCCTTCAGCTGCTTCTCGTAGGCCTCCAGGGCCTTGCGGCGGTTGTCGGCCGGATTGGCGGAGGCGGTCTTGGGCTCCTTGGAGGGCTTGCCGCTGCCGCTGCTGTCGCTGCTCTTGTAGGCGCTGCGGTAGGCGCTCCTGTAGGAGCTCCTGTAAGCGCGGTAGGAGCGGTAGTAGGAGTAGGTGTAGCCGTAGCGGTAGTAGCCGCCCCTGCTGATGTCCACGTTGTTCAGAATGATGCCCAGGACGTTGACGTTGATCTTCTTAAGCTGCAGTATGCAGTTCTTGACCTGTTCCCTGGGGGTCCTGTCGCCGTTGGCCACAAGCAGCGCGGCGTCGGTGTACTGCGCGATGATGGCGCTGTCCGTCACCACCATGTAAGGCGGGGCGTCGATGATGACGCGGGTGTATTTGCCCCTGGCCCACTTGATCAGCTCTTCCAGGCGCGGGGAGTTCAGAAGCTCCACGGGCACCGGGGGCGTGTGGCCGGAGTTGATGATGTTGAGGTTGGGCATGGTGGTGGTCCTGACCAGGTCCTCGATGTTCTTCATGCCGATGAGGTAGGCGGAAAGGCCGCCGTCGTTGTCCTCGCCGAAGATCTTGTGGATGCGGGGACGGCGCATGTCGGCGTCAATAAGGAGGACCTTGTCGCCGGCCGCGGCCATGACCTCGGCCACGTTGGTCGCGGTGGTGGTCTTGCCTTCGCTCATGGCCGAGCTGGTGATGACCATGACCTGCACAGGCTTGGGCGAGGAGAAGAGAATGTTCGTCCTGATGGACTGGTAGCTCTCGGTGATGATGCTCTTGGGGAAGAATTCCACGATGCGCTCCAGCTCCTGGACGTTGTCGGATTTTGTCATCTTGGGGACGGTGCCCAGGACCGGCATGTGCAGGAAGCGCTCCACGTCGTCCGGAGTCTTGAGGGTGTCGTCCCAGTATTCCAGGAAGAAGGTCAGGCCGAGGCCCAGCACCAGGCCGATGACGAAGCCCATGATGAGGTTGTTGATGGCGTTGGGCTTGATGGGGGAGGTGGGCACCTCGGAATAGTCCACGATGCGCACGTTGTAGTTTTCCATATTGCTGCCCAGGGCGAATTTCGAGACCAGGGCCAGCAGGTCGCGGTACTGGCTGCGGGTGGATTCCACCTGCATCTCGCGGACCTTGACGTTCTTGACGATGTCGTCCAGGGCGATGATGGCCGAGCGCTTCGCGAGGATATCCCGGTTGATCTTGGCGTTCTCGTCGCTGATGGTGAACTTCTGCGTCTCCTCCAGGGAGGTGTCGCCCAGCAGGACCAGGTTGCTCTGCAGCTTGTGCTGCAGCTCCGCGATCTCGTTGTTGAGGAGCTCGATGTGGCCGGGCACGTTCTGGTAGTTGTTGGTGCTCTTGTATTCCAGCAGGGCCTGCTCCTCGGCGATGAGCTCGGCCTTCTTGGCGTTGGCGTTCTCGTTCATCTGCTTGAAGTAATGCTGCATGACCGCCATGCGCCGCTGGACCGTGAAGCGGATGTAAGTGTCGGCCAGGGTATTGCAGTAAGTGCTGGCGCGCCTTTTGTCCTCGTCCTCGACGAAGAGCCAGACCAGGTCCGTGCGCATTTCGGACTTCAGGGAGATCTTCTTGGAGAAGGCCGTGATGAGCTGGGCGTCCGTGGCTTTCCGGTTGGGGATGGAGAACTGCATGAGAGTGTTGGTCTTCAGGGCGTCCAGGGTCATCTTGATGAGGTTCCTGCTGTAGAACATCTGGATCTGCGTCTGGCGCAGGGCGTAGGCGCGCTGGTCGCTGACCCTGATATTGTCGATGATGGCGTTGTCCTGGGGCTCGATGCAGAGAAGAACCTTTCCCTGATACACCTTGTGCATGTTCAGCGTTATCGCTATGGCCAAGCCGGTGGTGATGACGGTGATGATGAAGATCAGAGGAGCGTATTTGGTTAAGACTTCGAAGTAATAGCGAATGTCTCGTTCCTCAGTCTTGGCTTCCCAGTTTTGCTGTTCGTTCATACTTTATTGGCAGTTAGGTTAAAAGATTTTTGTTTGCATATATCAAATGAAAGGGTCGAAGTCGTCCCTTTCCGAGGCCGGCTCGTAGCCGAGTATCCGGCAGGGTGTTTTCCAGGTCAGCTCGATAAGCTTGCTTTCCCCGACCTTTTCGGCCACGCAGCGGCAGCCGGCGTCGTATTGCTCGTAATATTCCGGACGGTGGGCGTCCGAGGAGAGTGCGTCCGCCACTCCCGTCTCCAGGATCTTCTCGGCGGTCTCCTTGGCCGTCTGGCCGTAATGGCCGACGAAGCTGGTGGCGTTGGGCATGATCAGGGCGCCCCGGCTCTGCATTTCCCCGGCGGCCTCGGGATGGCGCTGCACGAAGTAGAAGCGCTCCGGATGGACCACCACGGGGCGGAAGCCGGAAAGGGAAAGCTGGAAGACCGCGGCCACCGCGGCCTGCTGGTTCACGTCGGAGGTGAATTCTATGAGGGCGTATTTTCCGGCTTTCCCGGTGAGGGAAACGCGGCAGGCGGAGAAAAATTCCTCCGCCCCCGGGAAGAACTCCGTCTCCATGGAGCAGGAGAGGGAAAGGGGCAGGGCGTTCTTGTCCCTGAGGGCGGCGGTCTTCCGGAAGGCGGCTTCTATTTCCGAAGGCTCCGGCATGAGGGTGTTGCGGTGGTGCGCGGTGGCGTTGATGTGGACCACCTGGGCCTTCAGGGCCGCCTCCATCATCTCGAGGGTCATGCCCTCGTCCTTGGAGCCGTCGTCTATGCCGGGCAGGACGTGGGTGTGGATGTCCACGCGGGGGAAATCCAACTTGAGCTCCTGCTTATGCCAGAAATTCCAGAACGCCATAAAATGTCAGATCTTGACTTGGTCGAGTTTGCCGAGGGCGAAAAGCAGGGCGGCCTTTTCCACGTGGCGGCGGTTCTCCGCCTCCTGGAAGACGCGGGAGCCCTCGCTCTCGATGACGGAATCGGTGATCTCCTCGCCGCGGTGGGCGGGCAGGCAGTGCAGCACGATGGCGCCCTTGGCGGCCCTGGCCAGGCAGTCGTCGTCCAGGCAGAAGCCCTCGAAGGCTTTCATCTTGGAAGCCTTCTCGTCCTCCTGGCCCATGCTGACCCAGACGTCCGTGTAGAGGACGTCGGCGCCCGCGGCGGCTTCCTTGGGATCGTTGAGGATCCTGATGACGGAGCCGCTTTCCTTGGCGTAGGCGAGAACTTTCTCCACTATGTCCGCGGGGGGCTCGTAGCCCTTGGGGCAGCCCACGGTCATGTTGGCGCCCGTCATGGCGGCGCCGAACATCAGGCTGCAGCAGACGTTGTTGCCGTCGCCCAGATAGGTTATGTTGACGCCCTTTATTTTGCCGAAGCATTCCTCGATGGTCAGAAGGTCTGCGAAGGCCTGGCAGGGATGCTCCTCGTCGCAGAGGGCGTTCACCACCGGGATGGAGGCGTATTTGGCGAACTCGTCAAGCGTGCCGTGGGAAAAGACGCGCATGGCGGCTATGGTGACGTTGCGGGAGAGATAGCGGGCGATGTCCTTGACCGCCTCCCTGACGCCCATCTTGATCTCGTCGGGGCGCAGCACCAGGGCGCGGCCGCCCATTTCCTCGGCCGCCAGCTGGAAGCTGACGCGTGTGCGGAGGCTGGGCTTCTCGAAGATCAAAGCCAGGGTCTCGCCTTTCAGCAGCGCGTTTTCCGGTTCTTTTTTCAAAGCCGCGGAAACCTTCAGGATTTTCTGGAGGATCTCCGGGGTCAGGTCTGTCATGCGGAGCAAATTGGTGTAATTTGCCATGGGAACATTCTCCTTATTTGGCTCGCCTTGAACAATTCACCGGCCTACCACGCTCTGGACGGTGTAGCAGGCAGTGTCTTTGTTTTTGGCTTTTGCGATTTGAAATTTCAGTATTTTGTTCAATAATTCTTCCTTGAAGCTGACGGAGGAGTACTGCTCGATCAGTTCGTCGAACATTCCGGCCCTTCGCATCAAGTCCGCCTTGATCAGCAGAAGATTGTCTTTGTTTTTGCCGCCGTCCTCTATAAGCTTCCCCGCCATGGGGACCGCCAGCTTTCGCATTCGTTTGGCGTTTGCCGCGTCGTCCGCGTCGTCGCAGATCCAAGCCGCGTGAAGGACGGCGTAGAAAGCCTTTTCCGGATCTCCCTCTTCCAAGCAGATCAAATGCCGCCGGTAGAAATTCACAGCCAAGTCGGAGGAGAAACGGATCCCGTCGCAAGTGAGGTATTGCTTCGACCGCAGCCATTCTTTCGTCACTTTGGTCGGATCGGAGACTTCGTTGGCGACGTAGCCGCATTCGGGGCAGGCCTGGACCCAGGCCACAATGGTGCTTCTCTGCATCATCGGCGGACGCAGATCCAGATCCGGCGCGCCGAAACTGCTGGTGCTGCCGATGACGTGATACGTATTCGTCGCGCCGCAGACAGCGCACTTGCACTCGCATTCGTAGAATGTGGACACGAAAGTGTTTCTCCTAAAAAAATACCTCTAGTTAT